>Ga0209799_1000097_pt1 | contig 15406 bp, 14 predicted proteins | sample PanSoiPlo36MoBio_FD_188324 | JGI IMG/M metagenome (GOLD analysis project Ga0209799, IMG submission 188324) | Tropical forest soil microbial communities from Panama analyzed to predict greenhouse gas emissions - Panama Soil Plot 36 MoBio (SPAdes)... | ecosystem: Environmental > Terrestrial > Soil...
CGATGAGCCAGCGTGTGGCCGTCTCGGGCGTCTCGAGGCGGCTCGTCACCTCCTCGCGGAGCTCCGCCACCTCGGCGGACAGCTCCCGCGTGCGCGCGGGACCTTCTCCGAGCCAGAAGGGGATGGTCGGCGCCGCCCCGCCCGCGTCCTCCACGCGCACGCGCCCGCTCTCCACGCGGCGGATGCGCCAGGAGGTGTTGCCCAAGAGGATCACGTCGCCCGCCATGGACTCCACAGCGAAGTCCTCATCGACCGAGCCGATGTGCGTCTCGTCCGGCTCCAGGACGACGTCGTAGTTGGCGTTGTCTGGAATGGCCCCGCCCGAGGTCAGCGCGGTGATGCGGGCGCCGCGCCGGCCCTTGAGCCGGCGGTGCACGGCGTCCCGGTGCAGCCGCGTCCCCGCCCGGCCGCGCCGGGTGGCGATGCCCTCCGCGAGCATGTCCACCACCGCGTCGAAGTCCTCGCGCGAGAGATCGGCGTAAGGGGCGGCGCGCCGGCAGAGCGCGAACAGCGCGTCCTCGTCCCATTCCTGGGCGGCGCAGGCGGCCACGATCTGCTGGGCCAGGACGTCGAGGGGCGCGACGCGCATGGCGATGTGGTCGATCACGCCCCGCCGCGCCGCCCGCACGAGGGCCGCGCACTCCACGAGTTGATCGCGGGTGAGCGGGAAGAGGCGGCCCTTGGGCACCGCGCCCAGGGCGTGGCCCGAGCGGCCAATGCGCTGCAGCCCCGTGGCGATGGAGCGGGGCGAGCCGAGGAGGCACGTGAGGTCCACCGCGCCCACGTCGATGCCCAGCTCCAGCGATGCGGTGGCCACCACCACGGAGAGCTCGCCCGATTTGAGCCGCTGCTCAGCGGAAAAACGCCGCTGCCGGCTCAGGCTGCTGTGGTGCGCGGCTACCGCGTCCGGCCCCAACCGCTCCGCCAGGTGCAGCGTCACGCGCTCCACGAGACGCCGCGTGTTGACGAAGACCAGCGTCGAACGATGCGCGCGCGCCATGGCTGCCACGCGATCGTAGATCTCTGCCCACTGCTCGTGCGTGCACACCGCGCCCAGCTCGTCGCCCAGGACCTCCACGGCCAGGTCGAGGTCGCGCCGTTGCCCCACGTCGACGACGGCGGGCAAGGAGCGCGCGGAGCCGACGAGAAGGCGCGCCGCCACCTCTATCGGCCTCACGGTGGCGGACAGCCCGATGCGCTGGGGCAGTCGCCCGCTCGCCTCCGTCACCAGGGCATCGAGGCGCTCGAGGGAGAGGGCGAGATGGGCGCCGCGCTTGTCCGGAGCGACAGCGTGAATCTCGTCCACGATCACCGTGCGCACGCCGGACAGTCCGCGCCGGCCGGATTCGGATGTGAGCAGGATGTAGAGCGACTCGGGCGTGGTGACGAGCACGTGCGGCGGGCGCTTCGCCCCCTGCCGCCGCTCTGCCGCCGAGGTGTCCCCGGTGCGGACGGCGGTGCGGATGTCGAAGGCGGGCACGCCCATCTCGGCGGCGAGGACGCGCAGTTCGCCCAGCGGCTCCTCGAGATTGCGGCGGATGTCGTTGGACAGGGCGCGCAGCGGCGAGACGTACACGACCTCGGTGCGGTCCTCCAGGGTGCCCGCCGTCGCCTGCCGCACCAAAGCGTCGAGGCAGTGGAGGAAGGCGGCGAGCGTCTTGCCGGACCCGGTGGGCGCGGTGAGGAGCACGTCCTGCCCGCTCGCGATGACGGGCCATCCCTGCGCCTGGATGGGAGTGGACTCGACGAAACGGCGGGTGAACCACGCCTCTACGACGGGATGGAACATGGTCCCAGTATAGCCAGACGAGGCAATGGCGGGCTCAGGCGCCTCCGGGCTTCCCCGCCTCGCGGGCGAGCCGGCGCATGAGCGCCTCGCTTCCCTCGTCGGCGGGGAAGAAGCACTCAACGCGGAGCTCGTCGAGGGTGATGTCGTAGGGCACGCCGAGGCTGGTCAGCGTCGAGAAGAACGCGAGGTGCAGATCGTCCTTGGCGAGCTCGACGGCGAGGAAGGGTGCGGCGGGCGCGTCGAGATCGAGGGTGCGCCACGCCTTCGGCACGTCGGGATAGGAGAGCAGCTCGTCGAGGAGCCGCGCCGTCTCCGGATGGCCACGGAGCATGTCTCGATGGAGCCACTGGATGAGAGCCCCCGCCGTGGCCTGCCAGTTCACGATGAAGGGGCGCATCCCGCGCGGATGGTAGAAGAGGCGCAAGGCGTTGGGCGGCCCGAGCGCCGCCGCCTCCGCCGGATCGAGGAAGAGTCCCATGAGCCGGCTCGATCCCTCGTTGCTCATGAGAATGTTCCAGCGGCCGTCCACCACGAGGGCGGGATAGGGCTCCTGCTGGCGCAGGGTGAACTCGAGGGCGCGGCGGACCTGGGCCATCTCCGGCGCGTCGAGCCCACGCTCGTGATAGACGGGGGCGTAGCCCGCGGCGAGGAGGAGCTCGTTGCGGCCGCGCGGGGGGACCTCCAGTACGCGCGCGAGGAGGAGCACCATCTCCCGGCTGGGATTGGCGCGCCCGGTCTCGAGGAAGCTCAGGTGACGGGCGGAGATCTCGGCGTCGAGGGCGAGGCTGAGCTGGCTCAGGCGCCGCCGCTCGCGCCACTGGCGGATGAGGCCGCCCACCGCGGTCGCCGTGGCGGGCTTCTTCCGAGCCTTCGCGAGGACTCGCTGCACCATGGCGGGAGTCTACAACGTCCTCCGACGTGAGACATTACCTGCCGGGTAATTGCCACGGTTCCCCGCCGCGGCGAGCATGAGACGCTGGAGCCAGCAGGCTCACCACGTGCCAGCAAGCTCACCACGTGCCAGCAGGCTCACCACGTGAAGGAGGGGCGATGAGCGAGAGCGAGATGGATCCGCGGGCCATGACGGAGCGCTGGAAGGGCACGCTCGGAGACTATCTGGGCATCGAGTTCGAGGAGACGAGCCGCGATCGCGTGGTCGCGCGCCTCACCATCCGCGACGAGCTCCGCACGGTGGGAGGCGCCCTGCACGGAGGCACCCTCATGGCCTTCGCCGACACCATCGGCGCGGTGGCCACCGTGCTGAACCTGCCCGCGGGCGCGGGCACTACCACCCTCGAGTCGAAGACCAACTTCTTCGCCGCGGGGCGGTCGGGGCTGGTCCGCGCGGAGAGCACACCACTCCATCGCGGCAAGCGAACGATGGTCTGGCAGACCAAGGTCACCGACGAGAGCGGCCGTATGCTGTCCCTGACCACACAGACCCAGATGGTGCTCACGTAGAGCGCACCGGGCGCGGTCGAGGAGTCGAGTGACGGCACGCTGAATCGCTCGAGGGCCGACGCATTCGGGCTAGAATGCGGCCCGAGATGCGGACGTTGCTGCGGGTTCTCGTGGCGATCCCCGTGCTGCTCGTCACCGCGTGGTGGTCGCTCGCCCTCTACTTTGCCGCTCCCGAGCCCGACTGGCTCCAGATCACGCTCGCCGCCGCCTTCTTCCTCGGCACCGTGATCATCCTCGTCTGGCTGCGTCCCTTCCGCTTCCCGCTCGTGATCTGGGCGGTGGCGCTGGGAGTGATCCTCTACTGGTGGAGTACGCTCGTGCCCACCAACGACGCGGACTGGCAGCCCGACGTGGCCCGCCTCGCGTGGGGCGAGGTGAACGGCGACCGCCTCACCATCCACAACCTGCGCAACGCCGACTACCGCACGGAGCAGGACTACACCGTGCGCTACGAGGATCGCACCTACGACCTCTCGAAGCTCCGCGGCCTCGACCTCTTCATGATCTACTGGGGCTCACCGTTCATCGCCCACACCATCATGAGCTGGCAGTTCGATGCAGGCTCGCCTCTCGCCATCTCCATCGAGACTCGCAAGAAGGTAGGGCAGGAGTACTCCGCCATCGAAGGCTTCTTCAAGCAGTACGAGCTCATCTATGTGGTCGCCGATGAGCGTGACGTGATCCGGCTACGCACCAACTACCGCGGAGAGGAGGTCTACCTCTATCGGCTCAAAACCCCGATTCCCGAGGCGCGGGCCCTCCTCCTCGACTACGTCCACAGCATGAACGAGCTGCGCGACCACCCGCAGTTCTACAACGCGCTCACCGACAACTGCACCACGACCATCCGCCGCCACGTCGCCCACGTCGACCCCAATGCGCCCCGCTTCGACTGGCGCCTCATCGTGAACGGCTACGGCGACGAGCTCATGTACGAGCGCGGCAACGTGGACACGCGGATGTCCTTCGCCGAGCTGCGGGCCAGGAGCCGCATCAACACCAAGGCCAGGGCGGCCGACCAGGATCCCACCTTCTCCATCCGCATCCGCGAGGGAGTTCCCAACCCGCGGCTGCTCTGGCCGCGCCCCTCGTGAGGACGGTCTAGTCCTCCACGCCGCGGTAGTAGCCGGGCGGGGGCGGATCGTATTGCTTGTCGCGGACCCAGCCTTTGGCCACGAGGCAGGAGCGGTAGAGCTGCTCCACGAAGACACCCGTCTTGAGGGTGGCCGTGGTGGGGCTGCTCTCGCTGATGCACTGCTGATTGTCGCGGTTGAAGTCCTCCGCCGTCGCGCTGGGCTTGGACCAGTAGTACCGGACGCAGCCGCTCAGCCCTCCCGCGAGCGTGACGACGACGATGGCCGCGCCCAGCGCGTGCCGGGGCCGTGGACTCATCATGCCGAGCCCTCCTCATGTCGCGCTCTCGAGGCGATGTAGGCTCGCCAGCCGCCGTGCTCGGTGATCTCTCGCTGTCCCTCGCAGAGCGCGGGCTCTCCGAGCACGCCCAGGAGCTCCTCGCCGTCGGCGAGCGTCACCTTGCCGATGCAGAGACCCGGCGGCTCCTGCTCGAGGATGCGCGCGAGCCCGGCGGGGGGTACTGCCCACACCTCCACCGCCACCGACGCCCCGCCCGCGGCGACGCGGATCATCGCGGGATGGCGGTCGCCGATGGACCAGAGCCGGTAGGCTGGCACCGTGGCCGCCTCGCGCACGAAGGTGGCGCCCGCGGCGAGCATGTTGGCGTTGAGCGGAAGCCCGCGCATGAGCGTGCCGTTGACCGCGAGATGGATCGGCGCGCTCACCCGGCGACCAGCTGCGTGCCCGTCCGTCCCGCGACGGCGTCCTCGATGTGCTCGGGCGAGGTGATGATGGCGCGCTGGCCCCCGCGCTCGATGAACTCCACCGCGGCGCGGATCTTCGGTCCCATGCTGCCCTCGGGGAACTCGCCCGCCTCGAGATAGCCACGCGCTTCCGACACGGTGAGGCGATCGAGGAAGCGTTGGGCGGGCGTGCGGAAGGCGATGGCGACCTTCTCCACGCCCGTGGAGACCACGAGGTCGGACGCACCCAGGTGTGCGGCGAGAAAGCTCGAGGCGAAGTCCTTGTCCACCACCGCCTCCACGCCCCGATACACGCCGGGCGCCTCCTCCACCACGGGGATGCCGCCGCCGCCGCAGGCGATGACCAGAAAGCCTGCCTCGAGGAGGGCGGCGATCGCTCTCGTTTCCACGATCCGCACGGGACGCGGAGAGGGCACGAGGCGGCGATAGCCGCGGCCCGCGTCCTCCACGAGGACCCAGCGGTCGCGCCGACGATGGAGCTCCGCTTCCTCGCTCGAGTAGCCGCTCCCGATGGGCTTCGCGGGGTGCTGGAAGGCAGGATCGTCACGGTCGACCACCGTCTGGGTCAGTAGGCAGGCGACGCGATCCGCCATGCCCCGCCGTCCCAGCTCGCTCACCAGCGCGTTGCCGAGGATGTAGCCGATGCCACCCTCGGAGTCGGCCACGCACATGTCGAGGGTGAGACGCGGAGTGAACTCCGACTGGGCGACGAGCTCGGAGCGGCGGAGGATGAAGCCCACCTGCGGCCCGTTGCCGTGGGTGAGGACGATGCGCCAGCCCCGCGCGGCGAGGGTGCCCACGTGGACGGCGGTGGCGCGGGCGTTCTCGCGCTGCTCGTCGATGGTGCCGCGCTGGCCCTCGCGGATGAGCGCGTTGCCGCCCACCGCGATGACCACGGTGCGGCCGGCTTGCGTCACATCGGCACCCCGAGCCGTCGCCCCAACTCGCGGAGGGCGTCCGCAAAGCAGGCGAGCGGCGCCTTGGCGATGCCCGCCCCGACTTGGCCCACGCCCGCCTCACGATGGGCGATGCCCGTGTTGAAGATGGGCGCGATCCCGCTGTCGACCACGCGACGCGCGTCGATGCCCGTGGGCGTGCCCGCGAAGCCCAGAGCAGGAATGCCGTAGTCGTTGTTGCGGGCCAGGGTGATCCGGTACATGCGCTTCGTGGTTGCCATGGCTTCTTCGGCAGCGCCGCCGATGAAGCGCACGATGGCGGGCGCGGCGGCCATGGCGAGCCCGCCCAGGCCCGCCGTCTCGGTGATGGCGCTGTCGCCCAGGTCAGGATTGGCGTCGGCCGGGCCATAGCCGGGGAAGTAAAGCCCGTCAGGAATCTGGGCGGGGGCGGTGAACCACGCCTCGCCCGTGCCGCTCAGGCGCACGCCCACCTCGACCCCATTCCGCGCCATGACCGTGACCACAGTGGCGCCGGTGATGCCGTGGGCGGCGTCGAGGGTGGCCTTGCAGGCGGCCATGGAGAGATTGAGATAGAAGTGATTGTTCGCCTCGAGGAACTCGAGCACGGCCGCCGCCACCTCCGACGGCGAGGTGCGCACGAGGGCGGGCGCGATGAGCCGGGCGAAGAGCGAGGAGGCAGCCACGTTGCGGTTGTGGCACTCGTCGCCCATCTGGAGCGCCTGGGCCGTGAGGTTCTTGAGATCGATGGGCCCATGCGCGCCGATGGCGCGGGTGAGGGCGGGGGCGAGCGTCTCGTTCATCCAGCGCAGCCGGTCGAGGACCTCCGCCCCGTAGGCGCCGAAGCGCAGCACCTTGCCGAGGCCTTCGTTCTGGATGGCGTAGGCGCGATTGCCGCCCGCCGCGTTCTCCACGATGAAGACGGGCATGGAGGGCGACACAACGCCGGCCATGGGTCCGACCGCGCTGAAGTGGTGGCAGGGGGCGAAGCTCACCGCGCCGTCGTCGGCGAGGCGCCGTGCCGCTTCCGGCGTGGCCGCCCAGCCTTCATAGAGGATGGCGCCGATCACCGCACCCCGCATCGGTCCGCACATACGCGGCCATTCGATCGGCGGTCCCGCGTGCAGGACGTGACGCGGCCCCAGGCCCGGCAGGAGGTCAGCGGCCCGGCCCATGCCCACGAGCATCGGCCGCGCGGCGAGGATGCGCTCGAGAGCACGCGCGTTCGCGGTGGCGACCTGGGAGCCGATGGGATCGTCTGGGTCGTCCTCGAGCCGTGCCAGGAGCAGGCCGAGATCGCGATCGCCGCCCGCGGGCGGGCGCCAGTCGAGCTCGAGCACGGTGGCGCCGTGAGCGCGCGGCGATAGCGCAAACTCCGAGACGCCGACGTTGAGGGCGCGGATCCCACCCGCGAAGAGCGGGGCGGTCTCGGCGGATGCGCGAGGGCGCGAGGAGGCCACGCTCAGCTCCTCCGCTTCGGGCCCGCGCTGGCGAAGGCAGCGGCGAGGCGCGCGGCCGCGGCATTGCTCGGGGCGAGCTCGACACCCGCCTGGCGCAGGCTCCGCTCCTGCCGCTCGAGCTGCTGCGGATCAGTTGCGGTGCCGCACACGGAGGCGACGAGGACAACCGCGCGCCGGCCCGCCGCCTTGCGCGCGGCGGTGATGGCCGGGGCGAGGGCGGCGGCGGGGTCGGCGTGCGCGCCGTAGCCCAGGACCACGTCGAGGAGGATAACGGCGGTGGCGGGATCCTTGGCCGCGGCGACGATGCGCTCGTTGCGGAGCCGGAAGTCGATCATCGGATGCGGGCGACCCACGGTGAACTCGTCGTCGCCCAGGTCGACGACGGTGTGCTTCACGCCGAGCTGGGTCAGGATGATGGCGGCTTCCTGGGCCAGCGTGCCGCCGCTGTAGAGACCGTGCACGAGCTGCTGGCTCTTGGTGAAGCGCCGGGCGCGTGACCGGGCGGCGGTGGGCAGCGCGGTGAGGGCGGAGGTCCCGCCTGCGCGCTTGCCTCGAGCGATGGCCACCGCGTCCCGCGCGGCGTCCTCCAGCGTGGCGGAGGCGGTGGCGCCCGCCTGGCGGATGACCGCGGGATCGCCGCCGAGAAAATTGACGACCACTGGCTTTCTGGAGGCGCGGGCGACGTCGAGGACGTGCCGGGCCACGGTAGGGGCGGGGGGCTTGGAGACGAGGACGATGACGCGGGTGCCCGCGTCGGCGGCGAGCCGCTCCACGGCGGCCTGCATCATGATGCCGCCCACGCGTTCGTCGAGATCGTGTCCGCCCACGCCGATCACCTGCGAGAGGCCCTCGCCGAGTCGATCGATCAGGCACGACACCTGCTGGAGACCCGTGCCCGAGGCGCCTACGAGGCCGATGCGCCCACGGCGGACCGCATTGGCGAAGCCGAGCGGTACGCCGTCCAGGATGGCCGTGCCGCAGTCCGGTCCCATCACGAGGAGGCCCTTCTTCGCGGCGAGCCGCTTCAGCTCGACCTCGTCCGACACCGGCACGTTGTCGCTGAAGATGAAGACGTGGAGGCCGCGCTTGAGCGCCTTGAGCGCCTCCGCGGTGGCGTAGGGGCCTGGCGTGGAGACGATGGCGAGATTGGCGTGCGCGAGCTCGGCCGTGGCCTCGGCGATGCTGCCGGGCGGCGACGTCTGGCCGGCAGGGGCGGCCACCGCGGTCGACTCGTCGAGCAGTCGCGCCGCCTCACCCAGCGCGCGCTCGCCCGCCTTCGCGTCGGTGGCGGTCACCGCGACCACGAGGTCGTTCGGCCCCGCCGCGCTCGCCTTCGCGTCGAGGAGGTCCGCCCCCGCGAGCAGCTCGCGGTTGGCGGGCGTGGCCATCATGAGGGCGGCGCGGGTCACGCCCGGCACGCGTTCCACGAGGGCAGCCAGCCGCATCAGCTCGACGGAGTCGCGATAGGTATCCGGGCGTATCAAACTGGTCGTGATCGGCACGAGGCTCCCCTCCGCGGCATGCCCTATAGGCTGTCCAGGCCGTCCCGCCACGCCAGACGATAGACGGGGCGAGGCGCGAGGGCAAGCCTCCCGTCGAGCCCGGCCCTATTCACGGACAGGGAGAGCGCGAGGCGGCACCTGCGGCGTTCGTGAGTGATCGGTCATGCTCACGGTGCGCACCCACGCACGAGCAATCCGGGCGCGAGCGTGGAGCTATTCCGCCAGCCATACCGTGTCGAGCTGATTGTTGAGGAAATGGCTCGGGGTGATGGTCCAGCCGCGCACCCGAGCGTTGTGGGGCACGATGCGGTGCCACTGGAAGGTGTAGAGGTAATGCGCCTCCTCGTCGAGCAGGCGCCTCTCGAACTCTCGAAGGAGACGCTTCCGCTCCTCGGCGCTCTGCGCGCGGCCCTGCTTCTCGTAGAGGCCGTCGAGGGTGCGGTCGACGTAGCGGCCATAGTTGATGGGGCTCCGGTCCGCCGACTGGAACTTGTAGAGAGCGAGATCGGGCTCCGAGATGTAGCTGCAGTGGAAGTCGGCCGCGACCTCGAAGTTGCCGCTCGAGATGTCGCTGTAGAGGATGCCCAGCTCCAGCGTCTCCATCCGGGGCTGGAGGCCGATCTGGCGCCACTGGTCGATCAGCCACACCCCGAGGGCGTCGTACGGATTGGGGATCCCGCGATTCTTGAAGGTGAAGGCGAAGCCCTCGGGCACGCTCGCCTCGCGCAGGAGGCGCCGCGCCTCCGCGCGTGAGGCCGCGATGTCGCGCGAGTAGCCGGCCAGCCGCTCGAGCTCAGCGGGCGGCGTGGCGAACGGCGAGCCCACGCCCTGCATGCCGCTCACGTCACGGAGGATGGTGAGGCGTGAGAGCGCGGCCGCGCCTTGGTAGCGGTCGAGGGCTAGAGTGAGGGCGCGCCGCACGCGGCGGTCGTCGAAGGGCTTGCGCTCGTGGTTGACGGCGATGGGGTTCCAGCACTCCCACGGGCTCTCCTGCACGGTGATGCGATCGCCGAGCGCCTGGACGAGGCGATCCCGCTCCGGGGGCGAGAAGCCGCGGAACTGGATCATGGCGCGCTCGCCGCGGATGGCCGCCACCTGCGCCGCGGAGTCCCTCACGAAGAGCGCGCGATAGCCGTCGAGGTATGGCTTGCCCTTGTCCCAGTACTGCGGGTTGCGCCGCCCGATCCAGTGCGAGCCCCTGACGTGCTCGACGAAGAGGAAGGGCCCCGTGCCCATGACGTGCGTCTCGTACCAATGGATGTCCCGGGCCAGGATGTCTGCCCGGTAGATCCAGTTGAAGGGCGAGGCGAGGGACGCGAGGAAGGACACGGATGGCCACTTGAGGCGAAACACCACGGTTAGGGAATCGGGCGCCTCCACCGCCTCCACGCAGAGATATTCCCCCTGCCGGTTCGACCGCGTGCCCGGAGGAGGGAACACGATCTTGTCGTAGCTCGCCTTGACGTCGCGTGACGTCAGCTCCGTCCCGTCGTGGAAGCGGACGCCGCGGCGGAGCTTGAACGTGTAGGTGCGCCCGTCTTTCGCCACCGTCCACGACTCGGCGAGGTCCCCCACGATGCGGGTTGCCGTGCGGTCCGTGGGGTCGACGCGGAGGAGCGTGCTGTAGTGGGGGGCGGCCGGATGCACGAGGGCGAAGGTTTCCTCACGATGCGCGTCGTAGGAGGGCGGCTCGGCCGGCACCACGAACACGAGCTCGCCTCCGGACCGCGGCGTGCCTTGCGCCCGGACGGGAAGAGCGCCGGCCAAGACGAGGAGGAGGGCGCCGGCGACGCGCCCGAGCCGACTACACGTGCATGACGACCTTGAGCGCATTGCCCACGCGATCGACGTAGGTCCGGAAGGCCTCGTGCACATCGTCGAGGGCGAACCGGTGGGTGATGAGGACGTCGGCGTCGAGCTTGCCCGCGCTCATGAGAGCGAGCGAGCGGCCGGAGTTCATGCCCCCTTCGCCGCGCGCGGCGTAGATGCGCACGTTGCTGCGGACGGCGAGGTTCATATCCATCTCGACGGGCCCCGCGTACCAGGCGACCACCCCGATGCGTCCGCCGCGCTTCACGCTTTCGAGGGCCTCCTGCATCGAGGTCGGCCCCCCCGCGCACTCGAGCACGGAGTCGGCGCCCTTGCCCCCCGTGACCTCCGCCACCCGTCGGGGCAGGCTTTCCTCCCTCACGTTCACGAGCACGTCGGCGCCGAGCCGTCCGCCGATCTGCAGGCGTTCCGGACGCGTGCCGGAGAGGATCACGCGTTCCGCTCCCAGCGCCTTGCAGAGCTGCACGGCGAGGAGACCGATGGGGCCGGGGCCCTGGACGAGCACGGTCTCTCCGGCGAGGTAGCCGCCCATCAGATCGATGGCCCAAAGGGGCGAAGCGGCGGTGGTGACCATACAGGCCTGCTCGAAGCTCAAGTTGTCGGGGAGCCGGTACAGCGTGTTGACGTGGTTCACCGCGTACTCGGCGAAGCCGCCGTCACACGTCAGCCCCTTGGCGCGGTGGCCCTTGGCGAGGTTGCCGTAGTTGAGGCAGGAGGTGTACCAGCCCTTGACGCAGTTCTCGCAGCGCTCGCACCCCTTGTGCACCTCGACGGCGACGCGATCGCCCACGCGGAATTCGTCGACCCCGGGGCCGAGCGCCGCCACCGTGCCGGCGTACTCGTGGCCCATGATGAATTCGCCTGCAGGCTGTCCCATGAGCTTGCGATGGAGGACCTTCACGTCGGTGCCGCAGATCGAGGTGACGTTGACCTTGAGGAGAACCTCGCCGGGAGCAGGCTCGGGCAGCGGGCGCGATTCCACGCGCATGTCATCGGCTTCGTGTAGCACCACCGCCTTCATGAGCTGTCTCCTGGCAAGGGGAGTCGCCAGCGGGCATGGTACCGCACGGACACGACCACGAAAAGCGGCGGTGGTGACCCGTGAATTCCCGGTTGACCGCGGGTGGCCGCGGGCGGTAACAGATTGAGCGTCCGCAGTCTCCAGCATGGACCTTGACACGCAGTGTCACTGGAAGGGGTCGGCCATGATCGCATCGAAGACGCCAGGGCATCGTCGCGGCCTAGGTATCTGGCTGTGTCTCGCGGTCGTCGTTCTCACGCCGGTCTTGGCCGCCGCCCAGCCCACCGAAGAGGAAGGCACGGCCACCTTCTACAGCTCGAAGTTCGAGGGGAAGAAGACGGCGAGCGGTGAGGCCTACGACAAGGCCGGCCTCACCGCCGCCCACAAGACCTACGCTTACGGAACCAAGCTCCGCGTCACGAACCTCGCCAACGGCAAGAGCGCCGTAGTCACCGTCAACGACCGGATGAACCGGTCAGCCAAGAGCGTCATCGAAGTGACGCCGCGCGTGGCCTCCACCCTCGGCTTTGCCAAAACCGGACACGCTCGAGTGAAGGTCGAGGTCGTCAAGTAGCGCGTCAGTTCAGCGCATTGGGCCCGGCACGCAGGGCGTCGACCTCGATCGCCACATTGCGCCGCCCATGAGGCTCCACGCTCACCGTCACGAAATCTCCGACGTGCACGTTGGACAGTTTCGTCGGCTCGCTCGCCCAGCCCCCCGGCCAGCCGTCATCTCCCATCGCTGCGCGTTGCACGCGAGCGATCCTCGTGGACGAGGTCACCTCGAAGGTGCGGCGGGCCGGCTTCGTCTCCGGCCCCAGCCACGGACCCATCTCGTCGATGGCGATCTGGGTGTCGCTCACCTCCGTGACCACTCCCGAGTGCCTCTCCACGGCGAGCGCGCCGACCGCGGCCACAGCGAACCAGCCTGCCACCAACCCGATGCTCAGTATGCGCATGGGACCGTCCTCCTGCCCTTAGGCCGCCCGCCGCATGATCAGCGGGTCTACCACGAGCCGATCCTCTATGCGGGTATTGCCCATGAGCGACGCCGCCTCGCGACGGATGAGCTCGAGGGCCGCCTCGCGAATCCAGGGCGACGGCACGGTACCCGTCATCCGGATCACTGCGGGCGCCGAGCGCGAAAAGGGCACGTGCACGGTCGGCGTGATGGGCAGGCCCGCGAAGGAAGGGTCGGTGAGGAGCGCGTCGGAGAGCCGAGACTGGAGAGCCACGCCTTCATCCTCGCGCTTCCGCTTCACGTCGAACAGCTTCACCGCGACGCCCACGAGCACGAGAAGGCCCACGACGAAGAGGAAGGCAAGGAAGCCGTAGTGTCCTCCTCCCGGAGTTCCACTTCCCGGAGTGTTGACCTGACCCGAGAACGTGGTCTGGGCCCAGGCAACTTCGACCATGGCCAACAACGCGAACACTGTGGCGAACCCTGCACGAGAGATGCTCTGAAGTGTCTTCATGGTCGTCACCTCCTTGTGCGCCGAGGTGTGCATCGGCTATGCCACGAGGGCTTTCGGGCCCGGGGGACGTTTCTCTTTCCCGAGAGACGGGTAGAAAAGACCACGGAGAGCACGGACGGACCGGGGGAAGCTTGCCTCCATATAGAAATTACTCGGTGAATTCGATCAGGTCACGCGAGGCCGCCCCGTATCTCCATCGGCGGAACAATCGGTAGAGGAGGATGGCGACGAGCGCGACGGGACCGATGAGCAGTACTGCCTGGAGGGGACGGCCTACTCGCTCGAGCGCCACGGCGCCCACGGTGGCGCCGAGCACGATCCACAAGGTCATGTAGACGATGGATCCGACCAGATCGAGGAGGAGGAAGCGCCGGTAGCCGATCTCGCCCGTGCCCGCGAGCACGGCGCCGAAGAGGCGCACGCTCGCGGAGAAGCGGCCGATGAGCACGGCGAAAGCGCCGAATCGCCGAAAGTACGCGAGCGTGTTCTCCACGCAGCGCACCGAGCCGAGGGAGAGCCGGCAGTAGAGGGCGAGGAGGCGTGGGCCGCGCCGCATGCCCAGCGCATACAGAAGGTGATCGCCCAGCAGCGCTCCCGCGACACCCGTCAGCACGAGGAGAGCGACGTCGCGAGGTCCGCCCGCCGCGATCCCTGCCGCCACCAGCATGGCCCGTCCGGGAAAAGGCAAGCCCGTGGCGTCGATGAGGCTGGTCACGAAGACCACGGGGAACAGATACTCCTGGAGCCAGCCGAGAAACGGTCCCATCGCGTCCATGACTGTCCAGCATATACAGGCCGTCCCCCGGCGAGGCGACTTCTGGGCTAAGATACCGGGCCGTGATCAGGAGCGAGCGGAAGATCCTCGTCACTCACGTGGGCAGCCTGCCGCGACCTGCGCCGCTGCGTGATCTCCTCGTCAGGCAGGATCGCGGCGAGGCGATCGAGGAGGCGGCGCTGACGCGCGAGGCGGAGGCGGCGGTGCGCCACGTGGTCTCTCGCCAGCTCGCCGCGGGCATCGACGTGGGCAACGACGGCGAGATGCCGCGCCCGGGATTCTCGACCTACGTGGCCGGCCGCATGCGCGGCTTCGGGGGAGCGAGCAAGCGGCGCCTCGCGCGCGATCTCCGGGAGCATCCCGACTTCGAGGCGATGCTCGCCCAGCGGCGGCGCGGTGCGGCCCGCATCAGCGACGCGCCGCAGTGCGTAGGGGAGATCGAGTATACGGATCTCGCGGCGGCCGAGCGTGAGTGCGATCTCTTCCTCGGCGCCTCCGATGGGCGATCGCCCTCCTTTGCCGAGCGTTTCATGACCGCCGCCTCGCCAGGCGTCATCGCCACCATCCTGCTCTCCGAGCACTACCGGACCCACGAGGAGTACATCAGTGTCCTCGCCCGCGAAATGCGCAAGGAGTACGCGCTCATCCACGCGCGGGGACTCGTCCTCCAGGTCGACTGCCCCGACCTCGCCATGGAGCGCTCGCGCTTCTTCCAGGACGATCCCCTCGAGCGCTTCCTCGCCATGGTCGACCTGCACGTGGACGCCATCAACGAGGCGACCGAGGGCATTCCCGCCGACCGGATTCGCCTCCACGTGTGCTGGGGCAACTACGACGGCCCCCACACCCACGACGTGCCGCTCGAGCCGCTCCTCCCCCGGCTCTACCGAGCGCGGGTGGGCGCGCTGTCCCTGCCGCTCGCCAATCCGCGCCATCAGCACGAGTACAAGGTGCTCAAGCGCAAGCCGCCTCCCGCGCCCATGCTCCTCCTGCCTGGCGTGATCGACAGCACCACGAACTACGTGGAGCATCCCGAGGTAGTGGCGGATCGGATCTGCCAGGCCGTGGACGCGGTGGGCGATCGCACGCGCGTCATCGCATCCACCGACTGCGGCTTCGGCACCTTCGCGGGCTCGGAGAACGTGGCGGAGAGCGTGGTGTGGGCGAAGCTGCGTGCGCTGCGCGAGGGCGCCGACCTCGCCACGGAACGCCTCTGGCGTTGACGCTCTCGGGTCCCTGTGGTACTTGAGGGGCCCATGAAGGCGATCGTCTACGGCGCTGGCGCGATCGGCGGTACCACGGGCGCCGCGCTGGCGCGCGCCGGGCACGACGTGCTCCTAG
>Ga0209799_1000098_pt1 | contig 15107 bp, 16 predicted proteins | sample PanSoiPlo36MoBio_FD_188324 | JGI IMG/M metagenome (GOLD analysis project Ga0209799, IMG submission 188324) | Tropical forest soil microbial communities from Panama analyzed to predict greenhouse gas emissions - Panama Soil Plot 36 MoBio (SPAdes)... | ecosystem: Environmental > Terrestrial > Soil...
TTTCCGATCTTGCAGCAGCGCCGGAACCAGCTCGCCGGCTCGCTCTCCGGCGGCGAGCAGCAGATGCTGGCGCTCGGCCGCGGCTTGATGGCCCAGCCCGATCTGCTCCTGCTCGACGAGCCGTCGCAGGGGCTGGGGCCGCGGATCGTCGAGCAGATCTTCGAGACGATCGATCGGATCCGCCGCGAGCGGCGGCTCACCATCTTGCTGGTCGAGCAGCGCGTGGTCGAGGCGCTCGAGCTGTGCGACCGCGGCTACGTGCTCGAGACCGGCCGCGTGGTGCTGGCCGGGCCGCGCGACGCGCTGCTGGCCGACACACGCGTGCAGCGCGCCTACCTGGGGGCCTGACCGAGTCCGACGCAGCAGACTGCTGAAAAGGGGTGCAGATACGAGGCGGCTAGCCGGTCTCCATCGGCAGCGACGGATCCCTCGCCCACTCGGAGAGCGAGGCGTCGTACACCGAGACCCGGTCGTGGCCCAGCAAGGCGAGGATGAACGCGTCGCTGCTCGCCGCGATGCCGCCGCCGCAGTACGTGATGACGCGACCGGCCTCGAGCGCCCCCGCGTCGGCAAATCGTCGCCGTAGCACGTCGGGCTCGAGGTAGGCGTGCGTGGCCGGATCGACCAGCGCGCGGGCCGGGACGTTGCCGCTGCCGGCGATGCGCCCGGGCCGCCCGTACGCGACGCCGCCGGTGCCGTGGTGCTGCTCCTCGGACAAGGCGTTGAGCACACAGGTGGCCCTGGCACCGAGGCCGGCGAGCACCGCGTCCTTGCCGACGAAGAGCTCGGGCCGGGGTCGCGCCACGAAGCCAGCGGGCGGATAGGTGCACGGCGCGGTCGAGGTCGGCCGGCCCTCGAGCGTCCACTTCTTCCAGCCGCCGTTCAGCACGGCCGCGCCGTCGAAGCCGAACACGCGGAGCATCCACCACACGCGGGCCGCCCACATGTTCACGAAGCGATCGTAGAGGACGACCCGCACGCCCTCCCCAACTCCGTAGCGGCTCATGGCGGCGGCGAACTGGGCCGGCGGGGGAAGCATGAAGCGAAGCGGGGAAGCCTTGTCGGAGAGATCGTCGGGCAGGTCGGCGAAGCCGGCACCGGGAATGTGGCCCTGGCTCCATCGCTCGCGACCCGATTCCACGCGATAGCCGCCCGGGACATCGGCGGGATGAAGGTACACCGAGCACTCGAGCACTCGCACGTGCGGATCGTGCAGGTGCTCGGCGAGCCACTCCGTCTCGACGACGAACGTCCGGCGGCTCATGGCGATCGACCTTACCACATCACCGGCTGCCGCACGGGCCGCTCGCGCGGCTCGTCGAGACGGAGGGCTCTGGAGAGAGAGCTAGGCCGCGCGCATCTTCTTCGCCTTCATCTCGCTCATTTCCTGCCCCGAGCGCATGAGCCGGGCCGCGTCCCACACCTTTTCGATCCGGGGAAAGATCTCGTTTTCCTCCTCACGGATGTGGGTCTCGAGGCTCGAGTGCACCTCCTTCACCTTCGTCAGCCATTGCTGGTCTTCGGGACGATCCTGCTCGATCTTCTTCATCAGCCCCTCGACCTTCTCCACCTCGGCCTGATGCTGCTGCCGCCAGCCGGCCAGGCGCGAGTCCTTGGTCGCGGCGTCGCGCGACAGTGGCTGGTAGAGGCCGGCATCCTCCATCTGCTCGTGCGCCTTCAGCTCGGGAGTGAGCTTCTTCCAGAGCTCTCCGCGCTTCTCCGGCGAGGCTTCCAGGACCTTCGCGAAGGCAGCCTTGGCCGTCTGGTGCTCGTGCTTGAGGAAGTCGATCGCGTTCATCATCATGGGTGTCCTCCTTTCGCCCGTGGGCCGGGCAGTCCACACCTCGAACTCCTCGATTTTTCAAGCAAGGGAAGTGCCGGTCTGTGAGCTCGGATTCCGTCCCTCGAAGCCGAAAAAGGCCAGGTTCTAACGCCGCGCGTGGATCCCTTTATTCCGGATGGGCATGACTTACCGAGGCGCATCTCCCCGCTGCACGTGAGGCTTGGCGAGCAGTGGCGCCTAGGCTAGCATCCTCGCCGTGAGCCGAACCGCGGGAGGGAGGCAACGCAGCACGAAAAACTCGCAGGCGCTCGGTCTGCGCATGGCGCCGTCGCTCATCTCCCGCGCGGACAGGATCCTCCCGTGAGGGCGATCCAGAGCCGGGGCTTCGCCGCCGCAATGCTTCTCACCGCCGCGGGCGTGCTGCTGGCCGCGACCTTGGCGGCGCACGCCCAGTCGTCGACCAAAGTCCACCGCATCGGTTTCCTCGGGACGACCTCGCCAAAGACCCACGGTCCATTCCTCAACGCCTTTCGCGAAGGCATGAAGGAGCGCGGCTATGTCGAAGGCAAGGACTTCGTCATCGAGACACGGTGGGCGGAGAGCGACTACGGGCGCCTGCCCGCCCTCGCTGCGGAGCTCGTGCAGCTCAAGGTCGACCTGATCCTCACCCACGGCTCCCCGGCGAGCCGCGCCGCCAAGGAGACGACCAGCAGCATTCCCATCGTCGTGGCGATCACGGGAGATGCCGTGGCCACCGGCCTCGTCCAGGGCCTCGCCAGGCCGGGCGGCAACGTCACCGGCTCGACCTTCTTCTTCCCCGAGCTGAACGCCAAACGCCTCGAGATCCTCAAGGAGACGCTGCCCGGCCTCAAGCGGGTAGCCGTGCTCCTGAACGACGAGAACCGCAGCAACGTGGTCACCTTCGACGCGATGGCCAACACTGGACGCACCATAGGGCTCGAGGTCGTGCAGGTCTCGACGCGGAGCCCGGAGGACTTCGAGCGGGCCTTCGGTCAGGTCAAGAGCTCGGGCGCCGACGCCGTGGCCATCTACGAGGATGCGTTGTTCGTCGCCCATGCCGGCCGGCTGGCCGCACTGGCCGAGCGACACCGCCTCCCTGGCATCGGCTTCCGCGAATTCGCGGACCTTGGCGGCCTGCTCGGCTTCGGCGTCGACTTTCCTGATGTCTGGAAACGTGCGGCCGGCTTCGTGGATAGGATCTTCAAGGGCGCAAAGCCGGCCGACATCCCGATGCAGCAACCGGAAAAGTTCGACACCGTGGTGAACCTCCGTACGGCCAAGGCGCTCCAGCTCACGATCCCGCGAAGGGTCCTGCTCCGCGCCGACAAAGTCATCGAATAGGGCGCCCGGCTCGTCGTCGACGCTGTCGCTCGCGGGGGACATCTCGCGCTTCGACGCCGGATGCGGAGTCCTTGACACAGCCGAGGCGGAGAGGGACGATCGCTAAATTCCGACGAGAGGAGTCCCGAGGAGGCGTCATGACCGAACCCATCACGATGCAGATTTTCTCCGACTACGTCTGACCCTGGTGCTATCTCAGTACCGTGCGTATTGAGAAACTCAAGAACGAGCACAACGTGAAGATCGAGTGGGTGCACTTCCCTCTGCATCCCGACACGCCGGCGGAAGGCCAGTCACTGGAGCAGCTGTTCGCGGGACGCAACGTGGACCGGAAGGCCATGCATGCGCAGATGAAGGCGCGCATGGACGCCGAGGGATTGCCGTACGGCGAGCGCACCATGACCTACAACAGTCGCCTCGCCCAGGAGCTGGGCAAGTGGGCGGACACCCAGCCGGGAGGCGAGGCGCTTCACGACGCGCTCTTTCGCGCCTACTTCGTGGAGACGCGCGACATCTCGCGCCCCGAGGTGCTGCTGGAGATCGCGGAGGGCGTGGGCCTGTCCCGTGAGGGCGCTCGCGAGGTACTGGAGAAACGGACGTTCCGGGACGCCGTGGACGACGACTGGGAGCTCTCCCGCCGCTACGGCATCACCGGGGTGCCGACCTTCGTGATCGACCGCTACGGCGTGGTGGGGGCGCAGCCCTACGAGGCGCTCGAGGCCCTCGTGCAGAAGGCGAGGCAGTCGAGGCCAGAGCCCTAAGCGTGCTCGCGGCGCCGGGCTTCCATCATCTTCACCTCAACTCGGTCGATCCCGAGCGGGCCATCGACTTCTACGTGCGGCAGTTCCCGCGCTCGCGGAAGATGGCCTGGGGCGGCCGGCCCGCCCTGGCCGCACCGAACGACGTCCTCGTGCTCTTCGAGCGCGTCGGGGCGCCGCCCGTCACCACGCCTCAAAGTGCCTTCTGGCATTTCGGCTGGCACGTCACCGATACGCGGGCCAGCCTCGACACGTACCAGGCGCGCGCCGAGGTGACCCTCCTGCCCCTCTACACGACCGACGAGGGCGGCTCGGTCTTCGTCAGCAGCGATACCTGGCCGAGCTCCGGCCGCACCCCCGGCCTGACCAAGGCGCAGATCGCGGAGGCCCGGGCGAGCGGCGTGCAGCCCACGCGCATCGGAGGCTTCGGCTACATGGAGGGCCCCGACGGCGCGCTCGTGGAGTACGCCGGCAATCACCCGGGGGAGCGCTTCAACCACGTGCACATGTACCAGGACGACCCGTACTGTGCCCAGCTCTGGTATCAGAAGCACCTGAACGCATCGGTGTACGCTGGTCGCACGCGCGAGGCGCCGCTCACCGAGGCGACCTGCCGCGTGCCCCGCGGCGCCGAGCGGAGCTGGCCCGCCCTGGATCGCCACGGCATGTTCCGCGCGCCGTCCGCCGCGGTGGTCTTCGGCGACGTGGCCTTGCCCTGGTACGCGCGGCAGGGCGATGAGCCGCTGGCCAGCCCGCGCGGGCAGCTCTACGATCACATCGCGCTCCGCGTAGCCGATCTCGACGCGTGGATCGCCAAGCTGCGCGGCGAGAGCGTCACGTTCCTCGAAGAGGCCTACCCGCTCGGTGACACGCGCGCCGTCATGATCGAGGGGCCGAGCCGCGAGGCCATCGAGCTGGTCGAGGTCACCTGACGCGCCGGCCGCGCCTCACGCCGCGACGAAGCACCGGCCAACGGCGGAGCGCGCGGGGGCGGTAGACGGCGGCTACCAGGCCTCCCAGTGGACGAGCTCCTCGAGAGACCGCCGCCTCCGCGCCACCGAGCTCGGCGGGGCCGTCCGCGCGGGATCCACGTAGCCGAAGGCCACCACGCGATTGACGACCATGTCGGGAGGAATGCGGAGGAGGCGCCCCACCTCTCGCTCGGGGAGATGAGCGGGACAGGAGCCGATGCCTTCGCCCCACGCCGCCACCATCATGTTCTGGGCGCAGCGCCCGGCGTCGAACTCGTGCGCCTGGGTCTGGGCGATCACCACGGTGACCGCGGAGCGCGCGATGAACTTCCCGAAGGGGCTGAGGGCGCCCAAAGCCTCGAGGCCGGCGCGCTCGCGCACCACGATCAGCCGATTGGGCTCGCTGTTCTTGCTGCTGCCCGTCATGCGTGCGGCCTGCAGGATGCGTCGCAGGGCGTCCTCGGGCAGAGCGCGCGGCAGGAAATGCCGCTGGTCTCGCTTGTCCACCACCGCGCGATAGGCGTCCACCCTCACACCTCCGGGAGAAGCGGCGCCCACTGTAGCACGCTACGCTATACTGCTGCGCCGTAGCCCACTTCGATCCGGAGGAGCTCGATGCGTGCTGTGATCTGCCGTGCCTGGGGAGCCGTGGAGGATCTCACCATCGAGGAGGTGCCCGCTCCCGCGCCCGCCGCCGACGAGGTGCTCATCGACGTGCGCGCCACCTCCGTCAATTACGCAGACTCCATCATGGTGGCGGGAAAATACCAGACGCGACCGCCCTTCCCCTTCAGCCCGGGTCTGGAGACGGCGGGGGTGGTGACGCGCTGTGGGGACGGCGTGACGCGCTTCCGGCCCGGCGATCGCGTGATGGCCACCCTCGCCTATGGCGGCCTCGCCGAGCAAGCGGTGGCCAAGGAGAGCGAGACCTTCGCCATTCCCGACGGCATGTCCTTCGATGAGGCGGGGGCGTTTCCCATCGCTTATATCTCGAGTGATGTGGCCATTCGCTGGCAAGGGCGGCTCGAGGCAGGCGAGACCTTGCTCGTGCTGGGGGCGGCGGGCGGTGTCGGGCTCACCGCAGTGGAGATCGGCAAGGCCATGGGGGCACGCGTCATCGCAGGAGCGAGCACGGCCGAGAAGCTCGCGGTGGCGCGCGAGCACGGCGCCGACGACCTCGTGAACTACGCGACCGAGAAGCTCACCGATCGCGTGATGGCGCTGACCGGAGACAAGGGCGCCGATGTGTGCTTCGATCCGGTGGGCGGCGAGCTGGCCGACGCCGCCCTCTCGGCCCTCGGCTGGGGCGGGCGCATGCTCCTCGTGGGGTTCGTGGGCGGCGTGCAGCAGATCCCCGCCAATCGTCTCCTCGTGAAGAACCGCTCCGCCCTCGGCTGCTCCCTGCGCTACTACCGCTGGCACGCGCCCGACAAAGTCCGGCGCTCCGTGGACGCGCTCCTCGCCTGGTACCGCGAGGGCAAGCTCAAGCCGTGCATCAGCCATCGCCTGCCGCTGGAGAACACCGTGGAGGCGATCGGGCTGCTCACGTCACGCCGGGCGCACGGCAAGGTGGTCGTGCTTCCCGGAGCCCGCTGATGGAGATTCGCTCCGAGCGGCACGGTGCCCACGTCGTTCTCGTCACCATCGACAATCCGCCGCGGCTCAACGCCATGACGCGGGCCATGCTCGCCGATCTCGCGAAGCTCTGGGACGAGCTGGAGGCGAGCGATTGCCGCTGCATCGTGCTCACGGGGGCGGGCACGCGCGCCTTCAGCGCGGGAGCCGACATCAGCGGCGACCTGAGCGCCTCGGCGGAAACCGCGCGCGTGGTGAGCCACGCGCTCCTCAAGTACGACGCCTACTCCAAGCCCGTGGTGGCCGCCGTCAATGGTGACTGCGTGGGGGGAGGACTGGAGCTCCTGCTCTCCACGGATATCCGCGGCGCCGTCCCCCAGGCGCGCTTCGGGCTGCCCGAGGTGAAGTGGTCGATCTATCCATTCGGCGGGGCGACCCTCAAGCTCACCCAGCAGATCGGCCACGCGCACGCCATGGACCTCCTGCTCACCGGCCGCCTCATCGAGGCGGCGGAGGCGGCGCGCGTGGGCCTGATCAATCGCGTGGTCGCCGCGGAGGAGCTGATGCCGTGGGCCCTCGCCACCGCCGAGCAGATCGCCGCCAACAGCCCCTCCGCCGTGCAGGCGGTGAAGCGGCAGATCACCTCCACCATCGCGGAGCGCGCGCGCGCCCGCGAGGCGATGGAGCAGACCCTCGGCGATCAGGTGCGGGCGAGCGCCCACTTCAAGGAGGGCGTGACGGCGTTCCGTGAGAAGCGCCGTCCCCGCTACGAGTGAGATGAGCGCCGTCCGCGTCCATCTCCGCGTGCCCGGCACGGCGCCCATGCCCGAGCTGACGCGGCTGATCCAGGACATCGAGGCGGCCGGCTTCGACGGAGCCGGCATCCTCGACAGCCAGATGATTTCGCGCGACACGTTCGTCGTCCTCGGCCAGGCCGCCACCCATACCTCGCGCATGTCCCTCTTCCCCGCCGTCACCAATCCCGTCACCCGGCACGCTTCCGTGCTCGCCTCCGCCATCCAAACCGTGGAGGAGCTCGCTCCCGGGCGCGTGAAGTTCGTGATCGGCACCGGCTACACCTCGGCCAGCACTATCGGGCGCAAGGCGGGCACCCTCGGCGAGATGCGCGAGTGCATCGCCACCGTGAAAACGCTGCTCGCGGGCGAGAGCGCTCGCTTCGGCGAGACGGCGGGCCGGCTCGGCTACTCCTCCGGCCGGCGGATTCCCGTGCTGATGGCCGCCTCCGGGCCCAAGGCCATCGAGGTAGCCGGCGAGATCGCCGACGGCGCACTCCTCCTCGTGGGCGCGAATCGCGGCATCGTCACCCGCGCGCTCGAGCTCCTCGAGCGCGGCGCCCGGCGCGCGGGCCGCACGGTCGAGGACCTCGAGGTCATCTGGGCGGTGCGCACCGCCGCCCTGCCCTCCACGGGAGAGGCGCTCAGGCAGGCGCGGCCCACCGCGGTGCACTGGGGCATCCTGCGCTGGGGCGGCTACTGGCTCGAGCCCGCCGGCCTCACGCTGCCGCCGCTTCAGATCCCGGACGCGGTATGGAAGATCTATCCCGATCTCTCCCACGCCCACGACTGGGAGGCGGCCATCGCCGCCACTTCTTTCGTGCCCGACGAGGTGGTGGCGCAGCTCTGTGAGGCGCTCGGGCTCATCGGCACTGCCGAGGACTGCGCGACGCGCATCGGCGAGCTGACGAAGCTGGGGGTGCGCAACCTCTACCTGATGCCCCTCGAGACCTTCACGCCGCCCCGGCGCGAGATCGCCGCCTTCCACGACGTGGTCTTCCCTCGCCTCGCCGCGGCCGGTCTGCGCTAGCCCGAATTCACGAACACGCGCCCGCGAGGCGGGTCGGGGCCCGTCGGCGGGGGCGGGGAAGCGCTCCAGCTGCGTCACCCACTCGCCTGAATCGCAGCTCTTCGGGCTGCGCACAGGCTTCGGGGGTCCCACTCCGTCGGAGCGCTTCCCCGCCCCCGCCGCCACCCGTCCCGATTGCACGTGCGGCACTCGTGAATGATCCACCCTGGTTCGGAGCGCGAGACAGACGCGTCCTGCCACCCGTCCGATCAGACGTATCAGCGCCGGCCGCGCGCGGAGGCGAGCTTTTCCGCGAGGCGGAACTTCTGCACCTTGCCCGTGCCGGTGAGCGGCAGATCTTCGCGCGTCACCACGTGGATCTCCTGGGGAACCTTGTAGGCGGCGAGGGCGTCCTTGCAGAGGGCACGAAGGGCGTCCGGCTCGGCCACCTGACCCGGCTTCGCCACCACCACCGCGATCAGGATCTCTTCCTTGCGTGGGTCGGGGACGCCGACCACGTACGCCTGCTCGACCGTCGCATGGCCCAGCAGCACTTCCTCCACCTCGAGCGGCGCCACGTTGATGCCGCCCGTCTTGACCATCTCCTTGATGCGCCCGCGGAAGCGCAGGCGCCCGTCCGGGCCCACGAAGCCGAGATCGCCGGTGAGAAGAAAGCCCTCGGAGTCGAACGACTCGGCGTTGCGCTCAGGATCACGGTAGTAGCCGGGAGTGAGGAGCCCGCGCACGAGGATCTCGCCGATCTCGCCAGGGGGGAGGGGCCGCCGCGTGTCTCGATCCACTACGCGGATCTCCATGCCGGGCAAGGGATAGCCCACCGTGGTCAGGCGGACCTCCGCCGGGTCGTGGGCGTCGGTCACCGCGCAGTTGCCATAGCATTCCGTCAGGCCGTAGACATTGCAGATCTCCTTCACGCCCAGGTCCATCACCATCTGCATGGCGGCGGGCGGGCCGATGGCCGCGCCCGTGCGCAGCGACGAGAGATCGCGCCTGGCCCGATCGGGATGCTCGCTGAGGGCCAGCGCGATGTTGGGCGTGCCGTAGTAGACCGTGCAACGCTCGCGCTCGATGAGGGCGAGGGCCGCCCCCGGCTCCAGGTGCTCCTGCAGGACGACGGTGCCGCCGTGGGTCATGACGGCGAGGAGCGCGTTGGCGCAGCCGAAGCTCCAGAAGAGCGAAATGCCCATCCACATCCGGTCGGCCGGTGTCAGGTGCTGGCGCTCGCCGATGCTCCACATGTTGTCGATGAGCTTGCCATGGCAGAGCTGCACGCCCTTGGGCGCCGAGGTAGTGCCGGAGGTGTAGAGAATGTAGGCCACGTCCTCGGGCGTGACGGCACGCTGCGCGGCGTCGATGTCCGCGTCGCCCACGGCGTCACTTCCTCGGGCCAGCGCGTCGAGGGCGAGCATGCCGCCCGGTGGCGCGTCCGCGGCGACGATGATTCTTCGGAGATGCGGCAGCCGGCCCGTCGACTGGTCGAGGGCACGTAGGTAGTCCTGGCTGCCGAACCCGGGAAGGGTCACGAGAGTCGCGGCCTGGCAGTGATTCAGCACGTACTCGAGCTCGCGTGGCCGTGACCAGGTGCTGATGGGCACCAGGGTCGCTCCGAGCATGGTCACCGCGAAGCCGACCACGAGCCACTCCGGCCGGTTGTCCATCAGGAGGGCGACCATCTCGCCGCGTCCGACTCCGAGCCCATGGAGGCCGCGGGCAAGCTGTCGCGCCTGCGCGCGCGTCTCCGCATAGCTGAGCCGCTGCCCTCCGCCCACGATGAACTCGTGGTCTGCCTGACGTGCGGCGAGCTCGTCCAGCAGATCGGGCAAGGTCCGGCTCGCCGGGGGCTTCATGGGAACGGAGCGTGAGGCACGCGCGTCCTACTCGGCGAACTGGGCGGCGCGCCAGCGGAGAGCCGCCACGAGGCCGTCCTTCTCCCGGATCTCGTCGAACTTCATGCCCACCTCGGTGCGCGCGGCATAGAGCGGAGCGAGCACGTCGAGGCCGGCCCGGATGGCGTTGCGGAAGCCCGCGGCGTCGGCGCCTCGGCTGATGGCGAGCTTGGTGGCGGCGAGCGCCTCCGGCGAGATGAGAGCCATGCGCCGGGCGAACTTCATGGTCGCCGCCTCCAGCTCCGCTCGCGGTACCACGCGGTTCACCATCCCGTATTGGAGCGCAGTCTGGGCGTCGATCGGATCGCCGAGATAGAGCAGTTCCCGGGCGCGCTTGAGGCCGATGATGAACGGCATGATGAGGGCGGGCCCCACGTTGGAGAAACGGATCTCCGGCTCGCCGAAGAGGGCATCATCGGCGGCAATGGTGAGATCGCACATCATCACCAGCTCGCAGCCGCCGCCCAGACAGTGCCCCTGCACGGAGGCGATGACGGGCTTCACCATGTCCCAGGGCGTTATCTCGAGGGCCACGTCGTCGGTGAGCGACTGGTGCCAGGCCAGCGCGTTTCCTCGCCGGGCGGCGCGGGCCGGGCTCGGCCCGATGTCGTAGCCGGCGCTGAAGCTCCGCCCGTTGGCCCGGAGCACCACCACGCGGGTGGCGGGATCGCGGTCGGCTTCGTGGAGACGCTCCACGAGCAGTCGCTTGAGCTCGGGGCTGATGGCGTTGAGCTTGTCGGCGCGGTTGAGACACACGATGCTGATCGGTCCATCGACGGCGTAGGTGACGAGCGGCTCAGTCATGAAGGGCCCTCCCGGGGCGAGGAATGTACCGGCACGAGGATATCCCGTCTAGCCCGGGGACGGGCCGACCTTCTGAACGCGGAGCAGGCCTCCCAGCTCCCGACCGATGCTCATGACGGTGACGTGATTGAGAGGAAACTCGAGCAGCACGTGGACGAAGCTCAGGAAGAACAGCCACCGGAAGCCCACGTGGCCGTCGTAGGCGTAGAGAGTGACGGAGACGATCCACACCGCCACCACCACGGCGAGCCGCGCGCGCGAGATCTCGTTCCAGCGGATGACCGAGGTCTTCGAGAACCAGTTCAGGTAGTGATAGAGGTATGCGAAGGCGATAAAGCCCATCAGCGACAGGGCCACGGGGTGCGCGTAGAGATAGTCGTTGATGCCAGCGATGAACTGCTCTCTCGTGGTCTGCTGCACTCCGAAGTCGTGGAGACCTAGCCCGGTGAGGAGGAGGTAGTTGAGGGTCATGAAGCCGGGCATGAAGGCGCCCTGTACGGTCGCCGTGCCGTAGGCGTCTCGCGCGTAGCCGCTCGCCTGGTAGCCGGAGGCCGTGGGGTGGGCCACCGCGAACATGGAGGCTACCCCGAAGAACACTACGAGGGACAGAATGCCGGACAGACTCCGGGCGCGGAGCGCTCCCACCAGGATGAACAGCCCCGTGAACACGAACACGTGGATGATCGTGGGCAAGAAAGTCCCGATGAGACGATCGAGGGCGGGCTGGGTGGCGAGCTGAGCGCCGACCACGAGCCCCCCCACCCCCACCAGCACGCGAAGGGACATGCGGTCCGAGAGCACGGTGACGAGAGCGGTCGCGAAGGCCGCGAACGAGAGCGCGACCACCGTTCCCGACGGCGCATCGGGAATGGGCAGGAAGGTCACGAGGGTGACGAGGCAGGCCGCGACGATCAGCAGGAGGTAGTCATACCGTCGCCTCGTGAAATAGTGGCGGTCGTGGAGCCAGGAGATCTCCGTCAGATAGTGGAGCGGGCCCAGGACGATGTAGGCGAAGAGAAAGGTCTCGAACGGCCAGCGTACGGCGACGGCGGCGGAGCCGATCATCAGGCCGATGTTCAGGTAGTTGACCTGATCGATGCTGAGACCGGCCTTGACGACGGTCATCGGCGTCCTTTGGCCGCTCGATCCGGCCCCGGCCCGGGCGGGCGCGGCCGGCGCGCCCGCGGGTCGCGGGGCGCTTGGTCACACGCCGGGACGCTCCCCGATGTCTGGGCCATCACTGGACGCCGCGACCTCGACGAGGTTAGGGCGTGAGGTCGAGGGCCTCCACGATGCGCGTGTAGGGGATCTTCGCCTGCTCGTTCAGCTCCTTGACCAGCTCGGAGCTGGTCGCCTCGAACAGGCACATGCAGCGCGCTTCGTCGGGCACGAAAGTGCTCCGGATGTAGCGGACCTGCTTGCCCCCGGCCGTCATCTTCTTGCCCGTCTCGATGGCGCTCTTCTGCGCCGCGCCCAGCTGATCCATCGTGATGCCCTTCAGGCTTCGCTCCACCATGTACACGGCCATCGCTCAGCCTCCTTGGATCGAGCAGTGGAAGACATCGTGCCCACGCCGAGCTCGGGAACCGTCGGGGCGCAACTCTCCGTATCTCCGCGCCGCCCCACGAGCTCAGCGAGCGGCGGCCGCCTCCGGCATCTTCTCGACCACGCGCGTCTCGTGCACGGCCGGCGAGTAGATCTCGAGCACCTCGACGTCGTCCGAGCACTCCAGCTCGTTGTGCACGATGGCCGCCGGTTGTAGCACGCAGTCACCCTCGCGGAAGGTGTGCTCGCCCTGCCCCTCGTAGACGAAGCGGATCCATCCCTTGAGGACGTAGAACATCTGGAAGTCGCACAGGTGCTGGTGGAGGCCGGTGGTGTGGAGATCGTGGGCGCCCGGTCCGTCTTTCTTGATGCGGATCACGTGGGCGCGGAACTGCCCGCCCGTGGCGTCCGAGATCCCGAGGTCCCGGTACTCCATGAAGGTGCGCAGCCCCGTCTTGTACACGGCGTCCTGCGCCCGGTTCACGCTGAAGCTCTGCTTGCTCTCGCTCATCGATGCCTCCTCGCCTGGGCTCAGCGGCTCACCACTTCGCCCGTCTCGATGTCCATGTGATCGCGTCGGGGACCCAAGGTCTGCATCGCCTCGAATCCGCGCTCGACCATGTCGCAGTAGAGTTCCACTCGGTTGCCGTCCGGGTCGGCGAAGTAGATGCTCCGAGTCACGTTGTGCGCGATGGTGGCGTCGACCGGGATCCCGAGCTCGCGCAGCTCGCGGTAGGCCGCTTGCAGCTCCGCGAAGCTCCCGAGCTGCCAGGCCATGTGGTGAAGCCCGGGCTGGCTCTCCGTGGGCGCCTCGCCCGTGGCCAGCTGGAAGAGCGCCAGGTCGTGATGCTGCTCGCCCACGCTCAGGAACACCGCGCCCCACTCCTTCTGGTCATAGGCGACCTTGAGCCCCAGTACCCGGGTGTAGAACTCCTTGGATTTCTCCACGTCCCGCACCTTCAGGACCACGTGGCCGAGCTTTCGTGCCTGGATCATCCCCCGCCTCCCCCGCGCCCTCGCGGCGCTCCGACTCTCCCGACGATGCCGTTTCTTCGCGGCCGGGCCCCAGTATAGACGCTCGGAGGCCGGAGCGGTCGGCGATGTGCGGCCACCCTTGAAGTTGAGGCCGAGGGGCGCCATCCTTGCCCGGAGCCGGCTCGAGAAAGACCGGGCGACAGGTGCGGGAAGCCCCTCGTGACTCGCGAGCACCGACCCGTGCACGAAGTAGCCGCAGCCGTCTTCCTGTCGTCGGCCGGCCCTTCTCCGGCCACGTCGAGAGTGGGGAGCGAAAATCGTGAGAGCAGCGCGCATGGATTGTGACTCGTGATGCAAGCGGATCCGGTGGGGAAAATCGACGCGAGTCCTGAGTTGCCCGAGACGGCCGCCGTGCGCCCGGGCGAGGAGCTGGACCGCGCCACCCTGGAGAGCTGGCTCCGCCCGCGGCTGGCCGACATCCTCGAGGGTACCGATGAGCCCTTGGACATCCTGCAATTTCCGAACGGCTCGGCGAATCTGACCTACCTGATCCACCTCGGTTCCCACGAGCTCGTGCTGCGTCGGCCGCCCATGGGCCAGCTCGCTCCCGGCGCCCACGACATGCGGCGCGAGTACAAGGTACTCTCCCGCCTGTGGCGCCGATTCGATCGCGCGCCGCGCGCCTACGTGTTCTGCGACGACCCCGCGGTGCTCGGGGCGGACTTCTTCGTCATGGAGCGGCGGCGCGGCGAGGTGGTGCGCACAGCCATTCCTTCGCGCATGCAGGCCCATGCGGACATCGGCCGCCGGATCGCCTTCGCGCTCGTCGACGCGATGGCCGACCTCCATCATATCGATCCCGCCACGTGTGAGCTGAGTGACCTTGGCCGTCCCGCCGGCTTCGTCGAGCGACAGATCGACGGATGGGCGAAGCGCTGGCAGCTCGCGCGGTTCGACGACTCGCCGATCGAGGTCGAGACGTTGCACGCGCGTCTATCCCGGCGCGTGCCCCGCATGAGCCGCATCTCGATCGTCCACAACGATCTCAAGCTCGACAACTGTCAGTTCGATCCCGCCGATCCCGACCGCGTCGCCTCGATCTTCGACTGGGACATGACGACCCTCGGCGATCCGCTCATCGACGTGGGCACGCTCCTGAACTACTGGCCCGACCCCGCGGACCCGCCGGACGCTCAGCGGGCCAGCCATCCCGGGCTGACCCGCATGGGTCTCCCGGGCCGAGCCGAGATCGCCGCACGCTACGCTCAACGGGCGGGCGTCGAGGCGACCGCGCTGTGGTGGTGGGAAGCCTTCGCGTTGTGGAAGACGGTGGTGGTGGTGCAACAGCTGCATCGCCGGTGGGTGCGCGGCGAGAGCACGGATTCGCGCATGGCGCACGTCGCGGACCGTATGCCGTCTCTCATCGGGGCCGCCCGCGCCGTGCTGGACGCCGCCGGGGCCTAATGCTCCGTTCGGCTTGCTCGGCCTATTCACGAGTGCCGCGCATGCGACCGGCCGGGTGGCGACGGGGGAGGGGTGCGCTCAGGCGGAGTGGGACCCCCTCGTCCTGTCCGCCGCCCGCAGGGCGGCGATTCAGGCGAGCGGGTGACGCAGCCTGAGCGCACCC
>Ga0209799_1000099_pt1 | contig 15075 bp, 13 predicted proteins | sample PanSoiPlo36MoBio_FD_188324 | JGI IMG/M metagenome (GOLD analysis project Ga0209799, IMG submission 188324) | Tropical forest soil microbial communities from Panama analyzed to predict greenhouse gas emissions - Panama Soil Plot 36 MoBio (SPAdes)... | ecosystem: Environmental > Terrestrial > Soil...
GCTCAAAGCGGTCTGGCCAGCTTACGCTGGCATCGTTACTCGAATATCTTCAGCTGTTCGAGCCTCTTATCTTCTTTCTCTTGCTCCCTAATGTACTCTCGGATCTGCGCTTCATCCCGCCCAACCGTGGACACGTAATATCCCCTCGCCGAAAAGTTCTGCCCCACAAAGTTCTTCGCTCGATCCATTCTCTGTGCTGTGTTTCATTGAGCCTCCTCTTGGTTGAGCCTGAGCGGTTCACCATTTGGAGGCTTTCTTTCGACTCCCGCAAATGTCAAACTCTGCGAGTCCCCCAGCAGAGCTAGGGGTTTACCTACGATTAATTAGATGTTTTGAATTCATTTGAACGAGGAGAGTAGCATCAGGACACGCGTTTCCGCCAGCGTGCAAAGGCTCTTCTTTGGCTTCTCAACGATGAATGCGTGTCGTCGCGCGGAGGCCTAGCGACCTACGGTCGTCAGCGAACTGAGAGAAAATGACAGAGCTCAATCACATGCGACTGTCTGATTTGTTGAACCTCTGAATCGGATGCCTATCCCGTCGGCTTGGCGTACTTACCGGTAAGTTGCGGGGTAGGTACCTCCAATCCTTTTTCCTGGCGCTGTAGGCGAGTTTCCCTTGCCCACGTGCGCTTTAGATCATCGCGGATCTTTACGTGCAACCGGCCGAGCGGCTCGGTCTCGAGCTCAACAAGGTCCCCGTCTTGGAATGGGTTCAGGCCGCGGTGGTTCGTTCCCAGTGCCAGGACATCGCCCGGCTCTAAAGGATGGATAGAGGTGACCCATTCGATGCAGCGAGGGATCTTGTGCGCCATGTCACTGGTGTTGTAGTCCTGCATCAAGGTTCCGTTCACCCAAAGCCGCACCTGGAGATGGTTCGGGTCCTTCACTTCATCGGGCGTCACGATAAATGGGCCCATGGGCGCGAAGGTTTCGCGCGACTTCATTTGATAAAACGTATTACCGGCAGGCGGTAGACCACGCGCCGATCCGTCGATGAAGTTCAAATAGCCGAAGACATATTCCATCGCCTTCGCGGCAGGAACGTTGTCGGCCCGCTTGCCAATCACCAGCGCCAGCTCCGCTTCGCCCTCGAAGATGGTGGCGGGCACGTCAGGCAATATCATCGTGTCGTTATCGCCGATGACACAGCCCGGGGACTTGTGGAAGGCGTTGATGGGCGCTGGCTCCTTGCGTGTGCCATCTTCCATGTAGTTTACCGCCATGGCGTCGATGTTGACGGGCCTCGGTAGCGGCGGCCGGATCCTTACGCTGGACAACGGCACGCCCGTGCCGGCGGCAGTCGCTTCTTCGAAGGTGCTGCGGTAATCCGCGAAGCGCTCGATCAGACCGCTGATCAAGTCGTGCGGCCCTGTGTGCGGGATCTCGTGGACTACTAGCTGCGACACGTCAACCACACTGTCCCCCTTCATCACGCCTAATTTGAAATCATCGAAAAAAAGTAGCTTCATTGTTCCTCCTCAAGAATTCGTTTGGATATAAACGGTTGTGCTTCAAGGCCAAAGCCATGACCGCTTCATCAAATCTACCACCGATCTTTGTCCATCGCCCAGCGGTCCAAGCTCGCCAGATATTCGCGAAACAAAACCATCCGCATGGCGACCGCGCGACGCACGCGATCCTGCCGCTCTTCGGTAGTCGCGTAGCGCTTGAGAAATTCCCGCGGCACGCTGCCGTGCCCCTCTTCGTCTTGGGTAATGCGCCGGTAGGGCTGTTTGATCCACTCGGGGACATCCGGCGACTTAAGGCATATCTGAATCAGATAGTTGGCCACGGTTTCGCCGGCAAGAGAAAGCCCGGCGATCCGCTCGCAGGTATCATTTAGCCCTTCCATCGCGTTGAACATGGCGATCTGCGCCGGCAACGGTTTGTAGTCAAAGGGTTCTGCGCCCAGATCGCGGATGCGCTTGGATAAAAGTTCCGCATGCACCATTTCTTCGTGCGCAGATTCCGCCATCGTCGCTTTGACATCTAACTCCGGCGTCGTCCTTAACCACGTACCGAATAGCTCCGCTGCCCGCAGTTCATTGAACAAGCGACTCTTCATCACTCGAAGACGTTGTTCATCTGTGCGCAGGGGAATATAACAGTACGCCGGCGGGTTGGCATCGAGAAAAGTGCAGAATTCAGTGACCGGCGCCAAGATTTCCTTTAGAAAGTCGTCGGTGTTCATGGCCTAATCAAAAAATACAAGCCGTTCAAGATGCATGAGCTGTTTGAACCGGCTTAGAAATGTTTGGACAGTTTTGATCTTCAGCCGCGGATCTACACATGCCACCCTTTTTGTGAAATGTCGACGCCGTCGCCTTCGGGATCATGAACACGATACTCGGCAAAGGAATGCGGTCCGGCCGTGCCGCACCGCGGCGGACGCCGGCCTTCTCCGCCCTGATTTGCATTTCCTCGTTGCTCTTGACGTGAAAGCCGAAGTGATTCAGCCCGATTGCCTCTTCCTTCGCTGGTACAAAAGCGCCAAGTTCAAGTAGTCGTCGGAAACGAAAATCGATGATCTGTCCGTCCGTTCGACTTCTTTCATGTCTAAGACATGCCAGTAGAAATCGGCGAGTCGCTGCGGGTCCGGTGTGTAAAGGGTGATATGACGAATCGGCACGGGTCCGTGCCGATTCGTTACATCGAAGGCCCGCGCACGAACACCAATAAGGTTGCCATCTGGATCGTGTATCTTATACTCGATGCCGGCATTCGAATCACGCTCAACCAGGGTTTGGTTGGCATTCGCGGTCCGCGCCAACTTCATCCGAATCGATTCGACCTGAACTGTGTCAAAACCTACGCCCTTTAGACCATCGCCGCGTCACCGGTCTCCGGTAGCAGAGCGAGATTGAAGATACCCTCAGAAAGATAAACGGCGCCTCCCTCCGCGCCAATTTGATCAAGCTCGAACACTTCCCGATAGAAGGCAGCCAATTTGACCGGATTTTCGGCAGTGATCGCCAACCGACGTAACTGATGCATATTGAAACCTACCTTTCTCCGGAGCTGTCTTGACCTTAGCACAGCTCAGGATCTGGTGAAATCAGTTTATGCCACATCCAGAAAACAAATCCTGCTTTCTTAAGGGGATTACGCAACTTTTACCGGGAGCAACAAGCTGAATACACTGCCTACTCCGACTTCGCTCCAAACCTGAATCGAGCCGCCCAGCGCTGCGGCGAGCTTTCTGGCGAGACCAAGTCCCAATCCGGTACCTCCGTAGTGTCGGGTTGAGGAACCGTCGAGCTGACGAAAATCTTCGAAAATGGTTTCCTGATCCTCCCGCTTGATTCCGATGCCTGTGTCCGCCACAGCGATTTTGACAAAATCCTTACCCTCTTTGTTGAACGCCTGAAGCGTGACATCAATTCTCCCCTTTTCGGTGAACTTGAGAGCGTTGGTTAAAAGTTGGACCAGAATTTGTTGGAGTTTTTGTGCATCGCTTTCAATGGCATCGATAGTCGATTCCATGTTGATGCCAAACTCGATGGGTCGTTCTCGAATCAGCCGTTGGCTCATCATCTTCAATCCGAGGAAGATTTCTTTAAGCTGGACCACCTGGAGCTGGACACTTGAAATTTCCTCTTCCATGCGCGAGAAATTCATCAGATTGTCCATCAAGTAAGATAACTCTTGGCCGTTGTTGACAAGGGAGTTCAAAACGTTCCGCGCTTCTCCTTGGAGATGCGGATTTAACAAAAGGACTTCCGCGTAGCCGACGATTATGCTCACCGGAGTCCGGACTTCGTGGCAGATATTGGCCACGAACTGTTTTTTCACCCGATCCATTTCAATTAACCGTTTACTGGTCGCCTCGGCTTTGGCGTGAGCTTTGACCGACTCTTCATAGAGTTGACCGTTCTCTAGCGAAAGAGCGAGCTGATCGGTCAAGAGGACCAACAAGCGGAGGTCTTCTGCGGTGTACTCTCTGCGCGATCGCCTCGCGCCGTAGGAAACAAACCCCCGCATCTGGTGTTCAAAGATCAACGGCACCAACAGCTCTGTCCTCCATCGATCGAAAAGCCCTAGCATTGCGGCGCGTCTTTCCCGAAACCGAGGGTCCGTAGTCACTTCACCACGGGATATTCCATGATGATAAAAGTTGCCTTGAATCGCTGTTAATACTCGTAGGCTATCGATCACACCCGCGCTAAGCTGCTCCACTTTGTTGGCACCAACCATTAAGGGCTCGTCGGCCTCCGTCGGACGGTGGGCCAGGATTACGGTTTCTATGCCCATCCGATCCTTCACTCTCTGAACAAAACCTGCAGCCACCGCCGGTGGTGGGGCCAAGGAGCGGAGAAACAAACTAACCTCCTCTTGGACACGTACAGGGTCGTAGTCCTGGCGATAAATATATCGATCCACCACTGCTTCAATCCAACGCAGCAAGGGATTGAAAACAACCACGACAAGGACGGAGAAAAACAATGGAACAAAGGGCTCACTCTCGGTTCCCACCCAGGGGGCTAAGAGAAATACCACCAAGGCGTACATTGCCAACAAGAACGCCGTCAGCGCGATCCGGCTTAATCCAACCTTCAAGGCGTTGCCGAGATCAAAGAGGCTGTATTTTAAGAGCGCATAGGCAACCGAAAGGGGAAAGAAAACCGTTGGCACTAACGCAACGTTATAGGGAATGGCTAGTTGAAAGGAACTGGTAAGCACCGTGCTGAGGGTGGGAAGCAGAAATCCCAGCAAAGCGCCGACGAACATCACGCGAAGACGCGACCGCTCTAAATCGGCCGATGAGCTACGCAATGCCGACCAGATGATGCCTAAAAAAACCAGCGCGCCGACACACGTAAAAACATACCCAACGCGAAAAATATAGATCCAAGTCTCCGCCCGGCCAAAAAACGTCAAGCTGTTCAATCCGCCGAGGAAAAGAGCAATCCCATAGATGCAGACAAGATAAACTGGATGGGATCGTCGCAGAGGTTTGCCGGTCTTTAGCAACAACGCCATGTGAACGGCCGCGCTTGGAGTTAGGGTCAAAGCAAAGATTCGCATTTCCTTTGGCAGTACTCCAGCGGTCATGAAATCGAACGTCGTCTCAAACCAGACAAAAACCGCCATAACCATAAAGCAGAGCGGTATCGCTGCCGGAGAGGAAGCGCGAAAGTAGTAAGGCGCCACGCCGATTATTAGAAATGCAATTCCCATCACTACATAAACACCGAAACTCAGAAACCAATCATGCAAAGATAGAGTCATTGAAGGAACTACAAACTCCAATGTTTGCGAATCTCGAATGAGGCGGTAATGGAAACTAGAGCCGGCCGGTGCACTCTTAACCAGATCGTACAATTCGCTGCGCTTTTGTAACCATCGACCGTTAACGGCGACGATGCGGTCCAAGGCGCGCACTCCTGCTAATCCACCGCTCCAGCTGGGGAGAGAATAGGGGCCGACGATTAGGTTTTCGTGCAAGAGAAAACCAGGAAACGGTCTAGAAATCCATTGGAATGAAGCAACTAGAGTCCCACCGACGAGCAGTAGCGCGATGAGCCCTATAGTCGCGAGCAGCAGTTGTCGTAGCCACGGTTGTTTACCCATGTAGCCTCCTCTGGGCGGAATCCTGGATCCATCGCCGCAGGGGCATTTATCAAGGCCCGGCGAGCTGTGTCAAGACGCGAAGGATAGCGGAACTACACCACTCAAAGGTGGACTACCGATTGGATACCTGGCAGAGTCAAATTCTCCCAGATAGAGAGGACAAAACGAATTGTTAGGCTAGATCTTTTCGATAGTTTCACTCGGCAGGACCAATCGGGTTTGGCGACCCAAAATATCGAGCAAGACCGCGACACGTTCACTGCCCTTCATTTTTTTCTCAAAGATCGCCTCAAGTCCGGAAAATGGCCCCACATTGATTTTGACCGGATCGCCCGGCTTTACCGACACGAGTTCGACTTGGGCTATGCCCCCTGGGCAGCGCTCTCGTAAAGCTGCAACAATCTCGCCTCCCACCTCAGCGATGTGGTTGCCGAACTTAAGAAAATCTCTAACCCCTGGAGAGTACCGAGCCGCTTTTCCGGATTCCAAAAGATCGAGCCGACAAAAAAGATAGGCCGGAAAAAGTGGAGCGAGAACCCAGTGAAACCGACTGCCTATTCTTCGCCGCGTTCGCATCCACGGTAAGAAGACTTCGATACGGAGATCGGCAAGCCGTTTTTCGACTTCCTTCTCTTTGTTGGGCTTCGTCTGTATCGCGTACCAACGAAGGCCAGGTTCAATCTGCAAAGACTCCTCGTGCATGGGACGAGCTTTTTCCCGCAAGATTTCTCCGAGACAGGGTTTTGGTTTTGACATATTGTAACAAACAAAAGCGCTGATGATAATACGCGCGAAATCGTTGCCACTGACTGGTTTGTTTTACGAGGAATTTTCTTGACTTTCCTCTCAAATAACGGTTCAATATACCTAAGAAACGGGTGAACCGAATAAACAGTTCTTTGATGTCGTCTAAAGGTCAAAGAAATAAGTTGGCTGGCCGACCAGAAAAGCAACAAAAGGAGGTCGAACGCAAGCCTTGAAACATTCCCGATTCTCTCCTGACGGTATTCCTAAATCGACCCCTTTTTATTTCTGGTTCCTATCTCAAGGTGATGCGCGAAATTAAAATAGTGCTTTCACCGGCTTACCTTCATCTCCACCGTCACCACTTATTATTTTTGCCTTGCTATCGATGTTCCCGTCGGTGGCAAGCGACGTGTCCGAAAATACGCAATTCAATTTAGCAAAGGGAGGCTGCTTGAATGGACAATAACACGGAATTCGAAACGCTTATCAAGAAGGACCGAGATCTTCACCTTTCTAGGTCTTGGCGTGGCAATCTCCTCGGCTATCTCGAAAAGGTCAAGGATGATCCGACCACCGCCAAGTTATCGCACGCCCGTCTCTACGACCGCATAATGAAAGCTGGCGTGAGAGACATTCACGAAAGCGGCGATCCCCACGTCAAGCGGTTGTACAAAGACGAATCGATCAAAGTCTACGATTTCTTTGCCGACGAGTTCTTTGGGATCGAAAAGACCATTTCCCAAATCGTACGCTATTTTCACGCGGCGTCGCTCAAGGGAGAAGAAAGCCGGCAGGTTCTTTACTTGATGGGGCCCGTGGGCTCCGGAAAAAGCTCGTTGGTCGAGAAACTGCACAGGGGATTGGAAGAAAGCGATTCCATCTACGCCATCGAAGGCTGTCCGATGTTTGAAGAGCCGCTCCACCTGATACCGCGCCATCTCAGAAAAGAATTTGAGAAGATGCTCGGTGTTCACGTGGAGGGAGACCTCTGTCCGGTTTGCCGTTTTCGGCTACGAGAAGAGTTCGGCGGCAAGTACGAAGAGTTCCCGGTGCATACGGTGGAGTTTTCCAAGCGATCACGGATCGGCATCGGCGTTGTTCCGCCGGTGGATCCCAACAATCAGGACACCTCGGTGCTGATCGGCAGCGAGGACATTTCCAAACTGGATCTTTACTCGGAAGGCGATCCTCGGGTGCTTGAGCTCAATGGAGCATTGAATATCGGTAATCGCGGGATCGTAGAATTCATCGAGGTCTTTAAGAACGAGATTGAATATCTGCATTGCATGATCACCGCGACTCAGGAAAAGGTCGTTCCCGCGCCGGGTCGACATGGTCTGGTCTACGTTGACACCGTCATTGTCGCTCATTCCAACGAAGCGGAATGGCAAAAGTTCAAGTCAGATCACACCAACGAGGCGATCCTTGATCGCATCGTTGTCGTGCGCGTACCCTACAATCTGCGCTTGTCGGAGGAAGTTAAGATTTACCAGAAGATCATCCGTAATTCGGACTTCCGTGCTCACGTCGCCCCCCACACTCTGGAGATCGCCTCGATGTTCGCGATCCTGTCACGCCTCGAACCGACCAACAAGTGCGATCTCATGACCAAATTAAAGCTTTACAACGGAGAAGAAGTCGTCGAGAAAGGACGAACCAAGAAAGTCGACGTCCAAGAGTTACGCGATGCTTCCAAGCGTGAAGGGATGAACGGCATCTCGACGCGCTTCATCATGAAGGCCTTGGACAATGCACTCTCGGATAACACCGCCGGCAATTGCATCAATCCGATAAACGTGCGCGAAGCGTTGGTGAATATGGTCAAAGAGGCCGACCTGTCGGATGATACACGGAAGCAGTATCTGGAATTTCTCCAGGATACCTTGCACAAGGAGTATTTGGAAATCCTGGAAAAGGAAATTACTCGCGCGTTCGTCTATTCGTACCAGGAACAAGCGGAGGTTCTGTTCCAGAACTATCTCGACCATGCCGAAGCGTATGTGAACAAGAGCAAGGTAAAGGACCGCAACACGAAGGAGGAGCTCAACCCGGACGAGGGTTTCATGAAATCCATCGAGGAACAGATCGCCATCATCGGCTCGGCGGCCGACGGCTTCCGCCAAGAAGTCATCGCCTATCTGTGGGCAGCCAATCGCAGGGGTGAGAAGATCGACTACCGGAGCTACGAGCCCCTGAAAGAGGCCATCGAGAAGAAGCTCATCACGTCGGTCAGAGACCTGAGCCGGGTCATCACCAAGGCGAGGATGCGTGACGAAGAGCAATCGGAGAAATACAACACCATGGTGAAAAATCTTCTCGACCGCGGCTACTGCCATAGCTGTGTCGATATGATCCTCAAGTATGCAGCGAACAATCTGTGGAAAGATTAGCCTTGCCATAGCGGCTTCGCCGACTTGGTAATTCGCAACACTGATATGGAAACGATTTTTCGCCCCTACCACCCCGCATCTGGGCAGCGCAGCGACCGTAGCGCAGGCGATCGCTTGCGCCATCGCCAAAAAGTGCGTGAAGCAATTCGCAATAACATCGCCGACATCATCGCTGAAGAATCAATCATCGGCAAAGACAATAATCGGATCGTGAAGGTACCGATACGAGGGGTGAAGGAGTACCGATTTGTCTACGGCGAGAATGTCCCGGGAGTCGGCCAGGGCGGTGACGGCGAACTCCAACCCGGCCAAACTGTTGGCAAGGGCAAAGAAGGCGCCCAAGGCCACCAGGCCGGTGACCAGGCCGGCGTCGATTACTATGAAACTGAAGTTAGTTTGGACGAGCTCGTCGAGGTCATGTTTGAGGACCTAGAACTCCCGGACCTGGACCGCAAAAACCTGCGTCAAATGGAAGTGGAGCGACAGTTTCGTCACAAGGGATTTAGAAAAAAGGGCATCCGTGTTCGTCTAGACAAAAAACGCACAGCGCGCTCCAGAGTCAAACGGAAGAAAGCCTCTCAGCGAGCGGATGTCGCCGGTTTGCACGGCGAGCGGTTTCCTTTTCACAAGGATGACCTCAGGTATCATCATACCGTGACGGAAACCCGCCGCGAGTCCAACGCCGTTGTGCTCTGCATTATGGACACTTCCGGCTCCATGGACACGATGAAAAAATATTTGGCGCGAAGTTTCTTTTTTCTTCTCTATCGATTTCTTTGCACCCGCTATGAAAACGTCGAAATCGTCTTCATCGCACATCACACCGAGGCGCAAGAGGTGACCGAAGAAGAATTCTTCCACAAAGGCGAATCCGGTGGTACATTCATCTCGTCAGGGTACAATAAAGCGCTGGAAATCATCTATGAGAGGTATCACCCGGGCCTCTGGAACGTTTATTCCTTTCACTGTTCCGACGGCGATAATTTCGAGTCCGACAATCCCGCCGCACTCAAAGCGGCTACGGAGCTGGCACGGATCTCGAATCTCTTTGGTTACGGCGAGATCAAACCCTTGGGAGCGGGATACTATGGCAGCAGCATGATCCAATTTTTTTCTCAGATCCAGGAACCCAACTTCCAAACCGTGCAGATTCAGCGCAAAGAGGATATCTGGCCCTCGTTCAAAACCTTTCTCACTAAAGACCGCGTCCGCGACGACGCGGCTTAGCTTCACCGTCCATGGCCGCAGCCTTTACCATTGAAGATCTTCAAGAGTGGAACCTGCGGATTACGGATCTGGTCCAAAAATTTGGCCTTGATCCGTATCCTCAGGAGTTCGAGATCTGCGATCACGAGCAGATGCTCTCGTATATGGTCTATTCCGGCATGCCGTCCCATTATTCCCACTGGTCCTATGGCAAGGCTTACGAGAAACTAAAAACTCTCTATGATTACGGCTTGAGTGGGCTTCCCTACGAGATGGTGATTAACTCCAACCCCTCCATCGCTTATCTCATGCGTGACAATACCCTCGCCCTCCAGGTCCTCACCATGGCGCATGTCTACGGCCACAACGATTTTTTCAAAAACAACTTCACTTTTAGCACGATTCGGTCGGAATTCACGATCGAAACGTTCAAAGCACACGCAAACCGCGTGCGTCACTATGTCGAGGATCCGAGCATCGGACTGGAGAAAGTGGAGCGCATTCTGGACGCCGCTCATGCCCTTTCTCTTCAGTGCCGACGCAATCTTTCGATTCGGAAGCAAACCGAAGAAGAGCAAAAAGAAGCCAAGCTCCGTGATTCGAAACCTCCGGACGACCCGTTTCAATCCGTCCACCGGCGCAAGGAGTGGGTATCACCCGATTTGGCCAAGATCCCGGTTGAACCGGAAGAAGATATCCTGCTTTTTATTCGCGACCACAATCCTCAACTCGCGGAATGGGAAAAAGACCTGCTCACCATAGTCCACGAACAAGCTCGGTATTTTATTCCACAGATTGAAACCAAGATCATGAATGAAGGCTGGGCGAGCTTTTGGCACAAACGCATTCTTGAGGCTTTGGATCTTCCTCAGAGCCTTAAGATTGAATTTCTTATTCGGCATACGCAGGTTTTGAGTCCTATCCCCGGCGGGCTCAATCCCTATCACGTCGGCATGAAGGTCTGGGAAGATATCGAAAGGCGTTGGAGCAAGCCGGATCCCGAGGAAGAAAAAGAATACGGACCGAAGAAAAAGAATGCCCGGGAAAAACTCTTTGAAGTGCGCGAAGTCGAACGAGACAGCTCCTTCCTGCGGCGCTATTTGACCGAAGGGCTGATCCGCGAGCTCAATCTCTTCGAGTACAAGTCGCGCGGCAATGAAAAGGTCATCAGCCGGGTGGCCGACGAAGACAGCTGGCAAGCGATCAAAAACACTCTGATTCAAAATGTCGGTACGGGTACCATTCCGGTTATCGAGATCGAAGACGCTGATTACGGCAATGCCCGTTGTCTCTATCTTAAACACAGTCATGACGGACGCGACCTCCAGCTAGAATACGCCGAAAAGACCCTTCAATATCTGCGGCAGTTGTGGGCGCGGGAGGTTACTCTCGAAACCATCATCAACGACAAAAAATCCGTGCTTGCTTTTGCCGACGATAAACTGACGATCAAACCAGTTCATTAGCGTTTTTCTTTGGGTCAATCCTTTTAGTAGCTAACTCACCTGTGGGCATGTAACTCTTGCGCGTCGCACGGAACGCGATGACTATCAACAACGACCTCACGGCTATTCAGAACTGCATCAACAACCATCTCGACGACGATGCCATCGGCGACCAGCGCATAGCCGGCGTTATCGGTGATACACCGTCGCACTATTCGAAGAGCCCTGCCTTGTGGAACGCGGCCTTCGCTCATTTGGGTATGCGTGCAATCTACTTGCCCTTTGACGTCGATTCGTCCCGTCTCCACGGTCTCGTTTCCGTTCTGCGGAACTGCCATCGTTTCATGGGCATGAACGTCACTGTTCCGCACAAACTCAGCATCATGGACTTCTTGGACGACCTCGATCCGGGCGCGGCACGTGTTCGAGCCGTTAATACCGTTGTACGGAATCCGCAAGGTAAGCTCATCGGCTATAATACCGATGGCGACGGCTTCGTCGAAAGCGTTCTGACGTCGCAACCAGGACGAAAGGGAGCTTTTGTAAAGTCGCTTAAGGGACTCGACGTATTACTCTTGGGCGCCGGCGGTTCCGCGCGCGCCGTTGCGTTTCACGTGACCAACTACTTGGAGAGCGGGAAGCTTGTGATCGCTAACCGAACCCGGGACCATGCGGCTTCGCTCGCTGCAGAACTTCGGAACTTAGATCGCAACGCAATAGCGATTGACGAAGTGAACGTCTCGGACTGGGCAGCGCAAGTTAGATTGATTGTCAACAGCACGACAAAGGGCCAAGGAGGTGTGCGTAGGATGTCCCGCGACGAGGTGACCATGCTAGAGCCTTTCTCGTCGCTCGCCCCGGCGCAGGCCCCGGTCTTGCGGAACTTCTCTGGCCTCGACACTGACATACAATCACGCTGGAGCGTACTCGCCGCCACCGAGGTTGAAGCGAATAACAAAGTCTCGATGGCGATCGCTGCCTCAATCCCCGAGGCTGCGGGCTTCTACGATTTGATTTACCATCCCGAAGAAACTGTCTTTCTGCGCCACGGGCGACTAACCGGCCATCAGACCATGAACGGCAAAGCCATGATTATCAACCAGGCGGTGATCGCTTTTTGCAGGCACATCTGTAGCGCAGAACTCCGAGCCCGGGGAATCGATAACGACGCAACCAGCAGAAGTGTCCTGGAGGTGATGTATCGCGCGTGGTAGCGAATTCGCTGCATCGCGCTTGAGGAGTAACGAATGGCGACACTTAGCTTTATCATTGGCCTGTCCGGTTCCGGAAAAACCTATTTATCGGAACGATTGAAAACGGAAACCGGCGCAGAAGTTTTTACCAACCTGCTGGCCGACGATAGCGGCCTGACGGCGCTCATGAAATCTTTGCGCGATGGCAAGGATTGTATCATTGACGAGGTGAGATTTTGTCTGCCAGCTTACCGGGAGCAAATACTGCAGTCACTTTCACAAATCACGGGTCTCGTCATGCGCTGGATTTGTTACGAGAATGATCTGGAGACAGCCAACTGGAATGTCATTCATAGAACTAATAAAGGCGATCCGGAAGGCCATTTGGATATAAACCTCCGGTTGCACCCTCACTATACCTACCCCGACGATTCGGAAATAATCCCCATCCAGCGAATTTGATTTCACTGGTTTTCTTTAGTGCATCGTCGTTCAAGGATAATCAACTATTAATGCTCGAATCGTCGAGCTTCAACACTTTTACCAATCTCGATTTGTAACAAATCCTCTCCGACAATTAACGGGCCGAGGTACCTCTTGCGAGTTGCTGGGATCAAATCCTCAGCCGTGGCGCCGCCGAATAACAAGAGATGATTGAAGACCGCTAATTTGGGTTTGACGCGCGAGAAGATCTCACCCGCCTGCTTCGGAGTCGTGTGGTTGCCGCTGATTCTTTTGAGCTGGTCCGGGCTTTCTGCAGCGCTTCCGGTGACAGCGGTCACCTCATGGACAAGAACGTCGACGCCTTGTGAATGCTGGATCAAGTTTTCGTTAAACGTCGTGTCTCCGGAGAGCACGGCAGTGTGGTCTTGATAATCGATTCGGTATCCGTAGGCCGGAAGATCCTCGCCACCGTGATCCACCTTGAAGGCGCTGACTCTAATGCCGTCGCGGTGAAGCACCTCTCCTTCCTCAATTTCGTGCGCAAGCAACTTTACCCCATCCGCGGGATAGTTTTTGCGCCGTACCCGAATGTCGACAGCGAAAGCCAACGGTAAATGCTCCAACATTTGTTGGGTTCCTACCGGGCCCCAGACATGCAATGGCTGTTTCCGTTTGCCCCACGGCCGGCCAATCCAACCCGTTAGCCAGAGATCGGGAAAACCAACGACGTGGTCGGAATGGTGGTGGGTAAGAAACAATCCCGTGATATCCCCGAAAGGAATCCCCAGCTGATAAATTCGCTGCATGGCTCCACGGCCAGCATCCACGATGAACTTTTCGTTACCAACTTCTATGAGCGTGCAGGGTCCGAAGCGATCCAATCTCGGCGGTGGCGCCCCGCTCCCCAGCAGAGTAACTCGAAAAACATCTCTCGATGGTTTGGCCATTAGTTCTCCTTAACGGCGGGACATCATTCGCCATGCGATGGCAAATTCCTATCATACCTTGCTGAGCGGATATGCCGTCTGCATTTAGTCTCTTCCGGCGTGCGGCTCTTGACGATAGACGAGAAACGTTGGGCTTCGCCTCGCAAATATGAGTAGATGTAACCAGTTTTGATTTGCTACAACCAGAAATGATTGAACACGATGAACCCACCCCACGCCAGCAAAACCACACCCAACAGGGCACTCAGTTTACGTCCCCATGGCATATTCTTCTCCACGGCCATAACCGCCCCCAGTATTAACATCCAGGCGACGTTCCCGACGCCCAACGCAAACATCAGGAGCATCATCGCCCAGCAGCAACCCACACAAAAAATGCCATGATGGACGCCGAGCAAAAACGCGTTTCGCCGATCATGACGACCTCGCCAGTATTGCATGACGAAACTCAGAGGCGCGCGGCATTTATCCAGGCAGCGGTATTTCAGACGGCTAAACTGAAAACTCCCAGCCAAAAGCAAAGTGCCTGCTCCAATCACCCACGCATTCGTCTCAAGCCAAGAAATCCGCTCGACGATTTGATGCACTATCCAATCAAACATGTGGGCAGCAACACCGAATCCCATCCACACGCTTAGATAGCCGATAATGAGCAGGACCATAAGTTGGGAACGCTCTCTCCGCCGTGCGGTCAAGCGACGGAAGACCTCCAGTAAAGGAAGCGTGGTTGGCAACATCATAGCCACCGTCATTAGCGTCCAACCGACGAGGTAAAGCGTGATGGGTAGAAAAAGTGAGCTCGCGCCCATCTCTCCCAGTTGTTGGTGACTGAGGTAACGGCTATACGGCGACCGATCCCAGATCCACAGTGCCAACCATGCTGAGACGACCAATAAGCCGATTGACCATAAGAAGGCTCTACGGTCGGATGACAAAAATGGAGTACCCACCGTGGCGCGGTGGATAGGAGGACTTTTATCTGACTCTATCGCCTTACGTGCTCTGAGAATCAACGGCTTAACTCTGGAAAACGAAATTTCCTTGAATTGCGTTGTGGTCTTTTAGGTCAATGTTTTGCCCCAAGGCCGGGTTTTTCATTTTGAATTTCGTCGCCTTCGCTACATATGCCG
>Ga0209799_1000100_pt1 | contig 14901 bp, 14 predicted proteins | sample PanSoiPlo36MoBio_FD_188324 | JGI IMG/M metagenome (GOLD analysis project Ga0209799, IMG submission 188324) | Tropical forest soil microbial communities from Panama analyzed to predict greenhouse gas emissions - Panama Soil Plot 36 MoBio (SPAdes)... | ecosystem: Environmental > Terrestrial > Soil...
CTGGATATGACTTTGGGTGGGAAACACGCTTGCCCTCACGCGGCTGCGCGCCGTGTTGTAGGGAAAATGTCGGACGATCGCTTCGCCGTCCTCGAAAATATGGCCATCGCCATCGATGATTTTCAACGGTTTCATAAAGTGCTCCTCTGCCAGTGATAGTTTGCCTGACGGCGTTTGGTTAAGACTGACACGATCATTCCGGTTTTGACTGGCGCTCCGCGTGATGCTCGATCAAGAGAACCGACGACGGTTGGTGAATTGGCCACCTTCTGTTGCAGAACCTATAGCGTTTTTATCCCTAGATCCGGGTAGCGATCAAGCTCCATCCGATCAACAATTGGTCTCTATGTATACATCGGCTTTCGATCCCGCAGCGCCAGCCATCCGCGAGTGATCCGGTAAATAGCCCACAGGCCGGCCGCGAAAAAAACCGCCAGCGCAAGCGGAATGCCTACCAGGGTAACGAACAGCATGCCGCCGATCATACACCAGAGGAGCGCAAACCAGAACGTCCGGATCTGCCAACGAAAGTGCGACTCGAGGTAGCTGCCTCGCGCCTCTCCTCTCTTTACGTAATTGATGACGACGGCAATGATCGAAGGCACGCCAAACACGAAGGCACCGATAATAGTCGCGGCGGTGGTCACGCCGATCAGCAGGCTCAGGGAGTGCAAGGCATAGACACAATGGGTAACGGTAACAAGGCTCGATGGCGGGACAGTGATGGGCGTTGCGGTGTTGTTGGACATGAACGTTGCTCCTTCAGCCAAATCACCTGGGGGCGCAGACTCTGAGTGTGTACTCTATACCACGTCCGGGACAGAAAAATAGGACCTGAGCTTACCTGGATGACGGTAATTGCAAAGCGCCGAACGGATCGAGCTCGAGAATACTCGGATTCTTGGGTGGGACGGCGAATCTGGCACGGATTTCCTCGAGGGGCTCGTTGGCATGCTGGAAGAAGTCGACGTCGAGAAGCAGATCACTGTTGCAAGCCGCTCCCCGGGCGACGGCCTCCGCCATACGTTCGACACCACCGGGGGCCGATAAATTGTGGCTGGCCGGTTGGCTCACGACTAGGCTGGCCGGCATGAGACCGGATTCGAAGAGGGCAAGAACCCCGACTAGCCCAAGCATCGCGCCAGGTGTTCGAGTGGCGGAAGTCTGAAAGCTGATGACTTCAATTTCACCCATCGGCGTGGTGCCATAGTCGGCGAGCACGTGCTCCCAATCGTGTTGGGCGACCGCGCCATTGACCGACCCGAGTTGGCCGGGAACTTTGAATCCGCGCATCTGGTAGAACTCCCATAGACTGCGACCGATGCTGCTCTGCGGACACGAACTGAGCGCGGTCCAGCGCGCGGCTTGTGTAGCATCGGCCTCGACGGTTAGAGCATAAGCCTTATCGCCGGCGTGACGGAGCAGCGCCTCGAACTCAGGCGATCGTCGATCCAGGTCGCCGATCCAGTTCAGTCGATAGAAATCATGCACAGCCTTGGTCAACGCGCCTCGCGCCAGCTCCCGAGCATAGAGAAGAGAGCGTTCATGCACATGAAGGGTCGTCGCCCATTGAACCACGGAGCGCTCCAGTCCTTCCGGGATGGGATTGCAGAGGATCTCGATCGCGACCATCAGATGGATCAACTCTTCGCGCTCCGCTGGAGTGCATAATGTTGCAGCCACCTCGGCAGGGGACAGAGGCTCGATTTTTTCGAAATCCAGATCTTGACCTAGTAGCCGGTTAAAAAGGGTGTGCAGCAACTTTGGTTGCACGGGCGAATGCCAACCGTCCAGACGGCAAGCCGAAACCACGGCCCGGGCAACGATCTCTGCGTGTTCAGGTGGAGTGTGGATGAGAAACATGGACACCTCTAGTCACACATTACGTTTAGCTCTGCCTTTTGAGGGATTAAATTTGCCTTCTCAGGCGCTAATGCCAGTCGTAAACGTCAATCTGTTGCCAAACGGATCAGCGATCGACATGTCGCGAGTGCCCCAGGGCATCTTTTCGATTCCCGGTCGAGCGTATTTATAGTGTTTTGCCAGCAGTTGTTTTTGAAACGCCTCTAGTTCGTTGGTTTCAATTCTTATTGCCGCGCCGGGACTACAGTCTCCATGATGCTCTGATAAGTGGATGATGCAGCCGTCTTTCGAGATTTGCATATATAGCGGCAGGCCGTCTTCGAAACGATGCTCCCAATCGATTTTGAAGTCCAGGAAATCTATATAGAACTCCTTCGCTTTGGCTTCGTCGAAAATTCGCAGGATGGGTGTGGTTTTTCCAAATGACATATGGGCGACCCTCCTATCGAGAAATCAGTTAAGACATAACTTCAGCTCTCGGTTACGAATCTATTTATCATACGATCTTCACACGAGCGACAGCGCTGATGATGATGCCGCGAAGGCTTTTTACCATCAGGCGATCAAGAATCTCTACGACGAGATTGGTGGCTTTGGCGTCTTGTTTCTGCTCGCCGGCAAAAATTGGGGTACCCGCGAACCAGCGAGAGCGTTCGATGAGGCTCTTTTATGTGCGAAGTTGCGCAACGCCTGGCCAATCTTGATCCCGACAGAGGCCATATAAGCACGGACTGGATTTTTAGGAACGGTCAAAAATTTTACCCTGACAATAACCGGACAAAACAGCTGGCGAGATTCAAACAGGATGATAGACTCTAAGGAGTATTATAGCTGGGGCCTTATGGCCGATACCTCACGTCTGCCGCGAGTCCCGTTGCGCCCGCTGAGCTTCGACGGCGCGCTCGAACGGCAAATCGTCGAATTGCACACCTGGGTGGTGCGTGAAGGAATTCGCGGCGCCGCCGCCGACGCGCTGTTCGACAGTCTATGTCAGCGCTTCGTAATCGCTGGTGTGCCGCTGTGGCGCGCCTTCGCGGGGATGCCGACATTGCATCCGCAGTGGGGCGGTTACAGCTACACATGGCGGCGTGATCTAAATGCCATTGAGCCAGGCCAATTCGGGCGCGGTTACGAGTACGAGCAGATCCTGGAGAATAGCCCCTTCGGCTATCTGATCCGGCAAATGGAAAACTCCACTCAAGAGCAAGATCCCTGGCTGCACCTGCGTCGGCGTCTGGTTGGACCCGAGGCAAGGCTCGATTTTCCTATTCTCAAAGAGCTCGCCGCGGCGGGCGCTTCCGACTATTTCGCAGAGGTCGTCCAATTCGGCGCGGACGGGGATCCTTCTCACGGCACAGGCATCGGCTATTCGTTTGCGACTGACCGTTCCAGCGGATTCAGCGACGATGATCTGGTATTGCTGCGGGCCGTACTGCCCGCGGTCTCTCTCGCGATGATGACACATGCCGGCCACACGATCGCCTCAGGCCTACTGGGAGCCTATCTGGGCGGCGACGCCGGCAGGCGGGTTCATGCGGGAGCGGTAGAGCGCGGCTCGGTTGAGACTATCCGTGCCGTCGTCTGGTACGCGGATATCCGCGGCTTCACGGCGATCGCCGATACGACCCCGGGGCTCATAGTCATCGAGCTGATCAATGCGATCTTTGAAACACTTACCGCTTCACTACGGGCGCGCGGCGGCCAGGTGCTGAAATTTCTCGGCGACGGCATGCTGGCGACTTTTCCTTTCGTGGATGCGACACGGGAGGCGACCTGCAGCCAGGCCCTCGATGCAGCTGCGGAAGCGATGGCTGGGCTTGATCGGCTGAATGCCGCGCGGCACGCGGCCGGCAAGCCAATTGCGGCAGTCGATCTCGCGCTCCATCTCGGGGAGGTGCTCTATGGCAATATCGGCGCCGTCGACCGTCTCGACTTCACTGTAATAGGGCCGGCGGTCAACGAAGTCGCACGCATCGAGACCTTGTGCGAGCCCCTGCAGCGTAAGGTCCTCCTCTCCGCCGAGTTGGCCGCGGTGGTCGGCGATCGCCGCCGTCTGGAACCGCTCGGCTACCACAATCTGCGCGGCGTGCGGGACCCCAGGGAGATTTACGGGCTCATTCTCGGATCGAAAGCGTGAGCGTTACGCAAGCACGTGAAACGTGGCACGCCACGCCGCCTTTGAAAGTGGAAGACATGCGTCGCACCGGGAGTCACGAGTGGGCCCGATGAGCTTGTTTCATGGGCGGTCCATCGCTATCCTTCCAATCCTGATAGGCAGCTAAAAGAAACACAACGCCGCCAATGATCACGTTGTTCCAAATAGCAACGGTCAGGTTGTAGTAACTATATAAGAAGGGATTGACGAGGGTGAGAAACCCAAGGGCCGTGACAATCCAGTCTGCAATCGCGATTTCCTGACTCCGGCGAGACAAAAGCCGGCAAAGAGAGAAGCTCGCAATTCCAAACCCCAGTATCAAATCTTCCCAAAGCACTTTGACAACCGCTCGATTTATCAACTCCAGAACGAACGGGGCGAACATCAGCCATAACCCCAACAGCAAACTTGACCACATGATGCGCTTCAAACTAATCACCTCCTTTAATTTGCTAAGTCTCAAAAATACTCCCGTCTTTTTTCAATCGCCCGGCATCAGCTGTGCCGGAGGATTTCATTCGTTTAAGTCCCTTTGCCCCTTTGGACTTCAAGTAATCGATGGTTGAAGGCGTCAATCCGCTTGCTCCTTCAAATGAAGCACCGTCTGCCATAGCATCCGTGAGAATAGTGCCCATCATTTTCGCTCGCTTAAGGCTTGCATGATTCAATTTGGCGTTGGTTAGGTTGGCATCGGTTAGATCGCAATCATCCAGATTCGAGTGACTTAAGCAGCAACCTTCCAAATCCGCCCTGCGAAGGTCTAAACCCGAAAAATTCATGAAGGACAGATAGAGATTTCGCAGATCAATGCCAGCCAAACTTTCATGGTTGTAAACCCTCTTCAGGATATGTCTTAGATCTTTTCCCTGTAACATTTGGTCTCCTTCTAATAGCTAACTATCTTGTCATCGCGAGGGGCACCTCCAAATCATGGAGTGTTTCTCGAATGGTTGCTGGCATCAGCGGAAGATCGAGGATCGCCGCGGGCCGATGCTGCAAGACCTTCATGAGGGTCTCGTTGATCTGAGCGGAAGTTGCCAAAATAATTGGAATGCCCTCCGCCAGGGCCCTACATTCCTGAAAGTCGGCCAAGCCTGCTCCGTCTAGGTTATCCAGATGGATGACAATGAGATGAGGTCGTTGAGGGTAAACTAGACACCACGCCTTTTGAACAGCGTAGCAATGAATGACATCGTACCCTTCCTGGGCAAGAGCGGCTAAAAGGGCACTCCTTTTGTTGTGGTCGATCAGCAGAATCTTCTTGGTTTGATCTGTCGGCACTTTTTCACTGAATTTTTTCTTGTTCTCTATGTGCATAGTCTGCATCTTGATACTCCTTGCTCAGCCATGAAGCGTTGTTCCATAAGGAAACGGCACGACACCTAGAAATCCACGGCGGATAGATCAATCCCTATGGATTCTCGGGGATGCCTGTGTTCCGGCCAGATGGGGGGTAGCCCCAAATGGATCAGAGATTTAAAGCAGACTGGAGAATATAACTAGGAAGCCTTGGGGAAGGTACAATTTGAAATTTTAAAGAAACGCCAGAGTCGCTAAGCGCAATTGCCGAATCGGGTCTTATTTCGATCGCCCGCGCTAGCTGCTGGAGGTCGGCGATGCCTTCGTTCGGTAGCGCAATCAGGAACGCTCGTTTATGCGATTGAACAGGTGTCGTGTTATCGACCGGCAGCTGGAAGCTGACATTTTGATTGAATCGAACCGCAAACTGTCGCAAGCCAAAGAATCTGTTCGACAGAATGGCGACGCCAAGCAGGCAGAGAACGAGAGTTGTGACTAATCTTCTATCCAATTTCGCTAATATTATTTAACCAAGTTGCGCCGAACAATTCAACATGATCTGTATCGCACCACCGACTCTCTGAATGTCAAAGGTAAAGACAGACCCGTTGCTGCCGTGGTCATTTTAACGGTTTCAAACACGTTTTCGTCTGCGGGCGCTCTGGACTCGGTCGCGCTCGCGACCGACGTAGGCGAGGAGATCCTTCGCAAAGGGGTTTTCGATCTCGATCAAAGACAGGTCCAAATCTTCCGCAAGGTACTGCATTAGCAGAGCGTCGCCGTCAGCAGCGAAAGCCGGCCCCAGCCCGCTGAAGAAAAAGCCAGCCTCTTCGGCAGCGCGGCAGACCTTCGCTGTTTCCGGTTGGGCCAGAGGCAATTCCAAGGTAACGGCCTTTGCGCCGCAGCCGTCACAGAGATTCTCACAAGCCTCGCATAGAGAGGCGGCCGTGTTGGCGCCTGCGCGGTGGACCCGGATCGTCCCCGTCTGCACTTCCGGTTCGTGCTCCATGACCACATCGCCGTTCTCGACCTCCGGGCAGACTTCGCACAGTTCATAGGAGATACCATACTGCTGGTAGATGCGCGCGATCATTTCGCGGTGGGGCGAAGCCACGTGGACGACGTGGGCCGCAGGGCGCACGTAGTCGAAGTAAACAACAAAACTCATACGCTGCGTCAGTGGCGCGGGCATGTTGTGGAACGAACGCGGCCATAATCCGAGCGACACCCCGCACGGGTGCGAGCCGAAGTGATCCTCGGCTTTTTGGGTAAAGGGATGATTGGTCACCGCGTAGCTTACCAGCCCCGTCAAGCCGAGGTGTTTCCCTTCTTCACGCAGCAGGGGCCGCATCTTTTCGAAAAGGTGATGATGCCGATATTCCATCGCCACAATCGCATCGCTGGCTTCGGCGACTGCTCCCAGATCCGGTCGTTCGAGAGCATAATGGCCGATCACTTGGCCCGCCGAATCCAGAGCGACCACAGAGACCAGTTTTTCGGCTGCGTTGAGCTGAACGATCCTGTCGGGGTCATAAAGATCGCGCGGATAGTAGGTATCGCCATACACAACTTCGACCAACCGAGTCACGCCTGCCGCGTCGTCAGAACAAAAGCGCCGGATGGTGTACGAACCCATCGTTGAGTCGGAAGAGAGTGCTTCACTCGCGGGCAATGTCTCCCCTACGGTAGTCTGTCGGCCTGTATCAGCCATTTGATCAACTGTGCAACCCTGTTCTGTAAGGGCCTTTATCATGTTGCACGGTCTTCTCGACTCCACTCCCACTACTATACGGTATATGCCATTTGCTATTCGCCGTCTGCCCTAAACGCCCTCCCCGGGTTCCTCCCGGTAGAGCCTCAGCGCTTCCATCACCGGCATATCGCTCATAGAAAATAACACCGCTTCGTCTTCTTGAGAACGGTTTTTGTGACTGTGCCAGCTCCACAATGGCACCACGAAGCAATCCCCCTGATTCCAGTCGAACTTTTCGCCATTGATCACTGTGGTGCCGCTGCCCCTAAAGGCATGGTAAATCGTGCTGCTGTTGTGTCTATGGGTCTGGGTGGTCTCGCCCCGCCTCAGCATTTGAATACCGCACGATAAGGTGGGCATCGTATGGCCGCCCACGGGATTCACGTATTCCAACGCCACACCGTCGAAGGGACTTCCGGGACCATCGCTCAAACGCTTCAAGGTTTCGTAAGTGTCTTTCCATTTGTAGTGCAAGTTGTAGCCGGGACGCTCCGGCAATTTTTCCCAAACCGGGCGCGCCATTCCAACTTTGGGCGCTACGCAATCGGCGTCATTTTTGGTCGGCTGCAAGCCGCCGGGAAAGGCTTCCCAGGTGATCACTTGAAGCAAGAACAACAAGGGGTTGTCGAGACCGTCGAGCCAGATCACCGGTTCGCCGCCGTTTCGGTGTCCGTGCCACGTCATCGAAGGAGTGAGAATCAAGTCTCCCTCCTCCATGGGAATTTTTTCTCCTTCGACAATCGTGAAGGCGCCGCTGCCTTTGAGTATGAAACGGAACGCGGCGAAGTTGTGCCGGTGATCTTGGGCCACTTCACCGGGCTTCAGCAACTGCATGGTCATAAGCATGGTGTGCGTCGTCGTGCGTTGTCTTCTGTTCTTATGTCCCTGATACGCAGGATTGATGAGACGGAGCACGCGCCTCTCGGCCTTGCCGTCGAGGCCGTGCATGTTACCCACCGTCCGAATCGCGTCGTAGAGGTCTGGCCACTTCCACAGATGCGGCAGAACAGTCGTATGAGGGTCGGTGCTGTAAGTGGCCAGGTCCGCCTCCGATGCTTGGGACCAAAGCCCCTCGACGCTCAGTTGATTCAGTCTTTCGTCGAGCTCCCGTAACAGCTTCTCTTCTGACATATTGATTTTTCCATTACTGTTTAAAGCAATACGCGCTATCTTGCGATTCCCAATTCTTTTTGCGCTTCGCGCAGCGGGGCCAACTCAATAATCTTATTTAGCGCGACGTCCCGATTCACCTTGAGCTCCGCCTTCGCTTGATCAAGCACGAGACGCAGCCCTTCCTGCGGAATATTTCCATCCGGGCTGAAAACTCTCCAGGTAGAATCGTAAGAAGCATCAGCATGGTCACGTTCCACCTTCCCCCATTCCATCAGGATCCTCACTGCACCTTCCTTGTCTTCCCGGATGAAACGGTTTGCCCGCACCATTGCCTTTACAACTTTCTTGACCTCTTCCGGCTTTTCCTTGATCGTCTTGAGATTGGCGCCAATGCCGATGAAAGGGAAACTAAAAACCTCGTAGGCTCTCAACAGCACGTTGAATCCCATCTGTTTTCCCAGTAGGTCGCCGGGAGGAGCAATCACCGCCACGTCCACCAGGCCTTCCTTTAACGCGGCGAGGCGCGCGCGGTCCGGTCCGAGGGCGATGAACTTGAGATCTTTCTGCGTATCCAGGCCGAACGATTTCAACATCATGCGCCCCGCCACTTCGTCCGTACCGCCGAAGTTCCCAATTCCGACGGTTTTTCCCTTGAGCTCTTTGCCCGATTTGTACTCCGGCTTGACGACCAAGGCGTGGGTTGAGCCATCCAGAAGGCTCGCGAGCGCGCGCATGGGCATGCCGCGCAATGCCCCGCGGACGACCGAGCCAAAGATCAGCGTGTAGCCAATGTCACCGGTCACGAGGGCGGTTAAAATGTTCGGCACGTTGATGCGGATGATCTCTACTTCCAAGCCCTCGTCTTTGAAAAACCCTTTTCTCAAAGCGACTTCTGACGGAAGAAAAGACATATTGGGATTGGTTACCGAGATGCGCAACTTGTCAGCACCTTCGACAAACCCGTCAGGAATCCCGAGAACCGATAGCAGCAGTAGAATGAAGTGAAGTCTTCTCACAAATAACTCTCAAGCCCGCATCGCGGCCGTGAAAACACCATCCATTTGGCTACGGACGCCGCGTTTTGCCAGTTCGTCCTCGAACATTTGTCGAATGCGTGGATCTTCGTCTTCGTATTCGATCTGATCTCCGCCGGTCTTCACGCTCTCCGACGTGCCCCACTGTTTTCTGAGGCCGGGAAATTTTCTGCTGCTAAAAGGTTTGAGCGCCAGATACCGAGTCGGCTCGGAACCAATGTTGAAGTGCTGATGAAACCAGCGTTCCGGCGGCACCAGTAGGCTGCCGGCGTGCCAATTGTATCTTTTGAGCTCTTCGCCCTCCCGCCACATCACCGAAAAACCCTCACCCTTCAGAATGATCACGTGCGCTCCCGCCCCGTGGCGGTGGGCTTTCTTGTAGGTCCCTACCGGGAACTGAGAGATATGGGCCGACATAACGTTGTTGGCCATCTCGATCATGATCAATCTGCCACCGGCGCCCCGATCTTTTCTTTCCACGAGTTCGAAGCTAGCCACATCCCGAATAAAATTCGTGTCCGAGAATCCCGCGGCCGGCACCTTCACATTGCCGTTGAAAAAATCCTCCTCGCCGTTGTAGCGGTCCGTGAAAGGGTAGTCGCACTGGAAAACGAAATCGATGTTGTGAAACAGGTTCAAAACGGTCGGGGCATTGGTCATGGCCAGCAATCGGACAGGCCGGTCTCCCTGGCCGTTGAAATGCTGATAGCGGGTGTTGAGCGGCGGCGAAAAGAGAGAGCCTTCGCCCCACTCGAAGGTCTGCTTTTTGCCTCCATCGCGCCAGACCGTTGACGCGCCGCGGCCGCTGATGACAAAAATCATTTCCTCAAACAAATGCTTCTGCGCTTCGAGTGATTTCCCAGGCGGTATCTCGCAGATATAGCAATCGTTAACTCCCTCGGTGCCCTCCAAATTGAGATACACACCTCGACCGCCCATGCGCGGCCACGGATGCAGCTCTACCTTACGAATATCCTCGATATGGAACGCTCGAATTGCCGGAATTCCCTCTCGGTCCAGAAATAATTGATAGGTTGTCTGCGCGCCCAGTTCGTTGGCCGCTGCCTTTGGATTTGGCGACATCATGACATTCCTTTCGACTTAGCGTTTTTGGTATGACGCTGTTGTGCATAAGCTTATTTCGCTTTGTATTATACCGGCCTCGCGCCGGTCAAGTTAGATGACCGCTGTGTGCGATCTGGCTTAATTCGAAGCGCTTGACGCTCCATTGCCTTTCGCGTAATTTCGGCGCGATCAGGCACTGGCGCTCTCATGAGTTGTTACCCTATCACGCGCAACCCTTCATATATCTTATTTCGCTTATCTTCGTTGCCGGCCTTTTCCAAGTCCATTCTAATGTGGACCGAGCAAGGCCAACTATGAAGCGACAATTATGGCTTCTAGTTCTCTCGGTTATCCTACTCGGCTGCGCAGCCGATAGACGGTTCGTTGCGTCGCAAGACGAAAAACAACGCTCTGCCGAGTCCCAACAGTTGCGCCAAATGTTGGACGACTATTTCGAAGAGTTCCTGAAAATGGCGCCCTTGTTTGCGACCTCCATCGGCGACGATCGCTATGACGATCAGCTCGCGATCGTCATAAGCGAAGAGCAGCGAGTGCGGCGGCGAGACCTCTACCAGCGCTACCAGAGTAAAATAGCGGCATTCCCAAGAGATCGACTCGACCCGGATGACCAGCTGATCTTGGCCGTTTTCGAGCGCACATTGATGAGGAACCTAGAGACCCTGCAGTTTAACCAGCATCTCCAGCCCGTGCGCCAGCTCAACAGCATGGCCGTGGATTTTCCAGTTATCGGTTCGGGCACAGGATTGCATCCATTCAAGAATGTCAAAGACTATGAGAATTTTCTAAAACGAATCGACAAATTCCAAATTTGGGTGGACACCGCCATCGCAAACATGCGGCAAGGCATGAAAGTGGGCGTGGTGCAGCCCAGGGTTGTCATCGAAAAGACCTTACCCCAACTCGACGCTATGATCGTCGCTGAACCCAAACAGAGCATTTTTTTTCAGCCGATCCTCCAGATGCCTGAGAATTTCAATGAGTCCGATAGAGCGCGACTGACGGCTGCCTATGCACAAGCGATCCAGAAAAGCATCGTCCCAGCGTACGATAAGCTGCGCAGCTTTGTCCGAGAGGAGTACCTTCCCAAAACGCGAGCGACCTTCGGCATCTCGAATCTGCCGGACGGAACTGCTTGGTATGAACAAGCGGTCAGAACTCAGACTTCAACAAACTTGACTCCGGAAGAAATTTTCCAACTGGGAATGGAAGAGATCCAGCGGATCAAGAAAGAGATGGAGCGCGTGCGCTCCGCAAACGGCTTTCAAGGCAACCTGCAAGAGTTTTCTCACTATCTTGCCCAGAACGCTCCCCCAGGTTTCGTCGATCGCGATGAGCTCATCAAAGGATACGATGCCATCCGGCAAGAAGTCATGCCGCGGCTAACCAAACTCTTTGGCCGTCTACCCAAGGCGACATTTGAAATTCGCACCGTTGAGGAGTTTCGTGAAAAATCTTCACCCTCGCAGTATCAAGCGGGGAATCCCGACGGATCCCGGCCTGGCATCTTTTACGTCAACGCAGCGGGCATTGAGGTTAATCCCCGGAGAGCTTCAGAGTCGCTTTTTCTTCACGAAGCCGTTCCTGGCCATCACTTTCAAATATCAATCCAACGGGAGCAGGAGAGGTTGCCCCGTTTCAGACGTTTCGTGAACTACAACGCCTTCACGGAAGGCTGGGCGCTTTACGCCGAGAGCCTTGGCTTGGAGCTCGGACTATACAACGAGCCGTCGCAGTATTTCGGCCGCTTGAATTCGGAATTATTTCGCGCCGTGCGCTTGGTCGTGGACGTCGGACTGCATCGCAAGAATTGGTCGAGAGACCAAGCGCTGCGCTTCATGATGGAGAACACCGGAGCAAGCGAGTCGGGCGCAAGCCTGGAGATAGATCGGTACATCGCCTGGCCGGCCCAAGCTCTCTCCTACAAAATCGGCCAACTCAAGATTTCCGCCATCCGTTCCAAAGCCGAGAAAGCTCTGGGCGCCAAGTTCGACATCCGCGCCTTCCATGACGAGATTCTGAAAGACGGCGCGATGCAGCTCGATCTCCTCGAGATTAAAATGGATGCATGGATACAGCGTCAACAGAGCTGATCTACGAAGGTCTAGAGGAAGTGCGTTGGCTTACATCGGAGGTCCGAACTTTATCTCCCGATTCTTTAAGTTCGCTATATTCCTTAATTAACTGCCGCAGCTCCTCTCTCACGTTTGGATCGTGTGTTTGGACGAGCTTACGCGCCAGACCATTGATTTTCCTCCGCAGAAGAATCCGAACTGAGTCGCGAATGCCGGTTGCTCGTAGAACTTGTTGTTGACGCTCTCGGTCGAATGGCTTGCTACAAGGAAGTCCCACCGCTTCACGGCGGATTGGGGTATCAGCGATGGCGGCAGGATGCGAGGTTCCAGTAAATCCAACGCCTTTGTTAGCTCTAACGTGTTGATCCTTTGCTTGTGTTTCGAGATCGCATCTTCGAGGATTCTCGTAATGCTTCATAAAGCCCACGGTGCCTTTGAATTTGCCCGATAATTATAGCGATTGCGTATTAAGGCACGTTAACGAAAATTGAATCTTCAGTTATGTACATCTTCCAGGTTTGTTCGAGGAAGAATTCACTTCAATCACAGGGCTTTCGGTCGGGCTCGGGATTCATTTGATCACGTTGTCCCGCTCCCATCGATGGCCATTTCACTCTCACTTATCCGGTGTTCCGAATCTGGTGGGACGCAACAGCAGTTCTCGCCGATACACTATAACATGGCGTTTGCGCTCTGGATCGTATCCCTGCCATTTCGCCGCAGCCACGTCCTCCGGAGCAACTCGGCGAAACTCGTGGCGCTCAAACAATCGCTGGGCTCCTTCCTGAATAGTACTGGCAAACAAATACGAGAATCCGCGCTGTTCTCCTTCGGCAATCAACGTCGCCACCAATCGGCCGCCAATGCCTTCTCCCTGAAATCGCGTGATCGTGTACAGTCCAACAATTTCAGCAGCATTATCTTCAGGAAAGGGAAGCAAGGCACAGAAGCCAGCCAATGCTCCGGGAACAGTTCCGAGTCGTGCACCATATCCATGCAACAGTAGCTGACCGATCTCTACAGGAGTACGTTCCTTGAGATACCCTTCTCGTTCACCACGTTCGAGTAACTTCTCGACCTCATGGAAATCGTCGATGCCTAAGCGTTCGACTCGGCAATAGTCAGTCAAGGTGAATAGGGTTCCACATCCCTCATAGGTGAACAACTCTCGCACCAGACCCGTGATGGGGCACAACGAGACTGAAGAGACACCCCCTTCCAGCACTGCTCGAACAGTCTCCAGTACGGGACGGCGGTCGGCAAGGCCAGCCCACTCAGCTTCTCCCTGTCGCAGGAGTTCTCCTAAAACAGGACCGTTCATAAAAGACAGACGATTGCCACCTGTGCTGACGCCACCAATAGGATCGACGATAATCAATTTGTACACTTTGAGGCGGACCGCGAGCTGTTGCACACAGGAAATAAATGACGAGGGCGCCCGAGAAGACCAGAGTCCAACAAAGAGTGGATAGGCACGGAGGACCGACCAAATCTGAGCGAGATGCAGATCTTCACTTACTTCCTGGGAAAGATCGACCGGAGCAGCACAAAGAGCCGCGGTTTTCAAAGCCAGTTGCTTGGACAAACGATCAACCACCCTCTCCACCCCGTGCCGATCGCGCTGGTTGTCACCTACTTCAATCAGTAGCAAGACACGCGTTTCGTTTGTTAAGAGTGCGCTGCATACCTCTAGGAGTTCTTGCACACCGGTTTCTGTCGCCACATCAGCAGCATGCAGGGCAAAAAGGAAACTTGTGTCATGAAACTCATCGAGGAAGAAATCTTTCTCGTCAGGTGGCAATGCTGGGGTGTCCACTCGTCGGCCTCCACTTATTCTGCAATCTCGACAGCAGCTCATCTACCACGGGTGCATGAACGGATCCCGCCGGCGAGATACAGTGCTGCCGCCCGGTCGGGCAGTGACTGGTTCGGCCTCTAGCAAGTCAGCGCCGCCGCTCCTAGCTTATCTAATCCAATACCATTTCTTCCAGCGGCCTCGCCTCAGTTATTTGAATCTTCGACGGCGACTGACTTCGTCCCCTGCTGCTCCACGTCTTCTCCTCCCTTGGTTCGAGGCAGACCATCCGCGACTAGTTACTTGTCCATTTTTTTCTTACCCAATGCTAGTCTTTTATTGGCAAAGGCTGAACGCAAACAAGGCCTCGAATTGACCTTGACTGCGAAGCACTGCTCTTAATCAGGGATGCGTCCATACGGTCAGAGCAGTTTGTATTACCATACGGGCTTCCGAACGCATTCGGCTAAAAGGCCGTGACATTCCAGAACCTACCGCTATCTGAACCGGATGTTGCCACCAAGTGCCAAAGCAATATTTACAGGATCTTAACTCACCTGCTATCCTTCTGTTACATCGCGTAGCGATGTTAAGTTTTAGCGAATTTAAGATTGTTGCGAGAGGTCCTCGCCCGGATAGTCTTCCAATCGCCATTCCCGCGAGTTAAGGTAAGTTGATACGAGTACACAGTGCAGTGCCACATCCTTTCCTTTGAGGGGCCCGACCCTTAC
>Ga0209799_1000101_pt1 | contig 14752 bp, 8 predicted proteins | sample PanSoiPlo36MoBio_FD_188324 | JGI IMG/M metagenome (GOLD analysis project Ga0209799, IMG submission 188324) | Tropical forest soil microbial communities from Panama analyzed to predict greenhouse gas emissions - Panama Soil Plot 36 MoBio (SPAdes)... | ecosystem: Environmental > Terrestrial > Soil...
GCGTTTTCCGCGCCGATCGCGGCAACACCAAGCTCTTCACCTGCTCTTATCACGGCTGGACCTACTCAACTGATGGCAAACTCGCCATCGTGCCGATGACCGAAGCTTTCCGTAACCTGGACCGGGATCAATGGGGACTGATCCCGGTCGCGCAACTCGATAGCTACAAGGGATTGATTTTCGCGACTTTCGATCCCGAGGCGCCGAGTTTGGTCGAATACCTCGGCGATATGGCCTGGTACCTCGATATTCTCCTGGATCGGAGAGAAGGGGGCACAGAGGTGAGCGGGCCGCACCGTTGGGTGGTGGACGCCAACTGGAAAACGGCAGCGGAAAATTTTGGCGGTGACGGCTATCACATCGCCAGTACCCATGGTTCCGCCCGCGAATTGGGCATCGATACGACGACCAGTGAGACAAGAAAATGGAACCAGGGCCGCCAGATTTCTTGCGGCAACGGTCACGTTCTGGTGGCCTGGATCTGTCCGCCCGACGATGCGGGTCCATGGTTTGCGCAGCCCGTCATCGAGCTGGTCGACTATATGAAAGAGCACGCCGCCGAAATTGAAAGCCGTTTGGGGGTTACTCGCGCGCGCAAGGTAGCGCCCTCCGCGGGGACGGTTTTTCCCAATCTTTCGCTTCACTGGCTCACCCGCACCATTCGCGTTTGGCATCCACGGGGGCCGGATAAGATGGAGATTTGGAGCTGGGCCATCGTCGATAAAGCAGCGCCGGCGAATATCAAGGACGTGATGCACTTCGTCTCCCAGTACCGCTTCAGTCCCACCGGAGTCTTCGAACAGGACGATATGGACAATTGGATTCAGGTGACCGCTGCGGCGCGCAGCGTGATCGGCAGACGCTTCCCGGCCAACTATCAAATGGGTGTGATCGAGGAAATCACAGAAACTGGCCTTCGAGGGCGTTTGGCCAGCCGATGGAGTGATTCAAACCAGTTGAGCCTCTATATGCATTGGGCCAAGATGCTCGAGGCGAAGAGCTGGGGCGAGCTCAAGAGCGCGAAACATGGATAGCGAGCTGCGCCACAGGGTCGAAGATTTTTTCTACCTGGAAGCCGAGCTGTTGGACGAGCGCCGGCTGCGCGAATGGCTCGAGCTTTTCACCGACGACGTTCATTACTGGATGCCTGTCCGCTACAACCCTTTGGACCGGCCCAAAGATCTGAACGAAGAGTTATCCGGACCGGGTGAGAGCTACTATTTCAACGATAACAAGGCGACGCTCCGAATAAGGGTCGAGAGGTTTTACTCGAAGAGCGCCTGGGCCGAAATGCCGCCTTCGCGCACCCGCCATCTGATTTCGAATATTCGAATAAGACAAGACGACGGTATCCAGTTCGACGTCGATTCAAACTTCCTAGTTTACCGGACCCGCATGGAGAAGGACGAGGATATTTTTGTCGGCACAAGAAAGGACAACCTGCGGCGGGTAAACGGCGAACTGAAGATCGCCCGGCGAAAGATTCTTTTGGATCAGGCGGTTCTAGGAGCAAAGAATATCAGCGTTTTTCTTTGAGAGATCCAAGTAAAAGCTACTGACCGCCAGGAAACTAACGCGTCAAAAATTTCGATACTCTAGAAAATTTTGTCTGACAAAAGGGCTTGTTGCTTTTAGACTACGTTCCATAGCTGTTTTAGCAGCCAAACTGTCCCGAAAAGGATGCCAATCAACAGCAGGATAATCCCACCGACAATTGCGATGACAAAAATCCAATTGCCAAACGTAGATGCTCGCTCACCGGCGCTGAGGTAGCGTTCGAGCAGATGGACGTTTTTAACGTTGCTTCGGAACCAAATCGAAAAGATATCACCAAATATCGGCACGGCCCCGATCATCGCATTCAAAGCGATATTGATCCCCATACGCAGTATCACGATTGTAGGCAGGCGATATTGCGCGGCGATGAGGAGAATAGCTGAGCCGGCGATGTTGGCGAGCCCATCGCCGATGCCCGGGATCAGTCCGAGGATCGGGTCCAGGCCGATGCGAATCGATGTCCCGGGGATGGTGAATCGCTGATCAAGCAGCTCGGCCAAAAATCTCGCAAGCCAGAGTTTTTGGGAAGACGACGAGTCTTGTGTTTGCAATCATTTCTCCTGCGAACTTGCAGATGAATCCACGGATCGATATCACTTTGGATTCACACTGTCGTACTGTGCTTTGCACAGCGAAGTTACGACGCGGTCTTGACCCAGCAACGCAACACTTCAGCGACGCTCCAGGCTTGAGAGATGCAACCCCGTGGGACAAAGGGTGCCTCGGCATCAAAAATTTCGCTGATGGATCCGATGCAGGCTTCCCCCAAATGGGGTACCAATCCCTCTAGCAGCGCGCGCGCACCCGCAACGTCATCGGGATAAACCTTCAACCATGCATCAATGAAGGGTCCGATCAGCCAAACCCAGACCGTTCCTTGATGGTACGCCGCATCACGCGAACGCAAATCTCCAAAGTACCTCGCTTTGTAGCTCGGATGTCCCGGAGCCAACGAGCGCAACCCCACTGGAGTTAAAAGCCGCCGGCGAACGGTCTCCAATACGGAACGCCACTTGCCGGAGTCAAGTATGGCATGGTGCAGAGAGATGGCGAGCAACTGATTGGGCCGGCAGGCTGCATCATTGCCGTCTGCGCCGTCAACGACGTCGAAGAGATACCCTTGATCGCCGTTCCAGAAGCGCTCGTTGAAGCTTGCATGCGCTCGGTCGGCATGGGCCTTTACTTCGATCGCTTTGTCCGCTTTGCCCTCTTCACTCAACCATTGTTGTAGAAGTCTCAGCGCGTTGTACCAAAGGGCGTTTATTTCCACCGCCTTTCCTCGCCGCGGCGTCACCACCCAGTCGTTCACCTTGGCGTCCATCCAGGTCAGCTGATAACCTTCCTGACCTTGATGTAACAATCCGTCCTTAGAATCTACTCCGATGCCGAATAAGGTGCCTTCAAGATGGCGCTTAATAATGTCCAGCATCTTCGGCAGCAATAATCTCAAGGTCCAGCGATCTCCCGTCGCCAGGAGATAACGGTCGATGGCGTGAAAAAACCACAAAGTCGCATCCGCGGTATGATAGAGACCTTCACGACTGCCTTCGGGAAAAAGATTCGGTATGAGCCCTAGGCGAATAGAATTGGCAAAATTGCGCAGGATCCAGCCGGCCTCCAAGAAGCGATGGGTCGTCAAAGTGAGACCTTCCAAGCTGATCATGGTGTCGCGGCCCCAATCGGTAAACCAGTGATAGCCAGCGATTACGGTGCGCACGTCGTCGCCCGTGGCATAGGCCCTGGTCGCATCGGGCACTCTTCCGGCGGGTGTCACGACGAATTGATCGGCGGCAAGCACGAGTTCGGCGCCCACTCCATCCCGAGCTTTGGGATCGGCGGAATCGATCAATCGCTCTCGCCGCTCACGCTCCGCTTCCCATGCCTCCGTGGGCCGCAGCGCTCGTATCACTTCCCAAGACTCGGTGGAGGCTATCAACGTAATCTCGTGGCCGGGAGAGCAATCGACAAAGAAAGAACCCGGGGTCCACAGATCTCCGATCGCCATGTATCCACGGGTTTCCTCTAGCACGTAGCGCAGGTGCTCGATTTTCTTTCTTTCGATGATGAACTCACCCTTGCCGTGCAGCAACAAGCGCAGGGGCGGGAAAATCCCGCTGGAAATCTCGTATTGGTCTTCGACGACGGTGAGGACGTAAGGGGCTTGTGGTTGTCGATCAACGGGCGCTTCGTGTTCGCGAAACTGAATCAGCGGCCGCAATCTGATGCCAAGCTTACCGGCGTGGGAGAGCAATCGATACGTGATATGGACTGTGTTTTGCCGGTAGGGAAGGTAAAGGCGTTTTTCAACTACGAAATCATCCATCTGATAGCGCCAGATGGGTAAACCCATGTCGAGGCGAAATTCGCTCCGCACGGGCGCGGCTAGATTTGACGGAGTTCTATCTTGGTTCTGCGCGCCGCTGAGCTCTATGATCCGGCCGTCCGGAAAGTGAAATTCTTCCGCTAGGCCGTTCAACATAAGAACTCTACCCAATGGTGCCGCTAGCGACGCAATCAAAAGCCCGTGGTAGCGCCGCGTTGCCGCGCCGGAAACAGTTCCGGAGGAGTAACCCCCTAGACCGTTGGCCACGAGCCATTCAGGTTCACGATCGAATTCCGTGGCGTCGGCTATACCCGCCGAAAGTGTGACCTTACGAACGATTGGATTCATGAGTGTCGGGCGATGAACAGAAATGCGGCTTTGCCCGGAATAAACCACCCGCTCTCATCTTCGCGCGGCGCGGCACCGTGGCCGCCATAGCGAGGATCCTCGCTGGACCACAAAACTCGCCAGGTCAGACGGTGAGGGGAGGCAAGCAGCGGTTCAGGCGCGGGGCTCACGGAGCAATCGATGTCCAGGTTTACGAAGAGTAAGCGGTCGTTTCCATCTTCGGCAAAAAATCGCAGAACGAACAGACCATCGCCGAGCACCGCACCGTCGACAGCGTCGGGACGTTGAGCGTTGATAACCGGGTCGTTACGGCGGAGGCTCAAAAGATCGCGATGCAAGGCGTAGGCTTCGTAATGGCGCTCGCGTTCAGAGAAATCAAGCCGGCACGACTCAAAAGCGCCGCAATCGGTGGGATCGGGTAGGTGCGGCTGCATCTTCGGATGTGCCAGACTGGGAAACTGTTTAAGAAATTCAAACCGGCCCTCTTTGATCTTGGGGACCAAGTCGGGATCGTGGTCGGCAAAAAAAACAAACGGACTTGAGGCAGCAAACTCCTGCCCCTGAAAGAGCATGGGGGTCTGCGGCGATAACAGGAAAAGTGCCGTCATGGCTCGGTATGCTCCCGGTTGAGCCAACTGGTGGATTCGCCGGCCGCGGCCGAAATTGGCGATCTGATCATGGTTTTGCAAAAAATTGATGAATGCAGCCGGCTTCAACCCGGCCGTCCAGCTGCCGCGGCGCTGCCGCTGCCACGAATAAAATTGTCCCTGGTACAAAAAGCCGCGCTTCGCTGCAGAGATAAACTCCTGCGGCGTGCCGCGATGATCGGAATAATAAGCCTCGTTGTGACCGGTTAGCGCTACCATGGCGGAATGATGAAAGTCATCGTTCCACAATCCGTCCATTCCGTAGCCTTTCGTTTTTGGAGGTTGGATCAGCCGTACATCCTGCGATTCGTTCTCCGCCACCACGATTGTAGAGCGACCGGCTGCACTTTGACGCACGCGATTTGTGATCTCCGCGAGAATGTGAATCTCGGAAGCGTCATAAATGTTTTGCGTGGCGTCCATCCGAAGCCCGTCGAGGTGAAATTCCTCAATCCAGTATCCCGCGTTGGAAATGAAATACTCGCGCACCGGCCCGGAATTCGGCCCGTCGAAATTGAACGCTTCGCCCCAGTCGGTGGAATAGCGGTCGGTAAAATAATCCGGTGAAAAATCTTTCAGGTAGTTTCCTGTGGGTCCTGCGTGATTGTAAACGACGTCCAGAATGATGCCCAAGCCGAGTCCATGCGCAAGATCGACAAAGGCGCGAAAATCGTCGGGGTTGCCGTAGAGTCGGGTCGGAGCGAAAAAATCGACGCCGTCGTATCCCCATCCGAAGCGGCCATAGAAATCGTGAACCGGCATGATTTCCAGGACGGTCACTCCCAGACTCTTCAATTCCGACAGGTGCTGGCGTGCCGCCGTCCAGGTGCCTTCGACCGTGAACGTGCCGATGTGCATTTCGTAAATCACTTGTCCTTCTATCTTCAGTCCATTCCAGTCGAGGTCATGCCATAGGAATTGAGCGGGATCGATGATCATGGAGGGGCCCAGCGGGCCCTCAGGCTGAAATCGCGACGCGGGGTCCGGTACCAGGAGTTCGTTCCGGTCCAAGCGATAGCGATAGAGATCCCCGGGTTTTGCCAGCGGACTATGCCCGGAGAAATATCCGTTGGTTTCGGAGTTCAACTCAACGGCGGCTTGGGCGCAGACGTCGCAACCAATAATGACTTCGACTTTTTGACTGCGGGGCGCCCAGACGCGAAAATGAACCTCGCCGTCCTCAAGAGCTTCCGCGCCGATGGGAAGCCGTCTTGCATTTCCATTACCGGATTGTGTTTCAGAGGTTAGGGGGGTGGGGCGACTAATCTGCAACGCCATACACTGACTCCAGTTTGGCTCGTCCGATATTTGCCAGCAACGGCGCCCAAAGATCGCCCAGTCTTTTGATTCTGGCACCCACGTTGTCGATCCGAAAATCCTCGATGCGGACGCCCTTTTGCAGCTCTTTCCAGGTAATTGGGGTCGACACCGTCGCTTTAGGATGGGGTCTTACGGAATAGATGGACGCAAGCGTCCGGCCCCAGGCGTTTTGATTGTAATCCACCAGTACGCGCTTGCTGGGTCTCTTGGCGGTGCGATATTCAGCGGTAATGAGGTCCGGATACAGAGAAGCCAAAGTGGTGGCAAACTGTTTGGCTACCATCCATACTTGCTTTTGCGTCGGCCCACGGACGATGGGAACGTAGACATGAAAGCCTCTCGAACCGGTCGTCTTTATAAAGGACGGCAGTTTTAGGTGATCTAACCCTTCGTGCACTATGGAAGCCGCTTCCAGCATCTGGTTCCAGCTTGCTCCTTTGACCGGATCGAGATCGAAGTGGAGATAGTCGGGACGATCCACATCATCACAGCGAGCGTACCATGGATTGAGATCTATACACCCTAAATTAATCACCCACAAAAGAGAGCAGACGTCCTGGATTACGGGAAAGTCGATGACGTTGCCGGAGGCGTGTTCGATGCTACAGGTCTCGATCCATTCGGGTCGAGGTGAGGGGGCGCGCTTCATGAAGAAGAAGTCGCCTGAAATGCCGTTGGGATAGCGTTTCATCACCATCGCGCGGTGAGCGAGGTGTGGTAGCAGTACGTGAGAGATATCCAAATAGAACTGGATCAGGTCTCCTTTGGTAAGACCCCTATCTGGCCAAAAGACCTTGCGAAGATTGGTCAATGAGACGCTTTTCCTGCCCAGCCGAACTTCCACGTTGTCGCGGTCTCGAGGAATGAGCACCGAGACCTGACTTAGCTGTGGCGCAGTCCGACTTTTTTTATGATACCTAGCCGGATGATAATTTGTTGTCGCTGATTTTGAACGAGCCCGCACATCTCCCCCGGTTGTGCTACGTGTCGCTGACGCAATCCTCGTACCAGTTCTAGACAAGGACCAAGGTGTTGGAACGAGATCAAGGATAGATGCGATTTTATGCAGCCATCTTGTTTACGCCAACCATAACCTCAGCACGCAAAAGGAATTGCTCACGCAAGAAACCCCCACTTCTGCAGTGATCTGTATGGCTTTGACACACCCTTCCGACAAAAAACCTACGGTCAAGGAGAATTATTCTTGCTAGCTTTGCCGGACACGAAAGGCGTTATTCAAGCGGAGGTGTGTGCCGATTGGTAGGAGAAAACTTTTTCCAAAATTTCATTGGGCGTACAGGGTTTCTGAAGAAAATCGCGGACGCCTTCACGCAGCATACTATCTCTGAGATCGTAATCGAGGTAGCCACTGATGCCGATGACCTGTACCTGCGGATTCATTTCCTTAAGCTTGCGAAACACGGCGCTGCCCCCGAGGCGTGGCAGTCCCCAATCGAGCAAAACTGAATCAATTTCCTGCCAATGCTTTTGATAAACATGAAGCGCTTCTTCGCCGTCTCGGGCGGTGAGCACACGAAACCCACGTTTCTCGGCTGACAATCTGACCAATTCGAGCAGGTGCGCCTCATCTTCCACGATGAGAATGGTCGCTGGCGTGACAATAGATTGCTTGCGTCGGTCCGGCTGGGGCTCGGGCGCAGCGCTTGCCTGAGAGGTAGGAAGAAAGAGTCTAAAGGTGGTTCCCTTTCCTAGCGCGCTGTCGATGTCGATGAAACCGCCGTGAGCTTGAACAATTCCATACACGACGGATAGGCCCAAGCCAGTCCCACCTTGCTCTCTTTTGGTGGTGAAGAAGGGTTCAAAAGCTCGCTGGCGGGTCTCCCCGTCCATGCCTGTGCCGGTGTCGGAGATCTCGACGTGGGCATACGCGCCGTCCGCTTCAGGAAACCACCGTCTCACCTCAGCGGCCGCACTCTGGGATGTGCGGATCGACAACGTGCCCCCCTCGGGCATCGCATCCCTGGCGTTGAGACAGATATTGATGAGCGCTTGCTGCAACTGGTTGTGATCGCCCTGGATAACGGGAAGAGTTGGATCCAGGTCGAGTCTGAAGTTCATGGTCTTGGGAAATATTTCCCGAAGAATGTCCAGTGTTTCCCGGGCGAGACTATTGACATCGAGGGGCTTGTGTTCGGTCCCGGTTTTACGGGCGAAAGTCAGCAGCTGCTTTACGACCTTGGCCCCACGCTCCGCAGCGCCCAAAATCACCCCAACATTACGGGCACGTTCCGCCGGATCTTCTCCGTCTCGGTTCAGCAACTCTTGCGTGTAGCCAAGGATGATGCCGAGGATATTGTTAAAATCATGGGCAATGCCACCGGCAAGGGTACCGATGGCTTCCATTTTTTGCGCCTGCCGCAACTGATCCTGGAGCTTTTCGCGCTCGGTGAAGCTGTGCAGCAGTTCCGCGTTCGACTTAACTAGATCATCTGTCCGGTTGGCCACGAGTTTTTCTAAGTCCTCACTAAACCGTCTGAGCGCCGCCTCGGTCTCCTTCTGGACAGTCACGTCCCGCGAGTGCCCGATGATCCGGCGGACGCAACCATTATCACCCCTGTCGAAGACCGTCGCGCGGACATGGAACCAGCGATAGGTGCTATCGGCATGACGCAATCGAAATTCCCACTCCAGCACCTCGCCATCGGGGGCCGGGTCAAAGCGACGATACTGCTCACGCACTGGCACAACGTCGTCCTCATGCAGGAGTGCGTCCATGGAATCGCCCGCCATCGTCTTGAGTTCGACGCCGGTATAGCCGAGGTGCTCTTCCAGCCTTTTGTTTTCATAAGCATTGCGGCCTTCGATCAAGTCGTAGATGAATAAGAAATCCGGGGTGGTCGCCGCCATGCGCTCGAACTGATCGCGACTGCGCGCCAGCGCTTGTTCCGCGCGTTTGCGCTCGGTAATGTCGATGTTGACTCCGAGCAGACGGCGCGCCCTGCCCTTTTCGTCTCCGAAAACTCGCGCTTGAGAGGCGACCCAACGCTCCACTCCGTCGGGCCGAATGATGCGAAACTCAAGATTGAGCGAAGTCTTGTTTTCGGCGGCCTGCTGTACCGCGGCTTCAACGGCGCCGATGTCATCTGGATGAACTCTTTTTGCCCAGTCCTGGTGTTTGCGGCCGAAGCTTCCAGGCCGCAGGCCGTAAAGCTTCTCCTGCGAGGCCGACCAAGTAAGCTCATTGGTAACGAGGTCACGTTCAAACGCGCCTATGTTCGCTGCTTCCTGCGCCAGCTCCAAACGCTCGCTTACTTGGCGCAAAGCCGCTTCGACTCGCTTTCGTTCAGTCAATTCTTTCGACAAATCACGGAAAAGTCCGGCATTGTCCAGTGCGATGGATGCGCGACGGCTAACCTCCTCGGCGAATTGCACGTCGGCCATCGTATATTTGCGGCCCGAATAGCGCGAGGCGATTAGCGAGAACGCCCCAGTCACCCGGCCCTGGACGCGCAGCGGCATGATAATAAAACTGTTCACTTGTATTTGCTCAAGCAAGAAACGGTGACGGTCATCTCGGGCGCGCGCGGCTGCCCAAGAGTCACCAACGTCGAGGGTGTAATCGGACTGGCCGGTTTCTATGACTTTGACAATAGGGTGAGGCCGGTTCAGGTCCGCGGCGTAATTGCGCAGAAACTCATCCGCGATCGGTTCCAGCTCTTTTCTACTGGTGCGCACGGCAACCCGGCGGCAGACGTTCGAATCCTCCTGCAACAGATCGATAACGCACCAGTCTGCATGGTCCGGCACCATCCAATCAGCCAGCCGGTTAAGCGTCTTTTCATAGTCGATGGATTCAGCAAGAGCGGCGCCGACTTCGGCAAGACGCCGCATGCGTTGTTCGACAAGACGACCTTCGCGCTCAACGGCGGCTAATCGGGCAGCCTCTCCTGCGCTAACCAGCGCAGAGCTGAGCTCATTGACCTCCCGGACTCCCGAAGCGCGCAGCTCAACTGGCTCGCCGCGTTGTATCGAGGACGCCGATTCGGCGAGCGTTGTGATGGGAGTTGTGATGCGCTTGCCGATGATCATCGCAGCGGTGAGGCCGAGCAGGAATAATATTATCGCGCCTATTCCCCAGGCGGCGATGGAGCGATTAATGGGGCCGGTGATTACGGCTTGCGACACAGCCACCCACGTAACCCATCCCGTGAGATTTGACTTTACAAAAGCGTGGTAAACCGGAATCCCCTCAAAGGTTCGCTCAGTTCCCCAGCCCTCCTGCGATTTTGCGATCTGGCTCAGTAGGTCCGCGGTGCCCGCCTGGCCGACAAATCTCTCCGGCGCCCTGGTTCGAGCAATGAAGACGCCTTGCTTGTCTACCAGGGCCGCGATCCAGTCTGTGGGCAAGCGCTCCTCAAGCAGCAGGTCGGTTAGGGCCCTGGGATGAAAAGCCATCTCAAGCACATACAGGATCTTGCCGTCTCGAATCACGGGGACGTTAATGCCGATGGTGGGCCGCCTCGAATCGAGAGCGATAAACAAGTCTGACACGGCTAGCTCTGCGGTCTCCATTGTCCTCTTGACGGGTTCCGGGGCGCCTAGCGGCAGGTAAGGGTAGGTGTCAACCGTTTGAGCCGGTGCAGAATCCTGGAATGGGTTCGGCAGCGTAGTTCCGAGTGGACGGGCCGTGTTCATCAGCTGCTGGCCCGCTCGGTCAAACAAAATGAGCCGCGACTCTTTCCGGTTCACCAGAGCCCGTCTGCAGAGCTCGTAAAAGCTCCTTAAGTTGCCCGTATCGAGGCTGGGAGACTCTGCAAGTGTCTCCAGGATCGCTCGAACAGCGCCGATCTCCCGATCGACCGCCAGTGACAGCGCCCGGACCGTGTCCCGCATGCCCCGCTCGACGGCCTCATGCTGAAGTTGAGCTTTCTGGCGGAACATCTCGAATGTAAATATTAATACTGGCAGCAAAGCGGCGAGCACGAGGACAATCAGGTGGGTGCGGAGCTTCAATGATCGATTAAATATGCCGCCGGGTCCTTCCCACAACTTCAAGTTTTTCTCCCGGGTAGCGCGCCAGAGAATCGCATCGCAAAGAATCTCATGACGCACCGCCACTCATGTGCCGACCTTGGCCAAAAGCACGCGTTTTGAAAGGATGACACATGATAGAACTCACCAATCTCCAATCGACGAATAGATTGGTATCACGATCACTCATACGACCAGTGTTTTTTGGTTAAATCATTAAATCACTGACTTCCTTGCTGTCAAGCTTAATAAAAGGATATAGGGGTTCGTGCAGAGACCTCAATAATGGAATCCCGAACAAGTTGTCGCTAATTTGAGACAGATCTTGATAAGTCCCACTGAAGGATCCTGTTGCGCAGGCCGTTTCCTGACGTTCTTTTGCTCTGGCACACTTTCTGCGGAGCCTGCTTTGGCTAGTTATTACTGAGGACTACAAAATATGCCGAACTAACCTCCAGATCGAATGAGCGGCCGACATATTCAAGCCAAAAAAACGCACGTCATGATCAACGCTGTTTTTCGATTCCGCAGGCAGACGATATCGCACGGCTCAGTCAGGCCTGTCACATTCATATTCATCTTGCTGTGGTTGCCAGCTTGCGCTGGTCTGCCAGTACGCGGCAACGTGGGGATGCAAACCATAGAAACTCGAGTCGATTCAGAGGTGGCACGCTATTATCTGGGAAATTATCTGGCGGGAGAACGCCGTGATGCTGTGCTCGACGAACGCATCGACCACGTTTACCAGAGTGCCAATGGGAGTCTGCCCGACCGGAACCAACTGAAACATCTGAGCGACGATTTCTCCGTTGACTTTGCCGCCTTATATTTTGCGGATCAGATCGCTCACGTACCGGTCAATCGTCGTTTTCGCAGGGTTTTCGATGGAGCCTATGAATATGCGGGCAAAGCCCTCGGCGAACATCGGATGAAGTTATCCGCTGTCGCACATTATGAAGTACTGATCGTGCCTATTTATCTTTATAAGCGGCTGTTTGGCTCCGGCGCCGATTTGGCGGCGCCGCGGGCGGCGCTCCAGAAGGTAGGCTTCCCCTGCTATTTTGTCGAGACCCAAGACGACGGTGCGGTGGAGACGAATGCGGATCTGGTGGCCGAAGCCATTCAATCGCGCGCCCAGAACGGCCGCCGGCTGATCATTATCAGTGCCAGCAAATCCAGTTCTGAAGTAGCCTTGGCGCTAACGAAACTGGGATCCGCTAAGACGCATCATGTTGTGGCGTGGATCAATACGGCAGGGGTGCTTCAGGGCACCGCACTGACCGATGAATATCTCTTCCAGGAGTTGGAATTTCTAGTTGGCCATTTGGATGCTGCCGGCAAGGAAAGTTTAACGACCACACGCGGTCGTGAACGGTTCGCTTCCTTTCGCGTTCCCGAACATGTGTTTGTCGTCAACTATGTTGGCATCCCTCTCACCGGCACCATTTCCTTTTTCGCCCGCAGCAGCTTTCTCTCTCTGCGAAAGTACGGGCCCAATGACGGGATTTCACTCTTGGCTGATATGGTCTATCCCGGTGGGGTGACCCTTGCTGATCTAGGCAATGACCACTTTATGCGGGGCAAGCCTCTTGATATTACCACAGTGGCTTTGGCCCTCAGCGCTGTGCGGTGGCTGGAGCATGCGGACAGTGAATTAGTTCAAGGTCCAGGGAGCTAGGCAATTTGCGGTTATACTTATAATAGTTTCGATTTTAACTTTGACTCCAATTGCTGGTCTGACACACGGATCTGTGCGAAAAGTCCGACACACATAAAAAGGCACGACTAAGAAAGGGGCAAACTTGGTAGTAAAATCGATGGCATATTGTTTGCCTTGAACTTGGAAAGAATATCAAAACTTCGGGAGCATCCTTTAATGGCTTACAACAAACATTATTTCAACTTGCAGCCTAGGCTCATCACCTTGCCGTTTGCCTTGCTGTTACTGTCGGCCTGCGCTGGTCTGCCGGTGCGTGGCAGCGTGGGGATGCAAAGCATAGAAACTCGGGTCGATTCGGAGGTGGCGCGCTACTATCTGGGAAATTATCTGGCGGGAGAACATAGCGATGCGGCGCTCGACGAGCGGATCGACAGCGTTTACCAGAGTGCCAACGGTGCCCTGCCCGACCGATTTGAATTAAAGCAGCTAAGCGACGAATTCTCGGTTGACTTTGCTGCGCTTTACTTGGCGGATCAGATCGATCGTATACCCATCAATCGTCGCTTCCGCAGGGCCTTTGATCAGGCCTATGAGTACGCCCGCAAAGCCTTCCCCGAAGGTCGGGTGAGTTTATCCAAAGACTATGAAGTACTGGTTGTTCCCACGTATCTCTACAAGCGGTTTTTTTCCGTTGGCGCAGATATGGCCGTTCCCCGTGCGGCGTTAAAAAAGGCGGGACTCCCCTACTATTTTGTCGAAACCCAAGACGATGGCGCCGTTGAGGCGAATGCGGATGTGGTGGCCGCAGCCATTCGATCCCGCGCCCAGAGCGGCCGCCGACTGATTATCCTCAGCGCGAGCAAGTCCGGTCCTGAAGTGGCGCTGGCGCTCACGAAACTCGGGCCCGCCGAGACCCGCCATGTTGCCTCATGGATCAATGCCATGGGGGCGCTTCAGGGTACTCCGTTGGTTGATGATCGCCTTTTTCCGGACATGGAAATCTTCATGGGCAAAGTCGACGTTGCCGGCACGGACAGCATGGCTACCCCCCTCAGCCGCCGACGATTCGATTCTTTTCGCATTCCCGAGCATATACTTGTGGTCAACTACTTTGGTATTCCTGTAGTCGGCAGCGTCTCGTTTTTGGCCCGGACAAGCTATCTTCCGCTGCGCAAGTATGGACCTAACGATGGAACTGTACTGTTGGCCGATATGATTTTTCCCGACGGCGTGACCTTAACGGAGCTAGGCAGTGACCATTTTATGGGTCGCAAGCCCCTCGATATTGTCACCGTGGCCTTGGCGATTACCGTGATCAACTGGCTGGAACACCCTGACAGTGAAATGGTCCGCGGTCCGGAAGCTGGATCGGCTGAGATCCGGACCAGATAGTGAAATCGCTGCCGTGTCGTCGTAAGCGCAATTGAGGCTCAAGCGCTTCGCCCATGTGACGGCCCGGTTTGTGTTTTTCGATCGCTTGCAGTGGAGATGCTTTCAGGATTTTCCGTTGGAATCACCCCTGATCCATAAACCATGGCGAAGGAGATAAAACGCTTCCGAACGAAGTTGTGCAGACCGCTATCGGATTGCACCTTCACCCCCAAAATCGTTGAGAGCAGTCTGCAACCGCCCAACAGCACCCCCAGCACCAAATAGTAGAATGATCCCACCCAACAAGGTGGAAAATATGCCGGTCTTGGGCCTATTGCTGGCATTCTGGATCATCGCCTGGATGGCCTGGGCACTCTCATGACCGATCAGTTCCTTAATCGTTGAGACAATCTGGTTGTGTGCAGCTTCGCGGCCAAAAACAAAAGCGGCCACCGCGTTCTAACAACTGTCTGATGTTTCTGTCGGTTTTGTGCTCTCACGCCGCCCTGACAATAAAGGACGGGAGCTGCGGGG
>Ga0209799_1000102_pt1 | contig 14630 bp, 15 predicted proteins | sample PanSoiPlo36MoBio_FD_188324 | JGI IMG/M metagenome (GOLD analysis project Ga0209799, IMG submission 188324) | Tropical forest soil microbial communities from Panama analyzed to predict greenhouse gas emissions - Panama Soil Plot 36 MoBio (SPAdes)... | ecosystem: Environmental > Terrestrial > Soil...
GACTTAGGATCTAGCGGGCAACCGTGGGGGTTCGAGTCCCCCCTCTCGCACCAAAATCGTAAATAGTCTATGAGATTACTGCTAGGATTGAATGTTGGTCGATTGTCCCTGCAGCGGGATTCACTTTTCTATGATTGAATTATGAAAATAGATGTCGATGAAATAAGTCCAGTGCAGCGTAAGGTCCGCGTTGAATTGCCCGCGGAAACAGTAACGAGTGGGTTTTCCCGCGCGTATGAAGAACTGCGGCGGCGAGTACGGATAAAGGGATTTCGTGCTGGTAAGGCACCGCGGGGTGTCTTGCAAGGTATGTACGGGGACGAACTTAAGGATCAAGTGCAGTCCCAGTTGGTAGAAGATTCTCTGGGCGAGGTTATTAAAGAGCGGGGGCTGCAGATTGTTTCCCGACCAGAGATTGAAGCCAATGATCTTGTCGAAGGTAGTCCTTTTTCTTACTCGGCTGTTTTCGAGATCAAGCCGCCGATTGAAGTCAAAGACTATTTGGGTATCGAAGTCGAGAAAGTCAAACTGTCCGTTACCGATGATCAGGTGGATGAGGCGCTTCGGCGACTTCAAGAGAGTCATGCGCGCTTGGAGCCGGTTGAAAATCGCGCTATCGTCCAGTCGGGGGACTTTATCACTTTAGATTTTGAAGGGTTCATTGCCGGTAAGCCGTTTCAAGGCGGAAAGGGCGAGAACTATTTTTTGGAAGTTGGTGGCGGACAGGCGTTGCCGCAATTCGAAGAAGCCGTGATAGGCCTGACTCAGGGGTTGCCAACGAAAATTCAAGTGGCCTATCCAAAGAATTATTCAAACAGCGAGCTGGCTGGCAAAAACGTTGATTTTTCTGTGGTGGTGCGCGAGATCAAGCAGAAAGTACTTCCGGCGGTCGATGATGATTTTGCCAAAGATCATGGCGAATGCGGTTCTCTAGCGGAGCTGAGGGCGGCTCTCCGGACCCGCCTGGAAAACGAAGTGAAGCAAATTCAACAGGAGGAACTCAAAGAGCAGATTATAGGCCGTCTCATTGAAACCTGTTCTTTTACGCCGCCACCGACGATGGTAGAGCGACAAACCCGCTTCCTCATGGAGCGCTATCAGAATCGGGCTCCCGGACAACAGGGCGCGAGCCCTTCTTTAGAAGAGACTAGAAAAACACTCGAAGGGCGTGCCCAGCGTCAGGTTCAAGCAACCCTATTGGTTGAAAAGATTGCTCAGCTTGAGCACATTGAGGTCTCTGATAAGGAGGTTCAGGAAAGAGTTGACAACCTGACACGAGCCGCCGGTGACAGGGCCAAAACGGTGCGCGAGGCTTACTCTCGGCCGGACACGCGTGAGGATTTGCGCGCTCAAATGGTTTTCGATCGCACACTCGGTTTTTTGCTCGAACGCGCGCGCATTAAGGAGGTCGATGCACCCGCCACAAAGGTTGATGAACAAGCTAAAAAAGGCTAAAATGCTCTTTGTGGTTGAGGAGTTTCCCAAGAAATGAACTTTATTCCTATTGTCGTCGAGCAAACCGGACGAGGGGAGCGCGCTTACGACATATATTCCCGGCTGCTTAAAGACCGCATCGTATTTCTTGGATCAGTGGTCACCGATGATGTGGCTAACCTGATCACCGCGCAGTTACTTTTTCTGGAATCTGAAGATCCCGACCGAGATGTTTTCTTTTACATCAATAGCCCCGGGGGGTCAGTAACAGCGGGCCTTGCTATCTATGACACAATGCAATATGTCCGACCCCAGATCTCAACTGTTTGCGTAGGGCAAGCGGCAAGCATGGGAGCGGTTCTTTTGGCCGCCGGTTCAAAAGGCAAGCGCTTCGCCCTGCCTCATTCGCGTATCATGATTCACCAGCCGCTTGGAGGTTTTCAAGGCCAAGCCGCCGATATCGATATTCAGGCCCGTGAAATTCTCCGCATGCGGGAAGATTTGAATAACATCTTAATGAAACACACGGGGCAAAGTTTAAAGAAAATTGAAAAAGATACGGATCGCGATCTTTTCATGAACGGTAAGCAAGCCCAAGAATACGGGTTGGTGGATGAAGTTATCGCCACGCGACCGGAAAGCAACCTCAAGAAATGAGGGATTTAGCCAAGCGGGGGTTCTATGCCAAAGCACGGTGAGACGGGGAATCTTGTCTGCTCTTTCTGCGGCAAGAGCCAGGACGAGGTGCGTAAACTGATTGCCGGCCCTACGGTGTATATTTGTGATGAGTGCATCGATCTTTGCAATGATATTATCGCTGAAGAGGTCGATCACGACGAGACTCTCACAGCGTCGTCCAATGTACCCAAGCCAGCCGAGATTAAGCGGGTGCTAGATCAATACGTGATTGGACAGGAACGGGCGAAAAAGATCCTGGCGGTAGCCGTTCACAATCATTACAAGCGGATTGACAGTCAGATGGTGACGGGAGATGTCGAGTTGCAGAAAAGCAATATTCTTCTCCTTGGGCCGACGGGCTCCGGAAAGACCTTGTTAGCGCAGACTCTGGCTCGTTTTCTGCAAGTTCCCTTTACCATCGCTGATGCCACCAGCCTGACCGAGGCGGGATATGTCGGCGAGGATGTTGAAAATATCATTCTCAGCCTTTTGCAAGCTGCAGACTACGACGTTGAAAAAGCCCAGCGTGGAATCGTGTATATAGACGAGATCGATAAAATCTCACGGAAGGCAGACAATCCGTCGATTACCCGAGACGTTTCGGGTGAAGGTGTACAACAGGCACTGCTGAAGATTATTGAAGGAACGATGGCGAGTGTACCTCCGAAGGGTGGCCGAAAACACCCGCAACAGGAGTTCCTTCAGGTGGATACGACCAATATCCTTTTCATCTGCGGTGGGGCGTTTGTCGGGCTTGAAGACATCATTCGCAAACGCACTGGGCGTAAGCGAATGGGGTTTGGCGGTGAGCTCGAAGAGAGAGATGGGAGAAGGGCCACCGAACTTTTGCATGATGTCCAGCCCGAGGACTTGTTAAAGTTTGGTTTAATTCCCGAGTTTATTGGGAGGTTGCCGGTTATCGCTACCCTAGATGAGCTGGACGAAAGCGCCTTGGTGCGCATCCTTCGAGAACCGAAGAATGCGCTTACAAAACAGTATTCCAAGCTTTTTGACATGGAAAGCGTTCATCTTAAGTTTACTGAGGAGGCGCTTCAAGCGATTTCCCGCGAAGCCATGAAACGGAAATCGGGTGCCCGTGGACTCAGGGCGATCATGGAAAATATCATGCTTGACATCATGTACGATATGCCTTCCCAACCGAACATAAAAGAGGTAGTTATTTCTGAGGATGTCGTAAACAAGAACGAGCTTCCGATTGTCGTATACACCAAGGCTGCGGAGAGCGCTTAGAGAGGAATGGATATGCTATTTCGCAATGATAAAGACAAAAAAGACGAACCGACTAGCGGCGTGATGCGGGTTCCCTTATTACCTCTCAGAGATATCATCGTTTTTCCTCACATGGTCGTTCCGTTGTTTGTCGGTCGGCAACGTTCCATTAAGGCGTTGGAAGAAGCTACGCAAAAGCAGGGGCCGATCTTTCTTTCATCGCAAAAGGACGCGAAAACCAACGAGCCCACGGAGGAAGACATCTACAAAATCGGTACCCTGGGTACTGTTGTGCAAATGTTAAAGCTTCCTGATGGGACAGTGAAAGTTCTCATCGAGGGTAAAAAACGAGCCCAAGTTGCCCGGTTTGTGAACAGTTCAGATTTCTTTTTGGTAGAAGTGGAGGAGGCCCGGGAGATCGCTGAACGAAACACAGAGGTCGAAGCGCTAACTCGCGAGGTGCATTCGACGTTTGAGAATTATGTCAAGCTGAAAAAGAAAATACCGCCGGAAATGGTCATGTCGGTTTCTTCCATCGATGATCCGGGCCGATTGGCAGATACCATTGTGGCGCATCTCGGCATCAAGCTCGAAGACCGCCAAAACCTGCTTGAGACTTTTAACGCCGCAGAGCGACTGGAAAAGGTGCTTGGCCATATGCGAGCCGAGATTGAGATCCTGGAGGTCGAGCGGCGAATTCGTTCGCGGGTGAAAAAGCAGATGGAGCGCTCGCAGAAGGAGTACTATCTGAATGAGCAGATGCGGGCGATTCAGAAGGAGCTTGGCGAGAAGGACGAATTCAAAAACGAAATACAGGAGATCGAAGAGAAGATCAAACAGAAGAAACTGTCCGCTGAGGCGCGAGAGAAGGTCGAAAAAGAGCTTAAGAAACTCAAGATGATGTCACCAATGTCGGCGGAAGCCACGGTGGTCCGAAATTACATTGACTGGATTCTCAGTTTGCCATGGAACGAGTTTACCGATGACAAACTCGATATTACTGAGGCCGAACGGGTTCTTGAAGAGGACCATTATGGGTTGGAAAAGGTCAAAGAACGCATCCTTGAGTATCTCGCGGTCCAGAGTTTAGTGGGTAAAATAAAAGGCCCCATTTTGTGTTTGGTGGGTCCTCCAGGCGTTGGTAAGACGTCGTTAGGACGTTCCATTGCGCGAGCCACGGGAAGAAAGTTTGTCCGTGTTTCCTTGGGCGGCGTTCGTGATGAGGCGGAAATTCGAGGACATCGCCGGACCTATATCGGTGCTTTGCCCGGCAAAATTGTTCAATCGATGAAGAAAGCGGGTTCGAGCAATCCAGTCTTCTTGATGGATGAAATCGACAAGATGTCGACAGATTTTCGCGGGGATCCATCATCCGCTCTGCTTGAGGTCCTCGATCCAGAGCAAAATACCACCTTCAATGATCACTATTTAGACTTGGACTACGACCTCTCCAAAGTAATGTTTATCACCACGGCTAACACGCTGGATAGGATTCCACGCCCGCTACAAGACCGCATGGAAATTATACGGATTGCTGGATACACAGAATTGGAAAAACTCAGCATTGCCAAACGCTATCTATTGGAAAAGCAGAAAGAGGCCAACGGTCTGAATCCGGAGAATGTTACATTTACGGATAATGCTATTCTCGGGGTGATTCGCCATTACACGAAGGAAGCCGGAGTTCGAAACCTGGAGCGTGAAATTGCTTCGATCTGCCGCAAAGCGGCGGTAGAAGTGGTGAAGAAGGATCGGAACGCCCATATTCAGGTCGGTACAAAAAGCCTGCATAAGTATTTGGGCCCCACCAAATATCGTTACGGCAAAGCTGAGGCAGAACAGAAGATCGGCGTGACGACCGGATTGGCTTGGACCGAGCTGGGCGGTGAACTTTTGGCTACCGAAGTGACTGTGATGCCCGGAAAAGGACAACTGACTATTACGGGCAAGCTCGGTGATGTCATGCAGGAGTCAGCTCGAGCAGCCATGAGTTACGTGCGTTCTCGAGGGACCGAATTGGGATTGGAAAAGGACTTTTACCAGAAGATCGATGTTCATATTCACGTTCCGGAAGGGGCGATTCCAAAAGACGGGCCCTCGGCGGGTATTACGATGGCAACCTCGCTGGTTTCGGCGTTGACCAAAATCCCGGTTTACAACGACCTTGCCATGACCGGTGAGATAACGCTCAGAGGAACCATTCTCCCGATCGGGGGCTTGAAAGAAAAGGTTTTGGCGGCGCACCGAGCGGGGATAAAGAAGGTTCTGATCCCGGCGGAAAATGAGAAAGATATCGAGGAAATTCCTGCCAGCGTTCTAAAAACTGTAGATCTGGAGTTGGTTTCTCATATGGATCAAGTGCTGAAGAAAGCCTTGGTGACGGACGATCCGGAGAATCTTTTCAAAAGCCCCCTCGAGCAGGCTGAGTCCAAGGAGGAACCCCCTCCATTCCCAGGAAAAGTTGACGAAGTTCCTGGCCCTGAGATTTTACCGCAGTAAATCATCATTTTGAACCTGTGAATACCGGGTGATTTGACACCCGGTATTCCGGCTGTTATAAATTTCCATTGCTTTATCTTTATTTTTGGATCGGCAGGATGGTGAGGGGGGGCCAATGACAAAGGCGGACTTGATCGATTCGCTTGCAAAGCGATTTGAATTGCCGCGGCAAAGAGCGGAAGAGATTGTCGGCGGATTGTTTGACGATATCTGTGCCGCCTTAAAGAATAGCGAGAAGGTGAATATTTCCGGCTTTGGTACCTTTTCAGTGTCCCACCGAAAGGGAAGAACGGGAAGGAATCCCAAAACCGGCGAAACCATCGAAATCGCCCCTTCTCGAGCAGCCAAGTTCAAGGCCGGCAAGATTCTAAAAGAATCCCTCAGCTAGATCATTCGTCTTAGCCTTGTAACAGGTAGAGTCTAAAATAAAAACCGGAACGGTTTGGGCTTTGAAGGAGAGGCGCAGGCTGGTGTTTTTTTCGTTTGAGAGGGGCGGTTAGCTCAGCGGGAGAGCATCGGCCTTACAAGCCGGGGGTCACAGGTTCAAATCCTGTACCGCCCACCAAGCAATTAACTGTACAAACAAAATCGGGGTCGTAGTTCAGTTGGTTAGAACGCCGGCCTGTCACGCCGGAGGTCGCGAGTTCGAGTCTCGTCGGCCCCGCCAATTTTTTGGGGTCAAGAAACAGCTCAGAGTTCGCGGAGTCAGTGAGGATGAAGACTGAAGAAGCATTTGCTCAACGACAATGGTACGTGGTCGACGCTCAGGGAAGAGTGTTGGGTCGCATGGCCAGTGAAATCGCGAAAGTTTTGCGGGGAAAAAACAAGCCGATTTTTACCCCAAACCTTGATGCCGGTGATTTTGTGATTGTCATTAATGCACGAGGGGTCAAGCTCACGGGGAAAAAACTTCAAAAGAAGATCTATTATCGGCACACTGAGTATCCCGGCGGTATCCGCGAAAGAACCGCGGAAAGGATGCTGGAAGAAAAGCCAGAGTATCTGGTCCGTCAGGCTGTTAAGGGGATGTTGCCAAAAAACCGTCTGAGTAGAAAGCTGGTCAACAAACTCAAGGTCTATGCGGGTCCGGAGCATCCACACGAAGCACAGAAGCCAAAACCTTTGGTGATTGAAGCATAGGAGTACGAGATCGATGGCTGAGAAGGTGACTACTGCAACCGGAAGAAGAAAGACTTCCGTCGCCCGCGTTTTTTTACGGAACGGCAAGGGTGCGATGTCGATCAATAATCGATCGTTAGGGGAATACTTTGGTCGTGAGACAGAGCGTATGATTGTGCTCCAACCTTTGGAAGTGACACAGGCCGGGGGCAGTTTTGACATCGAGGTCAATGTTAAAGGTGGCGGGACTTCGGGTCAGGCTGGCGCCATCCGCCACGGGATTACACGCGCGCTCATACAGGTCAATGCAGAATTTCGCCCGCCGCTCAAAAAGGCTGGTTTTGTCACTCGTGACCCACGTGCTGTGGAACGAAAAAAATACGGGCGCCATAAAGCACGAAAGCGCCCCCAATACTCCAAGCGGTAGAAGCTTTTTCTGAGCCATTTTGCATCCGCGGACGGGTGGCCACAGGTCAACCTATGCGCATTGTGCTTCGTTCGCAGCACGTCTCTACAAAATTCACCGTCCATTTGACATCTACGCTTCCGCTGTGAAGAAAAATAATCCGATCAAGGCGAATATGCCGTTGGGGAGCCATGCAGCAGCCCAAGGGGGAAGCGCACTGTTGTGACCAAGAGAAATGCAAAACGCCGAGAGGACCCAGTAGCCAAAACCGATGAGCATTGCCACGCCGAAGCTGAACGCCATGCTACCGCCCATTTGTTTCCGCAGGGCGAAAGGTATGGCAATCAAAATCATCAGTGGGGAAAGCAACGGGAAAGCCAATTTGACCTGTAGATCAACCTCGTAGGGAGTGGCGTCTATCCCTTTGCTCTTCATGTCGAGTATCTGCTTTTGTAAGTCAAAAAAAGTAAATTCGTCAGCGTCCCGTGCGAGCAGCTTGAGATCCTCTGGGGTTTCTGAAATCGGGGGCGTGGTGTTCGCTTTTTGATTGACCACCTTACCGTCTGGCAAAAAATGCCATTCTGTTATTTCGTCGGCTTCCCAACCTTGACCGTTCCAGCGAGCAGTCGGGATCGCCATCAGTCCACGCATGCTCAAATCGCGGTTTAGCAGGAAAATAGTGATCCCCCGCAGAGTGCTTGTTGTGGTGTCGAAGTTATCGATGTTGATGAAACTGCCGTCTCCCCTTATCCATATGTCGGCCGTACCGAACAGGCTTTTCTGCTGTTTGTTTTTGACCTCGGTCTTGAAGATGATTTGTGCTTGATGGGCAAACGCGGGGACAAGCCTCTCGTTCCAAAAAAAAGTGAACACGCAAATGAACAAGGCGAGAATCAACAGAGGAAGCGCGATACGTTGGACACTAATCCCATTAGATCGCATGGCGGTAATCTCCTGCGTTCGCGTCAGAATTCCAAGACTAAACAAGGCAGAAAACAAAGTTGCGAAACCGATCACCCGGGAGATGGAAATTGGAGCCTTATAGAGGAAGTAGCGGATGATGGTTCCTATTGAGGCTCCACTGTCGACAAAATTACTGATGCGGTCAAAAAAATCGACGACCAGATAAAGCGACGTGATACAAGCCAGACTAATGACAAAAACTCTCAGAAATCCCTGTGCTAAATAGCGGTCAAGGATGCCTCCCATCGGAAGAAACTTAACACTTCCTCGTACTGCCATGCTTTTGTCCTTAGTCCTTATGTCGCCGCATGTTTCCGCTTGAGCCTGATGAAATACTGACTGGCCCAAGCAAACGCTGTGTCTAGTCCAGCCTGGAACCGCAGAGGCGATTCGCGGCTTGCCTTTCTAAAGAAGTGGATAGAGACTCCTCCGACAACGACATTGGGAAGCCAGAGGGCCAGGATCGGATGCAGAATCCCTTTATCACCGACTGCTTTTCCCAGGGAAAGAAATGCATAATAGGTGAGTAACCAAAAAAAGCATAGCATGAATCCCCAGGAACGGTTAGCGCGAGAGCTTCGAGGCAATAGAGTCAGTGAGACACCCAAGAGACAAAAGACGAACGGAACGAAGCCGAAAGAGATACGTTGATGGAATTCCATGCGCTCAGGTATGGTTTTGTCTCCTTGGGCCGTCTTCTCTCGAATTGTCCTGAGCAAATGGCGAAGGGACATCTCTTTTGGCCCTACCTCCCTCCTTTTGACTGGACTGATGAGCTCATCGAGGTCAAGCTTGAAATCGTAAATATTAAAACGAGTCTGGCTGAAACCCGGCTTATTTTTTTCCCTTTCGTAAATAGAGCCATCAAAGAGTTTGAGTCCTAAAGTGTTAGTGTCCTCGTCGGTGGTAATGAGTGCGACTTTTCCTAGGATGATATCTTCTCTATCGCCGTTTCGCTTGTCGACGATAAGCACTCCTTGGGCGGTGCTACCCGGGGGGATAATTTCTTCCACGTAAATAAGGATGTTGGGAAAGTCATCGTTGAAGACCTTTTCCTTTAGAGCCGTTCCCACGCGGCTTGTGGCAATGTTATAAAGCTCTTTCTTCATGGCCCAATTGGCTGCGGGTCGTGCAAACATAGTTAAGAGCAATGTGGTGATGGCGATGATTGCCGCGACGTTACCGACGGGCCAAAGAATTTGCCTCGGACTGATGCCGGAAGCTTTCATGGCAAGCAGCTCTTGATCGCTGGATAGTCTGCCTAAGCCAAGGAGAATAGCCAACAAAAATGCCATCGGAACGGTTAGCTCCAAAAAAGTGGGCAAAATTAGAGAAAAGAGCTTGATAGTTTGGACTAGAGGAACGCCACGCGTTATGACTAACTCGATCAACTTCAGAATACGGCCAATTAAAAGGATGAAGGTAAAAGCCATGAGCCCGAAAAAAAATGGGGGAAGAATCTCAGAAATCAAATAGCGGGTCAGAGTTTTATGTCTCACGATTCTACCATGTTATCTGCTGGGTTTACCTTTGTAAATTCCTTCCACCCTATCGTGGAGGACTGACATGGACAAAGAGCCAAGATTTCTCTTCGGTATCAACCCTGTCGCAGAGAAACTAAAAGCCTCGCCTCATGAGGTCTCGGAGATCTTAATTGCCAAAGGCTCGTCTGCGTCGGCTTTACGCGGTTTAGACGCGCAGGCTAGGCGCCTTGGCATACGTGTGAAATACGTAATTGCGGATCTTTTGGATCGATTGTCGGAGGGGCAAAGGCATCAAGGGGTGGTCGCCGAGGTGACGGCCTATTCTTACTCTACTTTCGCTGATTTGCTTCAGGCGATTCCATCGAACTCAGAATCGATTTGGATTTTGATTCTGGATGGACTAACGGATCCCAGAAACTTTGGAGCTCTGTTGCGAACTGCCGAGTCTGTCGGGATTCATCACATCGTGATTCCCAAAGACCGTGCTGTAGCAGTGACGCCGACTGTGGTTAAGGCTTCTGCCGGCGCGGCTCACTACCTAAAAATTCACCGAACGACTAACCTCAGGCGGGCCATTTTGGACCTGAAGAAGATTGGGTTCTGGATCATTGGCCTAGACACCAACGCTCCGGAGTCGATCTATGGCAGAACATATCCGAATCGGCTCGGAATTGTCCTGGGAAGTGAGGGAGCGGGTATCCGTCCTCTTATACTGAGAGAATGCGATTATATTGCCTCCATACCTATGGAAGGTAAAATAACTTCGCTCAACGTTACGGTCGCCGGGGCGGTATTTCTTTATGAGTTACTGCGACAGGCACGTTCGGATTGACAAGGAAGGAAGGAAGAGATACTAGGTGTCAGAGATAGGTATTCTGCGTCTTTTTGGTCCTTGCCTGTTGACATCGGAAGCGGAAGGTGGTTTAAATATCCGTTTACAAACAGAGAATTGATATTCTCTGTGCCGTCGTTCGCCATAGGGGCTCAGGATCCGTACTGGTATTAAGTCATAATCCCGTCAACAATTGAGTTAGCATGTCATTTTTTGATGCCGCGTGGGAATGTTTCTCGGGCCAGGCTGGCGTAGCTCAACGGTAGAGCAGCTGATTTGTAATCAGCAGGTTGTAGGTTCAAGTCCTATCGCCAGCTCCATGCAGAAGAATTGTCTTGGTGGAGATATTATTATTGGACGGCGTTTGCTCGTTGGAAGCGCGGGGCAAGGGATAGCGCGGTGTTTAACAAGAAGAGGAGAGGTTCCCGAGTGGCCAAAGGGAGCAGACTGTAAATCTGCCGGCTATGCCTTCGAAGGTTCGAATCCTTCCCTCTCCACCATTTTGTTTGCGGGAATAGCTCAGTTGGTAGAGCGCGAGCCTTCCAAGCTCGGGGTCGCGGGTTCGAGTCCCGTTTCCCGCTCCAATTTGTGCATGACTGTGATGGCACATAGCAGAGGGCCGGCTTTCTTCTCGAAAACTCAGGCTGCGTTGTGGGCCATCGACGGATATGCCCAGGTAGCTCAGTCGGTAGAGCACGTCCTTGGTAAGGACGAGGTCGGCGGTTCAATCCCGCTCCTGGGCTTTTGCCCGGATTACAGTTTGCTTTACGCTGAAGACTCAGGAATTCAAACAAACCGTACACCCATTGACTGGCAAACCTATAGTAGGAGGAAGAGATGAGCAAACAGAAGTTTGAGCGAAAAAAGCCTCACCTGAATATCGGTACGATCGGTCACGTCGACCATGGGAAGACAACGTTGACCGCCGCGATTACCAAGGTGTTGGAGAAGCAGGGTAAGGCCAAGTTCATGGCTTATGATCAGATCGACAAAGCACCGGAAGAAAGAGAGAGGGGCGTTACGATCAATATCGCCCACGTAGAGTACGAGACGGATAAGCGCCACTATGCTCACGTCGATTGCCCGGGTCACGCGGACTACATTAAGAATATGATCACCGGGGCGGCCCAGATGGACGGCGCGATTTTGGTCGTTTCGGCTGCTGACGGCCCCATGCCGCAAACCCGTGAGCACATCTTGCTCGCACGACAAGTCGGGGTCCCCGCCATTGTGGTCTACTTGAACAAAGCAGATATGGTCGACGATAAGGAGCTTCTGGATCTTGTCGAGTTAGAGGTTAGGGAGCTGCTTTCCAAGTATAAATTTCCGGGAGATGATACTCCGATCGTCGTGGGGAGCGCCCTAAAGGCGTTGGAGGGCGATACGTCAGAACTCGGCGAAGGTTCTATCGTGAAGCTAATGGAGGCTGTGGATTCGTTCATTCAGGAGCCCGTCCGGGCTATCGATAAACCCTTCATCATGCCGGTGGAAGATGTGTTCACCATCAGCGGTCGCGGAACAGTGGTCACCGGCCGTGTGGAGCGCGGGATCATCAAGGTCGGCGAGGAGATCGAGATCGTGGGCTTTAGGGCTACTCAAAAAACGGTGGCGACGGGTGTCGAGATGTTCCGCAAGCTCTTGGACGAGGGTCAAGCGGGCGACAACATTGGTGTGCTGCTGCGCGGAACCAAGCGCGAGGAAGTTGAGAGAGGGCAGGTTTTGGCCAAGCCAGGTAGCATTACGCCGCATACGAAATTTAACGCTGAGGCGTACGTTTTAACTAAAGAAGAAGGTGGACGGCACACACCATTCTTTAACGGCTATCGGCCGCAGTTCTACTTCCGGACCACCGATGTTACGGGGGTAGTACAACTTCCCCAGGGTACCGAAATGGTTATGCCCGGCGACAATATCAATGTAGAGATCGATCTGATTACCCCAGTGGCCATGGATGAGGGTTTGAAATTCGCGATCCGAGAAGGCGGAAAGACTGTCGGCGCCGGTATCGTGACCAAGATCATGCAGTAGCTTCAGAGAAGGGAGACTGCGATCATGCGGGAACTCGTAGGGTTTGCTTGCGACCAATGTAAGCGAAAGAATTACACGACGACCAAAAACAGAAAGAAGACCACGGAAAAATTGGCTCTTAAGAAATTCTGCTCTTCTTGCCGGAGCCATACCCTGCATCGCGAGGTAAAAGTCTAACTGAGATACAGGGGTCAGTAGCTCCAATTGGCTAGAGCGCCGGACTCCAAATCCGGTTGTTGCAGGTTCGAGTCCTGCCTGACCCGCCATTCTCACCGCGTTGAGATTTCATGGGAGATTGGATCGAAAAAGTTCAGGACCGAATTCGCCGTTTAATCGAGTTCTTCCAAGAGTCCTGGCAGGAATTGAAGAAAGTCCATTGGCCATCGCGTAAAGAAACTTACGCGGCAACCCTGGTTGTGATCATTGTCGTGGTCTTGATTTCCGTCTACTTGGCACTTGTGGATTTAGGCCTTACCAAAGCTATCCAAGCGATTGTCGACTAGATTGTTAGGTTTCCCCGTATGGCGAAACAATGGTACATCGTTCACACCTTTTCAGGATATGAACAGAAGGCTAAGGCCGCTTTAGAGGAGAGAATTAAAGCGCTCGGCAAGCAAGAGTACTTTGGTGAGATACTCGTACCGGTAGAAAAAGTCGTTGAGCTGGTCAAAGGAAAAAAGAAGACTTCTTCGAGGAAGTTTTTCCCAGGCTACATACTAGTCCAGATGGAGCTCAGTGACGATACATGGCATGTCGTCAAAGAAACGCCAAAGGTTACCGGTTTCGTCGGCGGAAGCACTAATCCACCACCGGTGAGCGATGAGGAGGTTCGGACCATTACCCAGCAGATGGAAGAAGGGGCGATCAAGCCAAAGCCCCGGGTTCTCTTCTCGGTTGGGGAGAATGTTAAGGTGGTGGATGGTCCCTTTGCGGACTTCAATGGTGTAGTGGAGGAAGTCAAACCGGACAAGGGTAAGCTCAGGGTACTGATTAGCATTTTCGGCCGGGCGACGCCGGTGGAGCTGGAATTTGTGCAAGTAGAGCGGAACTAACAGAAGGACCAGGTACTATGGCGAAGAAGATTATTGGCGAGATCAAACTTCAGATACCAGCGGGCCAAGCGAATCCAAGCCCGCCCGTTGGCCCTGCTTTGGGTCAGCGGGGCGTCAATATCATGGAGTTTTGCAAATCCTTCAATGCGGCAACCCAATCTCAGCAGGGAATGATCATCCCGGTGATCATCACCGTATACGCGGATCGCTCCTTCACGTTCGTGACGAAGACCCCACCCGCGTCGGTTCTGCTAAAGAAGGCGGCTGGGGTTGAGAAAGGCTCATCCGATCCTGGGAAAACGAAGGTTGGCAAGGTCACACGAGCTCAGGTTAGGGAAATCGCGGAACTTAAGCTTAAGGACCTGACGGCGAAAGATCTGGCAGCCGCGGAGAAGTCCGTGGAAGGTACCGCCCAGAGCCTTGGTCTGGAAATCGAGGGTTGAGACAAAGGTCTGAAGGAAAAATATGAGCGGCAATGGAAAATCTTATCGAAGTGCTTTGGCCAAACTAGATCGCAGCCAGCGGTACCTTTTGGAAGACGGCCTTCGCCTCGTAAAGGAAACGGCTCGTGCGAAGTTTGACGAAACCGTTGAGATGGCTGTGCGATTGGGTGTGGATCCACGGCAAGCGGATCAGAACGTTCGAGGTACAGTAAGTCTGCCGCACGGTATGGGGAAGACGGTCCGAGTTCTGGCCTTCGCTAAAGGGGAGAAGGAAAAAGAAGCACAGGAGGCTGGGGCGGACTTTGTCGGTGGTGAGGACCTTATCAAGAAAATCAGCGAGGGTTGGTTCGACTTCGACAAGACGGTGGCAACTCCTGACATGATGGCGGTCGTAGGCCGAATCGGTAAGGTTCTAGGTCCCCGAGGACTCATGCCCAACCCTCGGACAGGTACGGTGACCGT
>Ga0209799_1000103_pt1 | contig 14577 bp, 12 predicted proteins | sample PanSoiPlo36MoBio_FD_188324 | JGI IMG/M metagenome (GOLD analysis project Ga0209799, IMG submission 188324) | Tropical forest soil microbial communities from Panama analyzed to predict greenhouse gas emissions - Panama Soil Plot 36 MoBio (SPAdes)... | ecosystem: Environmental > Terrestrial > Soil...
TCACCCCCACGGCTCGACCGGGATCTGTTCCCATCTTTTTTCGCCGATGATTTTCAGTGGATCGATGCGCGACAGTACTTCGTTCGAAATAGCCAGCCGTTCGGCAAACGGTTTGCCCACCGGCTTGGTGCAGTCAAAACCGGCCTTCGCGGTTACGTTGCGTTCGGGCGCACTCGGATCGAGGGGCGATCCATTCATTCCGGGGAGCAACACTAAATTGCGGTCAGCCTGGAAGCGGGTGGCGAGGGCCAAGAGCACATCGCATTCATCGAATATGTCCACGTCCTCATCAAACACGAAGGCATGTTTAATATCGAAGAAACCGCTGAGCGCCGCAGCAGCCGCGACCTTGCCCTGTCCCTCGACCGTCTTGCGCATCTGGATGTAGATGTGTGAAACGCCGCAGCCGGACATCGGCACATGCACTGCCTTGATGTTTGGGACACTACGCTTGACCAACTCCAGCACCGCCCCTTCTTTGGTCAAGCTGCTAATCCAGTGCGTATGACCGACCATGACGTCGTCCCAGTAGGCGTCTTTGCGGTAAGTCACCGCCGTGACCTTGAGCAACGGGCACCAACGCTGCGGGCCGACGTGACGCGTGTATTCACCGAAGGGACCCTCGGGTTTGCGGTGACCTTTGGGCATGTAGCCTTCGATCACTACGTCGGCATCGGCGGGGACCAAGAAGTTTTCTCCTAATGTCTCTGAGGGAACCAGTCGCAACGGCGTGCCGAGCGTTCCCCCCGCCGTTTCATAGTGGCTCTCATCCGGTCCAACATGCGTGGCGGCACCCAACAGTGCCAGCGGGTGATGGCCGATCCAGTATGCCGCCGGCATGTCTTCGTTGCCGTCCTCGTACTGGTGCAAATTGTGCGCATTGTGCGTGCTCGGACCGAGGAAAACACGAATCTCGTCTCGGTCCGCTAGCCAGCCGCGCTGGAGGGCCGAATTGTCGAGACCGCTATCGCGATTGAAAGTCAGGAAAAACCCTTCCGTGATATAGCGGCCTGGATCCATCCGATGATGTAGCGGCGCAGGAAAACGGCGCACATCGATGTCTGCGCCTTTTTCGACGACCTGTTTCACCAGCGCCTGTTCCCCGGACACAACTATGGGCTTCACGCGCTCTTGCACACGTTCGTAACAAGCAACTCCGGCGCTGCGAACCTCCGCGCCAAAAGTTCGTGCCAGACGGAGACGGCTGGCCATCAAAAAAGTCACCAGCGGCAACTCGGCACGCCGACCATCGACGATTACGTTATGACAAACGAGGATGGGAAATCGCTGCGCCTTCTCAAACTTTATTGCCAGCGCCGTGATCTCCCAGTCTGCCTGGAGCGGTTCCTCGATGTGAACAACTTCTGCGGGATAAGCGGCTTCATACAGCTCCAGGAATTGATGAAGGTCCACGCCAAATGCATGAGTCGAGCTCTGCGCAGGCACGGGCAAGGGTTTCGCCATAATTAATATTCTTTATGACTTTCAAAACATCAATGAAGTCTTCGAGCAATTGCTTTTGAATCTCAGCGCGTTGGATTCTCTGCAGTTGCTATGTAACGGCGCCAGTCAGAGTCCGTCATTCCCGCATGTTTTTAGCCGTTCGACAATGCTCACGGCCCTGAGGGTCTCGAAGGGCGGGAATCCAGGCGAAACTCGAATTGGACCCGCGATTAAGACATTCGGGGGTGACAAATTGGGTCACGTGCACGGTGTTCTATCGTTTCTCTCCAGGACGATCGACCCAACGTTACTAACGGGGTCTTCCCCTGTCAAGCTGCGTTTCCCAAACTGCAATCATTCGTAACGTTAGCCGATCTTTACGGTGATAAAGTGTTTCATCACACTGTGGACGGATGGAGTTTCTCAGTCGAGCGCATGATTCGTTTCCGAGCGGAGCGCTTGCTTGACACATTTCGTCTGGCGTGGATATATCATGACGGAATTTCGTCATTGGACGGAAAACTGCAGTCAGAGGTGCTGTTTGTGAGAGCCCGGCCCTCGCTCAAAGCAAGACTTGCCGCAATAATAATCTTGATCCAAGCCGCCATCCCACTGTGTGCGGGCGCGGACTGGCAGGACGATTGGAACGAGGCGCTCATTGCCGCTAAGAAGGAAGGCAAGGTGGCCGTGATCACGGACGTGACTGCGGCGATACGCGACGCGCTCACAATCCCCTTTCAAGAAAAATATGGCATTACGGTGGACTTGTTCGGCGTCTTGGGCCGCGAAGTTCCGCCTCGCATCGCGGCGGAGCGCAAGGCCGGCCGCTATCTCTGGGATGTCTTCGTTCACGGAACCACGACTGGACTCGAATCGATGATTCCCATGGGTGCATTCGATTCTCTCGAACCCGCTTTCATGGTGCCCGATGTGAAAGATCCAAAATCCTGGCGCGGCGGGATGGAGTTCCTCGATCCGAACAAGATGCTCCTGACCATGACTCCGTTCCAGCGCGGCACTATTTTTTTCAATCCCAAGCTCGTCAACCCCAAGGAGTTTAAGTCGCACAAAGACCTTCTCGATCCCAGATGGAAGGGAAGGCTGATTCTTGACGATCCGCGCAGGGCGGGACCAGGCCAGGCGACTCTTACTTTTTTTTATTTTCATCCGGATCTCGGCGTGGATTTTATCCGGGCTTTGGGCAAACAACAGATTGCCATCATGAAAGATTTCGCCCAGGAAGTGGACGCCATCGGTCAAGGCCGATATCCGGTGGTGGTTGGAACCGCCGATTTCGTAGCTATCACGCGGGCGAAACAGGGTGTACCCATCGCTATCGTCGATCCGAGGCAACTCAAGGAAGGTACCGATACCAGTCCGGCGAACGGCGCGCTGGCATTGTTTAACAAAGCCCCCCATCCCAATGCTGCCAAGATTTATATCAACTGGCTCCTAAGTAGGGACGGACAAACCGTCTTCACGCGTGCCAGTGGCTACGTCAGCGCTCGCGTGGACGTGCCCACGGACCATACCGAGCCTTGGCGCATTCCACAGCCGGGAGCGATCAAAACCTACACCAAGGCAGCGATGCAGGTGAAAGACAAGTTGATGCCGTTGCTAAACGAGGTATTCGGCAACCCATGAGTCAAATCTTTCTCGAAGTCCGAAATCTGGTCAAAATTTTCGGCAAGCTCACCGCCGTCGATAACGTGTCATTCAAAGTGGAGCAAGGAGAAGTAGTCACCCTGCTTGGACCGAGCGGTTGCGGCAAGACCACCACTCTGCGGATGGTCGCGGGGTTTGAGAAACCCAACGCCGGAGAGGTGGAAATCGCCGGCCGCGTGGTGGTCTCCACGAACCGAAGAATTCATGTCCCGCCGGAACGGCGCGACATCGGCATGGTCTTCCAGTCTTATGCGATCTGGCCGCACATGACCGTCTTTGAAAATGTAGCATTCCCGCTCAAGGTCAGGCATGCGAACCGCCAGGAAATCAAAGAGCGGGTGGAAAAGACATTGGCTCTCGTCGGTCTGGCGAATTTTTCCGATCGTCCGGCGATTTTGCTTAGCGGTGGCCAGCAGCAGCGGGTTTCATTGGCGCGGGCGCTGGTCTACTCGCCAAGCATTCTTTTGTTGGATGAACCGTTGAGCAACCTCGACGCTAAGCTGCGGGAACAAATGCGCATCGAGCTCAAGCGGTTGCAGCAGCAGCTCGGCTTCACAGTGCTTTTCGTGACCCATGATCAGATCGAGGCCATGTCGCTCTCGACGCGTCTGGCGGTGATGAATCAGGGCCACATCGAGCAGCTTGGTTCGCCACAAGAGGTGTATGAGCGTCCCCAGACGCCGTTCGTGGAGGATTTTTTAGGACGCATATTAAGATTCAGAGGAACCGTCACCGAACAGCAACCAAACTATCAGGTTGTCGAGTTCGACGGAGTGAAGAACGTTCAGGTGCGCGTTGCGGATGGTGCCGAAGAAGGCGCTGTCGGCAAGAAGGTTCTGGTCGCAATTCGTCCCGAAGACGTTCGGGTCGAGAGAGATCACGCCCCTGGCCATGGCAACATCATTCCCTGCGATGTGGAGAACATTCTCCATCTGGGCCGGGAATATGAGCTTGTGCTTCGCGTCGCCGACCGGCTTTGCACGATCACGGTTCCGCGCGAGAGCGGCTCAAAGGTAGGCCAAACCATTGGGCTTCATTTGCCGGCTGAACATCTGCGGGTTTGGGCGGCTACGGCGGCGCTGGAAGCAACCAACACGGAGCAGGCGACCCACGTAGGCTCCGCCGTCTGAGATCTGGCGCGCCGCAAGACAAAAATCCGAAATCCGAATATCGAAATCCGAAACTAATGCTAAAATCTAAATCCGAAGTTATCCGAAATACAAAATTCGAAACGGGCTGGTTTGGAGTCTTTTTGATTTTTTCCTATTAGAAATTGTTTCGAGTTTCGGATTTCGAGTTTGCTTTTGATTAGGACGCGTATGGCAAACGCAACTGTTGCTAATTCAATCCCCCAGCGCCGTATTCTCACGGTGGAGCCTGCAAGCTTACTCATCGCGCTGCTGTTCATCGTCGTTGCCTTTCTAATTTTGACCCCGCTGTTTTTGCTGCTCGTGGGCAGTTTTCAACTAGCCAGGCTGGGAGAAGCTCCCGTGTGGGGGCTGGCGGGATGGAAACGGGCCTTCAGCGATCCGTCGATTTTGGAAGCGTTGTGGAACACCGTATCGCTTGCTGTTGTGCGGCAGGCCATCGCACTGGTTATCGGCGTGATTCTCTCATGGCTCATCGCGCGCACGGATCTGCCCTGGAAAAGGGGTCTTGAGTTCATCTTCTGGATTTCCTTCTTTCTTCCTTCCTTGCCCGTAGCCCTCGGTTGGATTTTACTTCTCGACGGTAAGTTTGGGTTGCTGAACCAGTGGCTCGAGGCACTTCCTTTTGTATCCGGTCCGATCTTTAACGTTTACTCCTATTGGGGAATTGTCTGGGTCCACATGACGACGAGCCTTGGCGTCAAGGTGCTGCTCCTGGCACCGGCGTTTCGAAATCTCGACGCAAGCCTGGAAGAAAGCGCGCGCAGTTGCGGTGCCACTCCGACTATGACGCTAGTCCGCATCGTGGTGCCGCTCATGATGCCGGCGATCCTGGTGTCCACGGTTTTGGGGCTGATCCGGTCCATGGAAGCGTTTGAGATCGAACTTTTGTTGGGTGTTCCCATCGGACTATTCGTTTACTCGACCAAGATTCGTGATCTGGTCGCCTATGAGCCGCCCGATTACGCGGCCGCCACCGCGCTGGGAAGCATTTTCTTGTTGCTGCTTCTCGTCATGGTTGCGCTGCAGCGCAGTTACCTCGGCCAGCGCCACTACCGGACCGTGACCGGACGCGGCTTCAGCACCAATCCGACGAGTCTGGGACGATGGCGCTGGCCGATATTTGTTTTGGTCGCATTGACGGCTTTATCCGTGACCGTAGTGCCCATGGCAGTGCTGCTGATGGGCACCTTCATGCGCGCTTTCGGCTATTTCAACATCGCCAATCCATGGACGATGGAAAACTGGCAGCGGGTACTCGCCGACGCCAGCCTTATACGCTCGCTGTGGAACACCATCTTCATCGGGCTCGGCACCGCGGTCACCGGCGCGGTATTCTATTCCCTCATCGCATATGTGGTCGTGCGGCGTCATTTCAAGGGCAAAGCGGCGTTAGATTTTATCTCGTGGCTACCCTGGGCGGTTCCGGGAATTCTCATGGGCCTGGCTCTTCTCTGGACTGTTTTCGAAACCAGAATCTTGCTGTTTCTCTACGGCTCGGTTTACCTTCTCATTATTGCGCTGTTCATCAAGAGCATGCCTTTCGGAGTGCAAATCTCTAAGAGCGTGCTCGTGCAGCTGGGGCCCGAGCTTGAAGAGGCGGCCAGAATCTCCGGTGGATCCTGGCTGCAGACTTACGGCCGCGTGCTGGTCCCGCTGCTTACCCCGACGTTGATCGTGGTCGGCCTGCTCGGCTTTATGTCAGCGGCCCGGGACATCAGTACCATAGTCCTCCTGGGCTCCAGCCAGTCGCGCACCATGGCGCTGCTTGCGCTCGATTATGCTTTCGGCGGGCAATTCGAGCGCGGATCCGTGGTGGCGTTCATGACCTCCTTGGTGGTGATTGTCACCGCTTTGATTTCCCACCTTGTCGGCCAAAGGGTGGGCATCAGCGAGCGTTAGACCGCGCAAGCTACAAGACGGCGGACACGAGGGAAAAATATTTCGCTCAACGGGAAAAAAGGGCGCCAAGATAAATTCGAAGCACGAAATCCGAAACTCGAAACAATCTCAAACGACCAAAGGAGACAATGTTCCAAACAATCCGGATCCGGAGTTTAGTTGTGAAGTTTCATATTTCGAATTTTGAAATTGTTTCGGATTTCGATATTCGAATTTAGGAGCGGATTGGCCACGAGAAGAGGATTAGCAATGAGCGCGTCACAAATCACAGACTTGAGAAGTTACCTAAAAGTTCTGGAAGAGGCCGGCGAACTGTCCCGGGTTAAAATTCCCGTCAGCCTAGATCAGGAAATCGGTGCCATCTGTCTTCGTAACCTGCGGCGGAATGGGCCCGGGCTTTTATTCGAGCGCCCGGCCGGCGGAAGCCTTCCCTTGGCGGTAGATTTGATGGCGTCGCGCCGGCGCTACGCGTTGGCGCTGGGTGCCCAGCCTGAGGAGCTGGCGGCGGAATGGAACCGGCGCACCAGCACGCCTCTGGCGCCGGTGATCGTCGAGCGCGGAGTGTGCCAGGAGAATGTGATGATTGGCAAGGACGTGGATCTGTCCAAGCTTCCCGCGCCGATTTGGAACGAGCTTGATGGCGGGCCCTACCTTACCTTGTCTTGCCATGTGACCAAGGATCCCGTCACCCAAACGCGCAATGTGGGTCTCTATCGCAACCAGGTCCACGACCGCCAGATGCTCGGCATCCTCGCGGCGCCTTACACTCACCTCAACCTCCAGCGCAATAAAGCCCCGAATGAACCGTTTCCGGTGGCTCTCGTGCTCGGGCCCGATCCAACGGTTGTGATGACCGCTCCCGCACCCATTCCTTATGGCACCGACGAGCTGGCGATCGCCGGCGCGCTGCGTGGCAAACCGCTGGAGCTTGTGCCTTGTAAGACGATTCCACTGGAAGTGCCCGCCATGGCTGAAATCGTGATCGAGGGGGAAATCCAGCCTGGCAAACTGCGGGAAGAAGGTCCCTTCGGTGAGTTCACCGGCCATTACGGTGGCCACAAAGCGCCGCGCCCGATCATCGATGTCAAGGCGATTACGCATCGAAACGATCCCATCCTTCAGGCCAGCTACGAAGGCATGCAACCGAACGAATCGGGTTTTTTGACCGCTGTGCCGCGGGAAGCCGAAATCATCCGGCAAGTGGCTTTGCCGGGAATAAAAAAAGTCAACGTCACCGTGCCGGCGGGGGGCGCCTTGCACGCAGTGGTAGCGGTGGAAAAACCTTACGAGGGATTTGGCAAGTACGTGGGGTTGGCAGTGCTCGGCAGCGTCGCCGGGCGTTACATTAAACGGGTCATCGTCGTCGATGCCGATATCGATCCCTTCGATCCGATTCAAGTCGAATGGGCGGTTGCCACGCGGGTGCAGGCCAATCGCGATATCGAGATTCTGAAACAGCTCACCGGGATTATTCTCGATCCTTCCTTGCCCAAGGAAGAGCAGTGGACCACCTCGCGGACCTCAAAAATGATCATCGACGCCACCCGTTATGATGCCAAGAATTTTCCGCCTGTCTGTTCGCCGGCGAGCGAAACCATGGCCAAGGTAGAAAAGGAATGGAAACGTTACGGCATTCAACTGGACGGGCGAAAAGATTGAAGACGGCAGCATCGGTTCACGCGCAAGACTTGCGCGGGTTCTTGCAATTGCTCGAAGACGAAGGCGAGCTTGCAACGATTACATCCCCCGTCGCGCTCAACCAAGAGATCGGCGCGGTGTGTCTGCGCAACCTACGCACCGCCGGTCCCGGATTGTTGTTCGAACGCCCGGCGGGAAAAGATGTCCCGTTGGCCGTCGATCTACTGGCGTCGCGGCGCCGTTACGCTCTCGCGCTCGGCGTCGAGCCGGCAGAGTTGGCCGCGGAATGGAACCGCCGGACCAAAGACTTGCTCCCTCCCGTGCTGGTCGAGAACGGGATGTGTCAGCAAAATGTTTCAGTGGGCGATCAGGTGGACTTGACTGAACTCCCGGTACCGATCTGGAACGCGCTCGACGGCGGACCCTATCTGACCTTGGGTTGCCATATCAGCAAGGATCCCGACAGCCAGGTTCGTAACGTCGGTATCTACCGCAATCAAGTCCATGATCGAAACACGCTGGGCGTTTTGGTCGAACCCTATGGCCATCTGAGGCACCAATGGAGCAAGCGGCCCAACGAGCCGTTTCCGGTGGCCATCGTGCTCGGCGCCGATCCGGTAGTGCCGATGGCGGCTGTCGCGCCGGTTCCCTACGGCAGGGATGAGTTGACGGTTGCCGGCGCACTGCGCGGCCAGCCAATCGAGCTCGTTCGTTGCTTGACGGTTCCGTTGGAGGTTCCCGCCGCCGCCGAAATAGTCATCGAGGGTGAGATCTTGCTCAACGATTTGCGCGATGAGGGGCCCTTTGGCGAATTCACGGGGTATTACGGCGGTCACCGTGGCGCCCGACCCATCATCCGCGTAAAAGCGATCACCCATCGTGACCGGCCCATTCTTCACGCGGTGTACGAAGGAACGCCGCCTTCCGGTTCGGCGACCATCGTGGCGGTGCCGCGGGAAGCGGAGCTCCTGCGCCAGATTTCACTGCCCGGCGTCAGGCGCGCTCACATGAGCCTCGGCGGTGGCGGTGCACTGCATGCCGTACTATCAGTGGACAAGCCTTATGAGGGCTTTGGTAAGTACGTCGGTCTGGCCGTGCTAGGCACCACCGCCGGCCGCAGCATCAAACAGGTGACCGTTGTTGATGATGACATCGATCCCACCGATCCGATTCAGGTGGAATGGGCGATCGCGACCCGAGTGCAACCCCATCGCGATATTGAAATTCTCGGCGAGCTTCCCGGCATCATCCTCGACCCATCGCTGCCCCGTGGCGAGCAAAAGCCACCGCTAACTTCCAAGATGATCATCGATGCGACGCGTTACGACGTCAAGGATTTCGCGCCGGTCTGTTTGCCCTCGGCCGAAGCGATGGCAAAGGTCGAGCGCGATTGGTCGCGCTATGGCATTGCGCTGCCAGATGCGCACGGTTTCGGGTCTCGGGTTCCGAGTCTCGGGTTAAACGCGAAACCCGAAACTCTAAACTCGAAACCGCCGGTAGCGTAAACTTATTCTGTTTCCTTTTGTGTGCACCAGGGAACCATGGAGCTCATGCGGCAAGTCGCGCCCGCTTTGTCGAGGCATGACTCGAAGAACTCGTGGATCTTGGGGTCTTCGTCTTCGTACTCGATCTGCGTGCCGCCTTCTTTGACGCTGACTTCGATCGGCTTGTCATCACCGAGCGCAACGAAATTGTAACGCCAACTATTCCAGCGCAGCGCGAGGTAACGAGCGGGTTCGGCGCCGGAGTTGAAGTGCTGGTGAAACCACTGGGAAGGGGGAACCACGACGCTCCCCGGTTTCCACTCCACCCGCCTCACTTCTCCATGCTCGGGCCAGAGCAGTGAATATCCTTGACCACTCAGAATGGTGACATGGGCGCCGGGCCCGTGGCGGTGGGCTTTTTTGTAGCGGCCGACCGGAAATTCGGAGATGTGGGATCCCATGACGTTGCCGGCAAGGTCGAAGTTGACGTGCCTGCCGCCGGCGCCGCGTTCATTCCATACCTTGAGCGGCATGTCCGTCGTGTTGGGCACGAAGTTCACCGACATCTTGAGTCCCCAGACTTGGCCTTTGCTGCTGAAGTAGTCTTCCTCTTCCGGCGGAAAACGGTCGGAAAAAATGAAATCATTGGCGAAAACAAAATCGAGATTGTGGAACAGGTTCATCATGAAAGGCGCGCTGGTTACGGCAAAATATCTAACGGCGGCGTTACCCTGCCCATTGAAGTGTTGGTACTCTGCGTTTAAAGGGATAGCGAACAGGCTGCCCGGGTGCCATTCGAAAGTCTGCTTCTTGCCGTTTCTCTGCCACACCGAAGTGGCTCCATGGCCGTCGAGAATGTAAACCATTTCTTCATAGAGATGCTTTTGCGGTTTCAATTTTGTCCCGGGCGGGATTTCGCACACGTAGCCGTCGTTGGTTCCCCCCGCGCCCTCGAGATTGATAAATGCTCCCAAGCCACCTTTGTAGTCCCATGGCGCGACTTCTAATTTGCGCAGGTCCTCGATAAAAAAACCGCGGTTTATAGGAATCTGTTGGGCTTGTTGCCAGGCCTGGTAGGTATCGACCCGTGCGTCACTGGTGTATTTCATGAGAAATCGGCCTCCTTCTTCGCCAAGTTTCAGGGTAGGATTGCGATTTGGTTCATGACCCTCGGGGATTACCCGATAGGACGTTTCAAGAGCTTCGCCACATAGGCGCGCATCACCATGCGTTCAATTTCGCGGATGCTTTTCACCGCTTGAGGGGCGCGTATGGCATTCAGCACGGGTTGGAGATCCTCCTCGGTGAGCCGCTGCCACTTAGCCTTTTCGCGGGTCACCTCTTCCAGTACGGAAACCGGCGGCGGCGCGAATTCATAGCTCAAGAAGCGGTCTACGATCGCTTCATCGACGAGATCGAGACGATTCGTCGTCAGGATGACAGCGGTGTGAGCGGTGTCGAGATCGTCGATACTGTGGAAGAAGATCGAATTCTGGCTGAAGTGCCACTCTTTTGCGCCGGCTGAGTTGCGCGTCAAGAAAAGTGATTCGACGTCGTCGAACAAGAGGATGGTTCGCCGTTTGGGGTCATCGTCGTGGCGATGATGGCCGCCGCTTTGTCCGTCGCGCGCATAATTAAAAATATCGCGGATCTGCTCCTCGGTGTCGCCGTATCGCCCGCGAGCGATGTCGGCTCCGTCGACGAGGATCATGACAACTTCGTCTGAACCACGCCGGGCCGCGCCGTTATCGCCGAACCGACGGCACAACTCGTACGTCAAGCGCTTGGCCATCGCCGTCTTCCCGACACCGACACCGCCATGAAAGAGAAAGCCTTTCAGCGCGCTTTGCTCCAGATGCTCTTTCCACTGATAGCTGATGATGGCCGTGAGCTCCCGGAGTATTTCGCGATAGCGAGAGCCCACAAGGTCTCGTTCGGCACGGCCTAAGTCCTCGCTGTCGTGCGCGGTGAACGATCCGAACTGATCACGCAGACGCTCAAATGTGTATAAGTCGACGTCGCTGTCACGCATCTATTTCTTGCCTTCATTCCAAGTCGGTGCTGCTTCAATCTGCTCGAGTTCGGCGCCGCGGTCGACGCCGAGGATATCTACCAGGTTGAGATCCGCCGAGACGAACCGGACGCGTCGCCGCGGGTCTGTATTCACATGCTGGACCACGACGCCCTGGGCGCGTATCGGAATATTGACCAGGTCTTCCGCTTGCCAGTCGTGGCGTTCGCCATCGAGAAGGGTGTAGCCTCTGCCTTCCAAGATATACAGCACCGATCCGCCGGGTGTTTTCTGCGCGCCGCTTCGCCCGCCCGGAGGGATTTCCTGCTCGAATACGATCATGGAGCGAATCGACGTGTTGTCAAAGGCCGGATGCAAAAACCATTTCATTTTGCCCTGACGGTTATTCTCCCAGGGGAGGTCGCGGCCTTTAATGAGCCAGGCGCCTCGGCGCTGATGCTGCCGCTGCCGATCGCGCAGTTGATAGAGCCATTCGAGCAAGTTTTCGCTTCTGTCGGCATAGCCGACGCCGAGATTTTCTTCCATGGGACGAATTTTATTCATCTCGATCTCCGCGCTTGCTCCTTGGCTTTGAAGTCCGGATGATTCTCGATCTGCACCATCTCACTTGCGCCCCATTCAAAGAGCGCGCCGCTGATGAACGCAATCCACTTGGCGGGCTTGTCGTCATAGCGGTTGTAATGCTTGTGCTCTACGCCCCCGGGCTTCAACGGTAAAAGCAGCAGATCGCCCGCTTCCCAGTCATGGCGCTCACCATCGACCTCGGACCACCCCTCGCCTTCAATAATATAGATAACCAGACCGCCTTGATGACGGTGTTTGCCGGAGTGCACCTTGATGTCCTGGACAAAAATATTCCAATCGTCCAACACGCTCTCAGGCGTTTCGCGGCTGTAGCGCGACGGCCACATGTAATGCTTTACCAATGCCTGACGCGACATGACCCAAGGCAATGCTTCGCCACGGATGACGACCTGGCCGTTAAAAGAGCGCTCGCGCTCGTCGCGTTGATGGGTAACGATTTGCTCATAGAAATTACGTTCACGCGTCCGCTCTCGATCGCGCATTGCCATAACTTGTCTTCCTTTCAGACTGAATCAATCCGCCAAAAACTCATACCACCGAAAGTAGCTAACCTCTAGCGCACGGTCAAGCCGTTGCTCCATTCGGGTAAACAGTTCGTTCGTTTCCTCAAAAATTTGTGGAGGCAACCCCTGTGGTTGCCCGACGCGGGGTAGGACGGGGGCCTACCCCTACATGACGCAATCCTGGAGGCTAAAATTGAAGCACTAACATCCATCCTCATCGCTGATGGGGAAATCTTGAAGGATTGACACCCTCGCTCTGACGCCGTTAGATAAGAGCGCCCGACGCAAATAGGAGGCGCTCATCATGAACTTCGGCGTTTTTGTGCTCAGCGGAATTCTTGTCACCGCGGCATTTTTTGGCCTTAACTCTGTGGGCGTTGCAGCCGAATGGGGGAGCACCCTCGCTGCAGCGAAAAGAGAAGGCAAGGTATCGGTGATTACGGACGTCACCGCTACTTTGCGCGATGCCCTCACGCTGGAATTTCAAAGGAAGTACGGCATCTCGGTCGAGTTGTTTGGAAGTACCGGCCGTGAGGTTGCTCCGCGGGTCGCCGCTGAACGGAAGGCGGGACAATTTCTCTGGGATATTTACATTCATGGATCGACGACGGCGCTTGAAGCCATGATTCCCATGGGCGCCTTTGATCCCTTGGAGCCAGCGCTAATTCTCCCGGACATCAAAGATCCGAAAACGTGGCGCGGCGGAGCGATCGAATTTCTCGACGATAACAAAATGGTTCTGGTGATGACTCCCTTTCACAGAGGCACGATCTTTTACAACCCCAAGCTCGTCAATGCCAAAGAGTTCAAATCACATAAAGATCTCCTCCATCCCAAATGGAAGGGAAAGATCGTGGCGGATGACCCGCGCAGGGCCGGCCCCGGGGCGGCGACTTTCACTTTCTTTTATCTTCACCCGGAGCTTGGCCCGGATTTCATTCGCGAGCTAGGCAAACAACAGATCACCCTCCTAAGAGACTACGCGCAGGAGGTGGATGCCGTGGGTCAAGGGCGGTATCCAGTGCTTATCGGTGGCGCGGACTTTGTCGCCGTCAACAGAGCGAAACAAGGCGTTCCGGTTGCCATTGTCGATGCGAGGCAACTTAAAGAGGGAACCGATCTGAGTCCGACCAATGGGAATCTCGCGTTGTTTAACCGAGCGCCCAATCCCAATGCGGCCAAGATCTATATTAACTGGCTATTGTCGAAAGAAGGACAGACCGTCTTTGCGCGGGCCAATGGTTACGTTAGCGCGCGGTTAGACGTGCCGACGGATCACACAGAGCCCTGGCGAGTGCCGCTGCAGGGAGCGATCAAGACATACACCAAGGCTGCCATGCAGGCCAAAGATAATTTGCAGCCTCTGCTGCAAGAGGTGTTCGGAACGCAATAAACGGCTTAAACAGCCGTTCAAACCGTTCGCCCTCTTCAATTCTCCCCCGAGACGGGGGCGAAAATAAATTCATCTTCTCCCCCGCGGAGAGACTGTGTCGCATTCCGTTCATGGTTCGAGAGCCTCACCACGAACGGGATTGCTTGATCGTAAATTCAAGTATTTATTCGTTCGCCCTGAGCTTGTCGAAGGGGTCCGAGCGTATTGTGACACAGTCTCTGACAGAAGAGGATGGAGGTGAGGGTGCATTTTTGTTCTTTACGAAAAATACCGGTAAATAAGCCGCTTCGGATGAATGATAGCCAAGTACAACGCTCGTAACTTGCCAGGGATGCCGCAGCGCGGTGTGAACAGATCCCTAAGCATCAAGCCCAGGGGAATTTTATGTTTCGGGAATTTCTCGGCCCTGATGTTGCGGACACCGTACTGCTCTCTACTTTCCTTTAGCACATAGACCACCTTGCCCCCGCCTGCCTCTCTATCGCCATAGGTGTAGCCGCCAACCTCATTGGCTCGCTTCTTCGCTTTGTCGGCAATTTCTTCAGTAAAACCAAAGTCTAGGGCGTCGGCCGGACAGGCCTGGACACAGAACGGTTGTTTATCCTCGCTGAGGCGATCGCTACACATCGTACACTTGCTGGCCTTGCCGGTAATGTCGTTCTTCGTAATAACTTCCCAAGGACAGGCGTGGATGCAATATTCGCAGCCGATGCATGTTTCCTGGTTGATGACCACCGGTCCTTCTTCATACTTCGTGATGGCTTCAACCGGGCAGACTGCAGCG
>Ga0209799_1000104_pt1 | contig 14573 bp, 16 predicted proteins | sample PanSoiPlo36MoBio_FD_188324 | JGI IMG/M metagenome (GOLD analysis project Ga0209799, IMG submission 188324) | Tropical forest soil microbial communities from Panama analyzed to predict greenhouse gas emissions - Panama Soil Plot 36 MoBio (SPAdes)... | ecosystem: Environmental > Terrestrial > Soil...
AAGCGATTCGAAGAAGGTTCTTTGTCTCGTGAAGCAATACTTTCTTGCCGAAAGGCGCTGACTTCACCGGAAGAAATGCTTTCCAGATATGCCAGTCTTCTGCCGAAATCTTCGGATAAGGAATCACGGTTTGCGCCTGGCCGCCAATCATCGTGTCCAGCCGATAATTTTCTACGAACATAAGACTTTCCTCCTATCTTTAGAACTGGCTGCGCCTCTCCTCACTCATTCATTTTGACCCCTAGAAAAATAATGACTCCAATTTCTGGCTCGTCAAGAGGTTTTTAGTTGCCAGGGTGCATGCTATCGCATCCGGGCTTCCTAGCTGGCCACCGGTATGGCTGTGGATTGTTGGTCAAGAAGACAAAAAGCCAAAAAGTGAGGTAGGCAAGTTACGCGAGGTGAGACTTTTCGATCATAGAGCCACTCAACAAGTGTTTCCTGCCATCGATCACAATGAGGCCCCCTATATGGGCTGTCTGCTGATAACCAGCTCTCGACTTTGTCGCCTGCCTGACAATTCGTATTTGACATTTTTCATGTAGAGGGATAGCTCTAGACTACCTTAAAAGCCGTCCGAGCTTAAAGTGCCGGGTCCAGTGGTGGCCGGGAGCCCGAACAAAGGGAGGTTCCCGATGCTGCTCCGAGACCATCCCCTTTTCAAGCACCGTGGAGTTCCTAGTTGGCCGCCCACTTGGACGTGGGTATCTGGCACAGACAACAAACAACCTATAGGGGAAATCGGCATCCTAAGAGATCTGTATCGCTCCAAAATCGAACCTGCCGACAGATGCTTTCTCTACATGGACTTTAATGGAGCATCCTATCTCGGCTGCCTTCTTATCGACGACAATGCGTTTTGCCGTCAAATAGTGGAACTGCTGCTGGCTAACTGCAACAAGACGATTGCGGACATTGGCAGCTTGGACCTTTCGTCTACTTTGTAGAGTATTGAAGATATGGCTTTAACAGACACGCAGAATTGGGAAGCGTTGGTCTCCAACGCGAACTGGAATCATGAATCAAGAAATTATTCGAGCAAAGGCAATCATCGCTGAGTTGAGATTAAACAACGAGAAGAGTCACCAACTGATACACACGCAAAGGAACTTGCTCACAGTGCAACGGCTGATGCTGGAACAGATTCGCCGGACATCGCGCCGTACTCTGCAACCTCAGGCAAGTATCCCGAGGCTCACCACCGCAAGAATGACAAAAGAACTTTCCAACCTGGCCATCGAGGTTGAAAACATGAAGAAAGTAAAGGGGCGATGAACGGCTGACATACTGATCACCATGTCAAAACGATTCGGGAGATTGCCGGCATCGACCCCAGTCATACACTGTGACAGGCCAACGTTGGAAAAAGGAGGGCTCTATGTTACTTCGAGACCATCCTTTAATGATGTATAAAGGTAACCCCAGCTGGCCGCCAGGCTGGTTGTGGACAGCTGGCTACAACAATACCCACCCGCGAGGCGAAGTTGGAATCCTTAAAGCTGCGTTACGTTCTCACATCCAGCCCCATGACAGATGTTTTTTAGTAATGGAACACTGCGGGGCGGAATACGTTGGTGCGTTATTGCTAGATGATGCTGCGTTCTGCCGGGAGATTTTCGAAGTGCTAAGTAAACACCTCGGCAACACAATTCAGGAGCTTGGCGACATCGATCTTGAATATACGCTCTGAGATGCCGCGTAGGTAGGACTCCGCTATGTTGCTTCGGGATCATCCACTTATGTCCTGCTACAGGATTCCAAGTTGGCCTCCTATGTGGATGTTGCTCAAAGGACCGGGACCAAGTCGTCTAACAGGTGAGGTTCGAACATTGAAGGGCATACGGGCCAATGATCTTTCATTGACCCGCCGATGTTTTCTATATATGCAGCACGAAGAATCATCCTATCTCGGCTGCCTTCTGTTCAATGACGTCGCCTTCTCTCGGCATATAACCGCGCTATGACAATGTTACTTCAATCATCCTATTGCGGAAATCGGCAGCCTGGATCTCAGTCATCTTTTATAAAACTGAATTCCGTTTCAAAAATAAGTTGGCGAGACTGATGAATCAGTTTCTTAGAATCTTTCAGCATCTTAGCCGAAGATTTGTGTCGTAAACCTGCAATGGCCGCCAAAAGTTGAGCTCTTGTGCATCGATGCCTGATTCGTTTAGGCTCGACAGCCCGGACCTGTTTATCCTGATTAAAGTTCACTTCTTTGAGTCGTACTATGGGCATCCTTATTGTTGTCACCTTTCTAGATTTAATTCCTCCGAAAATAGCCGAGGAATGGTCGGAGAGCAACAGGGTGCCTCTTAAAAACCCTCTTGTTTCGACTATTTCTTGGTCTATTCTAGGCAGTAGGGAATAGTACTCAAGCTTCTGCATAGTCGAAAACCTAGAATGTTGCTTCGAGACCATCCGCTGATGATGTACCGTCGCCGTTCTAATTGGCCGCCTGTTTGGCTATGCACTGCCGGAAACGATCAACACCCGAAAGGCGAGGTCGGTACTCTCAAAGCGGTTTTCCGGTCTGATGAGCAACCGCCTAATCGTTGTTTTCTCCTGGTTCGCCATGACGACTCAGAGTATCTTGGCTGTCTACTATTCGATGATCAGGCATTCTGTCATCAAGTCATGGAGCTACTAAAAGGCCAGTGTAATCGTTCCATTACGGAGATTGGCGGATTAGATGTCTCTCATACTCTTTAGTAGGGCTCGTGCGATGGAGTGTGATTAACTGTTCTCACAAAGGAACAATTCAAGGAATCATGCTATATGGGTTGTTTGGTATGGTACTGCAGTGTTGTATTAGACAAACAAACTCCCGACTGAAGGAGTGATTGAAATTATTTGACTGCGGAGATCGGCAATAGCCTCATCAGCGATTCTTTGTAAGCGCGAGTTCAGTTTCAAAGATAATTCGACGCGACTTTTCAACGAGTCTTTGGGAGTATTCAAGTTTCGTGGTCGCAGATTTCTTCCTCAAATCTTTAATGCTTGCCAAAAGCTGAGATGTCCGGGGTAAATAATTTATCCGTGGCGGACATTTAAATTCAGTTAGCTCAGTTTGCGGTTGATCCGGCTGCTCGTTCACCTTTCGATTTATTCGCACTATGGGCATACCTTAGCTACACCCGCCATCGCGAGAGTGTCAATAGAATGGGTTTGCAATGAAGCGTCGCGATCGCGCGAACGTGTTAGGGGTAATTATTGACGAACTGGCTTTGCCTCGGTCAATCCACCCTTGAGCCGCTGAAAGACCGGCTTCTACAGCCCCATCGTAAGTTGCAAACTTCTTGTCCAACGAAAATGTCACTAGCAGGATGCTGAAAAATACACTTTAATAAAAGAACTTTCGATTCGGGCGGAAACTTTTGGAGCGTAGCCAAGCATAGAGGATGAAAAAATGAGCGCGTTTGTCAGAGAGCCCGCTGCTATTAAAGGCAGTTTATCAATTGGTCTCATAGAATATCGCCCGGCTAACTCTCCCGTAACAGACCACGCTGACCTGTCAGAGTGGTCAACACGCAGGAATTGGTTTCGCCGGAGAATCGTATGAAAACAGAGATGGCGCGTGTGGTTGTGATTGGCACCAGTTGCGTCGGCAAGACCACGTTTGCCCAAGCGCTCGCACAGATAATGAACTTCCCTCACGTGGAGCTCGATGCCCTCCATTGGCAGCCGAACTGGACCCCCAGGCCGCCTGAAGAATTCCGCGCGCTCACAGCTGATGCCCTCGCACAGGGTTGCTGGATCACCGATGGCAACTACGGCAGCGTTCGTGGTCCCGAGCTACGACAGTAATCTGGCTCAACTACAGTTTTCCAAGCGTGCTGTGGCGTGCGTTAACCCGCACGATCCGGCGCGTATTGACGCAAGAAGAACTGTTCTCCGGTAATCGCGAGTCGATGCGCATGGCTTTCCTTAGCCGCGAGTCGATCCTTTGGTGGGTCATTACCACCTTTCATTGGCGTCGGAATCAGTACCGCCGGCTGTTTGATACGGCGACAATTCCTCAGCTTGCATACGTCGAGTTTCGGAGTCCATCCGAAGCTCGGAACTTTTTGCGTGGAATCGGGGCGACCCCACAAACGAGAGCGCCGATCAACAGGTCACAAACTCATGTCGCACGGAACTCTTACACAACCCCCTGAGCAATCATTCAAAATGATATCATGTTAGGATACCGTGAAATTATGGTCTTGTAGCCGCACTATCGGTGAAGCGATTGGATACCCAATCACTTTCGATACTACGCGATGAAGAACGAACTTAACCTTGACGAAACCATCCGTAAGCTTATCCTGCAAATCCGAGATTTCCCTCGAGCCGGCATCAACTTTACTGACATTACCCCTGTTCTAGAACAGGATCCGGTTGTTTTCCGGGCCGTGATCGATCGCATGTGTGGTCCACATCGTGCCGAACCACCTGAAGTAATCGTTTGTATCGACGCTATGGGCTTCATCTTTGGAGCGCCGATGGCCTATCAACTAGGTAGCCGAATAGTCATGGCGCGCCGCGCTGGCAAGCTTCCGCGTCCGACCAGCCATATTACCTACGAGATGGGTTACGATCGGAACCGTGAGATGCACATCCACACGGGCGCGATTGCTCGGGACAGCCGCGTGCTGGTTGTTGACGACGTCCTGGCTGTCGGCGGAACCGTTCTAGCCGCCGTAGACTTGGTGGAGCAGGCGGCGGGAAGAATTGTTGGAATCAGTGTGGCGTTCGAACTGGAGCGATTCAAAGCCAGAGGCAGGATTGAGCAACGCGGCATTCCCCTTCATGCCGCGGTTCGACTCTAGATTGCCAGTGCTAAAGAATTTGTGACGGGATGCTAGCCCCCGCAATTTCCAGAAGCCAGCTTTGCAAACAACTCCGAGATCTTGGTGTGGAACCTGGTAGCGTCCTATTGGTCCACACTTCCTTTTCGAAAATAAAACCCGTAGAGGACGGTGCTGGGATTAATTGCCGTATTACGGTTGGCTCTTGGCCCACAAGGAACTCTAGTGATGCCCAGCATGACCGAAGATGACGACCACCCCTTCGACTCGAAGACAACGCCTTGCATCGGCATGGGAATTGTGTCGGATATGTTCTGGAGACTACCGGGCGTGCTCCGCAGCGACAACCCTAGTTCCTTTGCTGCAGTCGGCGAGCAGGCGGTTCGAACTACCGCTCCTCATCCCATTGACCCGCCACATGGCCTGAACAGTCCCGTGGGCCGAGTCTATGAACTTGACGGGCAGGTGCTTTTGCCCGGAGTCGGTCATGATGTCAACACGACCATTCATTTTCTCGAGTGCAATGATATCCTGACCCGGCTCTTACGTTGCATCGAACTAGTGAGCAAGTCGAATACCACTGAAAGGGAAGCTCTTCGGAGCGGCGAAGCGGTCCGATCTGCTTGTCGGGCAAGCCGTTCGGAATTGTTGCAGTGTGTGCTAGGATCCAAGAAAAACAAACCACGGAGTAAGCCAGAGCATGGAGCAGGCATCACTCGATAAATTGGATCACCCTCAAGGTTTTCTATCTGCAGCCAAAAACGTCGGCATAAAAGACACGACTCTCGATCTCACAGTCATCTACTCGACCGTGCGCGCCCGTGCGGCAGCGATGTTCACCAGAAATCGCTTCCCCGGCGCGCCGGTCATCATCGGACGAAAGCATGTCGCCAACGGCTATGTCCAGGCGCTGGTGATCAATAGCAAGAACGCCAACGTAGCGATGGGAAAAAAGGGTATCGATAGCGCGATTGAAACCTGCCGCATCGTGGGCAAGGAGTTGGGCATCAGCCCCTACGACGTCATGCCATTTTCTACGGGGGTTATCGGCCGCCCTTTGCCGATGGATAAGATTCGCGCGGGGCTGCGTGGCATTCGCGATGAATTGAAGCCAGACAATTTGAAGCTTGCCGCCGAGGCGATCATGACTACCGACAAGTATCCAAAATACTTTTCGTGTCCGGTCGGCTCCGCAGTTATCGCCGGCATCGCCAAAGGCGCCGGGATGGTCGAGCCTAACATGGCAACCATGCTTGCGTACCTGATGACTGACGCAAAACTGCCCGCAGCATCGCTTCGTCCGATGCTCAAACGAGTCGTCGATCGAACCTTCAATGCCATGAGCATCGATACCGATACGAGTACTAGCGACACCGTTGTTTTGATGGCGAACGGCCTTGCTGGCCCGGTAAACCAACGGGAGTTCGAGGCAGGGCTTTTGAAGGTAAGCGAGCACCTGACGCGCGAGCTTGCTCGCAGCGGTGAAGGCGCCACCAAGCTCATCACGGTTAATGTGACCGGCGCAAAGAATACTGTACAAGGAACACGCGTCGCGAAATCGGTGGTCAATTCGCCACTAGTGAAGACCGCGGTCTACGGCTGCGATCCCAATTGGGGCCGCGTGATCATGGCGATTGGAAAAACTTTCGATCCGAGTATCGAGTCTGGCAAAGTAACGATTCGCTTCGGTGATACCCATGTTTTCAAAAAAGGCTCGCCCGTCGATTGCGATCTCGAAGCCCTGCGAAAATACCTGGGCCAACCCGAAGTCCTGATCAGCGTCGACCTCGGCATCGGCAAAGCTTCGGCGCGTGTATGGGGCTGCGATCTGACTGAGGACTACATCAAGGAAAATGCTTACTATACGACGTGACGGACCCGTTGGATCTTCACAGAAGTGAGCCGAACCCATGCTTGTTCCGGCAGTGATCTTGTGTTAGGCATCTGTCATAGTGTCCTTGGTTGATCCGTAACGGGTACATTTCACCTTCAAAAGGAGGGTTTGAGATGGCACAGTTTGATATGAGATCATCTTCGGCATTTCCGACAACGGCCGAGGCCTCGGCCGAGCGTGTTACTGGTTTTCTTCGGAAAGTGTACGGCTGGATGTTCGCCGGCCTTGCGGTCACCGCAATCGTCGCGTCCACGGTGGCGGGCTCACCGGCGCTTGCCCAACATATCTTCTCCCATCAATTGCTCTATTTCGCCCTAATCCTGGCGCAACTTGGCCTGGTCTTCTATCTTTCGGCCAGGGTTCAGACCCTCGCGCCCAACGTGGCGATGACCTTGTTCATGGTCTACGCCGCTTTGAATGGCGTGATTTTCTCTTTCATCTTCTTAGTCTATACGGGAGAGTCCATCGGGACCACGTTCCTAGTAACCGCGGGCATGTTTGGTGCGATGGCGCTTTATGGCTCGACAACGGAGCGCAGCCTGGCCGGCGCCGGGCAGTTTTTTTTCATGGGATTGATTGGTCTTATACTCGCCTCAATCGTTGGCATGTTCTGGCAGAACGATGCGCTACAGTTCCTGATCACCGTTATCGGCGTGATCGTGTTCACGGGATTGACGGCGTGGGACGCGCAGCGCCTGAAACAGATGGCCGTAACGGTGCCGGACGAGCGTGTGGGCTCCTACGCCGTCGTCGGTGCACTTTCTCTCTATCTTAACTTTATTAACTTGTTTCTGATGCTCCTAAGGATACTTGGCGGCCGGCGAAACTAAATCCCGATCTACGCATTGCGTCGACGTCGGTGCCTCCCGGTTATGCGCTGCTCTAAGTGGCTTGTGCGAACCGCTAACCATAGATAGCCAGTCGTTATCCCGTCATAGCGTTCCGAATAGTGCTTACGAAATACGCGGAGCTATTTATAAATTCGACTAACGACTATCCATGCCCATCCGCGCGCTCATCTTTGACTTCGACGGTTTGATCTTGGACACGGAAAGCACCGAGTATCAATCATGGCAGGAGCTATTCACCACTCATGGCTGCCAGCTTAGCCTCGATCGATGGATTGATTGCATTGGGCGTCCGCGTGGATATTTCGACTTTTACGCGCACCTTGAGGAGATGAAAGGCGTGGTCATCGATCGCGAACAGATTCGAACTGAGCGACACGCGAGAGTTAGGGAGCTCAATCTCCTTCAACCGATTCAGCCTGGACTAGTAGACTATTTGCACGACGCCCGTCGCCTGGGACTCAAAATCGGGCTCGCTTCCAGTAGCAGTCGTGTTTGGGTGCATGACCATTTAGAGCGTTTGGCCTTGTATCACTATTTCGCGGCAACCAAGTGCGTCGAGGATACCGGCACACATAAACCGGACCCGGCTCCATATCTCGCGGTTCTCGACGCTTTAAGCGTGCCCGCTGACGAAGCCGTGGCCTTTGAGGATTCACCCAACGGTATAGCATCGGCCAAGGCCGCTGGCACTCTGTGTGTTGCCGTGCCAAATCCCATGACGCAGCATTTGCAATTGCAGCATGCCGACTATCGACTGGACTCATTCGCTTCATTGTCATTGAGTGATCTACTGATCCAATTAACCGGGGCTACTCTTCCGGAGTGATTACCTTATGGCACGTACTCAGTTTCAGGTCTTGATCATTCCCTATCGTATGGCGAGTGATGACAAGCCTGAATATGCCGTCACCAAACGCGCAGATATCGATGCTTGGCAGTTTCTTTCCGGAGGAGGCGAAGATCATGAAACACCCATTCAAGCCGCCAGACGCGAGGCCAACGAAGAGGGTGGTATTCCACGCGATCTAGAATTCCTCCAGCTCGATTCCGTGGCTCGATACCCGTGCACAATTTTTCCGCTCATAAGGAATGGGGTAAGTATGTCTGTGTAATTCAAGAGTACTCCTTCTGTGTTGACGTAGGGCCGCAAGATCTTCTCGTAGTAACGAACACACGGAAACCCGCTGGTTACCATACAAGGAGGCTGATCGTTGCTTACCTGGGATAGCAACAAGACAGCATTGTGGGAAGTCAACCAGCGCATAACGACGAGTCCAAAGCGCAGCCCACCGCGTTGAGTGAGCGGAGGTTAAATGGAAGTATCCTTCGCAAATTTTGAAGAGACTTGAAGAGGTGGTGATTTTGTTCGATCGATATCGCGTTTTTTACAAGGAACCGTCCGACCTCAAAGTTGGAGAGGAATTTCTTGTATAAGCACGAGAAGACCAAAGGCCTGTTGCGAAATCAGTGCTGGATTAGCTAGAATTCTTCTCGGCAGGTGGTTATGACGCAGAAGAAACCGCCCGGTGTGAAATGGGAAGAATGGACCGAAGGTCAGATCCGAAATGCTCAGGAAGAGGGGCAATTCGACGATCTGCCGAACGCAGGGCGACCGCTCCCAGACCTTGACAAGGGCTACGATCCCCTCTGGTGGGTGAAGAAACTAATCCAACGCGAAAACATCTCGTCACTCCCGCCCTCCCTGGAAATCAAACGTAAAGTTCAACGAGAGCTCGAAACGATCTGGCAGCTTAGACGCGAGGAGGACGTGCGCGCCAAAGTAGGCGCCCTAAATGCTGAGATCTCTAGGATCAATCGCACTGCGATTTCGGGACCCCCTACCACTCAAACTCTCCTTGATTTGGAGGCGATCGTGCTGCAATGGCGAGAGCGAAACCAGCAGTCTTGATACGTCTGACCCGTGGGTACAGCTAACTTGTCGCCAGCCACACGCTCAATTTTTGCAGTTAAGGCCCTGATCGACGCGGCATACCTGGGGGCACTAAGTGCAAGTGTCTGATACTACTCCTTCCGCTTTGACAGCTGCTTATGTGAGGTGACTGAGATGTCATGTGATACGAAAGAGCTTCTCGACGAAGCACGAAAACTCCTTCCTGAGGTCGTCCGGCTCCGACGGCTAATCCACCGCCGTCCGGAGATAGGCCTCACACTCCCGCACACGCAAGGCGCGATCATTGATGCGCTTGGTGATCTCAATCTGCAGATCACCACGGGAAAGCAACTCTCTTCCGTGGTCGCAGTGTTAGAAGGAGCTTCGGCAGGGCGAACCGTGCTGCTGCGGGCCGATATGGACGCGCTGAAAATCCGGGAAGCAAGCGGCCTCGACTACGCTTCGGAGATCGATGGGGCGATGCATGCGTGCGGCCACGATACCCACACGGCGATGCTCGTCGGCGCGGCACGCCTCCTTGCTATGTATAGAGATCACATTGCAGGGCGTATCATCTTCGCTTTTCAGCCCGGAGAAGAGGGTTACGCTGGAGCACGGCTGATGATCGAAGAAGGTTTGCTCGACCGCTACGGCAAGCCTGACGGCGCATTTGCTATTCACATCACGCCAAGACCCCCAAGCGGCGCAGTTTTTAGCCGACCCGGACCGGCTATGGCCGGGGAAGGCAAGTTCAGGATCGCAATCAAAGGACGCGCCGGACATCCGGCAGAGCCTCACAACGCTATTGATCCGATTCCCATCGCTTCGGAAGTCGTCCTTGCGCTGCAGACGTATGTCACGCGGCGCGTCAAGGTCTTCGAGCCCGCAGTGGTCACGGTTACCGCAATACAAGCCGGATCGCATGAGGTGGGTGCGATCCCAGAAGAGGCGAACTTGACTGGCACAATTAGAGCAGTTTCGGAAGAGACTCGTCTGCATCTGTTCGGTTCAGTTCGAGATCTCGCCGTCAAAATCGCCTCTGCGCATGGAGCAGAAGCGGAAGTCAGAGTCGACGCCGGCTATCCACCAACGGTGAACAACCCTGATATTGTCGAAGTGATCGGGAAGGTAAGCCGAGAATTGTTTGGCAAAGATCACTTCCGTCTGTTGCCGACGCCTATCATGCACAGCGAAGATTTTTCCTACATTCTAGAGCGGATCCCAGGTGCCATGGCGTTCCTCGGAGCACGCCCTGAAGGCCAAGGTGACATAGCTGACATTCACTCGCCCCAGATGATTCTCAACGAAGATGCGATGGCGGTAGGCGTGGCCCTTCATGCGAGCGTGGCGCTCCATCTGCTGCAACAATCTCGTGACTGAGCGAGTCATTTCCAGTGGAGGCCGTATTTAACCAACGGATCTTTGCTAACGACCTGAGTCACTACATAGGCAAGGAAGTCCTCTTAAGGGGCTGGGTATATCGGCTTCGAGTCCTCGCAAAGACAACTTTTCTGATGCTGCATGACTGCTCCGGCGAAGCGCAGTGTGTCACTGCGTCCGAGGAGCTCAAGGAACTCCAGCTCAAGCTAGAGGACACTGTGGAGATCTACGGTCGGGTCAGAGCCGAGGCGCGATCGAAGTGGAATTATGAGGTGGATATTCTTCACGCAAAGGTTCTAAATCGCGCAGCCACTCCTCTCCCCTTCCAGGCCTCGTCCGACCTCGCGTCAGTGGGCCAGGAGGTACTGTTGGAGTATCGTCCCTTGGCAGTGCGCAATAATGCCGTGGGCGATATATTCCGCGTTCAGGGAGCGCTTCTGCGCTACTTCAGAGAGTATCTGGCCGGTCATCACTTCACCGAAATCATAACCTCAAAGATCGTGGCATCCGGCACGGAGGGTGGCACAAATCTATTTGCGATACAGTACTTCGACCGCATCGCCTATCTCGCGCAAAGCCCGCAGTTTTATAAGGAACATGGGGTGGCCGGCTTTGAGCGCGTGTACGAGACGGGACACGTTTATCGCGCCGAGCCACACGCCACCAGCCGCCACCTAACCGAATATTATTCACTCGATTTTGAGGTAGGCTTTATTGACGGCCCGGAGAATATCATTCAGATCGAGCGTGAACTGCTGACGTATATGTTTAACCGGCTCATGAGCTCGCACGGAGAAATTCTTCGGCGGCATGGAATCCAATCCCTTCCATCTATGCTCGACGTGCCGACATGGGAATTCAGCCGATGCCTTGAGCTTTTGAAAGAGCATTTTGGCCGAACGGACTTGACGGACGATCTTGATCCTGAAGGGGAACGGCAATTGTGCGCGCTTGCCGAGAAGGAAACGGGAGTTTCCGCGGTTTTTGTTATTGGATTTCCGCTCGCCGGTCGGCCAGTTCTATACAGCACCCCGGGGAACGGACGGAGCGGCACAAAGCTTCGATCTGCTGTTCCATGGCGTTGAAATCACGACCGGCGGCCAGCGCTTGCATCACAGGGAAGACTTGAAGAATGCCCTCGGCAATCGCGGCATGGACCCGCACAGCTTTGAAAGTCATCTTCGGATGTTTGACCTGGGAATGCCGCCTCATGGCGGCTTGGCGATCGGCCTGGAGCGACTGACCGCCCAAGTGTTAGGACTTCAGAACATCCGCGAAGCGGTGTTGTATCCACGCGACAGATATAGAGTCACGCCTTGAAACGTCCGAGGCTCAAGCCGTCTCGTTAATGAGATCATTGAAACGATGTGACGTCAGATGAAAAGCTGGCCCGATTCTATGATGACTCGGCCACGGGAGACAGGACGAAAATGGCATCTTACATTCGCCGCCTCATCCGCATGCAAGAGATAATATCTGTTTGGAAAGCGTATCCTCGTCTGGATCATGAGAGCAATTAAGCCATGTCACAAACAGCATTCGTATCAACAGCGATTCCGTATGTGAATGCTAAGCCACACGTCGGTTTTGCGCTGGAAATGGTCCAGGCGGATGCAATCGCCCGGTATTTTCGCTTAACGGGACACGACACCTTTTTTCTCACCGGCACTGATGAGAATTCGTTGAAGAACGTGCGCGCGGCGGCGGAGCTTGGAATAACTACGGAAGAGCTGTGCAACCGCAACTCAGCTGCTTTTCAGGCGTTGATTCCCGGACTCAATATTTCGACTAGCGACTTCATTCGAACCAGCCAGGAAACACGTCACAGCCGAGGAGCACAAAAGTTTTGGTTGCGCACTCGGCCGGGAGATATTTACAAGAAGTACTACACGGGCCTCTACTGTGTGGGATGTGAGGACTTTTATACCGAAAAAGATGTTCCCAGTGGTGTGTGTCCGGAGCATCAGACCCCGCTCGAAAGGGTCGAGGAAGAAAACTATTTCTTTCGCCTATCAGCTTACCAAAACCAGCTCATAAAATTGATCGAGACAGAACAGCTGCGGATCGTCCCGGCGACGCGCAAAAACGAGATGCTCGCATTCGCAAAGGGAGGTTTGCACGACTTCAGTATTTCACGCAGCCGAGAACGCGCCAGCAACTGGGGAATCCCGGTTCCAGGCGATTCCAACCAGGTGATGTACGTCTGGTATGACGCTCTCGCCAACTATATTACCGCCCTTGACTATGCTGACGAAGGCGAGCGATTAGAAAAATACTGGATCGAATGCAACAAACGTGTTCATGTCATCGGCAAAGGAATCAATCGCTTTCATACGCTCTACTGGCCAGCAATGCTGCTCTCTGCTGGGCTGCCGATTCCTCATGAGGTGTTCGTACACGGCTATCTTACAGTCAACGGCCAGAAGATTTCAAAAAGCCTTGGCAATGTGCTAGATCCTCTGGCTCAAGCGAAAAAGTATGGTGTGGATCCTTTGCGGTATTACTTGCTGCGGGGCATGTCGCCTTTTGAAGATAGCGACTACAGCGAAGAGCGGTTGATCGCTCTTTACAATACGGACCTTGCCAATAACTTCGGCAACCTCGTCCGTCGAGTAGAAACGGTCGCTGAAACTGCTGGCTACCTCGCCAACGCCAGTGAGGTCCCTGAGGCCCCTTCCGGATTTCATGACGCAATGAATGATTTCCGGTTTCACGACGCCTTGAGCACTCTGTGGTCTGTAATGACGGCGCTTAACCAGCGCATTGACAGAGCAAAACCTTGGGAGATGCAGAAACAGGGCAAGGATCAACAACTGCGCGAGTTCCTTGATGAGACGGTCAACAGGCTCCGATCCATCGCCTATTGGCTTGAACCTTTCATGTCGGCGACTGCGGAGACGGCTCGCGAGAGCTTCGGAGCAGGAAAATTCCTCAAACGGAACACACCGCTTTTTCCGCGACTAAATAGCTAAAAGGACGTCTTTATGCAAATAAAAGAATTTACGCAGTTCATCTGCACTCTGGCGCAAAAGAGCGGGGATGTAATCAGACCGTATTTCGCGCAAGCGAATCTGGCTGTGGAAATTAAGGAAGATCAAACGCTGGTAACCCGAGCCGATCGAGAAGCTGAAGCAGCAATGCGGGCTCTGATTCAGAAAACGTATCCGCACCATGGAATTCTCGGAGAGGAATTTGGGTCAGAGAATGCCTCAGCGGAATTTGTCTGGACACTGGATCCCATAGATGGGACCATCTCATTCGCCAGCGGATGCCCCCTATTCGGAACTCTGATCGGCCTCCTTCACGCTGATCGCCCCGTCCTAGGGGCGATCCACCATCCTATTCTCAATCAGTTGTGTATTGGGAATAATACGGAAACTACTCTGAACGGTCGGGCTGTGCAGCTGCGGGAGGTCCATCATCTCTCAGACGCGACGCTTCTAACGACGGATATTGCCAGTGTTGGCAAATATCAGAAGCAAGACGGCTTCGAGAAATTGCTGAAACAGACGCGCCTGTTTCGCACCTGGGGGGACTGTTATGGTTACCTATTAGTTGCCTCCGGCGGAGCGGATATTATGCTTGACCCGATTATGAATCCGTGGGACATCCTCCCGTTGATACCTATCATCCGTGGGGCGAATGGCGCCATTACGACATGGTCAGGGACCGAAGCCTCTAAAGGCAATTCTTGTGTCGCGACGAACAAAATGCTGCACCCTCGAGTGTTAGAAATTTTGAATGCCTAAAGCGATGGCCCTTCGGTA
>Ga0209799_1000105_pt1 | contig 14559 bp, 13 predicted proteins | sample PanSoiPlo36MoBio_FD_188324 | JGI IMG/M metagenome (GOLD analysis project Ga0209799, IMG submission 188324) | Tropical forest soil microbial communities from Panama analyzed to predict greenhouse gas emissions - Panama Soil Plot 36 MoBio (SPAdes)... | ecosystem: Environmental > Terrestrial > Soil...
GCTGATACGACGAATTTCACTGATCTCCCCGACCTTGCGTCGCAACGTCGCCGCCACCGCTGGACCGGTGTTCAGAAAATCGACATAGCAGCAGCGACGACGGCTGTGGCCCGGCGCCATTTCTTGTTTGATGTGGCCGTTCTCACGCGCCCACCGTGTGCCCCACTGCTCCATTTCAAGAATACGTTTGGGGCCATCCTCACAGAGAAGCGCGGACAGCTCTTCGTCACAGAGTCCCCGCCCGGCTTTTATAGTGTCTGCAAAATGAATCTTCCAGTCGTCCGGCTCTTGCTGTCCGATCGCGGCGGCCACCGTCATCTGCGCCATGACCGTCGCGCCACCGCGTCCCACAAGACTCTTGTCGAGAAGGATGACAGACGCGCCTTTTCGCGCCGCCGCGATGGCGGCATACATGCCAGCGCCTCCGGCGCCTACGATTAGCACGTCAGTGGTGAGGCAGGGCATAACTGCCGGGACTGGTTGGCGCTTAAGCGGAGCGCAGTTGCGCCAGTCCTGATGCGCTCACTTCGCTAGCGGATCGGGGCGGAGCTGGAACTGCACGACGATCGGCTTTGAACCCTTGCCACCTTCCTTGAGCCACGGCGCGCGGTCGCCGCTCGTGGTCCACAATCCGCGGCCTTTCCAGCCGGTTTTCGGATCGTCGATGCGCCCGTCGAACCCTTTAGCGTAGAAGCCCATCGGATAGGGCACGCGCAGCACAATCATCTTGCCATCTTTCATCGCGATCAGGCCGTCGTTCAAGTTGCCGGTGGACATCGGCACGTCCTCCCCGAGCCCGAACGTATTGTGCTGATCGACCCAAGTGTAGTAGCTCGACTCGGCGCTATTCTCCCCGATGCCTTGAAAGCCGGGACCGGGGTACTGATAAAACGACCAACCTTCAGGGCAATGATCGCCAGTGGCTTCGGGCCCGTTAAGCGGGCCTTTGCACTTGCGCCTATCGAAACTGCCCAAGTGGCCGCTCGCCAGCGACACCCACACCACGCCCTGGCTGTCGATATCGGCGCCGCGGATGCCGAAGCCTGGCTTCGGCACATTATAGATCTCGGCTAGCGCAGTCTCCGACGGATTAGATCCTGGCACGAGCCTTATAACAGCACCCGGATTGGCCCGAAATGAACCCCAGATCGAGCCGTCCACTGGACTCGGCATCACGGCGTAAAAGCCCGCGACGATCCGCTTATCCTTGGTCGGATCCACTGGCTCGTTCGGTTCGACGTACGCATCGCGCTTGCCATTGCCGTTGGTGTCGAGGATGAGTGGTGTCCAGCCTTGCGATTTCGCAATATCACCGGTCTCGTCGAACATCTTGGTGTTGATCCAGCCAACCACGGGCCCGCCGCCGCTGGTCCACAGCGTCTCGTTCGCGTCATAGCCAAACTGTAAATGATGAGTCCCGAAGCAAGTGTCGACAAACGTGTACTGTCCAGTCTTAGGATCGAGCATCGTGAGCTGGCGGTTCGTCCGCTCTACCGGGAAGACCTTGGCCGAGGGATGATCGGAACCCTTCTTGCAAAAGGCCGGGTTGTCGGCGTCGCGAAACCTCGCAGCGAACCAGACCCGCCCCTTCCTGTCGATCATGCCGTTGTGGTTATTAGCCTTGGTATCCCAGATCTTCTCCGCGCCCCAGTACGGCGACGGTTGCATGAGCTTGTCGCTCGCCGCATGGCCCGGCCCGAGCGCTTCCGGTGTGTTTGCATCGCGCACCGGAGCCACAAAGTTCGAGGTCGTATGCTTGATTGGATCGAGGATCGGGATGATGTCGGTACTGTACTCGGTTGACCCGTAAAGTGGCCCATAAGCATTGACTGTCGGGTAGCGCCGGTCCGAGGCAATCAGGTCGTGGAGATAATGTTTGTCGTCGAGCCAATCCCACGTAGTGACAACGATGTTGCGCTCGACCCCTTGCGGACGAGTGGGCTTCGTGTGGGGAAGCTCGCCCTTAGCGATGCGGTCCGTCCAGTCCGCGAAGTAAGCGAAGGGTGCGGCGCCGAGGTCCTTGACGAGCTGGTTGAACATTTGTTCGCCAGATTGCCCAGACTGAACGCGCCGGAACCACATTTCTTGGGAAGTATTAAACTTGCCCAGCGGGTACGGTACCTCGCGCGGGAATGTCCGCGTGGAAAGTTGGCCCAGTTGATGGCAGCCAATGCAACCGTTGTTCTTCATCGAATTGAGCCAATCGCTTTGGGTTATCTTGGCTGGAATTGCCCCCTTGCCGCCGAACTCGCCCGCCTCCGGAATCTTCATCATGGAATACCAATAGATACCCGGATAGTATTTCGCCGCGGCAGCCTCGTTCGGCGCCACAACCGCCTTCAGATTGAGATTCTTACCGGGCGTGGCTTTGACCTTCGGCGAATCGACCAGCCCATAACCGCGCACCCAAACGTTGTAATTGGCTTTGGGCAGATCGGGAAGCACGTAACGTCCTTGATCGTCAGTGACGACCATTCTGGCGAACCTGGTGGAAAGATCGTTAGTTTCAGCAATGACCCAGACGCCGGCTTCGGGCCCCTTCGCGCTGGTCACGACGCCGCCGATATCATCCTTGTCGATGCTTACTGACGTGCCCTGTTGGCTACTCAACTGACTAGGCCACGAAGCCAAGAAAGCAACAATAGCCGCTGCGACTACACCTAAGGAAACCAGCCTTTTGGTCTTCACGTCTCGCTCCTTTCGCTTTGATCCACAGTTCCGTGGGAAACAAGCCATACGCCCTTGAAGCACTCGAACGGAAGTGATCCTCGATGCCGAAGAGTATCGAAAAATGGCGGGTTATGTCAACGCGAGCTTAACGCGGTTCGCTCGCCACGCGAAATCAACATTCTTGTCCTGCGCGAGGGACTCTTAACCTGCGTAGCTCTCCCAGCTGGCCTGAGGCAATTTCTCTAGATCAGCTTCTCAACCATCGATGCCACTACGATCTCTTTCGCTCTTGGGTCCTGCAGCGCCACTTCTTTGAGGATAGAATTGATTGAATTCAACGAAGGAGTTAGCGTGGGTTCGAAGCCTGCGGCGAACAAGTCGTAGCATTTCTCTAGCGCTTGCGGCTCCTTCTCTAGAGCGGGAAGCCAGTGACCGATTTGCTTGAGCGTCGCCCGCGGCTCGTTCTTGAAAAACCGGATACTCTCCACATAGATAGACGCAATTTTTTTGACCAACTCCTTGTTGGTCCCGAGAAAACACCGGGTCGTCGCGAGCGGTACCCAATGACAATCAAGCGCGAGGCTGTCCGCTGCTATGTGAAAGCCTTCGGTCTCGGCCAGAAATGCTTTCTCAGGCGGTAAAAGAGCAGCGTCGATTTCTCCGGCTCTTAGTGCCTCCAGGCTGCGGTCGTTAATGCCGAGATCCACGAGCGTCAGGTCGTTCTTGTCCAGGCTCCATTTTCTCAATAGCGCCAGCATTACCATACCCGCCATGCGCCGCGGCTGATTGATCCCAACTCTTTTCCCCTTGAGATCGGCTATTCCACGGATAGTCGCATTTGCCGCCAGATAAAACGCCGGACGGTTGAGAATTCCGCCAACGATCACGAGATCGCTCCCTTCCAGCAGCGAGAAGATCAACGACGGAGCATTGGGCGTGCCCACAGGAGTCGTTTGTGTGACAATGTCGCTGACGACTTTTTCTTCATCTTGCTGGTTCACCACTTCGACCGAAATATTTTCCTTCTCAAAAAAGCCCGCCGCTTTGCCAAGCAGCGGAAGAAACCGGCCGATGCTGGATACCCCGATGCCTATTTTTATTTCATCCATAAGCGAAAAATTTTTCGTCAGCTTGTCAGTGAGTCGACTTACTGCCAACGGTCGTAACCGTGATATGCGACATCGGCGAATCCGCCTTCGCGCCGTGCCAGTGCCGTTCGCCGGCTTTGATATGCACGACGTCGCCGACGGTTATCTCGCGCTCTTCCCGCTCCGTCGCGACCATGCCTCTGCCGGCTGTCACCACCAAGATCTGATCGCAGTCGTGGGTATGCCATCCCGTAGTCGCACCTTCGCGGAAGTTCACCACGTTGCAGCGAAAGTTCTCGGACTGTCCGTCGCCGATGATCGCTTGCCGCGTCCGGCTGACCGGGCCTCCAGTCCACCCAGCAATGGGCGTGGCGCTGTCCATTGGTTTTTCCGGCAAATCCTGAATTTTGAGTACGCGCATATTCCACCTCCTTTTTTTTCTACGAGCCTTGTAGCACAAAGCCGCACTCTTGCGTTAGCGCACGATTGGACATGAACGTCGACTTGAGCTAAACAGGTTCCGGTGAGACCGAGAAAACGACGTATTTTCTCGGAGGAGGCCAAAATGATACGGTGGCGCCATGCGGTTATCGCTGTCCTGATTGCTTGGTTCGTTATATTGCTCGGCCATTCTGTGTGGGCTCAAATCGGCCAAATTAAAAATGTCGCCGGACAAGTCTCACTCGTGCGGAATAATGTACAGCAACCCGCCAAGACTGGGGATCTACTTGAACAAGCCGACGTGTTGACAACCGGGCCCAATGGTAGTGTTGGGATCACCTTCATTGATAACACTCGCTTCTCTGCCGGATCAAACAGTCGGATTGAGCTCAAGCAGTTTCGTTTTAATCCCACCACCCAAGAAGGCGATTTCGTGACCGACGTGCAACAGGGAACCTTGGCAATCATCTCTGGCCAGATCGCAAAGCGCTCCCCGGATGCGATGAAGGTAAGAACTCCGACCACCATACTTGGTGTGCGAGGCACCAAGTTCGCCATCAAAGTTGATGAATGAGCAGAACCCGTGGAACGCCATGATTCGCACGAGATGAGATTCTTCCGGTCCGGCGTGGCCTGTCTCGGAACACTGCTCCTTGCGGCCTGCAGCACTACCAAAACGCTCGTCGTGCTGCTGCCGGAAGAGAGCGGCACGAGCGGCGCCGTGAGTGTGGGAGAGGGGGCGCGCACCGCGGTGCTGGACGCCCCGCTGACTAGCGCCACGGTCGATGCCCGAGGAAACGTCGACAAGGCGACTGTCACACAGGAAGAGGTTCAGCGAACTTTTGGCCAAGCCTTGGCTGCGCAGCCGCCGAATCCACTGAGTTTCACACTCTATTTCAGTACCGCCAGCACGGAGGTCACCCCGGAATCCCAACCGATACTGGAAGCGCTGTTTGCAGAAGTTGCAAAGCGTCAAGCCGTCGAGGTGCAAGTAACCGGACATACCGATCGGGTCGGGACCGACGCGACCAATGACCGTCTGTCTCTTGAACGAGCACAAGCCGTGCAGGAGATGTTGGTTCAACGCGGTTTGAAAACCAACTTTATCCGTGCCGTTGGGAGAGGTGAACGGGAGCCGCTGGTGCCAACGCCAGACGAGCAGCCCGAGCCGCGAAACCGCCGCGTCGAAGTGATCGTCCGCTAGACGGACGGAGCTGTCGGTGGAAGCGCGGCCAAACGAATCGCCATAACGGTGATATCGTCAGACGCGGCGCCGCCAGTGAAGCTCTTCACATCCGCTAAGAGTCCCGCGCAAGCGGCTGCAGCGCTCAGCGGGCGTCCGTTAACCGTTGCAAAGTAGGCGAGAACTCGCGCCAAGCCATAAAAATTCTGCTTCGGATCCTCGGCCTCGGTAATCCCATCCGTAACGATGATGAGCATATCCCCCGGTTGAAGCTGGAACCGATCAGCGGTGTACGGGAAAGCTTCATCAACGCATAGCGGCGGCCCGCCGGCGTCATTGAGAGAACGTGGCGGCTCACTGGCCCGGAGCAGAATCGGCGCGTCGTGGCCCGCGCTGCAGAATTGCATTTCCCCCGTGCGGACATTGATGATACCGACGATGGCGGCTATGAACAGCGACGCCGAATTTTCTCGGGAGATTTCCTCGTTCACCAGGCGCAGGAGCGCGTCCAGTGGCACATGCTCACGCCGCGCAAGACTCTTGCAGAGTGTTTTGCTCAACGCCATGAACAACGACGCCGGAACGCCTTTGCCAGAGACGTCGCCTACAAGAAAGAAAAAGCGATCTTCGTCGAGCATGAAGGCATCGTACAGATCGCCTCCTACTTCGAGCGCGGGCTCCAGTATCGCGTGGAATTCCAGGTGAGCCGGCAGCCCCTCGATGGATCCGGGAAGGGGCAACATGCCCATCTGAATTTCCCGCGCGGCCTGGAGTTCGCCGGCTATACGGGAACGCTCGATTCTTTCCGCCGCCAAAGCTGCGTCTAGTTCCCGCCGGCGGCGGTTTGCGGCAGAAAATCCTGCTGTGAGGAGCACCATCAGAATCAGTAAATTGCCGAACGTGGGGAATGATGGATCAAAGAGCGTCTTAGCCTGGGAAAAAACCACAAGACTTGCCAGCCATATGAGGAGCGTCCCAGCCAAGAAAATCATCACACCATGGCCGGGACCCTTGCGAGGCAGCAGTATGATCAATACAATCGACATCAAGAGAAATGCCAAAAGCTCCAACCATGAAGTAGCCGGCGGGCGTTTTAGCCGTGTGCCGGCGAGAATGTTTTCAATGAGCTGGGTGTGGATCTCCGCGCCATACATGTGCACCGCGATCGGTGTGGCCGCCACATCGGCGACGCCGATGGCTGTTGCGCCGATAATCGCTATCTGATCGGCGAACGCGTTGGATGCAATCTCTCCGCGTAGGATAGCTCCCGCCGACACACGTCGCGCGTCATACGCCGGTGAAAAATGTAGCCTGATGCGTCCGTCGGGGTCGGTGGGAATAAACGAGGTGCCGATCTGGACACCGTTGATACCTTTGCGGTCGCTCTGGACAGTGTAGTGGGGTTGGCCCGTGGCCACCCGCAACAGTTCGAGCGCAAAAGAAGGAGCTATCTCACCATTCACCGCGATCACTAACGGCATGCTCCGCACCACGCCGTCATTATCGCGGGTATCGTTGATATAACCACGCCCAGGCGCTGCTGCCTCGATTTCCGGAAGGTTTGTAATGTGCCGCTCAAAGGATTGGAGACGAGGGACCTTCGGGTGATCGCCGGCAATAACCACCGAGGTTTGACTGCTTTTGGATGCGTCCTGAGCTTTGCCGTCGGTAATTGCCGCACGCGCGATGACCGTGGGAATGCGGCGTAAGGTCTGCGCCAGAATAATATCGTTGGAGGGTAATTCAGCGAGCGTATTCTGCAATGTTGGGCTCACGTCTTGACGGTCAACCAGGAGCGCAGCCGGTGACAGGCTATCCGCGTCGGACATGATAATGTCGAGCCCCACCGCCAGAGCGCCGACGCGATGGGTAGCCTCGATCAGCCGGGCCAAGCGTGTGCGTGGCCAAGGCCATCGCCCCAAGGCTGCCAGGCTCGCATCATCGATATCCACAATGACAACCGGATAACGTGAGATTTCCCTGGGCATGAGCCGCTGGTAGGTATCGAACAGTAAATCGCGTATCGGACTCCACGCGGGCTCACTCAGCGTTAGGTGAAGTACGGCCAGCAGCACGGCCAGCGCGATGGCGGCGGGACGTCCCTGTCCGCCCGTGAACCAACGAACCACCGGCTCAAACGCGCCGCGGGCTGAAGTGTCCTTTGAGTCTACGGCAGCCCTCGCCACGGGCAGTTCCTAAACCTGGAGGACCAAGCCGTCATACGCAGTAGAGACCTGGAGCGCATCATTCTCCTCGCGCACAATTTCCTCGTAGCGCTTGGTTTCGCGGAGTATGGTATCGATCGTTTCGTCACTGTACGCCGGCTCGTGGTGGAACATACAATAGTGCTTCACGTTCGCACGCATGCACAGATCAACCCCTACCACGTTGCTGGAGTGCCCCCAATCCTGCTTAATCGTGATCATGTCGCCAAGCGAATACATCGCATCAAAGATCACCAGGTCGGCGTCGCGATAAAATTCGATCATAGCTTCGTTTTTTGTTTCTGACTGGACTTTATGCTCGCCATCGGTGGAATAGACAACCGCTTTGCCGTCTTTTTCGAAGCGGTATCCGTACGAATCACCATGATGCGGTTGTAGTTTTGCCTTGACCCGAAACCCATCGATCTCGTGCCAACGATCGGGCTCCAGATGAACAAAGTTAATGGTCGCCTGCAGTTGGTTCCACTGCACCGGAAAGCAGGGATCTGAATGTTGGCGGTGGAAAGCCTCTTCGAGGACCGCAAGCTCATGAGCGCCATGTATACGAATGGTATTCCCGGGTATATAAGCAGGCGGAAAAAACGGAAACCCCATGATGTGATCCCAATGCACATGCGACATAAAAAAATTATAGAGCCGGGGCTTCCCGGGGCCGTGATCCTCCATCACCTGTTGCCCCAAACAGCGCAGACCGGAACCCATATCGCACACTGCGTAGTTTTCACCACCCATGATTTCCACGCATGCAGTGTTGCCGCCGTAACTATGCCGGATGGAAAAATCCAGCTCCCCGTCGATAAACTGCTCGATAGCCGCTTCGCTATCGAATTGCCGGCCGTTCGCTTGTAGCAAGGCCTGTTTGATTCTTTGCCGGGTGTCTTCGCCTTTCGGCGCTACAGGAAGGGATCCTCGCGTTCCCCAGAACCGTACCTGCATAGATCCTCCAAAAAGTTCACTTCACGGCGGACACAAAGGCGCTGCATCTCTGAACGCGGCAGGGTCGTAATAGTAATATATGTGGCGTTTCGGTCGCCTTTGGAGTCGGTGAAACCATTATCGATCCCCATACGCAGAGGCGGCAGCCGGAGAGATGTTTTCCAAAGCCGCCCGCACAGTTGGAAACACCTCAAACACCTTATCGAATCGGCTGATTTGAAATATTTCCTGGATTCTGGGCTGCAAACTGGCAAGAACTATTTTGCCGTTTTGCTTTCGGCATCGCTTAGCCGCAGTCATGAGCACAGCCAGACCGGCGCTGCTGATATAGACCAATCCGCTACAATCCAACAGCAGCTTTTTCTCTTCTCCCGTGCAGCCGTCCAAGTGCGGCGACAACGCGCTTTCGAAGGCTTTCGACGTTGTATGGTCGATCCGTCCCTCGACCTGGAGCAGGACTACATTGGCGATGACTCGGCTCTTACACTCCATGGTTCCACCTCATTTCGAATGCATCAGATCTAGCGCTCCGGCGAAAGTGCGAGCGCCTTATAGATAGGACAGCAGGTGAGGCTTGGTCAAACTGATTGGCCGAAGGCACGAAACGATCAAATGATTTAGACCGTTCAAATATTTCAGCGTTGAAGCCAGCACGTTGACATACATGCCTGCCATCGGATAGGGACTCTTTCAGGTTGTCTGGCCATGGAAGCCATCGCCGTCAAAGAGCTCTCGAAGCTCTATTCCACCCGTGATGGCAAGGTGCAGGCGCTTCAGCAGATCAGCTTTAACGTGAGCGAGGGGGAGTTTGTCGCGGTCGTTGGCCCCTCGGGGTGCGGGAAGTCGACGCTCCTCAAGATTCTGGCCGGCATCCTGTCTCCTTCAGAAGGCGAGGCGCGCCTTCGGGGCACTCCCATCATAGGACCGCGACGTGACATCGGCGTGGTCTTCCAGTCACCCGTTTTGCTCCCGTGGCGCAGCGTATTGGACAACGTGCTGCTGCCGGTCGATGTGCAGCGCCTCGACCGCGACGGGCATCGGAAGGTTGCAATGAATTTACTGAGCCTCGTCGGGCTTGAAGGGTTCGAGCGGCGCTACCCTTGGGAGCTGTCTGGAGGCATGCAGCAACGAGTGGCGATCACGCGCGCGCTTATCCACGACCCGGCGATGCTGCTGATGGACGAACCGTTCGGAGCGCTGGATGCGATGACGCGCGAGCAAATGAATCTGGAGCTTCAACGCATCTGGCTTGAGCGAAAAAAGACCGTGCTCTTTATTACCCACTCGATCCCCGAGGCGGTCTTTCTTGCAGATAGGGTCCTGGTGATGACGCCGCGCCCCGGCTGTATCATGGATGACGTGCCGGTAAAGATCCCGCGCCCGCGCGCGCTGGAGGCCATGAACTTTCCCGAGTTCGCCCCGTACGTCCATGGCATTCGGGCACGGTTCAGTGCAAAGGGGGTGATCGACGCATGAAAAGTATGCGGAATATCGCGCTGACGATACTTCTTTTCTGCTTCTCGATCCTCGCGTGGGAGCTAATCGTGCGTGCCTTCGAAGTGCCGAGCTTTATCTTTCCGGCTCCTTCGGCGGTCGCCACAGCGCTCTGGCGCGGGTTCGCTAGTGGCCTCTATCAGAAGCATCTTTACCATACCCTCGTCGAGACGGTGCTCGGCTTTCTTTTGGGTTCCGCTCTCGGCTTCTCTCTGGGCACGGCCGTGGCGCTGAACCGTTACGTCGAGTATTTCTTTTACCCATACATCGTGATGTTCCAGTCGCTTCCCAAGGTAGCGCTCGCGCCCCTGATCGTGGTTTGGTTCGGCCTCGGGCTCCAGTCCCAGGTTGTCAACGCGGCTCTCGTCGCCTTTTTCCCGCTGCTTGTCAATACCATGGTGGGGCTCAAGTCGACCGACGAGGACCGCATGAACCTCATGCGCTCACTCGCGGCGAGCGAGAGCCAGGTCTTCTGGATGCTCAGGTTGCCGAACGCTCTTCCATTCGTTATGGCCGGGCTCGATGTCGCCATGATCTTTGCGTTAATCGGCGCGATCGTTGCCGAGTTCGTAGGGGCGCGGGCGGGGCTCGGTATGCTGATCCAGAGCATGAATTTCAACATGGACGTCTCGGGACAGTTCTCGGTGCTCCTGATCCTTTCAGTTGTGGGACTCCTGTTGAACCGATGTATTCTGCTGATCCGCCGGCGTGTCCTTTTCTGGGACCCCTCGGAGAAGGAACGGCTGGAGCGGGAAAGGATAGCTCTATGAAACAAACACTCATCGCACTCGTTACGTGCTTGTTGGTCGTTCTCTCGTGCGTAACTGTTCCGGCGCAAACATCGAAGCTCCGAGTTGGTTTTTGCGCCCGCACGATCTCCTCGGCTGCCGCGCCCTTTGCCGTCGCCACGAAGTTGGGCTGGTACAAGGAAGACGGCGTCGATGTGGAACTGGTAGCGTTGGCTGGCTCAGGCGACTGCGTCAAAACTACCGCCACCAGAGAGATTCCGTTTTCTCTGCCCAGCGTGGAACCGCTTGCGGCCGCACGCGCCCAGGGGGTGAGAGCGAAGATCTTTTACACCGCGTACCAGGGAAACATCTACGGTATCGCAGTGCCGGCTGAAAGTCCCGTCCAGAGGATCACTGACCTCAGAGGAAAGAGCATCGGCGTAATATCGATGGGCTCTGGCGGCGTACCCGTGGCGAAGGCCCTCATTTCAACAGCCGGGATGAACCCGGAAACGGACGTCAACATTGTGGTAGCGGGTGAGGGCGCACAGACCGCAGCGATGCTCAGGAGCAAACAGGTAGATGCGCTCAGCCAGTTCGACACGCAGTACGCGATGGTCGAGAACGCTGGAGTCAAGCTGCGCCTGCTCGAAACCAAAGAGATCGACCGCTATCCCTCTAACGGCTTTCTCGCGCTGGAGGAAACGCTCACGGCGCGCAAGAAGGATGCCGTCGGCCTCGCGCGCGGTTATGCCAAAGGCACGATCTTCACCATCGCCAACCCGGAGGCTGCCGTCCGCATCCTGTACGAGGTCTTTCCAGAGCTCAAGCCGACCGGAAAAGACGAAGCCACAGCAATCAGAGACGACACCAAGGTGCTGCAGGCGCGCATCACAAACTGGAAACTGGAGAAAGCCGGGGTGAAGCGCTGGGGAGAAAACTCCGAGACCAACTATGGCGCGTATGCCGTTTTTCTGCTCAAGTGGGGCGTGATCAAAGACAAAGTCGACGCCAAGGATCTGATCACCAACGAGCTCATCGATGAGATCAACAAGTTCGACGCGGGCAAGATCATCGCTGAAGCCAAAGCGTATAAGCCCCGCTAAAAAAGTCGCTTCGATCCGTTGGGGAGGCTCAAACTCCGCGGCGCCGTTACGGTTTCCAGCCGCTGGTTTTGAGTTCTTCGTTGGCTTTTTTCACGAAGGTCAAATCGAAGATGTCGCTGATTTTTATGTCGCGTTGCACTTTGGTGGTCTTTTTCATCTCCTCGATCATCGACTCTAAAACCTTGTCGTTGGTGAACCCGTCGCGCAGGACAAGCTTCGATTGGACGTCGTAGATGGCATTGACCAGTTCCCGATCGTTCATCCTCAAGGCGTCCGTCATATACTTGATCGACTGCTCCCGTTTGACCACGAAGAAATTTAGGCCTTTCAGAGCGGCGCGGATGAAGCGGAACATCTTTTCGGGGCTTTGTTTGATTCGATCGTTTGACGTGGCCAATCCTCCTTCGATGAGATTCGCGTAATCGCCCGCCATAGCCAGCTTGGTAAACCCCTCCTTTTGCGCCTTGAGGCTCATCCCTGTGCTAAAGAGTGTTGCTTGAATCGACTTTGTTTGCAGCGCCGGAAAGCGCACCTCGTCCCCGCCCATGACCACGAGATTAACGTCCTTCCCTGGATCCATGCCGTTTTTCCTCAAGATCTCCCGCGCGACGACTGCCAGGGAGCCTTCAGGAGACATAATGCCGATATTCTTTCCCCGCAGTTGTGCTACCGACTTGATGTCGGGCTGGGCGATTAAATCCCAGCTGGGTCTGTCCTGAAAAACCGTAACGATTTTGACGGGAACGCCTCTGACCGCTGCCGCGAGAGCGCTGCCGGCATTGGTGAAGAAATCGACTTCCCCCGCCAGGGTCGTTCTGATTGCGATCTCGCCGCGGATACTGAGAAGCTGCGCATCGAGCCCTTCTTCTTTTAGGTAGCCTTCCTTCTGAGCTATGATGAGGCAGAACACCGAAGTCCCCATGGAAGGGTAGGCGACACGAACATTTTCCACTGCCCGAGAAGGTTCAACGGCAAAGAGCGAAACCATCAAGCAGACGAGGGATAGTGCAGCCATTCTCTTCATCGGAAGGCTCCTTTCTCGCTGGCACATAGCTTATTCGTGATCAGGCTTCTCGATTGTATAGCGCCCAGACTCGGCTCGCAGAATCAAACCATCAGCTGCTTATTTAACTCGCAGGAGTTGATGGGTCAAACGAAAATATGATCATTACGACCTGTCTCTGGACTACCAAAAGGGCGCATGAGGAAGTGATTTGACATATTTGATATGCGAGATACCATTCGGATAGGCTCTGGTCGATTCCAACGATCTCACCGAGAGGAGGTTCTCTAATGAACAGCCGAAGGTTGAGGCTCTGGGTTTGTGCATTTCTTGTGCTCCTCCCGGTTTGGGCCGCGAACGCCGCTGAGGCTCCCAAGGCGGGAGGCATCTTGAACGCCACTCTCATCGAAGCCCCGCCTAGCTTTTCCATCCACGACGAAACCACGATTTCCGCAGTCTGGCCGATGATGCCGTGTTACAACAATCTGCTGCTCTTCGATCCACTGAAAAAGCAGGAGAGCCTGGACACCATAATTCCCGAGCTGGCCGAGAAGTGGTCGTGGCTGGACGGTGGAAAGCGCCTGGCCTTTTCCCTCAGGAAGGACGTGAAGTGGCACGACGGCCAACCCTTTACTTCCAAAGATGTCAAATACACCTTCGATACCGTTCGCGAGGTCGAAGGAGTGACGGCCAAGCTTCGGGTTAATCCGCGGAAGCTTTGGTACGAGAACGTGGAATCCATCGATGCCACCGAGCCACAGACCGTGATCTTCCGGCTCAAGCGACCTCAACCGTCGCTCCTCCTGATGTTGGCCTCGGGCTACGCGCCGATCTATCCTACCCACGTGCCGCTGTCGGAGTTGCGGACCAAGTGCGTTGGCACCGGTCCGTTCAAGCTCAAGGAGTATCGACAGGGCGAGCTGATCGAGCTAGTGAAAAATTCTGACTACTTTGTGAAAGGCCGGCCCTACCTCGATGGAATCCGGTATACAATTATCAAGGAGCGCGGCACCCGATACTCGGCCCTCCAGACCGGCCGCCAGGATATTCCGTTTATCTGGGAAGTGGCCAAAACGGCCGCGGAGACGACGAAGCAAGCGGTGCCCCAGCTCGTGATGATCGAGACGAGCACAAACGTCAACGATCACATCGTCGTCAACTTCAGGAGGCCACTCTTCAAAGATCCGAAGATCCGAACCGCTATCAGTCTCGCCGTCGATCGCAAAGGGTACGTTCAGGCCGGCAGACAGGGGGCGGCGGTGCTTGGGGGCGTAATGCTGCCGAAGCCGTACGGTGTGTGGGGATTGCCCGAGGCGGAGCAGATGAAGCTTCCCGGATTTGGTGATCCAGCCAAGCAGAAAGCGGAGTCGAAAAAGCTCCTGGCTGAGGCTGGCTTCGGGCCGTCCAACCCGCTCAAGATCAACGTCTCGACAAGGGCCATCTCGATCTATGTCGACATTGCCAGCTATATTATTGACCAGCTCAAGCAGGTTGGGATCGAAGCCACCCTCGAGCAAGTCGAGACCGGAGTATGGCACCCGAAGATGACGCGGGGAGAATTTGACGTGGGCGTCAATTTGACCGGCATTGGCCCCGACGATCCTGACGCGAACTTCTACGAGAACTTCAAGTGTGGCTCCGCGCGGAACTATTCCGACTACTGCAATAAGGAAATCGACAGCTTG
>Ga0209799_1000107_pt1 | contig 14469 bp, 10 predicted proteins | sample PanSoiPlo36MoBio_FD_188324 | JGI IMG/M metagenome (GOLD analysis project Ga0209799, IMG submission 188324) | Tropical forest soil microbial communities from Panama analyzed to predict greenhouse gas emissions - Panama Soil Plot 36 MoBio (SPAdes)... | ecosystem: Environmental > Terrestrial > Soil...
AGCTTGTAATTAAAATGAATGTCGGCGACCAAAGGAATGCGGATCTGTTTCTTGATTTTTCCGAGTTGCTCCGCCGCCTCACGGACCGGCACGGCGACGCGCACGATGTCACAGCCCGCGACTTCCAAGGCCCAGATTTGATCAACTGTGGCATCGACATCGCGGGTGTCCGTTTTGGTCATGGATTGGACGGTAATAGGAGCACCGCCCCCCACTTTCACCTTACCAAGCTGTAATTGTCTCGTTTTTCGGCGTTGGATCATGGTTTCACTATAGGCAACCTGGAGAGCCGGGTCAACAAATTCTCAATGCTATCGGCCAGGGAGGGTGTCGCATGACCGTGCTTCGACGTCTACTTCGAGACTTTAGCTCCCGGCTTCTCTTGGGAAGAGGCTGAGGCCTCTTTTTTTCTTCTTCGATCTCCCTCCGGGATGATTAGCAGCCGACGATAAGAACCTTGTCCCAGACTCTTGGTTGTTACCCAAGGATCGTCTTGCAGCGCCGCGTGGATAATACGCCGGTCGGCGGCGCTCAAGGCATCGACGGTCACTGTCATCCTCTGGCGCTTCGCTTTCTCCCCCAAACGCAGGGCCATATCTTCCAGAGCCTTGCGGCGCCGCTGGCGATAATTTTCAATATCTACCACGATATGTGGAGCATCAGTTCCCGCTCGCTCTCCGGCGATACGGCTGACCAAATATTGTAGTGCTTCGAGGGTCTGTCCCTTGCGACCGATCAATAGACCACTATTTTCGGCGCGAATTTCAACCACGGTTTCGCCGGTCTTCTCCCCTAGCCTCAATTCGACTTCTGCGCTGATCCCCATCAAGTTCAATATTTCTGCCAATACTTCTTTCGCCTTCTGACCCATCGCCGTCGCTTCTGCCCCTAACACGGGCCGCTCCTCCACCGGGGCGGATTCCAACTCTGAAGCCCGCAAGTCGATGGCAGACTTTCTGAGCGTCGCACGGATGCGCGCTTTCTGGGACCCGAAGCCCAAAATCCCTTTCTTGCCCTCCGATAAGATGTCAACGGTGATCTTGTCGCGCTCGACGCCCAGCAGTTTGAGCGCGTTCTCGATTGCTTTGTCTATACTGTCGCCTTCGGTTTCCACGTGATCCATATTGAAACCTCGTTTAGACGATTCAACCTATTTCTCCATGCGATTGATCCAGTACTGCTGGCCAATGGTAAGAATGTTGTTCACCAGCCAGTAGACGGTGAGACCGGCGGGAAAAGATATGAACATGAAAGTGAACATCAACGGCATCATGAGCATCATCCTCCTCTGATTGGGATCGCCGGCGCTCGGAGTCATCCATTGCTGGATGAACATACTCGCGCCCATCAAAATCGTCAGCACTGGAATGCCCGCAGGCAAGAAAGAAGGCCACCAGGCAGGCACTGTAAAAGGCAGTGACTTCCAATCGGGCTGCGAAAGATCTTTGATCCACAAAAATTGCGCGTGTCTCAATTCAATAGGGGTACTCAAGGCGTTGTAGAGGCCGATGAACACCGGGAACTGGAACACCATGGGCAGACAGCCGCCCAGAGGATTCACGCCATTGCGCCGGTAAAGCTCCATGATCTCTTTGTTCAGTTTCTCTTTGTCGTCCTTGTATTTTTCTTTTAGTCGTTCCATCTGCGGCTGGAGCTTCTGCATTTGTTTCATCGATACGAAGCTCTTGTGAGTTAGCGGCGCCATGAGAAGCTTGATCAAGACCGTCAGCAAAATGATGTCAAGGCCGTAACTTCCTGTAAAGCTATGAAAGAAATGCAGGACGTAAAGAAACGGAATCGAAACAAACCCGAAATAGCCGAAATCGATGGTGCGTTCCAGTCCCTTCCCCACCGATTTGAGAATGTCAAGCTCCTTGGGTCCAATAAAAAGGGTGTAGCGATGAAGATTACCCGGCGTTCCTGCTGGGCCGCTGAGTGCAGCAACAAAAGCCGCGCCAGACTGTCGTACCCAGAGTCGCTGTTGCGCACCGTTGTCAGGCACCAACCCAAAGAAAAAATAAGTATAACCGAACCCCGCCCAGGCGATGTCGCCAGCGAATTCGTGACCTTTGGCTATTTCCGCAGGCGGTTCCCGACGGATCTTATTATCCACCAGAGCAATGAAGCCTTCGAAGTGCGCATCCGGATTCGGCACGCTGTGATCGCTTTTGGCCGTCAACATAACTTCCGGCACCGGAGTACCACCCTCGGCCGCCGACACAGAAACCTCAAACTGGAGGGGGTAAGTCGAACCGAAGAATGTAAACGTCTTGGTGATGACTGTTCCATTCGACGTTCGACCACTGAAAATCAGATTATCCTTGGAGTCGCCGGCGAGCTTTAGATCGTTTCCTTGGACTGAATAAAGCAGTTCCTCATCATCGAACGGCGCCGGACTCTGCCATCGAATACCCAATGGCAACGGTACCCCCGGAGCGGACTGAACTATATCGAAAGGTGGAGTGTTCTCGCCAACTGAGCTTCGATAATTTTTAAACTTGAAGCTTTTGAGACGAGCCCCCTGGTTGGTAAACAAAGCAATGTAGTTGTCGGTTTCGACGCGGATGTCCTTGGCCTCGGGGCTGACCGGAACCGCAACCGGCTTGGTCGGCGGAGAGGGAGCTGGCACCGACTGCTCAGCGACCGGAGCTCTCTCCGGTTCTTTCTTCTCTACTTCCGGTGCTAAGGTGGGCGGCGTGCCATAATAGCGGGTCATCCACTCTTGGTAGATCACCAAAATGAGTATCGACAGGGCGATGGCTAAAAATGCACGCTTATCCATGAGTAATAATTTTTAGCGAACTGGATCGTACCCGCCTGGAGTCCAGGGGTGGCAGCGACTTACCCGTTTGAGCCCAAGTGATAATCCTCTCAGAATCCCGTGTTTCTGAATTGCCTCAGAAGCATAAACGGAGCAGCTCGGAAAAAAACGGCACGAGTGAGGCAAAAAAGGCGATATAAGCTTGTGATACGCCGACAAGATAACGGGAATAATGTTTTTACAAATTCGATACACTATTTCCGGCGACCTCTGTTTTGAATGAGAATATCTCGAAATTCAATTTCGACCTCATGCCAGGAAAGGTTCACCGCATCTTTCTTGGCGATAATGAGTACATCCTGACTGGGGACAATTTGGTGGCGGTACCTGCGGAAGCATTCTCTGAGAAGCCGCTTTACTCGGTTCCGGACAACCGCATTCCCTACTTTCGAACTAACGGTTACGCCAAGCCGGGCCTCTCCTCGCTCGTTCGGTTGGGTAATAATTAAGAGATGGGGGCCATGGATCTTTTTCCCCCAACGCGATAGGTTGAAAAACTCTGGCCGTTTTCTCAGACGGGCTTGCTTGGGAAAGTTCGCCTTGCCTCCCGACAACATCCTCCCTTTTACTTGCGAGCCCGTTTCGGTGGCACCCTAACTGTCAATCTTTTCCGACCCTTGGCCCTTCGCCTTTTCAATACTTTACGTCCCCCGGGGGTTTCCATCCGAATGAGAAAGCCGTGGGTCCTTTTGCGCCGCACGTTGCTCGGCTGATAGGTTCTTTTCATAGAAGTAATACTCCCTTGGACCGAATAAACGGCCAAGAAACTATTTCAATCATACACTTCGGGTATTGTCAATTTAACGCAGTTCGGGCTTGAGAGAACGCTGCATTAGATCGCGCACGGCCTCGTCGGGCTGCTTCCCTTCATAAATGACCTTATACATCTGTTCCACAATCGGCATTTCGGCGTTTAACCGCCTGGAAAGCAAATAGACAGAGCGCGTATTGCGAATGCCTTCGGCCACCATGCGAGTCTCTTGGCTGATCTCCTGCAAGCTCTTTCCTTCGGCTATCTTTATACCCACTTTTCGATTTCGGCTGAGATCGCCCGCACAGGTCAGCACCAAATCCCCCAAGCCCGGAAGGCCCGCGAGAGTCATTGGCTCCGCCCCCATCCGAACCGCTAAGCGCGTCATCTCCGCCAGCCCGCGAGTAATGAGGGCGGCGCGCGCATTATGACCGAGATGCAACCCGTCGCTTATGCCCGCTGCAATAGCAATAACATTTTTGATCACCCCACCCATCTGCACGCCAACGATATCCGTCGAGGTATAAACTCTAAAATTTTGCGTGCTCATCGTCGCTTGGACTTCTCTTGCTATCTCTTCACCACGGCCAGCGACAGTGACGGCTGCTGGCAGGCCTCGAGCGACTTCACTGGCAAATGTCGGACCGGAGAGGAAGGCATGCCTCTGCTTGTGCGGCTCACCGAATATCTCGGCCAGGACGTCTCCCATAGTTTTCAAACTTTCTTCTTCTAGCCCCTTGGTGCCGCACAATACGGTTGTTTCCGACGAGACATAAGACGAAGCGCTAGCTATAACCCCGCGCGCCGCGTGAGACGGAACAACGCAAATTATCAAAGATTTATTGGTGACGGCAGCTTCGATGGAGCGAGTGAATTTGATGCTCGACGGCAGGACGACACCGGCTAGATAGGTGCGACTCTCTCTGTTCTCCTGAAGCTCACGAAAACCTTCCGCCCCGTGGCACCAGAGTGTGACCTGTTCTCCCTTGTCAGCCAACAGCTTAGCCAGAGCGATACCCCATCCCCCCGCCCCAATAATTCCGATGGCTTTCAGCATTGTGATGAAAAGATCCCGAAACCGGAAGGAGAAATCAAGTTCGGCTAGAACTCGTCAAACAGGCTCGTCAGGGACACCGTTGGTGGATGAAAGGCTGCTCTCGTCCTCGTCCTCCTTCTCCGCCAGGCGTGCCAAGGATACGACCCGCTCGCCTTCATCGATATCGATCAATCGTACGCCTTGTGTGTTTCGGCCGATGACCCGGATATCTTTGATCCGAAGACGTATGATCTTGCCCTTGTTGGAGACCAGCATGAGCTGATCGTCTTCGGTGACCTGTTGGACACCAACCACACGGCCAGTTTTGTCCGTGGTCTTCATCGTAAAGATTCCTTTGCCGCCGCGCGACTGAAGGCGGTATTCATCGATCGCCGTGCGCTTACCAAAACCATTCTCAGCGACGGTAAGGAGGTCGAAGCCAAGGCTGAGGATTTCCATGCTCACCACCGAGTCGCCCTCATCGAGCCGCATTCCGACGACACCATAGGTTCCGCGACCGGTTGGCCGAACCTGCTCTTCTTTAAAACGTATCGATTGTCCATCGGCGGTGGAGAGAATGATCTCCTGCTGTCCGTCCGTCAGACGGACACCGATGACCTCGTCTCTATCTTCCAGCGCGATGGCGCGAATCCCATTGGAACGCGGATTCGCGTAGGACATCAGCTCGGTTTTCTTTACCAGGCCCTTTTTTGTGGCGAAGACAACGTAGCGCCCCTCTTGAAACTCGCGGACGGACAAGAAGGCCGAAACTTTTTCTCCGGGTTCGAGATTGAGCAGATTGACAATGGGTTTGCCCCGAGCGGCTCGGCTAGCCTGAGGCAGCTCGTGAACTTTGATCCAATAAACCTTGCCGATGGTCGTGAAGAAAAGAATGTACGCGTGCATGGAAGCGATGAAAAGGCACTCGACAAAATCTTCTTCTCTAGTAGTGGCGCCGATCTTTCCCTTGCCGCCGCGCCGCTGCGCGCGGTAGAGAGTAACCGGATTGCGCTTGATGTAGCCTTCGTGGGAAATGGTGACCGCCATGTCTTCGTCGACGATCAAGTCCTCGATGGAGATCTCCTCGGATTGGGCAACAATCTGGGTTCTGCGCTCGTCGCCATACTTCTCCTTGATCTCCTTTAGCTCTTCGACAATGATGCGGTAGATTTCCTTCTCGTTTGCCAGTATCGCCCGGAGCTTGGCGATGAGCTCCACCGTCTCCTTGTGCTCTTCAAGAACTTTGTCGCGCTCCAAGCCCGTCAATCTTTGCAGCCGCATATCCAAGATCGCTTGCGCCTGGATTTCCGAGAGACCGAAATTCTGCATTAAACCGTCTTTTGCGGCCTTGGGATCTTGGGAACGGCGAATCAGAGTGATGACGGCATCGAGATGATCGAGCGCAATCTTCAGGCCTTCGAGGACATGAAGGCGCTCTTCCGCCTTGCGCAGGTCGTAGGCGGTGCGCCGGGTCACCACTTCTTTACGGTGATCCAAGAAAGCTTTGAGCGCTTCTTTGAGATTGAGTATCCTTGGGCGGCCATCCGCAATGGCGAGCATGTTCACGCCGAAAGATTCTTGCAATGCGGTGTGCTTATAGAGCTGATTGAGGACGATGTCGGGTATTGCATCGCGTTTGAGTTCGACGACGATCCGCATCCCTTCGCGGTCCGACTCATCGCGAAGATCCGCAATTCCGTCAACTTTCTTCTCCTGTACCAGACCGGCAATCTGCTCGATGATCCGATTCTTGTTGACCATGAAGGGGATTTCACTGATGACGATCTGCTCCTTACCGGTGCGTTTGACCGTCTCGGTGAAAGCCTTGCCGCGCATCTGAATGATGCCCTTACCTTCGTCATAAGCCTGAGCGATCGGCTCCTTGCCGTGGATGAAACCTCCAGTTGGGAAATCCGGCCCTGGGATATACTTCATCAATTGCTTGATGGTAAGATCCGGATTCTCCACCAGGGCAACCAGTCCATCGATCACTTCCCCCAGATTGTGCGGCGGAATATTGGTCGCCATGCCGACCGCGATACCCGAGGCGCCGTTGACCAGCAAATTGGGAATGCGCGACGGCAGAACCGCTGGCTCTTTGAGCGAGTCGTCGTAGTTGGGAATGAAATCGACTGTCTCTTTTTCGATATCCGCCAACAGCTCTTCGGCGAGTCGGGCCATCCGGATCTCGGTGTAGCGCATCGCCGCAGGCGGATCAGGATCTATGGAGCCGAAGTTCCCCTGCCCATCGATGAGCGGATAACGCATCGAGAAATCTTGCACCAACCGAACGATCGTATCGTAAACGGCGGCATCGCCATGGGGATGATACTTACCGATGACATCGCCGACGAGCCGAGCCGATTTTTTGTAAGGCTTATCCCAGGTGTTCCCCATGTCATACATGGCGTAAAGCACGCGGCGGTGGACCGGTTTGAGACCGTCCCGCACGTCGGGTAGAGCGCGGCTGATGATGACGCTCATGGCGTAGTCCATAAAGGACTGCCGCATCTCGTCTTCGATGTAGACGGGGATCTTTTGCTGTTTCAGCGTCGCTTCCATGCTCTCGAGGCGTTCCAGTAGTTCAAGTCGTTCAAACCGTTCAAGCCGTTATACGATCGTTTTGAACTTGTTGAACGAATTGAACGGCTTGGACTTTGATCGTGGTTTAGATATCCAGATTCTTCACGGTCAACGCATGTTCTTCGATGAACTTGCGTCGAGGTTCCACTTCGTCACCCATCAACGTAGAGAAAATATCGTTGGCTTCGACAGCGTCTTCAATACGCACTTGCAAGAGCACGCGAGTCTCGGGGTTCATGGTCGTTTCCCAGAGCTGCTCGGGGTTCATTTCCCCTAAACCTTTGTAGCGCTGGATGTATTGACCCTTCTTGCCGCCTTCAAGAATATAGTCTGCAAGTTCCGTAAAAGAACGCAGCTTCGCTTTCTGTTCGCCGTTCTCTACCGAATAAGGTGGCGACCCCGGGCTCATGAGTTCGCTGAAAAGCCGCTTGAGCTCTTTATACTCGACACTGGCCAGCAGCTCGCGGTCGATCACGGTATGCAGCCCGGTGCCGTTGGAGCGCGTGGCACAAACAAGCTTGAAGCAGTTATGTTCCGGATCTTCTTCGAGTGAACACGAAAGCGGCGCTTCGTCGGGCGCAACCAGGTTGATGTACGATTCGAGATCGTTTCGAAATTTTTTCAGCGCCGTTTCATCCTTGAGAGTCTCGTCGCTGAAATCCGGCTCAAGCAACAGGGCTTCGAGGACAGACCGGCTTCTTCTTTTTCGTGCCGCAACGGCCATCAGTTTCTCCCAACGCAGCACCTTCTTGATAAAGGCCTGGAGCGGTTGTCCAGCGAGGCCGTTGCCATTATTCGACGTCCGCACTCGAATATCCTCGGTGCCGATCTCGATTAGATAATCTTCCAGTCCGGTCTCATCTTTGATGTAGCGTTCCTGTTTTCCCCGTTTCACTTTGTATAAGGGTGGCTGAGCGATAAACAAATGGCCTTTCTCAACTAAATCGGGCATCTGGCGGTAAAAGAAGGTGAGCAATAACGTTCGGATATGTGAGCCATCGACATCCGCGTCTGTCATAATCACAATCGAATGATAGCGCAGCTTGTCTGCATCATAATCTTCCTTGACCCCTGTGCCCAGGGCTGTGATCATCAGGCGGATCTCCTGAGAGGAAAGCATTTTGTCGAAGCGAGCCTTTTCGACATTGAGAATTTTACCCTTGAGCGGCAGAATCGCTTGATTGCGCCGGTCTCGGCCCTGTTTGGCCGATCCACCGGCAGAATCCCCCTCCACCAAGTAGAGCTCACTCAAAGCTGGGTCTCGCTCCTGACAATCGGCAAGTTTTCCCGGTAAAGAACCAGAATCCAACGCGCCTTTGCGCCGCGCGAGCTCTTTGGCTTTTCGCGTCGCCTCCCGGACCCGCGCCGCCTCAACGCCTTTCATCATGATTTTCTTGGCATCCGTTGGATGTTCGGCGAGATAATTGGCGAGCCTCTCATTGACGAGCGCCTCGACGATGCCTTTCACCTCGCTGTTACCCAGCTTAGTCTTTGTCTGGCCTTCAAATTGAGGTTCCGGAACTTTGACACTGATGACAGCAGTCAAGCCTTCGCGGACATCTTCTCCCTGAAGATTCTCATCGTCTTTCTTAAGCTGACCGCTGTCTATCGCGTAGCTGTTGATGGTGCGTGTCAGCGCGGACTTGAAACCGATCAAGTGGGTGCCACCTTCCAGGGTGTTGATGTTATTAGCGAAGGCAAAGACGTTTTCGACATAGCCGTCGTTCCACTGCATCGCGATCTCGACATCGATGCCTTCTTTTTCACCCTGTAAGTAGATCACTTTCGAGTGAATCGCAGATTTGGCGCGGTTGAGATGCTCGACAAAAGAGACAATACCACCCTTATAGAATAGCTCGTGTTTTTTCTGGCTCCTCTCGTCCTCGATGGTGATTTTGACTCCTCGATTCAAAAACGCCAGCTCGCGCAGTCGTTGAGAAAGAATGTCAAAGCTAAACTCGGTGGTTTCGAAGATCTTGCTATCGGGCTTAAAGGTGACCCGGGTACCGCGCTCCTTGGATTTTCCAACTTCCGCCAAACTTCCCTGAGGCTCGCCCCGCTTGTAGCTCTGCTGATAAACTTTACCGTCACGCTTGATCTCGACTTCCAAAGTTTCCGACAAAGCGTTGACCACCGAAACACCCACGCCGTGCAGACCACCGGAAACCTTGTACGAAGCTTTATCGAACTTGCCACCCGCGTGGAGCTTCGTAAGCACGACTTCGGCAGCGGAGACTTTTTCTGTCTTATGAATATCGACCGGAATGCCGCGGCCATTGTCGACCACCGTGACACTATTATCGATGTGAATCGTGACATCAATCCTGTCGCAATAACCGGCCAAAGCTTCGTCAATGGAGTTATCCACAACCTCATATACGAGGTGATGAAGTCCCCGTTCACTGGTGTCACCGATGTACATTCCCGGGCGTTTTCGGACCGCTTCGAGCCCTTCCAAAACCTTTATGTTATCGGCTCCGTAGTCCGATGCTTGCGGAGTATTTGTTTCGGCCATTTTTTTATTAACTACTAACGGCGATTTTACTAGAAAAATTCCGAGGTTAGCCTGTCTTTTGACTAATAAAAATAGTACCGGAAAATCCGCCAAAAGTAAAGCGGAAAATTGACTATAACATGTTGATTTTGCGGGTAAAATATTGGCCTTCCAAAAACCCTGAGAGCCGCCTACGACTAGACGGCGAAGTCTCCCAGGCTTGTTGACAGCAATGGAGGTCTGAGAGAAAAGGAGGGGCCATGAAAACTGCGTTGGCTGCGCTTAAATTCCTGACCTTTGCTGGCCGATTCGATCGGAATGAGGTCAACCTGGAACAAGTTAGCGCCGCCATACCCTATTTTCCGTTGGTTGGAATTTTTTTGGGATTTGTCTTAGTTCTACTAAATCGTTTTTTGGATCCCCGTCTTGAGTCGGAAATTCTTGGCGCTCTTCTCATCGGAGTCCTCGCACTTCTAACCGGCGGGATTCATTACCAAGGATTGCAAAATACCTTTGATGCGTTGTCAGTAAAACCAGGTCAAGGAGAAGAGACAGGAGGCAATCACGTGTTTGGAGTGCTAGCAATCGTGTTTGTGGTCTTGCTCAAAGTTCGGGCCGTGGAAGTGACCGGAGAAACACGCAGCCTCGGGCTTCTCTTGACGCCGTTGTTCGCTCGTTGGTCGCTAGTGATTTTCCTTTATGGCGCGGCCTCCGCCTCTGAAGGCACTGCGCGGATCCTCACCGACAACGTTAGGGCATGGCACCTGGTTTTAACAACACTCGTAACCCTGGCACTAGCCGGTTTTCTGGTGGGACGAACAGCACTCTGGATTGGACTATATTTGTCTCTTTTTGCTTTGCTTAGCCGAAGTTATCTCCGAAGGCGAAATGACTGCATCGAGTCTGATAACTTTGGAGCGGTCATCGAGTTGAGTGAAACCTTGAGCTTCGTTCTCTTCGCATCCTTGTAAGGCAACACCGGCCTCGCTGCCGACCCCATGGAGATCTTCAAGCGGCGACGCTGAGAAATTTATTGCATAGGGTTCAGCATGCCTGTCGAGAGGAGTCGACATTCCCGGAGTTCGTGCGGAATGATTTTGCTTAGATTGCCAAGAATCTTGACAAACTTTATTTCTTGTAATAGCTTCCGCTTCACTGTTTTCGACGCTCTGAGGCGCCAGGGAAGTCCGGTCAAAATCCGGCGCGGTCCCGCCACTGTAATGGCGACGAAAGCCGCAACAGCGAGTCACTGTCCTGAACCTAGTCGAAGGATGGGAAGGCGCGGCGAGTAGATTAAAGCCTAAGCCAGGAAACCTGCCTCGAGCATTTTTTCAACCGGCCTCTCCGGAAGAGAGAGAAAGGTTCCCAGCACTTATCCTTTTCTTTTTTATCCCGCAGGGGCCCCGACGATTTTTGATCGTTATGAGGACCGCCCTTTTTTTGCTGCTTTCTTTAGCGTTGCACGCGATGGCACTGAGCTATCCGGTCTTTTTCTCGGCGCCGCGCAATGCCGAGCTTCTGCCGGTGATCGTCCTCGGCATAGAGGATAGAAGTGGCGGCGACGTTGGGGAAGACGGAGGGAGCGAGAGCAGCAACAGTCGGCAACTCCCCCCGAAGCGAGTTGGACGGACCGAGCGGCAGGTACGAGCGAATGGTCTGATGAAGACGGAGCAACAAGAAAATCATAACAATGTCGCTGGTGATTTTACCGACATTATGACCGCGAGCGAGGGTGTCGTCGCCGTCTCCAATCAGAAAAGTGAAGGGGGGCTGGAAGCAGGCTCGGCGGGCCTTGCGGATCACGGAAAAGATGTCGCCGATGGAGCGGGTAACGCAGGCTCTGCTGGAGGAACCGGACATGGCACTGGAGGAACCGGATACGGCAACGGAAACGGAACAGGAAGCGGCAATATAAGGGCAAAGCGAGTGGCAGTGAGCTACGCCTATAGCCCAAAGCCTGAATATCCGGAAAGCGCACGCAGGGAAGGGCGCGAAGGAACCGTGGTGCTCAGGGTTCTAGTGGATGAGGAAGGAAGATCCAAGTCGCTAGAAGTGAACCACAGCTCTGGCTTTGAGGCTCTGGACAGAGCTGCGTTGAGCACGGTGCGAGGATGGCGCTTTAACGCCGCCCGTTACGGTGACCAGCGTGTGGAAAGCTGGGTAAAAATACCTATCGTATTCCGACTTGCGGACTCAAAAAACTAGTGTCCTGTTCAGGAGGCAATAGAGAAACGATTCTATAGGCTTGCAGACGGATGTCAGGGAAAGAGGTGACTCCGCAAAGGATAAAGGCAAAGGCGAAAGGATGAAAGAGCAAATTCATCTCTTATCTCTTCTCCTTTAACCTTTCGGGGAATTCCCCTGCTGCCCCGCAACTGTAAGGGCTACGAAAGCCGCACGCACTAGCCACTGCCTAAAACCAAGGATAAAGGAAAAAGGCAAAAGGATGAACGAAAAGCTCATCCCTGATCCCTTATCCTTCTGCCTTTGATTTGGTGGGAAGGCGCGGCAAGTAGGTTTGAAGCCCGAGCCAGGAGACCTGTCCGATCTGCTTAACGTTCCCCTTTCGCGGGAAAAGGAGAGGTTTTATGGTTTTGGTCTTTGTTGTTCTGCTTTTCATTTTGCTTCCGAGCTTTTCTCGAGCCGCGGAACCTACCCCCGTGGAAAGTCTTCCTCCAATGGTTGTAACCGCTACACGCACCGAAGTTCCACTCAATCAGCTCACCACATCCCTCACAGTCATCACCGCTGAAGACATTCGCGAGCGCCAAGCGGAACTGGTATCGGAGGTCCTGCGCGATGTCGCCGGTGTCAATGTCGTTCAAAACGGTTCTATGGGAACTACGACTTCCGTTTTCATTCGCGGCTCCGCATCCAATCAGGTACTGGTCATGATCGATGGCGTTGAAATAAACAGCACAACCACGGGTGCCTATGACTTCGCCAACCTGACGACCGATAACATCGAGCGGATCGAAGTCCTCCGCGGCGCCGGTGGCACTCTTTACGGCTCGCAAGCCATCGGCGGCGTAATCAATATCATCAGCAAAAGAGGCCAAGGGCCATTGGATGTGGGCGTCTCCCTTCAGGGCGGCAATGGTTGGACCAACCGTCAAGTTGCGACCGTCCGAGGAGGAGTGGGAGACCTCGGCTATTCCTTGAGCGTTGGCCACTTGGCGAGCGATGGCTTTCGGAGCGTCAACGACGATTATCACAATCTGTCCACATCGGCGCGGCTGGACTATCAAGTAACAGAGAATGCTAACCTCACAGGGATATTTCATTTCATCAACACCCGCGTCGGCCTGTTCAACAACAACAATTTTGCATCCGTACCCGATCCCAACGCTCGCCAAGCTACGACTCAATACGTCGGCAAACTTGAGTGGGCACAAAAAATAATGGCGAACTGGGATTACCGAGTTTTCGGCGCCATGTATAAAGAGCATGACAAGTTTAGCGACGATGTCGATCCCTGCGTCTTTTTTGGATCCCCTTGCGATTCGTTCACCCGCGATATCTTTCGCCCACAAATCACCACCGGGGAATTTCAAACCAACTATCGGCTTGAAGACTGGAGCACGACGACTTTCGGCGTCCAATACAATCGCCGGTCGGCCAGCACCACCGGTGGAATCGATGAAGCCATCAATAATGTCGGCTACTATCTGCAGCAACAATTTCAGTTTTTCGAACGCCGGCTGATTGCGATTCCGGGGATCCGTCTGGACGATAATCAACAGTTCGGCACCGCTTGGACGCCAGCATTCTCCGCGGCGTATCTTTTCAAGGAAATCGGCACCAAGCTAAAAGGCGGCTATGCCAAGGGCTTTAGAGCGCCATCCTTGAACGAGCTGTTTTTTCCTCCAGCCTTCGGTTGCCCCGCTTTCGGTAATCCAAACCTCGGTCCGGAGAAGAGTTGGGAAATAAACTTTGGCATCGACCAGAGCTTTCTCGCCGAGCGACTTAGAATGGGTGCGAACTATTTCCATCGCGAGGTGAAAGACCTGATCGAAGCAAGACCCATTCCCGGAGACCCAATGGGTTGTTTACGCGCCGTGAATGTGGGACGCGCCCGGTTCGACGGTGTGGAGTTAACTTTGGGAATAAAAATTTTCGAGGGGCTCACCTTGAATGCCAATTACACCTATCTCGACTGGGATACCGCGGACGGGACCCTACCGCGCCGGCCGCACAATAGCGGGAACATCATCCTGAACTATCTACGGGATGCTTTGAACGTCAATCTGATCGTCAACATCGTCGGGCGCTTTGACGACTTCAGAGCCGCCTCGCCGTTCGGCGATACGATCACCGCTGGATATGGGATTGTCGACCTCGCAGCATCCTACAAGCTTCCGTGGCGGATGCCCCTTGTCAAAGAACTAAGCCTGATCGGCAAAATTCAGAACTTGTTTAACAAGAGATACGATCAGGCGGACGGGTTCCGCGCGCCGCCGCTTAACTTTTTACTCGGCTTTCGCGCCAACTTTGGGAATCAATAGGAGAAGAATGTTCAAAGTTCAATGTTCCATGTTCAATGTTTCGATTTGACATGCATGATAACAAAATCATCGAGGTTACAGTCGTTGTCGATTTTAGATCGAAAACGCAGCTTCCTATTGAAAAAACAGTGATCATGCATGAAAAAAGCACTGTGTTCGACGCTCTAAGCGCAGCCGTTCCAGTGGTCACTTCACGCAAGTTCGGTATGGATCACTTTGTCGAAGAGATAGCCGGAGTCAGAAATGATTTCGCCAGCGACCGTGGCTGGCACTTCGAAG
>Ga0209799_1000108_pt1 | contig 14468 bp, 21 predicted proteins | sample PanSoiPlo36MoBio_FD_188324 | JGI IMG/M metagenome (GOLD analysis project Ga0209799, IMG submission 188324) | Tropical forest soil microbial communities from Panama analyzed to predict greenhouse gas emissions - Panama Soil Plot 36 MoBio (SPAdes)... | ecosystem: Environmental > Terrestrial > Soil...
CGACGAGGACGCCGAGCACGGCATCGGGGTCGCTCCAGTCCTCGAGGCCGAAGGTGGCCGCGCGTCTCAGCAGGGCACCGGGCTTCCGTCCATTGCCACCGTCACCCGCATCGCCCTGCATGGCAGAGGGGGTGTAGACCCTCGCCCGCGCATGTGTCAAGGTGGGCTCGTAGCAAAGCGGAAAGCATGTCGAAGACTGCACTCAGGTATCAGAAACGACACGTTTCGACGCGAAACTGCCGAATTTCCCTATCGCTTCTTCCGACGCTTCTGGCGCGGTTTCTTCCGCAGCTCCTGGAGGAGGCGCAGTTGCTCCGTCAGCACGGTGACTTGGTTCCGCAGGCGCACCAGCTCCTCGCTGTTCATGCAGTGCTCGCGGAGCAGATCGCGCACCAGTTCCGAATGCGTGAGGCTGCCCAGCCGTGAACGCTGACTCTCCACGTAGTCACGTGTCACGGCGTCGAGGCTCAAGCCCAACCGTTTCACGGCCCACCCCTTTCGGGTCCGCTTTACCGGAGGCGTCTGGATTGTCACGCGCTTTTTTTGCGCGAAACGGCGCTTTCCTACCAGCGCTGCCTTTTGCACTAGACTACCCGTCGCACATCGTCTATAGATGCGCCCTTTCGGCACAACTTGGTGCACGACCGTTTCCGCGAATCTTCCTCCTTCAGTCAAGTCCCCCATAAGGTGGAGACGGAGTCATCTCTGGGAGGATGGGATGATGGGACGGCGACCGCCCCGTAAATCTGCCCGTACGACTGGCAACGGTCGCCATGGACCGGGTGGGGCGCAGCGGAAGAATCCACTCGCGATCTCGTGGGAAGAGGCGGCGTATCTGGTGTCCATGCATCCCCGCACCTTGAAGCTCCATCTCAAACGCACGGACGCCGCGTGTCTCGTGCGAATCGGGAAGCGCTATCGTCTTGATCGGAAAGGCTTTTACCGCTGGTGCCGGCTGCAGGGTTTCGAGGGGGCCTCGAGTCTCTAGGAGGTCGTGATGGCGAACGATCCGTGGCGACGAGACTGCATCGGCAGCTCCGACGCGCCAGCGGTCGCGGGCGTCGATCCCTTCCGGTCGGCGGGGGACATCTGGGCGGAGAAAACGGGACGCATCCCGGCGTCCGATTCGGACGAGAATGGCAGCCATGCCACTCTCTCAGCGCTCTCCTTGGGGAGCGTGATCGGCCCGCTTCTCGTCAACTACGCGGCGCGGATGATCGACCGACCCGTGGCGGGGGAGGTCTGGTACCGCCATCCGACGGCGCCGATGGCCTGCAGCGTGGATGGCATCTCGCTTGATCCGCCCGGCGTGCTGATCGAGGCGAAGACGACGGGGATCATCGCCCCGGTGCCGCCACAGTACGCCCACGCCTACGGCGAGGACGGAACAGATGAGGTGCCGCAGTCCGTCACGATCCAGGTGCATCACGCATTCGCGGTCTTGGATGCCCAGCCGAACATGCCGCCCATCCAGACGGCGCTCGTCCCCGTGCTGATCGGGGGCCGCGGCATCCGCTGCTATCGCCTCACGCGGGACGAAAAGCTCGTCTGCGATCTCATTCATCTCGAGACGGCGTGGTGGGAGGACTACGTCGAGGGAGACCGCTGCCCGCCGAACGATCCGCCGTCGCTGCCGACCCTCAAGCGCTTTGAGCGCCGCCCGGAGACACCCCCGCGCCCGGTCGATAACGTGTACGTCTCCGAATGGCTCCAGGCCAAGGCCGTCTTGAAGCAGGCCACGGCGAACGAGGAATACCTCCGACGGCTGATCTTGGCGGAGCTGGGCGACAGCGAGGTGGGGGAGTGCGTGCTGGGCCGGCTCACGTTCAAGGAGACGAAACGGGCAGCCTACCACGTGGGCGCGACCACCTTCCGAACGCTCCGCTTCGAGGGCAGGTGATGGACTGGTGGCACTTCGGCTCCGCCGCGCTGGGAGCCTTCTGTGGCTACATGGCGGCGTGGGGCGTGCGGGCATGGCATGACCGGGAGCGGTCCCGGCGCTGGGTGATCGGGGACGAGGAGTTTCAGCGATGGGCGATACAGAAGTCGCAACAGCAGACCGACAGGTAATCGCGGGCACGCTCGAGGGGGTGATCACGTCCTCCGCGATGGAGGCAATCACCCGCAGCGAGCTCGACGTGCAGATCGTCACTGCGCGGCGCTTCCCGCGCTCCTTGGCTCACTTCAAGGCCAGAGCCCTCACCATGATCCGGCTGGACGTGGAGACGGCGCAGAGCTGCTTCTACGTGCTCCCGCGGCGCCAGCGTCAATCGGACGGCACGTTCAAGCGGGTGACGATTGACGGCCCCGGCGTGCGCCTCGCGGAGATCGCCCAGGTGGCCTACGGCAACATCCGTGCCGGCGCCCGCATCGTCGCGGAGACCGATCGGGAGGTGGTGGCGCAGGGATTCTGCCACGATCTCGAGACGAACACGGCAGTCGTGATGGAGGTCCAGCGCCGCATCGTGGACGGGAACGGGCGACGCTACTCGGACGACATGATCACGATGACGAAGAACGCCGCGTGCTCCATTGCACGACGCAATGCCGTCTTCGCCGTGATTCCCCGCGCCTTCATCAATCCCCTCCTCGAGGCTGCCAAGAAGGTGGCCGCAGGGGATGCGAAGACCCTCTCAGAGGGACGCCAGCGGGCCCTCGCCGCCTTCGCGGAGATGGGCGTGTCGCCGGCGGCGATCTGTGACAAGCTTGAGCGGCGTGGCATCGAAGATCTCGACCTGGAGGATCTCACGTTGCTCTCCGGGCTCCTGACCGCGATCCGCGAGCGCGAGACCACCGTCGAAGCGGAGTTTCCGCCGCCGCCGGGCACAGAGGACACACCGGGGAGCCGCACTGCGGCAGTTGCGGAGACCTTGGCCCGGCGGCGGCGTGCCGCCGATCAGGCGACCGGACGCGGCGCGGAGTCTCCTGCCACCCCATCCCCGGCGGCACCTCCGGAGACTCCGTCGCCGCCCTCCACGCCGGAGAACCCGTGAGTGCTCGCCTTCTGGCAGCTATTCGCGTGGTGTGATCTCCACGCATCCCGGTGGCGCCTGCCGACGGCGGACCTAGCGACAGCAACCCGAAGCCGCAGGCTCGTCGCAGAATACTATGACCGCCAGGGCTTTCCGATCCCCGCCGTGGACGGTGTGGAGCCGGCTCTCGTCTGGGCGCGGATGTTCGAGGATCCTAATTACAGGCGCGTCGCATTGGACGAGCTGCCGGACGGCTCTCTCCTCTCCACGGCTTGGTTGGGCCTCTATTACGGCTTCGGTGGCCAGCCCTACATCTTCGAAACGATGCGGTTCAAGGAGGATCGGGGTGGACGGCGTGACTGGCTCACCTTCCCCGATCCGGTGGACGGGGGAGAGGCGGAACAGCTCCGCTACACGACGGAGGAGGAAGCGCTGGCCGCCCACCATGAGATTGTTCGACGCCTCCGCATCCGGCTAGGACACTGATGGCGTGGTCGGCGCTCTCGCGGCTCGAGCGGAAAGCCGTCCAGGGCCGCGCGGCCCGCGAGTGCCCGCCGCATCCGCCCACCAAGCAGTTCTGGCAGTCAGGCGATTACGCGACGCCCGACAAGCTCGTCTGCGGCCGGTGCTTCGCCGTCCTCGCACAGCGCAAGTCCCAGCGCCGGTAGTGCAGCAGGTTGGCGCAAGTTTGCACTTGACGACACACCCGTTCGCGCGTACCGTCATTGACATCATGAAAACCACCCTTCTGGCCCTCACCGTCTCCACCCTCCTCGCTGGGCCCGTCTTCGCCGGCGGCGTCTTCCTCCAGGCCCCGAACGGGCAGTACCTCGGGAACCTGAATAGCAACCGCTTCGACCCGAATTCGGTGGCGAACCCCTTCGGGCGCTACGGCTCGCAGTTCAGCCCTGACTCGATCAACAATCCGTTCAGTGAGTGGGGGTCGCCATTCTCGCCGAACGGCGTGCGAAACCCGTTCGCGACGGGCGGTCCCCACATCATGGGCGATGACGACTAACCCGCGCCGTGCGTGAGGGCGTTCGCGAACTTGACGGCGTACCCTTGGATCGTTGACGCCTGATCCAAGCCGTTGACGATCTTCCGGGCGTTGTAGAAATCAGTCTGATCGGCGTTGATATACTTGCCTAACCCGACACCCGTGAAATCGCCATCCCGCATGCCGCCGAAGATCACCTCCGTGGCGATCTGGAGATCGAGGGCGGTATCGGCCACCTGGACGAGCTGCCCGTTCAGCTTGAGCTTCTGGTCTTGCTTGTCGTAATTCTGGTACCACGTGAGCTGCACGAAGCCGCGCCCGTAGTACACCTGATTGTAGGGGCCATCAGGGACACCGTACGGCTTCCCCTTCCCCTTCCCATACTCCGCGATCGGCTGCATCGTGAGCGCCGTCTCGTGGTAGGTCGTGGCGAGCAGATATGCCGTCCAGCGGTCATCCCACTGGAGTTGCTCCGCGTAGTCGAGCAGCGCCGTCTGCCCGTCCACCTGCTTCTGGTTCATGGAGCCCGAGAAGAGCGAGCCCCGCACAGAATCATAATAGTATTTTCGGTTGATTGGCCCGACGCTCATGGCTCCTCCGATTGCCCGTCGATCGGATACGCAGACTTGTGTTGCATGCCCATCCACCGCTCCATCTTCTCGCTGATCCGGCTCAAGTTGTCCGTCTGCTTCTGCAGCTCGCCCGTCTGACGCTGCAGCTCGACGATCTGTGTGCGCTCGACCTCAATCAGCTCCTTGGCGAGCTTGCCGTTCTCGATCAGGCGATCAGTCACCACCTCGATCTGCGCGCCAAACTTGAAGACCACGAACCAGAGCAGCACGCCGGCGACGACGATCGGGAAGCCAACCTGGGTGATGGCACGGGAGGCAACATCGACCCAGCCCGTCCCGGGCACGACAATGGTCGGAGTCTGCTGCGGCGGCGGGGACCCCGTCATCCGCGCATCTCAAGGCGTGCGTACCGCCGCAGGATGTCGCTCCCGTACTGAGCCGTCTTCGGTCCGTGCAGGCGGGGATCAGGACCACCGAAATAGCGTTCCGCCGTGCCGCGTACGCTGCCGCTCGTGGCGTTGAGATCGTCCCGCAGATGCAGGGCACCGGCGACCAAGTTGTCCAGCGGATCGTCAATGTTGGCAGGGCGCCCTGTGATGGCTTCCACACGGCTCGCGTACTGGCGGAAGGTGTCGGGCATGAGCTGCATGAGTCCGCGTGCGCCCTTGTAGCTCACGGCTCGCGGATCACCGGCTGACTCCTGGTCTTGGACCGCGCGCATCAGGTTTTCCGGGACACCGACGACTCTGGCGACGCTCTTGCGTGCCGCGTCATAGTCGGTCGCATTGAATGCCGTAGGAGCGGGACCGGATGAGGTGTTCAGTTGCGCGGGTCTCCAGTCGGCCCCGTAGGTGCGCTCCATCTCGTCGTCCATCTGCCGCTGTGTGATGTAGCCCGCCGCGACGCGTCCCTGTAGGTCTTTCCGCGTGGCCTCCTGCCCGCCGGGGATTGTCCGATTCTCAGGCCCAGACGGTTGCGCGGCTGCGGGCGGAGCGGCTGGTGGCGCTTCCGAGCTCCCGGTCGATTGCTCCATCTCGGAGGGCTGCGTCAGGAATTTGTCGTAGGCTTTGATCGCCTCCTGCCCGCCAGGCGTCCCGACCACGGCGGCACCCGTACGGGCGAGTGGCCGAACAGCGCTCGCGGCGATCCCTGGGTTTGCAAGTGCGGCACCCAGTCCGATATCGCGGAGCGCCCCCCACCAATCGCCGTGGTAGGCTTTCCGGGCAGCGGAAGCGGCACCGACGGTAACGACTCCACCGCGGGCGTATGTGGCGAGTCGGCTGGGTTCCGGCGCGGGCGGTACTTCTGCCAAGGACAGCTCCCGTTGCGGTGGCAGCGATGGCGGAGTCACCTCCGCCGGGGTCGGCAGTCCCCGTTCTGGGATGGTCGGCAACTCTGGCAGTGAGACTGCCTCGCGGCTCCCAGCCCTCGTGAAATCCTCGAAAGCCTTCCCGGCAACGCCGTCTGGATCGACCACTGCCCGCACGGCAGGCCGCACGCCTTGCCAGAGCCTCGCCATCTTTGCGGGATCGCCCTTCGCCCGCTGCGCGAGGTCGGTGAAGAAGCCGCCGACGACGGTACTCCACTCTTCGGGGTGTCCACCCGTCACCAGGACTTTGCGGACGAAATCGAGCCGCTGGGGATTCTGCCCAGTGCCGACCACGGCCCGGAACGCGTCCACCGGAGACTCCGCCTTGCTGATCTTGGTGGCGATGATCTTGGCGGGGCGGATCGCGAGCTTCCACTGCTGGTTGGCACTCTCCAACGCCTTCGCGGCGGGGGTGCCCTCAAGGAGCCCCGCCTTCGCATCCGCGATCGCTTTCCGGATAGACGACGGGCCGCTGACCCGCTGGAGGGCTTTCTCGGCGTCGTCCAACTCCTTCCACGTCACGGTGCCTACCTCGCCCGCCCGCGTGATCTCCTGCCCGGTGGCCGGATCGATGATGCCCGTGCCCTGCGCCTTCGGCTGGAGCTTGTCCATGATCTTGTTGACTTGCTTGTGCTCCGCCGATTTCGCCAGCTCGCCCCACTCGTCCTCCGCCGCCTGGATGTCCTTGACGAGTTTCTGCCCGACGGGATTCTCGGAGGTGGCATTCAGCCCGTTCTTCTCCGCGAACTGCGCGATCTTGTCGTACGTGCCTTCCTGAAAGGCGCTCCGTCGCCCCGCTTCGGCGCCGGGATAGGTCTCGCGGAGCGTTTGGCCGGCTTTACCAGGCGTCGCCGTTTGGAGCCGTTCGATGTCCTCCGCGGCTTGCCTCGTCGCAGCAGCATCTGAGATGCCGGCAGCAGCCTGCGCGGCGCGCGCGCCGCCCTGTTGCTGGAGGGTTTCCCCTGCCTCACTGATGCCGGCAGCGACGTTGCCGGTTGTCGCTTGCGCCGTTCGCGCTGCCTCCGTGACGCCGCCTGCCCCTTCTGCGGCTGCTGTGCGCCGGGCGATGTCGGCGGCTTGTCCAGCTTCGCTTACACGGGTACCAACATTCTCGACTGCCTGCGCCGTTCTGGCAGCCTCCGCCGCTGCTCGTGCTCGAGCTGGCGCGGTGACTGCCTCTCGGACGGCGTTGACGGTCTGCGCGCCGCCGGTGAGAAGCTCCGTGCCGACACCCAGCGCATCGGCGAGCCACTGCGGGGTGCCGAGCGCCCGCGAGGCGACACTCACGCCCGATCCAGCGAGCATCAACTCCGGAGCGACCACCGGCGAGGTGACGAGGGCGAGATCTCCGAGCCGGGAGAGCATCGTCCGATCTTTCGGCTCAGGCGTGCCCTCCGGAGCTGTCACCCAGTTGGGGAACATCTCGGAGCCGATCCGGCGGGCGGCGTCGATGTAGCCGCGTCCGATATGCTCGATCTGCTGCTGCGCGCGGCCCCCGGCGGTGGGGGCGTTCTCTGGCTCAGTCGAGGGTGCCGGTGCCGGCGTAGGCTCGCCGCCGCCGCTCAGGCTCTTGGCGATCTCATCGATGTCGGCCGGCGTGGCACCGTCGCCCACCTCGACGCGCTTGGTCTGTCCGTTGATGGTGAGTTCGACGGTGGGCATGGATCACGGGAGGACGCGATACTGGATCCCGCCGCTCGTGGTGCCGCTCTTGGGCAAGCCTCCGCCTCCGCCGGGGACGCTCGAGGACGTCACCGTGCCCGCGGGCGTGTTGGCCGGTGTCTTCGTCTGGCTCTCGGTGGATTCGTCCGGGACCGCTTGCCCACCCAGACCGGTGACCACTTGGTTGTAGACCTTGATGAACGTGCGTTTGAAGGCGGCCGCTTCCTCGCGGTTCATTTTGCCGGCAGCGAGGCGCTTCCAATCCTTCCCGATGAGTTCGATCTCCGGAATGTTGATCCGGAGCCCCTTCGACCCAGCCGCCAGCGACTTGATCGCCGGGACGATCTTCGTGAGCCCGTTCTTGATGTAGGCCACGTCATCTTGAGTCTGTTGATCGCCCACCGCGCCGCGTACCGCCATCACCCAGGGATTGCCTGCCTGTGCCAGTCCAGCGGTCTGCCGACTCGTCTCCTTGGATGGGAGCACGTTGTTGATCGCTCGATTGTAGTCGGGTGCTTGGAGCCACTTGATGATGCCGGCGCCGCTGTTCTGCACCTCATTCAATTGGAGGGCGTTGGCCTTCGCAGCTTCGGCTCTCGCGGCGTCCGCAGCCTTCCGCGCGTTCAACTGCTCCGTCGTGAGATCAGCGCCTGAATCCGTGGTGCCGCCGCCCCCACCACCCGCCGTACCACCAGCTCCACCAGCGCCTGATGGCTGGACCCCCATCTCCTTCCCGAGCGGACTCTCAGGCGTCGGGGGCTTCATGGCGACGTTGGGTTGTGCGCCACGTGTTGGGGGCGGTCCCGCACCGCCGTCGCCACCGACCCGTGTCCAGCGCCCGAAATTGGGATGATCGGGATCCGCGATCCATTTCTCCCCGACGTCCCAATGCGCCGCGCGTTCCTCCGGGGTCTTCGGCGGTGGGACGAGCTCCCCGCGATTGTAGCGCTGGAGATTGAGATTGAGGTTCAGCCCTTTGATCAGATTGTTGAATTCGTTCTGATCCATCGCCATCTTGAGGCGCAGGAGATTGATCTGCTGGCCTAGGTCACCATGCGCCGACCGCATGTCCTGATTCGTCATGTCGAGAGCTTGCTTCGCGGCGAGGACGTTCAGACCCGAATTGTGGCGATCGATCGCAGCGTTGTACGCCCGGCGATAGTCGGCATCGGCGGCGCCAGCCATCCCGAAGGTCAAGATGTTGGCGAGAATCCCCGGCTTCGTGTCTTCCGGCAGATAATCCCGGTGCCCCGCGGCGTTCGCGGCTTGCGTGAGCTGCAAGTACTGGTTGAACCGCTGCTTGATCTCAGACGGCGACAGCCCGGCATCCTGCGTGACGGCGCCCAGCGGCTGCTGCGACGGATCAGGAGCGGATTGATCGACCGTGGGCGGCTGGGGCGTTCCCTGCGACGGCTGCACCGCAGGTGGCCCCGTCGTGCCATCGGGAAACTGATACCCTCCTGCCCACGGACCGGGCCCGGTCATCAGCCGCCGCCCGCCGTCGATCCCTGCTGCGACATCATGTTCCCCAGGCCGCCAATCGAGCCACCGACCTGCTGCCAGCGCTGGCCCGTCTGGCCCATCATCTCCCCGATGTACTGGCCCTTTGTCGGGTAGGCTTGGGCCCCTAGCTGCGCCAGCCGATCCTGCTGGTATGGTTGCTGCGCGGCCACGTCATAGCCAGACATCTTCCCCATCGCCTCCCCGAATTGCCCCATCGTCGACGGCACGGTGCCGTAGAGACCCATGGTACTCGCGGTGTTGGCCAGCATCGCCCCGGCGCCGCCCAGCTGACTGCCGCGGAGCCCCAGCGTCTGGTTGTAGATTTGGTTCGTACCCTGCCCGTACTGCCCCCCGAGGCCGAGCGCTTGATTCGCGGAATTCGCGTAGGCGTTCTGGAGGAGATCGTTCAGCTGCGTGCCGCGCTGGAATTGCGCGGAGCCCAGCGAGGTCGTCTTGTACTGGTTGAATTTGGAGAGTGCCTCGATCCCGGCGGAGGAATTTGCGTAGTCGGGTCCGAGCTGCCGCTGGAGCTGCTGGCGCAGTTGCATCTCCTGATCGTTGAATTGCTGCGTCAGGAACGGATCGAAGTCCGCTTTCCCGGCCTGGATGTCTTGGAGTTCCTTCTGCCAGCCCGCGATAATCTGCGGGTTCGGAGTGATCATCTGCCCATACTGGCCGAGTGTGCCCGCCGCCTGTCCGCCAAACTGTGGAGTCAGCTGTTGCTGCCCACCGATATTGGTGAACACGTTGGGCAGTGCCCCCGTCGCCCCGGCGGCGATGATGTCCTGATACGGCTGGTTCAGCTGCGATTCGATCGAGGGGTTGTACTGGAGGCTATAGTCCGCTGCCGGGGCCGCGACAGGTGGCGGGGGCGGCGGCTGCGGGGTTTTCTTCTTCTTGGCGGGCGCTTTCTTCTTCGCCATCAGTATCCCGTGGTCGTTGGCGTGTTGGTGGTGCTCATCGGCAACGATGGCGTCGTCGTCGGGGTCAGGGTGCTCTGCGGCAGCGACAAGTTCGAGGTCGTCGGAGTCGTCGGGAACAGCGAGCCACCCGTGGCGGCAGCCTGCGAGCCGTGGAGGTAGCCCATGATCTGGGCGAGGGTGGACTGGGCTGACGGCCCGACATTTGCCATCGGCCCCGCATCCGTCTGCGAGGTGTCGCCCATCGAGATGTCGTACGTCGGTGCCTGCGAGCCCGCCAAGTACATCTGCCGCTCGAGATCCGGAACGGCGGGCTGCGCTTTCTTCTGACGGCGGAGCGCGTTCCGCTGCTTGCGGAGCGCCGCCTTGTCCGGACCCTTTTTCATCACGGCCAGCTGCTTGTTCATCGTGTTCAGCTGCTGGTTGCGCCCGACTGCCTGCTGATAGTTCGAGAGCGCCTGCGAGTAGCTGGTCATCGGCGTCCCGGTATCGGGCGTGCCTGCCGTCGTTCCGGCAGCACCGCCACCTCCGGTGGCCCCGCCCATACCCGCGCCCGTCTGGCGAAGCGTCATCCCCGGCAGCATGCCGAGAAGGTAGGGCGTCATCTGGTTGTAGAGCGCCTGCCCTTGGAGGAGCTCTTGGCCGCCGCCGATCAGCTGATCTTGGGCGAGCTGGCGGAGGCGTTGCTCGTAACCCGTCGCGGGCGGGAGCTTCGGGCGCTTGTACTTCTCGGAGGCGAGGATGTCCCCGACACTCCCCATGATGCCGCCCAAGATGTTCAGGCCGGCGCCGGTCGCTCCCATTCCTGCCATCGGGCTACTCCTCCGGTTGCTGCTGGAGCGGCGGGAAGCCGGGTGATGGTTGGGTGGGTGGCTGCCACTGCGGCGGGGGCTGATAGGTATTCGGCGGTGCAATCTGACGCACGGCTTGCAGCAGATTGTTCAGTACCTGTGCCCGCTGCCGCGCGGCCATTTCCTCGCCCTGGAGCAGGCGGTTCAGGAAATTGTACCCATCGCCGGCGAGCAGCACGTCCACCAAGAGGTTCGGCTGCTCCTGCGCCACCGCCTCGAGATACCCGAGGAGGAGGTTCCGCACCTGCGTCTTCTGCTCAGGCGTCATGCCTTCCCTCTATGCCTAGTAGGTGCCGCTTGAGGTGGGCCGCTTCTCCTTGGCGTGGAAGCCAGCGAGCGTCTGGGCGAGGCGGGCCCGCTGGCCGAGCTTGCCCCCCTTCCCGGCTGCCTTCGCGAGCTTCTTCTGGGGGATCTTCTGCCCCTGCGGCACGCCGAGCTGCTTGTGGAGCGCTCCCGGGTGCTTGATCGCGCCCGCGATCCACTTCTTCGCCATGTCAGTATCCTCCGGTCAGATTCGGCTTCTTGACCGCCATCGCGAGATCACCCAGCCCGCCCGGCGGCGGGGTCGGCTTGGGCGGCTTCACGACCTTCGGAATGGGTGCCGTCATCTTGGGAATCTTCGGGGTCCCCGGTTCCTTGGGGGCCTTCGGTTCCTTCACGGAGCTCGCGAAGTCCTTGAGCTTCCCGATTGGGAGCCCGGTCTTCGTCGCGAGCCCTTTCTTCTTCCGGCCTAACTCGGCTCCGAAGAAGCGCCGTTGTCTGGGGGTGACGCTGGGCATGGGTCCTCCTTTCCATCGGTGGCGAGCACGTCGTGGAGGACGGCGATCGCCCCGTCGAGTTGCTGGCAGGCTTGCTCCGTCATGCGGACCACCGCTTGATACTCGACCAAGCGCCGCTGCTGGGCACCGCGCTGCTCCAGCAAGTTCCGCAGTCGCTCCTCGAGCTGTCCGCGATCGATCATGCTGCGGCTCCTTCCAAGGCACTGACACGCGCGGTCAGTTCCTTGACCGCATTGACCAGCGCCACGAGGATCGGGTGGATATCGAAGCTGAGCACGCCGTCGGTCTCCTCCTCGTCAGCGGGATCGAGCTTCATGCGCGTCTCGGTGACGCATTCGGGGAACACGTCGCGGACTTTCTCGGCATCGAAGCCGTAGCAGAGCGGCCCGTCGGGCTGCGCTTTCAGCCGGTAGGTAATGGGCTCGAGCTGCACGAGCTCCGCGAGGCCGGCGGCGTAGGGGGCAATGTCCTGCTTGAGGCGCGGGTCGGAGGGATTACTCCACGTCGTCCCCGTGTTCTTTTGCGCCGTGTTGCCGTTGATGGTGACGTTCCCTGTCGTGCCCACGGTCGCACCGGTCAGCGTGAAGCCCCACGTCGCATCCAGCGTGAGGAGTGCGGCACCGGGCGCACTGCCGGCGGCGGCGCGAGTCACGGTCAGGTTATCGGTGTCACTGCGAAGCGCCAGAATCCATCCCGGCTTCGTCGCATCGTCTTGCACCCACGCGGGCGTGGCATTGAGAAAGTCGTTGACGGTGACGTAGGCCGCACCGACTGATGGATGCGCGAAGTAATGTGCCTTTGCGGTTGCAGTCAAGCCGGGGAACGTCAGGGTGCCCGTGTTGTCGACCGTGACCAGATTGGTGTTGGCGCCGCCCGCGGGCGTGCGCGAGAGCCAGAACGCGTCGTTGACACTGTCGAGCAACACCTGCCACGAGGGTTTCGCCGTATTGTCTTGGGTATTCGTCACCGCGTCGCGATTGGTTGTGAGCGCGAGATAGGGTGCCGCGGTCGTGTTATTCGTTTGCAGGCGGGCTTTCGCCGTGTTGGAGCCGAAGAGGAGCTGCCCGCTGCCGGCGCCGGCTGCCCCGCCGGGAATACTGACGGTCTTCGTCGCATCGGTCGGCGTGAGCGTCGCGCCCGAGATCGACCACGGCAGCGTTCCCCAGGCGGCATCCGTGCCGTTCGATAGCAGCGCCGTGCTTGCCGCTCCGAGCGCGACGCGCGCGAGCGCCGGCGTCCCGTTGGCCACCAAGATGTCCCCGCGCGCGAGCGGGGTCGTCGTGCCCACGGCCGCACCGACGAGCTTCGCGATCGTCGGATTCGGATAGGTACCCGTGAGATCGCCGCCCGCTGGCCCGCTGGGCGGCGAGCTCCCCACGGGCACGAACGCCCAGACGACGCCATCCCACTGATACGTCGCGCCGTTTGGGGCCGCATAGGTCTGCCCGTTCGTGGGACTGTTCGGGAAATCCAATGCTGCCATCAGACCGTCCTTTGCGTGGACGCGGCGACCCATTGCTGGGACGTGCCGTCATCGTAGTAGACATAGAGCTGCCCATCAGGATCGCTCCGCCACCAGAGCTGACCCACTTGCGGATTGACCGGCGCCGTCGGACCAATCACCAGCGTCATCGATTGCGTCAGCATCGGGGCCAGCGCGGGATGCGCGAAGAGGGGGCGGGCCATCGTCACCTCATCCCAGATTCACGGGGACCCATTGCTTGGAGTTCCCGTCATCGTAGTAGATGTAGAGCTTGCCGCTGTCCGACCGCCACCAGAGCTGCCCGACGGTCGGGGTCGTCGGCGCGGTCGTGCCGATCGAGGCGAGCCCGACTCTGTTCCAGGTCGTCCCGTCCGAGCCGTAGAGCGCTTTCTCTCCGGTGTTCCAGTACGTATCCCCCGCCGCGCCGGCCGCAGGGGCGCTCGCGTAGGGGGCGGCGTTGGTGATGCCATAGTCGCGCGCCACTTAGCCCACCACCACCACGCGGTAGCCCGCACCGAGATTCGGATTGTACCTGACAGTCACGGTATTCGTGGTGGTGGCGTCCCAATCCACCTCGACCGCCGTGTAGGGTGTGGCCCCATTCAGCACCGTTACTTGCACATCGCGGGTGGCTAGATTGTGGGTCACGGTTTCCGGCGACGATGTCCCCGTGAGCGCAGCAGCGTACTTGTGTGCGACGCCAGAGCCCGTGTCCACATAGGTACGCGTCGCGATCACCGTGGTGTCCACCGCCACCGTGTCAGCCGCGACGGTGATGCCAGTGCCGGCCCCCACGTCGAACGTGTTGCCGGTGAGCGTCAAGCCCGCGCCCCCGATGTACGTCGTCGGCCCACCGAACTGCACCCACGTGAGCGCGGTCGTATCGATCGTAATCGGGGCGTTGGTGGTCATCACCCAGGCGGTATCGGCTTGCGTCGTGCCCTCCGAGACAAAGACGGCCGCGTTCAAGATGTCCCCAGGGGCCGCCGCATCGGTCGCGCGCACCCACGCCGCGGCCTGCGCGATCCAGATCCCATTCTGGGACGCGGTGGTCTGATTCTTCAGCAACACCCGATCCTGGTTGACCAACGTCACGCCATCGACGGCCGTCGCCAACCCGGACAGGGCCACATTGGTCGTCGAGGCGGCCCGCACCGCGTCTTTCCACGAGAGCCCGTTGATGAGCCCATCGACGTAGCCCTTGGTGGCCGAATCCCCAGCCGCGCCGGGCGCTCCGAGGCCGGTGAGCTTCCACCCGGCCATGTTGTAGTTGTTGGTGGCGGCCGCGAGCGCGTTCAGCGGAATCGTGGCGTGCGCCGCCGCGTCGTGCACCGGGTTGCCGTGCGTGTGATCCGAGCGC
>Ga0209799_1000109_pt1 | contig 14443 bp, 25 predicted proteins | sample PanSoiPlo36MoBio_FD_188324 | JGI IMG/M metagenome (GOLD analysis project Ga0209799, IMG submission 188324) | Tropical forest soil microbial communities from Panama analyzed to predict greenhouse gas emissions - Panama Soil Plot 36 MoBio (SPAdes)... | ecosystem: Environmental > Terrestrial > Soil...
GTCCTTCGCCTTCGGCAGCGTGGTCACGATCTGCTCGTGCTTGATGAGCGCCGCCGCCATGTTGGCGAACATGGCGCGGCGATGCTCGCTGGTGCGGTTGAGCTTGCGATGGGCGTTAGCGTGACGCATGCGCGTCTCCTACGGAGATAGGGACTCGGTCATCAGACGCGCTTCCGATCACCGCTCATTGCTCAATAATGATCCTCGAAGCGCTTGGCCAGCTCGTCGATATTGTCGGGCGGCCAACCCGGCACTTCCATGCCGAGATGGAGTCCCATCTGGGCCAGCACTTCCTTGATCTCGTTGAGCGACTTGCGCCCGAAGTTCGGCGTGCGCAGCATCTCGGCCTCGGTCTTCTGAACGAGGTCGCCGATATAGACGATGTTGTCGTTCTTGAGACAGTTGGCCGAACGCACCGAAAGCTCGAGTTCGTCGACCTTCTTGAGGAAGGCCGGATTGAAGGCGAGATCGGGAATGGCCTCGGCCACGACCTCCTTGCGCGGCTCCTCGAAGTTGACGAAGACGTTGAGCTGGTCCTGCAGGATGCGCGCGGCGTAAGCGACCGCGTCGTCCGGGCTGACCGCGCCGTTGGTCTCGATCTGCATCGTCAACTTGTCGTAATCGAGAATCTGGCCTTCGCGGGTATTCTCGACTTTGTAGGAGACCTTGCGCACCGGCGAATAGAGACTGTCGACCGGGATGAGGCCGATCGGCGCATCCTCGGGCCGGTTGCGCTCGGTGGGGACATAGCCCTTGCCGGTATTGACCGTGAACTCCATGCGGATCTCGGCGCCCTCGTCGAGCGTACACAGCACCAGCTCGGGGTTGAGCACGACGATGTCGCCCACGGTCTGAATGTCGCCGGCGGTGACCGTGCCCGGTCCCTGCTTCTTCACCACCATGCGCTTGGGTCCGTCGCCCTGCATCTTGATGGCGATGTCCTTGATGTTGAGCACGATGTCGGTCACGTCCTCGCGCACGCCCGGGATCGAGGAGAACTCGTGCAACACGCCGTCGATATGGACCGACTGCACCGCCGCGCCCTGCAGCGACGACAGCAGGATGCGTCGCAGCGCGTTGCCCAGCGTCACGCCGAAGCCGCGCTCGAGCGGCTCGGCGACCACGGTGGCTTCGCGCTTGGGATCGGCGCCTGCGGCCACCTGGAGCTTGTTCGGTCGGATCAGTTCCTGCCAGTTCTTCTGGATCGTCACGTTGGCACCCATGCCTTTGTGCGGCGCGGCGGCGGGCCGTGCACCCCACTCCGCCCCGGCGGAATTTTCTGCGTCGGCGGGCTCCTCGGGAGTCCGCCTGATGAGAACATCGTCTGTCATACTCGGCGCCTCTTGCGTGGACGGCAGCCGTTGTGTGGGATCGGCGTCACGTCGCGAATGGAGGTGATGGTGAAGCCGGCCGACTGCAGCGAGCGCAACGCCGATTCGCGGCCGGAGCCCGGACCCGCGACCTCGACTTCGAGCGTGCGCATGCCGTGCTCCTGGGCCTTCTTGGCGGCGTCCTCGGCCGCCACCTGCGCCGCGTAGGGCGTCGATTTTCGCGAGCCCTTGAAGCCCATGGTGCCGGCAGACGACCAGGCGATGGTGTTTCCTTGCGCGTCCGTAATGGTGATCATGGTGTTATTGAAGGTCGCGTTCACATGCGCGACTCCGGAAGCGATATTTTTGCGCTCGCGGCGACGAACGCGGGTGGCTTCTTTGCCCATTCTTTATCCTCTCGCAGCTCGGCGCCGCGACTCGCCGGGCCGATGACTTGGTGCTGTGACCACGCAGCAGGCTACGTCAACTCAAGGTGCGCGCTTCTTGCCGGCAATCGGCTTTGCCGGCCCCTTGCGGGTGCGGGCATTGGTGTGGGTGCGCTGGCCGCGGACGGGTAGTCCGCGACGGTGTCGCAACCCACGGTAGCAGCCGAGATCCATCAGCCGCTTGATGTTCATGGCCACCTCGCGCCGAAGGTCGCCCTCGACGATGTAGTCGCGGTCGATGACCTCGCGGATCTGCAGCACTTCCTGGTCGGTCAGCTGCGACACGCGGCGGGCATCCGGGATCCCGACTTTCGTCATGATTTCATTGGCCTTTTTAGGCCCGATCCCATGGATATATTGCAGTGCAATAATGACGCGTTTGTTGGTCGGTATGTTGACGCCGGCGATGCGGGCCACAGCTATTCACTCCTATTGCCGGCGCAAGCGAAGCGGCCAGCGATCGTGCCACACGAGGGCGGTCGCAAACGATAACGCGACACCCTCCCGGTTCCCCAGGGCCCGGTATCGTTCGACCTCTCAACTTGGATGCGGGTTATTAATGGATTCAACGGCGTTTCGTCAACCTCCGGCGGGCGGCGCTTTTGCGCGCAGCCGCCTTGCGGCCGGCGCGCTTGGGCCCGCCCGATTTGGCGGTTTTGGCCTTCGTTTTCGGGGGCTTGCCGGCGGGCTTTTGCGCGCTCGCGGCGCTGCCGGCCTTGCTTCCTTTGTACTTGGCAGGCTTACCCGCCGGGCTCTCCGCCGCCTTCTGCCGCGATCTCTCGGCCAGCGGCTTCTTGCTGGGCGCCTTGCGCAGCACCTGATCGATGGCGCTTCCCACCTGCGGGATCGAAGCCATGCCATCGACCGAGCGCAGCACGCTCTGAAGCTGATAATAGGTGGCAAGCGGCGCGGTCTGATCGCGGTAGGCCAACAGCCGGCGGTGCAGCACCTGGGGATCGTCGTCGTCGCGCAGCATCTCGCCCCGCGCTTTCGTCTCGGCGATCCGCTTCTCGATGCGTTTGAGCAGGGCGCCCTCGTCCACCTTGAGCTCGATGACGGCGTCGAGCTCGAGGCCCTTCTCCTTGAGCATGCGGTCGAGCGCGTGCGCCTGCGGCACCGTGCGCGGGAAACCATCGAGGATGAAGCCCCTGCGCGCATCGGGCTCGTCGATGCGCGCGGAGACGATCGCCACCACCATCTCGTCGGGCACGAGTTCGCCGCGCGCCATCATCTCCTTGGCGCGCACGCCGATCGGCGTGCCGGCCTCGGCCGCGGCACGCAGCATCTCACCGGTCGAAAGCTGCACCAGACCATGCTTGGCGACGAGCCGCTGCGCCTGCGTGCCTTTGCCGGCCCCCGGCGGGCCGAGCAGTATCAACCTCATCTACGCCGCCCCCGCAGCTTCGATCGCTTGATTAGTCCTTCATACTGGTGCGCCAGCAAGTAGCCCTGGATCTGCGCCACCGTATCCATGGTGACGCTGACCACGATCAAGAGCGAGGTGCCGCCGAAATAAAACGGCACCGCCGCATAGGAGATCAGGATTTCCGGCAAGAGGCAAACGAGCGCGAGATAACCCGCCCCGATCACGGTGATGCGCGAGAGCACATAATCGATGTATTCCGCCGTGCGCTCGCCCGGCCGAATGCCGGGGATGAAGCCGCCGTGCTTCTTCAAGTTGTCCGCGGTTTCCGTCGGGTTGAACACGATCGCCGTATAGAAAAAGGCGAAGAAGACGATGAGCCCGATATAGAGGATCAGGAACAGCGGCCGTCCGTGGCCGAGCTGGGTGGTGATGGCGACGAACCAATCCGGGCCTTGGCCGGCATTGAAGTTGGCGACCGTCGTCGGCAACAACAGCAGCGAGGAGGCGAAGATCGGCGGGATCACGCCCGACGTGTTGAGCTTGAGCGGCAAATGCGAGGACTGCCCCTCGAACATGCGGTTGCCGACCTGACGTTTGGGATACTGGATCAGCAGCCGGCGCTGCGCCCGCTCCATGAATACGATGAAGCCGATCACCGCGACCGCCATCACCAGCACCACCAGAATCAGTCCGGTCGACAGCGCGCCTTGGCGGCCGAGCTCGAGCGTTCCCGCGATTGCCGACGGCAACTCCGCCACGATGCCCGCGAGGATGATCAGCGAGATGCCGTTGCCGATGCCGCGCGAGGTGACCTGCTCGCCGAGCCACATCAGGAACATCGTCCCGCCGGTGAGCGTGATCACGGTCTCGATGCGGAAGAACCAGCCGGGATCGGAAACGACGTTGCCGGCCCCTTCGAGCCCGACCGCGATGCCGTACGATTGGAAGGCCGCCAGCAGCACCGTGAGGTAGCGCGTATATTGGTTCATGACCTTGCGCCCCTGCTCGCCCTCCTTCTTGAGCTGCTCGAGCGTGGGCGACACCGTCGTCATCAGCTGGATGATGATCGAGGCCGAAATGTACGGCATGATATTGAGCGCGAAGATCGCCATCCGGTGGATGCCGCCGCCGGAAAACATGTTGAACATGCCGAGAATGCCGCCGGCCTGCGAGCGGAAGATCTGGTCCCAGGCCGAAGGATCGATGCCGGGCAGCGGGATATAGGTGCCGAGCCGATAGACCAGCAGCGCGCCGAGCGTGAACCAGATCCGCTTCTTGAGTTCCTCGGCCTTGGCGAGCGCCGAGAAATTGAGGTTGGCGGCAAGTTGTTCTGCTGCAGAGACCATGGGCCTGAAGCTCCCGTTCCCGCCCCCAAAGACACCGACCGCTCGCTCGGGGCGCGCGCGCCTCGAGCTATATAGGCATCAGGCGGCCTGTTCGCCCGTCTCCCGCTTCGGCGCCAGCAGGGTGACCGAACCGCCCGCCTTCTCCACCGCCGCCACCGCCGATTTGGACGCCCCCCAGACCGAGAAGGCGATCTTGGACTTGATTTCACCGGATCCGAGCAGCCGCACCCCGTCTTTGGCCCTTCTCAGCACGCCCGCCTTCACCAAAGCTTCGGCGTCCACGGTCGCAGCGGCATCGAGCTTGCCGGCGTCGATCGCCGCCTGAACCTTGCCGAGATTGACTTCGTTGAGCTTGCGCGCGAACGGCGTATTGCGAAAGCCCCGCTTCGGCAGCCGGCGATGGAGCGGCATCTGGCCACCTTCAAAGCCTTTGATGCGCACGCCGGAGCGCGCGGTCTGGCCCTTGCCGCCGCGGCCGCCGGTCTTTCCCGTGCCGGAGCCGATGCCGCGGCCGATGCGGGCGCGTTTCTTGCGCGCACCCTCACGATCGGCGAGTTCGTTGAGCTTCATCGGCTCTCTCCCTGCGCGTCCACCACGCGGACCAAATGCCGAACCTTGGCGATCATGCCTCGGGTCTGCGGCGTATCCGGCAATTCGACGATGCGCCCGATGCGGTTGAGACCAAGCCCGATCAGCGTCTCGCGTTGGGTATGATGACGGCGAATGGCGCTGCCGGTCTGTTCGATCTTTATGACTTTGTCGGTCTTGCTCATGTCGGCCTCTCGGCGCGTGTGACGGGCTAGTCTGCGGCCTGCTCGCCTTCGCCGACGTCACGCCGGCGCGCCTGCAGCGTTGATACCTTGATATTGCGCCGCGCGGCGACCGAACGCGGCGAGTCCTGGCGCTTGAGCGCATCGAAGGTCGCGCGCACCATATTGTAGGGGTTGGACGAGCCGAGCGATTTCGCCACCACGTCCTGCATGCCCAGCGTCTCGAACACGGCGCGCATCGGGCCGCCGGCGATGATGCCCGTCCCGGGTGGCGCCGCCCGCAGGAATACGCGGCCCGCGCCGTGGCGGCCCGCCACGTCGTGGTGCAGCGTTCGGCCTTCGCGCAGCGGCACCCGGATGAGACCGCGCTTGGCAGCGTCGGTTGCCTTGCGGATCGCCTCCGGGACCTCGCGCGCCTTGCCGTGGCCGAAGCCGACCCGCCCCTTCTCGTCGCCGACGACCACCAGCGCGGCAAAGCCGAAGCGGCGGCCGCCCTTCACCACCTTGGCCACGCGGTTGATGTGGACAAGCTTGTCGGTGAATTCACTGTCGCGCTCTTCCCGGTCGCGGCGATCACGCGGTTCACGTGCCATGATTTTGTTCCAACTCGTTCTCGTCTGCAGTTGTAGCCGAAGGACGCAGCACGCACCGCCGACGACGGATTATCTCTGGGTTCACGACCATCATTTGCGCTCCGTCGTCCGTCCTCAGAAATTGAGCCCGCCCTCGCGCGCCGCGTCCGCCAGCGCCTTGACGCGGCCGTGGTAGAGGTAGCCGCCGCGATCGAAGACGACCTCCTTGACGCCCTTCGCCGATGCACGCTCGGCGAGCCGCTTGCCGACCGCCTTTGCCGCCTCGATATTGGCACCGGTCTTGAGGCTGCCGCGCATGTCCTTCTCCAGCGAGGAGGCGGATGCGAGGGTTTGGCCGTTCGCATCGTCGATCACCTGCGCATAAATGTGTTTAGACGAGCGGAAGACGGAGAGCCGCGCGCGAGGGCCGGCGGCGCGACGGACGTTGCGCCGCACTTTCGCCATCCGCCGCAAGGTCCGATCAGTGACGGTCGCCATCGTGCGCTCCCATCATTTCTTCTTGCCTTCTTTGCGGAAGATGTACTCGCCCGCGTATTTGACGCCTTTGCCCTTATAGGGTTCGGGCTTGCGGAAAGCGCGGATTTCGGCGGCGACGTGGCCGACCTTCTGCTGGTCGACGCCGGTGACGACGATCTCGGTCGGCTTGGGCACCGCGATCGTGATGCCCTCCGGAATCGGATAAACGATATCGTGGCTATAGCCGAGCTGGACCTGCAAGTTCTTGCCCTGCACGGCGGCGCGATAGCCGACGCCGCTGATCTCGAGCCGGCGCTCGAAACCCTTCGTGACTCCCGTCATCGCATTGGCGAGCAGCGAGCGGCAAGTTCCCCACATGGCGCGCGCGCGCTTGGTATCGGCGCGCGGATCGATCTTGACCTCGCTGCCTTGCACCTGGGCCGTCACATCGCCGTGCAGCGCCACCGCAAGCGCGCCCTTGGGCCCCTTCACCTTGATGAGCTGCCCCTCCACGCTGGCGGTGACGCCGGAGGGAATCGCAACAGGTTTTTTTCCGACACGAGACATGGCTGATGGTCCGTTGGCGTGCTGTTAGAACGATCGCTCCGTGATCATGCGCGAACGCCGCATTGCACCGCGACCTGGCTCCTTCGTTGTCAAAAGACCGTGCAGAGAATTTCTCCGCCCACATTGTTGTCGCGCGCGTCGTGATCGGCCATCACGCCCTTGGGTGTCGACAGGATCGCAACCCCCAATCCGTTGTTCACGCGCGGGAGACCCTTGACCGAGGCGTAGACCCGCCGCCCCGGCTTCGACACCCGCGAAATCTCGCGGATCACCGGCTCGCCGTCGGAATATTTCAGCTCGATCTCGAGTTCTTTGCGCCCGTTCGAGTGCTCGACCGCGGCGTAGCCGCGGATGAAGCCTTCGGTTTTGAGCACATCCAGCACGCTCACGCGCAACCTGGACGCCGGCGTCGATACCTTCGACTTGTTGCGCATTTGCGCATTGTAAATGCGGGCGATCATATCGCCGAGCGGATCGTTCATAGCCATCGCCCCGCCCTCCTTACCAGCTCGACTTGACCAAGCCCGGGATCAGCCCCTTGGAGCCGAGATCCCGAAGCGCGATGCGCGACAGCCGGTGCTTGCGGTAGTAGCCGCGCGGCCGGCCCGATATCTCGCAACGATTGCGAATGCGGGTCGCCGAGGAGTTGCGCGGCAGCTCCGCGAGCTTGAGGGTTGCCGCGAATCGCTCCTCCATCGGCTTGGTCTTGTCGCGGGCAATGGCCTTGAGCCGAGCGCGCCGGCCGGAATACTTCTTGCTCAGCTTGCGCCGCCTGCTGTTCTTCTCGATCGAACTTTTCTTCGCCATCAATGTCTCCTGGCTTTCCGCAGTTGCGGATGACCTCACTGCCGGAACGGGAAGTTGAACGCGCTCAACAGCGCTCGTGCCTCGTTATCGGATTTCGCGCTGGTGCACACCGTAATGTCCATCCCCCAGACGTCGGCCACCTTGTCGTAGTCGATCTCGGGAAAGATGATGTGTTCTTTGATGCCGATGGTGTAATTCCCCCCGCCGTCGAAGCTCTTCGGCGACAAGCCGCGGAAATCGCGCACGCGCGGCAGGGCGATATTGATCAGCCGGTCGACGAACTCGTACATGCGGGTTTTGCGCAAAGTCACCTTGCAGCCGATCGGTTGGCCGTCGCGCACCTTGAAGGTGGCGATCGACTTTCTGGCCTTGGTGATCACCGCCTTCTGGCCCGCGATCAGGCCGAGATCATTGGCGGCGGCTTCAACCTTCTTGCGGTCGTTGACGCCCTCGCCGATGCCCATATTGATGACGACCTTCTCGATCACCGGCACCTGCAGGCGGTTCTTGTAGCCGAACTCTTCGGAGAGCTTCTTGCGCACGACGTCTTCGAAATAGGTCTTGAGCCGCGGCGTGACGCGCTCCTCCGGCCGCCTCGGCTTGGGCGGCCGGGCGGCTTCGCCCTTGCCGGCCTTGTCGCCCTTCTCGCCCTTCTCGGGCTTGGGGCCCTTTTGCGCCTGCTGCGCCTTGTCGCCCTTCTCGGGCCGCGCAGCCTTGTCGGCTGCCTGCGGCTTCTCGGCCTTGGCTTTGGTTTCGGTGTCAGCCATCGATCTCAACTCCCGAACGCTTGGCCACCCGCACCTTGCGTCGATTGTCGCCTTCGCCCACGAACTTGAAGCCGATGCGCGTCGGCTTGCCGTCCTTGGGATCGGCGAGCGCGAGATTGGACAGATGCAGCGCGGCCTCCTTGGAGATGATGCCGCCCTCCCGCTGCGCGCTCTGCTTCTGGTGCCGTTTGACCAGATTGACGCCGCGCACCAGGGCGCGGCCCTCGTCGGTGCGCACCTCGATCACTTCGCCGGTGCGGCCCTTGTCGCGGCCGGTGAGCACGATCACCTTATCGCCCTTGCGGATTTTCGCCGCCATCACAGCACCTCCGGCGCGAGCGAGATGATTTTCATGTGGTTCTTGGCGCGCAGCTCGCGCGGAACCGGCCCGAAGATGCGCGTGCCGACCGGCTCCATCTGCGGATTTATCAGCACCGCGGCGTTGCGGTCGAAGCGGATGATCGAACCGTCGGGACGCTTGATGTCCTTCGAGATCCGCACCACCACGGCCTTCATCACCTCGCCCTTCTTCACGCGTCCTCGCGGGATGGCCTCTTTCACCGACACCACGATCACGTCGCCGATGGTGGCGTATTTGCGCTTCGACCCGCCGAGCACTTTGATGCACATGACGCGCCGCGCGCCGGAATTATCCGCCACGTCGAGGTTGGTCTGCATCTGGATCATGACGCCACCCTCGTCCTCTCAATTCCCGCGCGCACCGCGCTCACACGACCTTCTTCTTCTCGCCCCGAACCACTTCCCAGCGCTTGAGCTTGGACAGCGGCCGGCGCTCTTCGATCCAGACGATGTCGTCCACCTGGTACTCGTTGGTCTCATCGTGGGCGTAATATTTCTTCGTGCGTCGCACCGTCTTCTTCATCACCGGGTGGGTGAAGCGGCGCTCGACGCGCACCACCACGGTCTTGTCCTGCTTGTCGCTCACCACGACGCCCTGGAGCGTGCGCTTCGGCATCTCTGGCTACTCCGGCTTGGCTTTCGAACGCGCGGCGCGCTTCGGTTTGGTTGCTGGCTTCTCCCGCGGCACGGTCGTCGCCGCCGGCGCCGGCCGGCCCGACCGTTTCTGCGCGGCAATCGTCTTGATGCGCGCGATGTCACGGCGAACCTGTCGAACCCGCGCGGTGTTCTCGAGCTGTCCCGTCGCCCGCTGAAAGCGCAGGTTGAACCGCTCCTTCTTGAGTTTGAGAGCCTCGTCGTCGAGCTGGTCGACGGTCATCGCGCGAAGATCACCCGGCTTCATGACGACCTACTCCGCGATGCGCTCGATGAAGCGCGTCTTGATCGGCAGCTTGGCGGCGGCGAGTCCAAGCGCCTCGCGCGCCATCTCCTCCGAAACGCCGTCGACCTCGAATAAGACGCGCCCCGGTTTGATGCGGGTGACCCAGAGTTCCGGCGTCCCTTTGCCCGAACCCATGCGCACCTCGAGCGGCTTCTTCGACACCGGCACGTCCGGATAGATGCGAATCCAAACCCGGCCCGCGCGCTTCATGTGGCGGGTGAGCGCGCGGCGCGCGGCCTCGATCTGGCGCGCGGTGACCCGCTCAGGCTCCAACGCCTTGAGCCCGAACTGGCCGAACGCCAGGTCGATGCCCGAGGTCGCAACCCCCTTGATGCGGCCTTTGTGCGCCTTGCGGAATTTGGTGCGCATCGGTTGCAGCATGGCTGTTCGCCTTTCTCAGTTCCTTGCCGGCGAGAGACTCACGCCGCGTCGCGACGGGGCCGCCCGACGTCGCCTTCCGCCATCTTCTTGTCCTGCGCCATCGGGTCGTGCTCCATGATCTCGCCCTTGAAGATCCAGACCTTGACGCCGCAGGTGCCATAGGTGGTGAAAGCCGTGGCCACGCCGTAATCGACGTCCGCGCGCAGCGTATGCAGCGGGACGCGGCCCTCGCGATACCATTCCATGCGCGCGATCTCGGCGCCGCCGAGGCGCCCCGAGCAGTTGATGCGGATGCCGCCGGCGCCGAGCCGCATCGCCGACTGCACGGCGCGCTTCATGGCGCGGCGGAAGGCTACGCGGCGCTCGAGCTGTTGCGCGATCGATTCGGCGACCAGCTGGGCATCGAGCTCCGGCTTGCGGATCTCGACGATGTTGATCACGACGTCGGACTTCGTGAGCTTGGTGACCTTCTTGCGAAGCTTCTCGATGTCGGCGCCCTTCTTGCCGATGACGACGCCCGGCCGCGCGGATTGAACGGTGACGCGGCACTTCTTGTGCGGCCGCTCGATCACGATCTTCGACACCGCCGCCTGCTTGAGATCCTTCATCAGCTCCTCGCGGATCTTCATGTCCTCGTGCAGCAACTGGCCGTACTCGTTCTTGCCGGAGTACCAGCGCGAATCCCAGGTGCGGTTGATGCCGAGGCGCAAGCCGACTGGATTGACCTTTTGACCCATTGGTTACCTCTCAAGAAGCCGCGGCCTCGACCTCGCGCACGACGATGGTCAGGTTCGCGAACGGCTTTAGAATCTGGCCCATGCGACCGCGACCGCGCGGGTGAAAGCGCTTGATCACGATCGCTTTGCCGACATGAGCCTCGGCGACGACGAGATCGTCGACGTCGAGGTCGTGATTGTTTTCGGCGTTGGCGATCGCCGATTCCAGGCACTTGCGCACGTCGCGGGCGATGCGCTTGCGCGAAAATTCGAGATCGGCCAACGCGGTCGCCGCCTTCTTGCCGCGGATGAGTTGCGCGACGAGATTGAGCTTCTGCGGGCTCACCCGCAGCATGCGGGCGACCGCTTTCGCCTCGTTCTCGGCAAGCGCGCGCTCGCGTGTCTTCTTGCCCATGTCTGCCCTCAGCCTTGCGAGCCGCCGGCCGCAGTCGGTGCGGCCGCGCCGGGTGCAGCCGCACCGGGGGTAGCCGGCGCGCCGGGAGCGGCGGGGCCCGCCGCGCGTTTCGCCTTGCGGTCCGACGAATGGCCATAGAACATGCGCGTCGGCGCGAACTCCCCGAACTTGTGACCGACCATCTCCTCGGTCACCAGCACCGGAATGTGCTTCTGGCCGTTGTAGACGCCGAAGGTCAGCCCGACGAACTGCGGCAGGATGGTCGAGCGCCGGCTCCAGATCCTGATCATCTCGTGGCGGCCCGACGAGCGCGACGCCTCCGCCTTCTTGAGCAGATAGCCGTCGACGAACGGACCTTTCCAAATCGAACGCGCCATGATGCCGGCCTCGTCTACTTGTTCCGCGCGTGGCGGCTCGCGATGATGAATTTGGTGGTGGATTTGTTCCTGCGGGTCTTCTTGCCCTTGGTGGGAAAGCCCCACGGCGTCACCGGGTGCCGTCCGCCCGAGGTGCGACCCTCGCCGCCGCCGTGCGGATGGTCGATCGGATTCATCGATACGCCGCGATTGTGCGGCATGCGCCCCATCCAGCGCTTGCGTCCGGCCTTGCCGATCGAAACGTTCATATTGTCGGGGTTCGACACCGCGCCGATCGTCGCCATGCAGCGGCCATGCACCATGCGCTGCTCGGCCGAGTTGAGGCGCAAGATGACGTATTCGCCGTCGCGGCCGACGATCTGGGCATAGGTGCCGGCCGAGCGCGCGATCTGCCCGCCCTTGCCGATCTTGATCTCGACATTGTGCACGATGGTGCCGATCGGGATGCTGCCGACCGGCATGGCGTTGCCCGGCTTCACGTCCACGTGCTCGCCGGAAACGACCGTGTCGCCCTGCGCGAGCCGCTGCGGCGCCAGGATGTAGGCGAGCTCGCCGTCCTCGTACTTGATCAGCGCGATGAAGCCGGTGCGGTTGGGGTCGTATTCGATGCGCTCGACCTTGGCCGGCACGTCGAATTTGCGGCGCTTGAAATCGATCTTGCGGTAGGCCTTCTTGTGACCGCCGCCGCGGAAACGCACGGTGATGCGTCCGCTGTTGTTGCGCCCGCCGCTCGAATTCCTGCCCTCGGTCAGCGTCTTTACCGGCGCGCCGCGATGCAGGCCGGAGCGATCGACCAGGACGAGCTGGCGCTGGCTCGGCGTGACGGGATTGTAGGACTTGAGTGCCATTTCGCCCGCTCCTTACAGACCCGTCGTCACGTCGATCTTGTGGCCCTCTTCAAGGGTCACGATCGCACGCTTGACCTGCGACTGCTCGCCGATCGTTCCCTTGAAGGCTTTGATCTTGCCCTTGCGGAGATGAGTGTTGACGCTCTTGACCTTGACGTCGAACAGCTTCTCGACCGCCTCCTTGATCTGCGGCTTGGTCGCATGCTTGGCGACCTTGAACATCACCTGGTTGCGCTCCGAGGCGAGCGTCGCCTTCTCGGTGATGACCGGCGAGATGATCACGTCGTAATGGCGCGGATCGGTGGTGCTCATTTGAAGCGCGCCTCCAACGCTTCCAGCGCCGACTTGGTCAGCACCAATGTCGGCCGCCGCAGGATGTCGTAGACGTTGATGCCCTGCACCGGGAGCACGTCGATGTTCGGGATATTGCGCGCGGCGAGGACAAAATTCGCTTCGAGCTCGGCGCCGTCGATGATGAGCGCGCTGGTGAGCCCGAGCTTGGCGAAGTTCTTTTGCAGTGCGCTGGTCTTGCCATTCTTTACGGTCGCCTTCTCGAGCACGATGATGCCGCCATCCTTGGCCTTGGCGGACAAGGCGTGCTTGAGCGCGAGCGCGCGCACCTTCTTGGGAAGATCGATCGCGTGGCTGCGCGGCGTGGGCCCGAACGAGCGGCCGCCGCCGCGGAAGAGATTGACCCGCGCGGGGCCGTGGCGGGCGGAGCCGGTGCCCTTCTGCCGGTACATCTTCTTGCCGGTGCGGTTGATCTCGCTGCGGTTCTTGACGTCGTGGGTGCCGCGCTGACGCTTGGCGAGCTGCCAGCGCACGCAGCGATGCAGGATGTCCGCCCTCGGCTCGAGGCCGAAGATCGCGTCCGGCAGTTCGATCGAACCCGCCGCCTTGCCGTCGAGCGACACGATCTTGAGTTCCATGTCAGGCGCCCTCCTTGTCGGCGGCCTTGCCTTGCTCGGCGGGCGTTGCCTCGACTTTCCCGGCGGCGGCCGCCTCCGGCAGGCGGAACTTGCCCGGCTTGGGGGCATCCTTCGGCAGCTTCTTCTTCACCGCGTCGCGCAACGTGATCCAGCCGCCCTTGGCGCCCGGCACCGCGCCTTCGACCAAGATGAGGCCGCGCTCGACGTCGGTCTGCACCACCTTGAGATTGAGCGTGGTCACGCGCTCGACTCCCATGTGCCCCGGCATTTTCTTGTTCTTGAAGGTTTTGCCGGGGTCCTGGCGCCCGCCGGTGGAGCCGATCGAGCGATGCGAGATCGACACGCCGTGCGAGGCGCGCAGCCCGCCGAAGTTCCAGCGCTTCATGCCGCCCGCAAAGCCCTTACCGATCGAAGTGCCGGTCACGTCGACAAATTGCCCGACGACGAAGTGATCGGCGGTGATCTCGGCGCCCACCGGGATCAAATCGCTCTCTTCCACGCGGAACTCGGCGAGCTTGCGCTTGGGCTCGACCTTGGCGATGGCGAAATGGCCGCGGTCCGCCTTGGTCAAGTTCTTGGGCCTGCGCGAGCCGGAACCGAGCTGCAGCGCCACGTAGCCGTTTTTGTCCTTCGTGCGGTGGGCAACAACCTGGCAATTGGCGAGACGCAGCACCGTAACCGGCACGTGCTCGCCAGCGTCCGTAAAGACGCGCGTCATCCCGACTTTCTGTGCGATCACTCCGGAACGCATGTTTGTGTCCTGTCTCTCGCGGCTCAGAGCTTGATCTCGACGTCGACGCCAGCGGCAAGATCGAGCTTCATCAGCGCGTCCACCGTCTGCGGCGTCGGGTCGACGATGTCGAGCAGCCGCTTGTGCGTGCGCATCTCGAACTGCTCACGGCTCTTCTTGTCGATGTGCGGCGAACGGTTGACCGTGAACTTCTCGATCCTGGTCGGCAGCGGGATCGGGCCGCGCACCTGCGCGCCGGTGCGCTTGGCGGTCGCCACGATCTCGCGCGTCGACGCATCGAGGATGCGGTGATCGAACG
>Ga0209799_1000110_pt1 | contig 14415 bp, 11 predicted proteins | sample PanSoiPlo36MoBio_FD_188324 | JGI IMG/M metagenome (GOLD analysis project Ga0209799, IMG submission 188324) | Tropical forest soil microbial communities from Panama analyzed to predict greenhouse gas emissions - Panama Soil Plot 36 MoBio (SPAdes)... | ecosystem: Environmental > Terrestrial > Soil...
TGGCAAGCACTATCGCAGTTAATCCGCCAGGCGCAGGCGCGGAAAATTGATTTCGTTTACGGTTTTCATCCCGGCAAAGGATTGTGCTTTTCGGATAAAACACCCGTTCGTACTCTGCTAACAAAAGCACGCCGGTTCTACGACGCGGGGGTAAGAACGTTTGCCGTCCTGTTCGACGACATACCGTCTAATCTCGGATTCGACAAAGATCGCAAACATTTTAAGCAAAGCTTGGCGCGAGCCGAAGGGAGCTGGCTAGAAGAGATTCAAGCAACACAACCTGGTGAGTGGAGGGATGTCGAATGGTGGATTTGTCCCTCCTATTATACCGCCGACCCTCTACTCGCGCGTCTCTTCGGTCCCTTCGAGCGGGACTTTTTGGAAATCTTGGGCGCATATCTACCGTCTAACGTTGCCTGTTTCTGGACCGGTCCGTCGGTGGTTTCTAAAAGGATCAGCTTGTCCCAAGCTCAAAAGATCGCGGCATCTCTCAAGCACCGGCTGTTACTATGGGACAACTATCCGGTCAACGATCTCTCCATGCGGGATGAACTGCACCTCGGGCCCCTTGAAGGCCGCGATCCAAAATTGCCGCGAGCAGTTTACGCCCATCTCAGCAATCCGCTGTTGCAAGAGAACCTGAGTTTCATCCCGCTCGCAACCTGTTTCGATTACGCCGCCGACCCGGTCCACTACAATCCGGAATCGAGCTGGCGGGAGATTGTCTGCGACCTCTTCGGCACCGAGTCGCTGGCACCTTGGCGCGTTCTGCGGCGATTTTGCGAAGAACACCGGCGCGCGAAAAGGACCAAGCGCGCATTGCGTTTCACGCGCGTCGAACGCCAAAAATTAAGAATCGCCGACGATTACATTCACGAACATCGCAGGACAAAATGGGCCTGCGAGATTCGCCCGTGGCAGGAGCTTTTGCGGCGAGAGTTGAAATAGGGCCTCCGCGGATTGTCACGGCAGCCGATTTGCGGTACATGACGGGATATCAGACATGAACTTGAAGGAGTGCCACCATGGTCTATGAAAACAAATACATTCAAGTCGACGGTTTGAAGACGCGCTACATCGAGGACGGCGCCGGACCGGCTGCTATCTTGCTTCACGGCGCTTCTCTGGGATCATCCGCCGATGTTTTTGAAAGAAATCTCAAGCCTCTGGCGAGCGCCGGCGTGCGCGCTATCGCCTATGACCAGCCCGGCTTCGGTCTCACCGACAATCCGACAGATTACTCGGTTGCCTATCGTCGCCGATTTATCATGATGTTCATGGATGCGCTGGGACTTCAGAGCGCAGCCATGGTGGGTCACTCTCAAGCCGGGAATATGGCCGTAGCGAATGCCTTCGAACATCCAAAAAGAATTTCTAAAATCATGATCCTTGGAACCGGTAGCCTCCTGCCGCCATTGCCCGAAGGACAAAAAGCCGCGAGGGGCCCCGCGGAGGGCGAAGAAGGCACCGCCGTGGAACCGACCCTCGAGCAAAGCCGCGCGTTGCTGGAGCACAATCTCTTCAATCACAACTTGATCACGCCGGAAGCGCTCGAAATCCGCCAGCGCATGAGCGTCGGCAAGAACTTTGAAGCATTTTTGAAACGTAGCGGCGCGGGCCAGGGCGGCGGTGGAGCAAAGGACGCGAAACCGATGTGGGAGAGGCTGGTGGAGCTCCCCTGCCCTTTGCTATTGATGTTTGGCAAAAATGATCGCGGCAATGCGTACGAGCGCGCCGCATTGCTCAAGGAAAAATACCCCCACCTCAATCTCCATATCATCGACGGTTGCAAACACCTCGTGCAATGGGATGCGGCAGAGGAGTTTCACAAACGAGCCGCACAATTTCTTCCCAATTAGACCTCGCTTGATCGTCCTCGAAGAGTGGCGTAAGCAATTAGGATGGGTATCACGCCGGCCGTCCGGGCAACCCCGGGTGGCCTACTTTCTGTCATTAGTGCCAGTGACCTGATCTCAATCATGCGCGAATTTCGCGCCCGGACTCTCGATCTCGTCGTTGATCTCGATGACGAGCAGATGATCGGGCCGCGCCTCGCCATCGTCAATCCGCCGCTTTGGGAAATCGGACACATCGCCTGGTTCGCAGAATACTGGATATTGCGCCATCTCAGAAAGAAAGCGCCGATCCTCGAAAACGGGGACCAACTTTATAATTCCACCGACGTTGTCCACGACACCCGCTGGGACTTAGTATTACCCTCACTCAAGAACACGCGCCGCTTTATGGACGAGATTCTCGATCGTTCCATTGAGTATATCGACAGAACTTCCGAGCTAACGTCGGAAGAGTTTTACTTCTACTTGCTGGCCACGTTCCATGAAGGCATGCATGCGGAAGCGCTGGCATATACCCGGCAAACCCTTGCCTACTCCGCGCCGAATTTCGTGCCTAACAAAATTGTCCCAAACGATTCCGCCGGTGCTCTGCCGGGTGATGCCGAAGTTCCCGGGGGAACTTTCCTTATCGGTGCGACACCGGATTTTCCTTTTGCTTTCGACAATGAGAAATGGGCGCATCCCGTCGAAATCAAATCCTTTCGCATCGCTCGCGCACCGGTAACCAATGGCGAATTTCTTGCCTTCGTCGAAGACGGCGGTTACCGCAAAGCTCAGTTCTGGAGCGAATCCGGCTGGCGTTGGCTAGAAGGCGGTGGGTCCTCTGACCTCGAACGTTCGTTTGCCAAGTTTTTTAACAAGAACATCAATGAATCAAGGGAACCGTTTGGTTTTAAAGAAAGACTTGATCATCCGATCTACTGGCGACGGGAAGCCAACGGTCGCTGGCAGCAGCGGGTCTTTGGAGACTACATCCCGCTGAATGAAAATCTGCCGGTGGTTCACGTTAGCTGGTATGAAGCCGAGGCCTACTGCAATTGGGCCAATCGGCGGCTTCCCACTGAGGCGGAATGGGAAGTTGCCGCTTCTGCGGAGCCCGAACTCAACGGCCTGAGTGAACGGCGGCGTCATTTTCCTTGGGGTGATGATCCCCCCACACCCGGGCGCGCCAATTTGGACTGGCGCTCAGGTCTGGCCGAAGTCGGCGCCTACGAGAGCGGCGATAGCGCCTTCGGCTGTCGCCAGATGATCGGTAATGTATGGGAATGGACAACGGATAATTTTATGCCTTATCCAGGGTTTATCATAGATCCCTACAAGGAATACTCGAATCCGTGGTTCGGCACCCATAAGGTTCTCCGCGGCGGCTGCTGGGCGACTCGTTCACTGCTGATTCGTAATACCTGGAGAAATTTTTATACGCCGGATCGCCGCGACGTCTGGGCCGGCTTTCGAACCTGCGCAAAGTAACCGGGCACGTGCGAATACAGCTTATCACGCCGGCGCCGTTGCAGCTTAACAACGGCAACAAGATTACCGCTCTCCGGTGGGCACGGATCTTACGTCAACTGGGCCATCGTGTTAACGTTCAGCGGTCCTATGATGGCGCGCGCTGCGATTTGTTGATCGCGCTCCACGCCCGGCGCAGCTATCCATCTATCGAAAAATTTCACCGTCTCCATCCGGAACTGCCGTTGTTTGTGGTTTTGACCGGAACCGATCTCTATCGTGACATCCGAAGCGATTGGAATGCCAAGCGCTCCCTTGAACTCGCTACTCGTTTGGTCGCTCTGCAAAAAATGGCGTTGGTTGAACTGCCAAAGCATTTGCATTCAAAGACTCGCGTTATCTATCAGTCGGCGAAACCTTATCGAGCGCGGATAAGATCCAAGAAACGAACCTTTGAAGTTTGCCTCATCGGCCATCTTCGAGAGGAAAAAGATCCACTACGGGCAGCCCTGGCGGCGCGGCATCTCCCTCCGGAATCCCGCATCCGGGTCGTACATCTCGGTCTTGCGCTGGATCCTCGCCTGGAGAAACAGGCGCGGGCGGAAGCGGCACACAACCGTCGTTACCGCTGGCTCGGCGAGCGACCCCATTGGAAAACAAGACAGATTCTGGCGCAGAGCGATCTCGCAATCATCACTTCACGCATGGAAGGGAGCTCCAATGTTTTGTCGGAAGCGCTGGCTTCATCGGTGCCAGTCGTGGCCTCCCGCATACCCGGCTTAATCGGGACTCTGGGCAAGAACTTTCCCGGCTACTTCCCAGTCGGCAACACTCGACGACTCGCTAGTTTGCTGCAAAGGAGCGAAGGCGACGAAAAATTTTATCGCCGTTTGAAACACCACTGCGAAAAACTGTCTTATCTAGTCCGCCCTAAGCGCGAGCTGAACGCGTGGCGCAGTTTGCTCCGGGAAGTCAGCCCAAACAAAAGCCTCTGATTTCTAGAAAAACCGGTGGTCGACGGATTTATTTCCGCGGCTCTTCGTGAATCCACTGTTTCACCCACGGCAGCAAAAGATAGGCAGGCATCGACAGTAGAAAAGTGATCGCAAAGTAATTGCCATACCCGAAGCGCTCGGCTCCCAGGCCGCTGATGCCCCCAACTAAACGGCCGGTGAGAGAAAAAATTGAGGAGAGAAAGGCATATTGAATTGTCGCGTGCTCTTTCTGGCAGATATTCATAAGAAAGGCCAAGAAGGCGGCGGTGCCCAAACCGCCGCTGAGAGATTCGAATATCGACGCGCCGTAAAGCCCGAACCGCCCGAGATTCATCCAGTCAACCAACGAATAGCCCAGATTGGAGACCGCTTGAAGTAAGCCCAAAAACCAGACCGCGTGAAAAATTCCGAACCGAGATATGAACCCTCCGCCGAGTAAAGCGCCGACAATGCTAAGGACGATGCCGAACGTCGTGGGGAATAGACCGATCTGAAACATCAGATCATCCTGCAGGGGCCAAATGGATTTGCCATAGTCGACCCAAAAAGGCTTCACCATGGGCCCGATGGCAAACTCGCCGAGTTTATAGGTAAGAACGAACAATACGAGTGGAATCACTTTCCACGTCCCGGCCCAACCAAGAAATCCTTTAAGCCAATGCTCTCGCGCTTCCTCGGGTAAGCCGAGCCGCGGGATCAGGAGGAGAGACAATCCAAGCAGAGTGAAAACAATGCCCGCCAAGGCGAAGAGTTGATTCCACGCTAACGCTGCTGCGAGGAAAACCATTCCGCCGCCGAACATGACAAGCGCTAGCCGATAAGCCGACGCCCTGACACCGTTTGCGACCCCCTCTTCCTCACGATTGACTAACCCCACCGAATAGGAATCGATGGCGACATCTTGGGTTGCCGACAGGGTTGTAAGGGACAGAATGAGCAACAGAATGATCCAGCCCACACTGGCAACATCGACGAAAGGCAAAGCCAACAAAATTGTCGCGATTCCCAGCATGCAGCCCATGATCCACACGCGCCGATCGCCGTAGCGATGCACCAGCGGCGACCAAAGGACTTTCAGAGAATAGGGAAGCTCAAGCAGCCGAAGCCCGCCGATAGCTCGCAGCGACACGCCGTGCAGCCGAAAATAAACCGGCAAAACCTCCCATAGAATCGCCGCCGGCGCCCCTTGAACCAGATAGAGCAAGGCCACGACCCCGAGCTTCTTTTTTGCCTGTTTCGAGTAGCCTTGGGCGCCCAAAAAACTCCAGATGTTGATTCGCATCGATCTTTAAAACCAATATTTTATCAGCCACAGCCAATCTTCGCACTATAAAAAGCAATTTTCGCCGACCTCACTGTCGAAGCCGGTCGAAGACACAGGCCGATTTGCCGCGCTCTGGAAAGCTCGCCCCTCTATCGCCCAGATATGAATAGGCCGGTTTGCAGCAGCTAGCGGCGGAGAATCGACCAAAGAGATTAAGTCGACGAGGTGATAAGTTTACGTGTGGAGATGGGTCCGATGCTAAATTCGATCGTGCCGAAGGTGAAAGGAAATCTCGGCTCCGGTGACCATACTTTTCCCAAAGAGGAGAAAAACTAGCGCCCACAACCCTTGGAGAAAGAGGACGACGGCCGGATGCCAGGCCGCTTCGATACCGGCGGGGAGGTCTACTGTAGGAACGCCTTCGGCTGGAAGGAGGTAGAGCAAGGCAAAGGCGAGAAGAATCGCGAAGACACCCATGATTTGGTATGCCGATATCCGGCCGCCGCCACGGTAGTCAGCCCGCAGCGTTTCCGATGGCAAACGCCATCCCTGGGTCACGGCGATCGTTAGCATGAAAGCAACACCGAAGCTGCCTTTGAGGAAGAGAAAAGTGGCTATCAAGCCTGCCAGAATGTAAATGATCGATGTCATCGCTTGAATCGGCACGACCTGTATACCTTGCATTCCACTCGCGTAGGAAATCTTTTTCATCTCACCCGAGAAGACAAAATGGCGACCACCGAGAAGCTTTTGCACCGCCGGGTGCGCGGCATCGATCGAAACGCCATAACAGCACGCGAAGCTGATGCAGGCCAACCGACCAAGAGCTTCGCCAAAAGCATAGGCGATCATCACTCCTGCCAGAATCGGCACGAGAGGTATGGTGAGCAAGCCTATCTCCGGTAGCACGAGATTAAAGCAATGGACAACGGCAGGAGTAATAAAGATCCCGACAAAAAAGGCGCCGGCAACCGTGAACGTGCAGGGCTTGCCTTCTACGAGTCGTGCCACCCACTTGGCAGCGGGTAAACAAAGCAGCAGCACAGCAAAGATGAGCGTTAGTGTAACGGTTGTCGGAACATGCAGAGAGCCCAAGAGAACGATCAGTAAACCGACACCGAAGACCAAAGCATTAGCAGTCAGCAAGCCGTAGTATGTGAAATTGAGCCCGTGCCAACTGCCGCTGGAGTCTTTCACGATCGGCACGGACGCAAGAAACTGCCAGCGTTCATCGGGCAGACGCTTAAAAGCCCAGGTGGTCAAGCTTCCTAGAAGCACCCCCAACGATAGCACAAAGGCTTCGCTAGAAATCATTTAAACCTCCTTCTGTTTGTTTGCGATGGCCGATGGTAGAACGAACTTGGATATCGGTTTCGACTAGCGGCCTACCCAGACCCTCCGAGTATCGGCTCTTGACATCTGTGCGATAGAGGTTGCGAATGAGATCTTGCGAGAATTCGACCCGGTCTTTTTGAAACAATAGTACGGTGGTGCTGCTTCCAGGACGGAAGAGACTCTTGGGACAGCCGCGTTGGAGAAACATTCCGTTTTCCACAGGCTGCGAGTCTTTGTATTCCGTTTCGCTGTAGCACTGGACAATATCACCCACCATGAGGGCGACGACTTCTATCATGGCAACCCATCCCACCCCCGTGCCGCCGGCGACGTCGGTATTGATCACCGTCACCACTCTTTTGTTCTTGGAATAGGGAGTTGCCAAACTCACGACCGGTCCGGGGTTACACGAGTGGTAGCTCCCGTCATTCTCATAGAAGTCGCAGACCACACCCGCTACGGGAGTGTGATTGTAGTGATACTTCTCAGGAGTGAGTCTACAGATGACAAAATCACTGCCGTTAAACACATGGAGCCACGGAGTTTTGTTCGAACCGAGAAGTTCCTGGTATTCGAAGAATTTTCCCTTCAAAAAAAGTGCGGACGTATCTCTGAAGGAGCCGATGAGTATTCGCGAATCGGAGGGGGAAACGACCGCCCGTGCGTCTTCCGTCATAGGGCGCCATTGCCAGTAGCGAATTCGCCGCTCAAAAACTTTTCTGGCTGAATTTAGTTGCTCCGGCCTGTCGACGCATTCGCTCAAATCGATGGCACAGTTCTTCAAGAAACGACGTGTACCGGCAATGCTTTGCCCCAAAGGAAAATCATAATTGACCCAGCCTAAAAATCCGGAGAACCACTGACTTCCAAGCAGTTGATAAACGTAGGGTACTTCTTCGCGCTTCTTGCTATATAGATAATTGACAATCCAGTCCCCGACGGGACGCTCCTCGGAGACCTGTTGCGTGTTGCGTTCTATGTACTGATGCTGGTTAGTCTTCAACGTTTCGTTGCTAAAATGGCCCGTGCTATAGCCAAAAACGACGTTTTCCTTTGTTTTGAGTTTAATATTGCCCCGAAATGCTAAGCCCGGATGAAGAAGAAGTTAGCTTCTGGTGAAATCCGAGTAATAGAGAATCAAGAATCAATAGGTAGTTCAGGATCGCCCTGGGCGCCCAACGAAGCTCATGCCTCGCCCGCCACAGGTCGAAAGATCAACTAGGGAATCCGGCACGAATCAAATCTGCTACTCCCTCTGTAGCAACATTGCGACGTAATTTTTCTTCACCTTTGTCTACAAGTTAAGATTTGATCTGCTGCTTGCCTGTAGCAAAGTTGCTACGCTTATTCGTCCGCCCTCAGCATAAACAGCCATTTCTACGGGCTCCGATCCGTGGCATGAGCATTGCGTCACGGCAAACCATGATTGGAAAGATCGTCCGGCTTGCAACCGTTTGCTTCATCTTTCACCAGCGATTCACAGCTTAGTCGGGCAGCCGCAAAGAGTTGTAGAGACTGAGAAATGGATTTTTCAAGCAAAGAACTAAAAGAATCCTATGAATGAGTTTTTATTGCTTGCGATCATTATCGTCTATCTAGTGGTCAAGCCACCTCCACAGCGAGCCGATGAAAATATTTCTTTGTCGCGACCACAGAAGAAGTCGAATGAAGCTTCGAGAGGATCCACTGACGTCTAATGGCGAGATCACGGATGACAATAAGAAAGGAAGAAAACGTGGAAACAAGAGCCAGAGCGAGAATTGAGGAAATTGAAGCCATGTTAACAACCCCCGCCTATGGAGCCGTTTCTGCGAAAGCTCCGCTGGCGCCGTTGTCTATCGAGCGGCGTAATCCCGGCCGGCGCGATGTGCAAGCCTCAAGCCCCCTCCTGAAATGCCGCGATGGGGCTATGCACTTTACCCAAATTGGCAAGCAAGTTCACTCGTGAATGGGCGCGAACACGGAGCGGGTGAATCTTTCCGATGGAACAACGGATGAAGAACACGGTAAACGAAGGCCGCACGATGAGGCAAACTTTCATCGTTCTTTGCTTGATGGCCTTAAGTCCAGTTCCGTTCCGCGTGGCTGAAGCGCAACAGCCAAAGAGCTATCGTATCGGCGTCATTATGCCGGGAGGCCCGTTCTACGAAGTGGTCAGCGGGCTCAAAAACGGACTAAAGGAGCTAGGGCTTGAAGAGGGTAAGCAATTTACTCTAGTCATTCAGGATACCAAGGGCGATACCACGCTGGCCGGCGACGCGGCGAGGAATCTTGAGCGAGAGAAGGTTGATCTACTATATGCACTCCCCAGTTCTGTCATCGCGGCGGCGAAAGCGGCAACTCAACAGACTCCGATCGTGTTCGGCATCGGAACCGATCCGGTCGTCATGGGACTTGTCGATAGCTTCGCCAAACCCGGTGGGAGACTCACAGGAGTTCATTTTCTGGTCGGAGATCTCACGGCAAAGCGCCTAGAGATTCTCAAAGAGATGTGCCCCAAGCTCCCGGGGGTGCTGACCTTTTATAACCCGGCCAAGCAAGTCGCGATGCGGAGCGCCAACCTGGGGCGCGAAGAAGCCGAACGGTCGGGTCTCAAGTTCCTTGAACGACATGTTAAGTCTGTGGAAGAGCTCCGCCAGGCTTTGCAAGAGCTCAAGGCGGGCGAGACGCCTGCTTTCTTCTATACTCCGGACGCGACGGTACTGAGCCAGGCCCAACTGATCATCGATACCGCAAGGGCCAAGCGGTTCGCGACCATGTTCCAGGAGCAAAGTCTCGTCGACAAAGGGGCGTTAGCCAGTTATGGTCAGAGCTACCATGAGATTGGCCGAATTTCGGCGAAATACGTACGGAAAGTTCTAAGCGGCACGAATCCGCGCGATCTTAAAATCGAAACATTCGATGATGTAGAGTTGGTCATCAATCTCAAGACTGCAAAGGAGCTGGGACTCACGATTCCACCCAACGTGCTGGCGAGAGCGAATAAGGTAATCAAGTAGAGACGGACCAGGCGAGGGGTGTGAAAATAGTCCTCAGAATCGTTGCTGATATCCAATTCCCCGCCCTTTACGCTTCCTGTATCGAAGTATTCCAGCAGGGTTTGCTCAAATAACTGAGCGATCATTCAACTTCTTTTCACGCCGCGCTGAGATGCCTCGAAGTCGGAGCAACGAACGAAAGTTCTGGACAAGCGGTCATGAGCCGCGTAAACGGTACGTATGTCTAGGAAAATAATCTTTGGTTTACTGATCGCTTTAGCTTTCGTTCCAGACCGTCTGCCCGGAGCCGCGGCTCCGGTTAAGATCCAGCGCATCGGCTACCTAACAGCCAATTCCTCTGCAGTGGAGCTCTCTAGGATCGATGCGTTTCGGCAGGGGTTGCGTGATCGCGGCTACGTGGAGGGACAGAACGTTCTTATTGACTACCGATTTACGGACGGGAGATTCGACCGGCTTCCGCCCGCTGCGGCGGAGTTGGTTCGTTTAAAGGTTAACGTGCTCGTCGCAAATACAACGAATGCTGCCCTCGCTGCCAAGAATGCCACTGGCGCGATCCCTATCTTTTTCATTGGCGTGTCCGATCCGATCGAGGCTGGGCTAGTGCAAAGCCTGGCACGGCCGGGGGGCAATATCACCGGATTGACCAACATTGCACCGGTGTTATCGGGCAAACGATTGGAGTTACTCAAAGAAACGGTTCCAAAGCTCGCCCGCGTTGCCGTCCTGTGGGACCCACAGAACCCCGGCTCCACTCCACAATGGAAGGAAAGTGAACAAGCGGCAGGAGAACTGGGGCTACGGCTCTATTCTATGCGGGTGAGCAGCACCGACAAATTCGAGAGCGCATTCAAAGAAGCGATTAAAGCGCGCAGCACGGCTCTCGCGGTGACACTGAACCCACTTGCCAACACGAATCAAAAGCGGATCGTAGACTTGGCGGCAAAAAATCGGCTGCCTGCGATCTACGCTCGGGGAGAGTTCGTAAACGCCGGGGGTCTTATGTCCTACGGACCGAGCTTTGCTGCCGACGGCCGAGACGCCGCTCGATTGGTTGACAAGATTCTGAAAGGGGGTAAGCCGGCCGATCTGCCCGTAGAGCAGCCGACGAAATTTGACCTGATGATCAATCTAAAAACCGCCAAGAGTCTAGACTTAACGATCCCTGGGGTGGTGCTTATGCGGGCGGAAAAAGTTATCAAATGAAATCGCCCCGCTTACATCATTTTACAATATCTTCATAAGATCGTAACTCACTCAAATCTAAAATATCCCTATCCTCTGCGTTTTAACTCCATAGCGACACACATAGAGCCGACAACAACCTTAGCGTAAATTGGCGTAAGACCTGCAATGATGAAGCGATTTTGGGTAATTCTTTTGGCGGGCCTGATTGACGCTGGAGCGCTCTCAGGCCTAGCGCTGTCGCAAGAAAGACCGCCACACAACGTTATTCTCTTCATTCCTGACGGCCTGCGACCCGACGCGGTTAACAATGAGACCGCGCCGACCTTCACACGCCTGCGTGATCAAGGTGTTTATTTTGTCAATAGCCACTCGATCTTTCCATCCTTGACCATGGTTAACTCGGCGGCCATGGGTACGGGTCACTTTCCCGGTGACATGGGGAATTTTGGCAATACCATTTACACCGGATTTCCGGTGGCAAGCGCTAACGGAACGGTGACACCGATGATCGAGAACAATGCGATCCTAGGTGAAATCAATCCCGGCTTCGGCGGGAATTATTTGAACGAAGAAAGCTTGCTCGCGGCGGCACGTAAAGCCGGTTTTCTGACTGCTTCTGTAGGCAAGGTCGGTCCGGCGGCGGTCTACGATGTAACCGAGCGGTCGGGGGAGCAAACAATCATAGTTGACGACTTAACCGGTCGCCCAGACGGCCTACCGTTGAGCCATAAGATGTTGAAAGCTCTGCAAGCGGCGGGCTTGCCCCATCTGGCGCCGGGACGCGGCGACAACGCAAAGGTCGGCAACGCAAAAACCCCGGGTACCACGGTGGCGAATGTGGAGCAGCAGCGCTATTTCGTGGATGTTACGACTAAATCGATCCTGCCGATGTTCAAAGCCGCAGGAAAACCCTTCGTGCTGGTTTTCTGGTCGCGCGATCCCGACGGCACCCAACATAATCAAGGCGACAGCTTGGGACAGCTCGTCCCCGGCATCAACGGTCCGACCTCACGGGCAGCGATAAAAAATGCCGACGATAATCTAGCGGCAATTTTGGCTGCGCTTGAAGCGCTCGGGCTTGAAGCAACAACGAACGTGTTGGTCAGCTCAGATCATGGCTTTTCGACCATCTCGAAAGAGAGTCAAACCAGCGCAGCGTCCAAGATCGTTTTTAAAGATGTGCCTGCCGGCCAGCTTCCGTCTGGATTCGCCGCCATCGATATAGCAAAGGCACTCGATTTACCGCTGTTTGATCCAGACGCGAAGGCCGCCCCGATAGATTTCAACGCGGGACAGCATCCGAGCAAGGCGAACGGTCTGATTGGCAAAGACCCGGCAACGCCCGACGTGGTTGTCGCAGCCAACGGCAGCATCGACCTCATCTATCTGCCCCAAACCAACGCCAAGGAAATCGTCGGAAAAATCGTGGCTATGCTGTTGGGGCAAGATTACTGTAGCGGTTTGTTCGTGGATGATGCTTTGGGTAGCTACCCCGGCACTCTGCCGCTCAGCGCCATCAATTTCAAAGGCTCCTCGGTAACACCGGTTCCGGCGATCGTCATGAACTTCCGCTCTTTTGCGGCGGCCTGTGCAGACGCTCTGATGTGCGCCGTCAATGTTGCCGATACCACCTTGCAACAGGGTCAAGGCATGCACGGCAGTTTCAGCCGCGCCGATACAAAAAACTTCATGGCAGCCACGGGCCCGGATTTCCGCTCAAAATATACTGATCAGATGCCAGCAAGCAACGTCGATATCGGCATGACTCTCACACATATTCTTGGCTTGCAAATCCAACGAAAGGGAGTGCTCGTGGGACGCGTGCTACGAGAGGCTTTGAAAAGCGATGGCAGCACACAACCCGTCAAAAAATTTCAACGGCTATCGTCGCCGTCCAGTAATGGTCTTCAGACCGTTCTCGATCTGCAAGTGGTTGGGGACACTGTGTACTTCGACGCCGCCGGCTTTCCCGGCCGCACGTTGGGTTTAGAGCCGCTTCAGAAGCAGTAACGAGCCGCCTGTCGGGAGATCTTCTGGATCTTTGATCTGTCGTTTCCTTGGAGTTCTTGACTTGATTGTCGATTTCGACCATCGCCGAACGACTATCTAGCAGACGACAATGCGTTGGACTATAAGGAATCGTGGTCCAAAAAATTCAGAAGAGAAAATAATGCGAATTGAACCTTATCTATTCTTCAACGGCGCGGAAGACAGCACGTGAGGGAGAATTTAGCGGAACGATTCTAAAAACCACGAAGGGAGGACCCATCTTGAAGAGTAAAACAAAACCGATTCCGAAGGGATATCATGCTGTAACACCCTACCTGAGCGTGAAGGGGGCGGTCGACGCCATCGCATTTTACAAGAAGGCGTTCGGAGCCAAGGAGGTCATGCGTATGCCGGGACCGCGGGGAACCATTGGCCATGCGGAAATTGAAATCGGCGACTCCCGTATCATGCTGGCAGATGAATTTCCGGAAATGAACTTTCGCAGTCCTCATTCGGTCGGAGGCACTCCGGTCAACATTCATCTCTACGTCCAAGACGTGGACAAGGTTGTAAAAAAAGCGCTGGCGGCCGGTGCTAAACCGTTGCGACCGGTGACAGATCAGTTCTACGGCGACCGCAGCGGTTCTTTCGAAGACCCCTTTGGGCATGTCTGGCATGTTGCAACCCACATTAAGGACATCCCGATGAAGGAGTTGAAAAAGCGCGCCGCAGCTATGGCGGCGTCCGGTGAGAAGGATTGATATCGGACTATGCCTTGGTTGCATCTAATGCGCGCACTGATCCTGGATTCCGCAGTGAAGGCGAAGTGAGCCCAAACGACGATGGACAGGACTATGGGAAATCCATCCTTAGGCGGGCGTTAGCGGAGCTTGTCAAATGACGGCCCGGCGAACTCGAGCCGATACCCACTCGCTGACAGCTACGGTTGTCAAGATGACGAGCAAAATCGTGGTGACCTGATTCCAAGCGAGCGTGTTGAGAGAAGCCTGAAGCTTGAGCCCAAGACCGCCGGCGCCGACTAGACCAAGAACTGTGGATTCCCGGATATTGATGTCCCAGCGAAAGACGGAGATGCCGGCAAAGGCTGGCATCACCTGCGGAACAATGGCTTGGTCAAGCACCTGCAGCGACGAGGCGCCGGTCGCCGTTACCGCCTCTACCTGGCTCTCGTCGATCTCTTCGATCGCTTCGTAGAGTAACTTCGCGATGAAACCGATCGACCGCAGGGCGATGGCGATGACGCCGGCCAAGACCCCGGGGCCGATCATCGTGACTAAGAGCAGGCCCCAGATCAATGAGTTGATCGATCGGGAGGCGACGAT
>Ga0209799_1000111_pt1 | contig 14403 bp, 20 predicted proteins | sample PanSoiPlo36MoBio_FD_188324 | JGI IMG/M metagenome (GOLD analysis project Ga0209799, IMG submission 188324) | Tropical forest soil microbial communities from Panama analyzed to predict greenhouse gas emissions - Panama Soil Plot 36 MoBio (SPAdes)... | ecosystem: Environmental > Terrestrial > Soil...
GCTGAATGCCTTGCGTTAAGTGCGGACTTGGGCAGTTGAAGCTCCAGAGCCGGTTGTTGGTGTTACCACCCGGACAACCGCAATTAACCGGCCCTTTTCGCTCAGCCTCTGGACGACATTAACAGTCGTGCCATAATGCCGCCCGATTTGAACGGCCTGAAAGTCGGGATCTATCGTGGCGACGCGTAGGGCTCTACGGCGGTTGATCAGGACGGGCTTATCAGTCGTCCCCAAGGGGGATGGGAATTAGAGCCAGACGTAATAGGTGGCAATCCCAAGAAGGATGACAATCCACCAAAGCGCGAGCTCGGTCCGCATCCAGAGCTTATAGTTTTGAAAGCACAACTTTTGAGGAAGCCAATGAGTGGTAGCCCGGATCAAAATGTACAAACCCAGGAGTTCGGCCGTGGCCCCCATGATGGCATGTAGGGTTGGGAAAAAGTAATAGGGTTGGCTGAGCTGATGAGCGAGTCCAGGAACTATATAGCGCACAAATGGCGGCAGCATGATCGATGCAATCATGACTAGGTTAAGCAGCACAACGCTCCCCTGGCAGATCGCGTGGGCGCGGTAGTGCCTGCGGCGGGCGAGAATCATTCCCAGGAGCAGGGCAACACCCATGAGCAGCTGGACGATAAGATTAAAGTCCGCTGCGAGCGTTGCCCCGGTTCCCAAGAATCCAGGCGCATTCAGTTGAGCCAGAATTTGCGATTTCAACTTCATCTTTTTTTATCTTTGCGCAAAGCCATACGCCAGCCGCCCTCTAGTGCCAAGCTCAAATCGCCCTGGCCACTTGCGGGTGCCCCCACGGGAATAGTTAACAAGCGCCATTCCAATTCTTAGCGGTCGTCAGCTTGCGTGCAGCAGAGGTAGGCACTGCGAGTTGCACTGTTCCACTGCAAAACTGGGTTAACTGAGTGGGAAGAGGAATTTCCTTGACTCATCTGCCCATACGAATTGTTGACCCGCACCAAGAGGATGGAGGACAAAAGCGTGAGCGTAATTAAAATTCTTGACATCGGTATATCTCCGTTCTTTTTGATCTGCGAAAGTGGAGGAACCGGCCATCCTCACGAATCGCGCTGGTTTACCACCCTCGTCCCTACCTAGTAGGACTAGAAATTGAAGAATAAAATGATCTTAGTTTTGTGCAAGGTGTATGTCATGGTGTCCCTCCAGTACGCCAGCAAGCAGCAGAACAGCCAGATAGGGCGAGAAGCCCGCAGGTGATTAATACTACGGGCTCTGCTTGGCAGTTGATTGCGGATGCCGGCGGTTTTCATGGCGGATACTTTCTACGCTGCTTTCAGAATCTTAATCGTCCATTTGAGGTATATGGGCCTGGTAATTCAGGCAGGTGTATGGCGGGATTGCCGAACACGGTTAAGATTGTGGTACAGTCGGATCAGCTCTTGAATCGTGTTATTCTCGGATGCTAAGAACCCGAGGCGCTCGATGATAAATGGTCTCATGTCGATGATTTTCATGGTCATTCCTTTGCCTCAATAGCTTGGCCGTCCTTTCTAATCTTATGACTATTTCAATCTGAGTTTATTCCCGAAAACTAATCTCTGACTCGTCACGGCGGTGTGCCGAGGATCGGTGCAAACCAGAGGCAACAGGTTACTGCCTGTTGCCCCCAGGAGCTGGATCAAAAAATCTTCAATCGTTGTACTCGCTCTGGAACCTGTGCTGCATCTCAAGCTTCTGAGACTGAATCTCTTCCTTCCCAAGAGGATCATGGTTGCAAACACCATAGAAATCGACGATGTCATCGGTATCCTTAAGGACCGGTTGAGACGAAGCCAAAGTTTCTTCACGAATGCTCTCGAACTTCGTGTGGCAGTAACTGCCGTCGGTTAAGACATCTTTGGAGATGACATTTTCAGCCCCAGCTGACACCGCGCTCAAACCCAAAGCTCCCGTCAGAAACACAACAGACATAAGCGACTTGATGCTATTCATGTTTATCACCTCCTTTCCGGCCAACTCGCGGCTCTGCTATATAAGACTCACGTCTTCGGAAAAAATTCTTTAGAGAGTTTTGAAAACTGCTTTCCACATAGTTTCTTCGGTGAGCGGGCACAGAAAAAGAACTCTTGAATGTAATTCGGCCGACGGGAAGAATAGCAGTGGGGCGCCGACGCGCGTTTAAATGTTTTACGGTTTTCGTCGTTGAAACTATATTCCCTTGCGCAGAGCATGTGCTCATAACATGTTTCTCAGATATTCAAGTGATCTTCTCCGTTGTGAGACCGAAGTGGTTGTTCCACTTTCCTTTCAAACCCAAGACTGCTCAGCAGAGAAGTATTTCCGCGAAAGGGTCGGCCTACCCGGGGAGGGGCGGAAACCCCTTCCCTTAGCCGGATAAGTTGTTTAACTGCCATACTCCCTCTCGAACCTGCGCTGGAGGTCGCGTTTCTGGGACTGAATTTCTTCCTTTCCCAGAGGATCGTGATCACAGGGTCCGTAGAAGTCGATGATGTCACTCTCGCTAGGATCCTTAAGAACCGGACGTTTCCAACTCAAAGTCCTCTCCTCGATCGCCGGGAACTTTATGTGGCAGTAGTTCCCCTCGGCCAAAACATCCTTGGAGATCACGTTTTCGGTCCCCGCCGCTGACGCTATGCTCGAACCCATAGCTCCGGCTAAAAATAAAACTGACAAAACTGTTTTCATGGTCTTCATCTCTCTCATTTCCTCTGCGGCCCCTTTCGTTGGCCTTCGTCCCATGTGACATGGCTGCAAGGGAAAAAATTCCCGCCAAAAAATATTGCTATGAGGAATTTTTTGCGTCGACGCAAAGTTTCAAAAATATGGACAACGTCTTAGATTTTTGTGCGGAAGAAGCACTGGCGACCCTATTTCAACCGGACACTGTCGCTGCCGCTGAGTACTTCAAAAGCTATGAAAGAACGCTTGGCTTAGAGGCGGAAAAAAACTTATGCTCGCGATGCTGGAAAGCGCTGTCGAAGATTTCCAGAAGTATGTCCTTGCACGAAAACCCCGTGCAAAGCATTTGTTTCAAGAAGCGGAGGAGTGGCTTTTAGATAAAGACGGCGAGGGACTTTTTTCGTTTGAAAATATCTGCGAGACCCTCGGACTGCACGCCGATCACATACGCAAGGGTTTGATGATCTAGAAGGACGCGAAACTCAAGTTAGGTTCGGTTGAAGCCCAGGTCGTAGGTCGCCCGAAGTTGGCGAAGAGCCACGTTAAGCATCCCTCGATCAGACTTTCCAAGACGGCATAGATTCGCGAGTGCAACCCCATCTAACAATCATAGCTTTGAGCCGCTGGCTGATCCAATTCCTGGGCCTAACCTGTGTCGCTTTCGCATTGGTCTCCATGTGGAAGGAGAACCGTTTCGGCTGACCGCTCAGGGGCATCATCTGGTTCACCGTCGCCATAGCAGCTTCTTGTGCTGTGATCGCCCTTCTCGCTGGATACGTTCAAAAGACTAGGTTGGTGGAGAAAGTCTCGCACCGGATGGAAGCAGTGACGTTTGGGTTGAAATGAATCATTGTCCGCTGTTGGCTTCCTCTCAGTTTTTCCTAATTGCCACGCCCGTCCTAAACATATGGACAGATCGTGGTAGTAATGAAGGCATGAGCTGTCCTTTTTTTGCCGGTGGCCGAATGGAGGTCTACGAACATGGCTGAATGGATCGAAGTGCCAGCGCATCGAATCTATCTGATATCAGAGAGTGAATTGCGTGATACCTTTGACTACATCGGCGAGAATGGGAGACGCACGCCGCGCGACGAAATTCCCTACCGTTTCGTACGAAAGAAGGACGGCAAAGTTTTTAAGTGGGCGCGCTTCGCTCCGCAATATACCGGAGGTCATCTCTGCACGGCGCTCGAAGAGATATGATTCATGTAATTTTGGCCGACCCAGTGGCTATACTGATAGCTTTTCAAGAAGGTGATCCGTATGAATCAACGATCATTTTCCTTTCTCGCCGGGATCATATTCACCATCATCGCCTTATTGCATCTGCTTAGAATCATCTACGGCTGGGATCCCGTTGTCGAAGGCTGGACGGTACCCAAGTGGATAAGTTGGGCAGCTTTGATCATCTCTGGATACTTGGGGTATGAAGGATTACGGCTAGCTATCAAATCGAGACGGAGCTAGTGTTTGCGCCACGTGTGATGCACAAAATATAGATTCAGGTTGATTGTAGCAGCATACAGCGCCTTGCCCCAACTGCCAAAATGCGCTTCGGCGGCACTCACCAATGCCGGAGTCTCACGTGAGTGCAACATCTTGGTCACCCGTCGGTTTAGAAAAACGCCGTAATGATGTTCAGTCGGTCGGGACGAGATAGAATTCCTTCCGGTCCGCCTTTATTGAATTTCGCGTTACAGGACACATGACATGCGTCCGCAGGAGTTCAGTGATCTCCGGAGGCATTGCGCTAGGCGAGTACACCTCCTCGATTTGTTTCCGCCTGTCGGGGCCATCGATCACCGTGACGGAAAGTTTCGTTGCATGATAACGGCCGCAGTCGCTGCATAAAAACATGATGTTGTACAAGGCCATGGTGTCGCTGCCTTTCCTGTATGCGCCGCGAATACCGTCGGCTGATATATTCCTGTGAATAGGACGTGTCAAGGCGCGCTGACACGGTTGCTATGCATATCCAATGAATGGGGGGAACGAAAAACGCTCTGGACAACCGGCAATGAACCGCAGTAAACAGGGGCCGGTATGGCGAGGAGAGCTATGGTCGTTTGGTTGGTCGGTTTGACTCTCGCTTTTGTCCGTCTGGCCGAGGCACAGGAGCAGGCAAAGGTACCTAAGATTGGGTTGCTCGGGCCTGGTTCCTCTTCTGACTCAGCCTCCTCACGCGAGATACTCCTAAAAGCGCTCCATGAACTCGGCTATATTGACGGCAAGAACATAACTATCGAGTATCGATATGCTGATAACAAGGTTGAACGACTTCCCGCCCTGGCTGATGAACTGGTCCGTCTCAAAGCTGACGTGCTAGTCACGACTTCGACACCCGCTGCAATTGCCGCCAAGAATTCTACTAGGACAATCCCCATCATTTTTTTAGGCGTTTCTGATCCTGTGACGGCGGGGCTCATTGACAGTCTGGCTCGCCCTGGGGGGAACCTCACGGGATTCACGAGTATTGCAGCAGTATTGGCTGGTAAACGACTGGAGTTACTTAAGGAAACCATTCCCAAGCTCTCCCGGTGGCCGTGCTGTGGAATCCGCAGGACCCAGGCTCCCGACTCAATTGGAAGGAAAGCCAACTGCCGGCGCGAGAATTAGGTCTGCAACTTCATTCCGTAGAGGTAAGCCGCATCGGCGAATACGAGGGCGCATTCAAGGAGGCAGTTAAGGTGCGCAGTGGCGCTCTAGCCGTGAGCCCGTTAACCTTTGCTAATCCAACACGACTCGCGGAGTTAGCAATAAAACATCGGTTGCCGGCAATATCCACTCAGCCAAGCTTTGTCGCTAATGGTGGCTTGATGTCTTACGGACCTGATCAAGCTGATACTTTTAGACGGGCCGCTGTTTTTGTGGACAAGATTCTGAAAGGAACCAAGTCCGCCGACCTTCCTGTTGAGCAACCGACTAAGTTCGAGCTGGTGATCAATCTCAAGACTGCCAAGGCGCTAGGCCTGACAATTCCCCCGGTGATGATGATGCGGGCCGAGAAAGTAATCAAATGAGGAAGCACAACGGCGGAACAAGATAAAAGATCGGTTACGATGCAAGAACTGCTCGTCTGCACTTTTTTGCGCGGCAGTGTGATTTGGTGAAAAATTGAGGTGCTCCCATGCCACATGCAAATCGATCATCCTTGATGATGTTTTCGGTCGTCGCCGCACTGACGCTCTGTGGTGGCATAGCGTCCACTCAGGACGAAGTTCAGCCCACCAACGACCTGCCCAACCCGTACCAATCCATCGCACCGTGGGCAAAACTCCCTGAGGGAAGGACTTGGGGAGCCCTTAATGCCGTCGACATTGATCGCGACGGCGAATCCATCTGGGTTGCCGACCGATGCGGTGCGAATCCCGATACCCCACCTGGCGCGTCAGCGTTCCAGTACGACAGCTGCGCTGGTTCAACTCTCCCGCCGGTCCTGAAATTTGATTCATCCGGCAACCTGGTGAAAAGTTTTGGCACGGGTATGTTTATTTTCCCGCACAAGATTTATGTGGACCGCGACGGCAACGTGTGGGTGGCTGACCAAAGATCCGCGAATGAGCGCGAGCTTGCAAAGTTTTCTGGAGAAAAGGACAAGGGCCACATCGTCGTAAAATTTAGTCCAGAGGGCAAGGTCCTGTTGACGCTTGGAAAGCCGGGGGTAGCCGGAAATCCACCTGACGCTTTGACCCAACCGACAAGTGTTGTGATGGCGCCCAATGGCGACATTTTCATCTCAGAGGGCCATAATCAGAATCTTCAAGCCCCGCCGGAGACCGTTTCACGCATCTCCAAGTTCACGAAGGACGGTAAATTCATAAAGTCCTTCGGTAAGTTGGGATCGGGACCGGGAGAATTCAGGGGACCTCACGATCTGGCCATGGATTCACAAGGGCGGCTTTTTGTTGCTGACCGGGGAAATATGCGCATTCAGATCCTCGATCAAGACGGGAAGTACCTCGGAGAGTGGAAGCAATTCAGCCGCCCAAGCGGCGTCTATATCCGTAACGACATGATCTATGTAGCCGACTCCGAATCTAACGGTGTGGCCCCACACCCGGGATGGAAGAGAGGGATCCGGATCGGAAGTCTTAAGGACGGCAAGGTCCTGTACCGCATTCCTGATCCGCTTGAAATGAAGGGAACCAGTGCAGCGGAGGGCGTAGCGGTGGATGCGAAGGGAAACGTATACGGCGGGGAAGTCGGCCCAAGACAACTAGTGAAGCACCTGAAACAGTAGGAACCAGCGTCGTTCGGACAATCTCAAAATTGGCTACTGGGTACGTGAAGCCGGCGACTGTACCAGGTAATAGCTCTGGGCAACGGGTAAGACCAATTCCTCGGCTATTTGGGCGTGAACTCCAAAATTTCAGTAGACCGGCAAGAACTGCGCCTACCGAGTGTTCGCTCAGACTGATGCCCTGGCGAAGCTCTTAATCGAGAAGGGGCTAATCACTCACGCTAAGTTTATGCAGAAGATTGCCGAGGAATAGGCGACTATCAGAAGATGCTGACCTTGTTAATATCGCGGGAATTGTAATTGCTGTACGTAAAAAAATGACTAGAACAATCTTGGTCATTGCCTTGTTTGTGTCTGTTGCCGCTAGTGCGTGTATCAAATCGCCGTCGGAGGGTGAGAACTCCCCATATGAAGTGGAGCCGACACTTGGGGATCTCAATTATGCGACGATCAGAGTTTTCTTTGCTACTGACCGAGATCGCAGTAAAAGCACTCGCGCGAGTGACATGTTTGGTTTTGACCGTGGCCCTGTCACCTATGGGACCTGTGATGTAAGCATTCCGCGCGACCACCGGATGGGCGTGCTTGAATCACCGTCGTTTCTAAAATTGGAATTTCATGGAGACCCGGAGAAACACGTCTTATTATTGAGAATTTCCATAGAAAACAAACAAAAATACTTTGCGGATGTTGCCGCGCGATTACGAGAGTCGAGCACGAAGAACGCTTTCATTTTTGTACACGGGTACAACGTTACATTTGAGGATGCTGCTCGTAGAACTGGTCAGATGGCATATGACTTAGGATTCGATGGAGCTCCGGTTTTCTATAGCTGGCCCTCTCAAGGCAGCTTGCACAACGTACACCGTGGACGAAGCAAACAACGAATGGACTCAAAACAATTTGAAGCAGTTCTTGGATGACTTTGCCTCTCAATCAGGTGTTCAAAGCATTTTCTTGATCGCTCATAGCATGGGCAGTCGTGCTCTTACGCGAGCTTTTGGCCAACTTATTAGGGAGAAGCCGAGTTTGAGAAATAGATTCAAGGAAATAATCTTATCTGCCCCTGACATCGATGCAGAAGCCTTCAAAAGAGACATCGCCTCGCAGATAATCCCCGCAACGCTATATGCCTCGTCGGGAGACCAAGCATTGAAATTCTCAAAAAAGTTTCATGGATATGCTAGGGCAGGTGACGCCGGAGCCGGACTCGTCATCGTTCCAGGTATTGATACTATCGATGCCACGGGTGTGGCAACTGATTTTGTGGGGCACTCATACTTCGCCGAATCCAGGTCTATTATCTCAGACATGTTTTACTTGATAAAAGACGGCAAACGAGCACGGGAAAGGTTTGGTTTGCAGGGAACCCACACAGCAATGGGACAATATTGGATATTCAGGCAGTAAAAAAGTGAAAGGGGTTGCCGATGTTGCGACCTTCGATCTGTTTTGTCGCGGTTTGCATTTTTTTGGTTACTGGCAAAACACAAGCTCAAGAGCTATCAAATACAGTCGTCTATTTGCGCGAGGGCAATAATTACGGAACCGGTTTTTTCGTACGAGCAAAGGACTATTATCTAGTCACAGCTGAACACGTCGCAAATTACCTAAGACCTTTCAGTACAGCAGTGGTTCGGGGAGAGAATGGTAGTGCGATCAAATTCAATTTGGCTGATCTGACTGGAACTTCTAGTGCCAGTCTTGACTGGAAAACTCACAGTAACTCGGACGTGGCTGTGCTTAGAATTCAATCTCAAGGTGATGCGTGGCAGAAAATTCAGGCACGCTTTGTCAGTATTGATTGGCTTGCCCCACAGTTGGGTACACCGATCCGAGAAAGACCGGTTACGGTAATGGGATTTCCGCTTCAATTGGGGACGGAGGGGAATTTCTCACGCATTACTACTGAGGCTAAAACGGCCAGTGGTCTACTACGACTTTTAAGCCCAGCAATTAAAAGGGAGGCAATCTTTTACGTGCTCGATAAACCTAGTATCGGTAGTTTCAGCGGTGGTCCCGCTATTCTTCTTTCGACTCCTTACTTCAAGGATGGGAGCCAGATTATTCCCGGCCCGGACAATCCACCACTCTTCGTCGGACTGGTTCACGGTTTAGTCGCAGATAAAAACGGCAACGGATTAGCCCTCATTGTTCCCTCAAAGTTCATTGCGGATGTAATTCTCAAAGCAGACGACGCTAAAAAGGGGTGATTTCATTGAGTCGGATGCGGTAGAAGTTAAACGGGCGCGTCTCCTATTTGGCACGCGAGCGATCGTTAGGGATCAGCAGACGTGTAGGAAACATTCCCCTCTCCTGAGCACACATTGATTTCTGAATAGTGCACCGGTGGTTACAGTTCTGGCGGGTTCGTTGGCAACTGATTTTTCTGAAACGCGCACGCGCAAAAATAGCCTCTCTGGCCTTGACCACCTTTTTAGCGTGGTTCCCTGGACATTGAATTTTTCTTGCGGCCCGAATTGGATTGGAGATCGGGTGGAATGAGGGAACGTTTAGTGTCAGCCGACGGCATAGGTTCATAGACAACTGCCGATCAACTGCAAATTCCAGAACGCTCAACTTTGGCTACTTTAGCGTCAACGGACCATTTGACTTTGCTAAGCCACGTACACGTCGTCTCTATGATCTCTGTCCAGGTGCTCCACCAGGCCACGGAATCTAATTCTTTTTGGGATAGCCGCTGGGCGGCGATCTGGTCGTTTAATTTTGAGAGCTGACCTTGCATATCCTGTGCGGAACGGCCAGCAAAGGCCAACACGATCTTCGAGTCACCCGCCTTCCATTGATCCGGGTGGATCGTTGTCACTACGACGTGTGGCCCTTCGCTCGGAACGAGCTGGAACTTGCGGCAATATTCAACGTTGCGACCGACATCGACTGATCCGGTTACTTGCTGCCCTGCAACAACATTTTCGAACCACACTGCCGCATGACTTGGCCCAGTCGTATCGCCGAAGGCTCTATAGCGAACTTGGAGGTCACGTAGAGCCGTCTCTTGACCTGGCAACAGCCATGCTGGATCGCACACCAAAAAAAGTGACCAACTCGTAAAAGGCTTCCCCGGAATCGTCTGATGTGGTTTTAGTGGAACCGGAGCTTGTCCTAAAGCCTCGCTTTCCAGGACAAGAAAGCTCAAGAGCATGACACAGGGCAGCAAACGCATCTGATCGACGCCTCTTTCGATTGAACTGAAGACGGTTAAGCTAAAGACCGTCTATATTCCGGCTAGGTAAAAATGTCTAGCTTTTTTGCCAAGGGTCTTATCCTGTCGGACCACGGACAGACATCGAACCGCAGTCGGTTTTTCGAGGCGCACGCACGCGATTTCGGCCTATCTTATCCCGTGACCACCCTTACAGCGGGTTCCTGGACACTGACTTTTCTGGACCACGCGCACAGACTCCAGCCTGTCTTGGCCCCCATGACCAATGGGCGGTTGCCTTAAAAATGGGTCCTCTTTGTACAATGCTTGGATTGTGGAAATAGGATTGCTGGATTGATCTGGTCGAGATAGGGAAAAGATAGTTCTTAAGCCTCTGTTTTAGGCTTGGCCCGATCTTCTAAAAACGTACCGAATCGTCACACCCTTTCCATCGGGAAGTTCATTTACAATCGAATCACCGGTGCGCATCATTCTTATCATCACGTCGCAGCAGAGCGCCGTCTTGTGGGTTGAGTCTGAATGTCCTATCAACTGAGCGTGTAGATGATTTGATTCTACATCAATGTGCGGTTTCCCGCTTTGTCGTGCCGCGTTAAGAATAGCCATGAGCTGGTTTTGAAAATCCCATGCTGTGGGTGGCATGACTCCTCCTTTTTGAAGCCAAGCTAACCTATTGGACCGTTATTTTTTACCGCCTATTGATGCCTAGACCCGAGGTAAGTTAGGAATACCTATTGGGAATCAACGGATAGCTCGAAGCAATATTGCGCCTATACCTTTATTAGGGTTTGTAGTCAATCCGGATTCGCTGTTTACTTATCCGACTATTAGAGCGTTAAACGCAACATCTTGATGGTCAAATCGATGAAGTAAGGGCTAGTGATGTGGCGCAAAGATTTTGCAGCTTCGTTAGATGCCGAGATGCTGATGCAAAATCTCCGGGTTTTGACCCAATTCGGCAGCGGTGCCTTCGAATACGACGCGGCCTTTGACCAGAATTACGTTACGGTTGGTGATGGCCGACACCGCAGCATAGTTCTTGTCGACAATAATTGCGGCGATGCCACTGTCGCGTACGACGCGAATGATGCGCCAAATTTCTCGTGCAATCAGCGGCGCAAGTCCCTCGGTGGCTTCATCGAGGATGAGCAAATCCGGATTGGTTAGCAGAGCGCGTCCGATGGTAAGCATTTGTTGCTCGCCGCCGGAAAGCTGCTGCCCACCCAACGACAACCGCTCACTAAGCCTGGGGAAGGTGTCCAGCACGCGTTCATACGTCCAATCGCGCCGTCCGTTCGGCCCAACCCGCGCCGCCATTATGAGATTTTCCCGAACCGAAAGATTTGGGAAAATGCCTCTCCCTTCGGGAACATAAGCGATACCCTGACGGGCGATCAGATGCGGCGCTGCCCCCGTCATCGCGCGCCCGTTGATTTTAACCTCGCCACGGCGCGGCTCGACATGACCGATCAAGGTGCGGATCAAGGTGGTTTTGCCCATGCCGTTTCGTCCCATGAGTCCGACGGCTTCACCGGCATTCACCGAAAAACCGACGCCATGCAGAATATGGCTTGCGCCGTAGAAACTGTGGAGGTCGCGGGCGTCAATTATTGAAACGTCTCTCATAGAGACTCGTCCGCACCGCCGAGATAAGCGCGTTGGACTTCCCGGTTGGCTCGGATCGTTTCCGGCGCGCCAGTGGCCAAAATTTTGCCGTTCACCATCACGGTGAGTACCTGGGCTAAGCGGAACACGGCGTCCATATCGTGCTCCACCAACAGTATAGCGTGGTTTTTCGTAAGCTCGCCGATCAGCTTGACCATATTCAAGGTCTCCTCCGCTCCCATGCCTGCCAGCGGTTCGTCGAGCAGCAGAAGTTTCGGATCGGTGGCGAGGGACATCGCGATCTCGAGCTGACGCTGCTCGCCATGACTCAATGTCGCCGCCATCACAGCAGCTCGGTCCGCCAAGCCCACAGCGGCGAGCGCCCGCCGCGCATTTTCGAGGACGCTTTCGTAGGACATTGCATCCCGCAGCCAGTTGAGTGGGCGAGGCTCGCGCGACTGCGCTGCTAAACGGCAGTTTTCCAACGCACTGAATGCAGGAAAAATATTGACCTTCTGATAGCTTCGGCCCACGCCCAAGCGCGAGCGTCGTTCCGGAGCGAGGTGCGCCATCTCTGTGCCACGGAACAAAACGCTGCCGGCGCTCGGGGATAAATCGCCCGACAACACATTGATCAAAGTGGTTTTGCCAGCACCGTTGGGACCGATGACCGCGTGCAGCTCGCCAACCCCGACATCGAGAGAGATGTCGTCCACTGCAGCGAGTCCGCCGAAGTGCTTGGACAATCCGCGAACTTGTAGAATTGGGTCAGTCATTCGAGATCCTTGCGCGCGGAATCTGAACTGCTACGTCGGTCTAATAAACCAGCCAACCCGTCCGGCAGGGCGAGGACGACAAGCACGATCAAGCTTCCCATCGCCAACTGCCAATGCTTGGCATAGGTTCCTAACAGCGCTGGGGCAGAGAGAAATTCCTGCAAAAGAACGTAGGCGAAAGCGCCGAGCACCGCGCCATGGAGCTTACCCATGCCGCCGAGAATCACCATCATCAGCGCGGTGCCCGAATGATGCCAGGCGAGAATTTCCGGATTGACGAAACCGAACTGGCAAGCAGCGAGATAGCCGGCCAACCCCGCGAGCGCGCCAGCCAATACGAAGGCGCCGAGCTTGTAGATGAAAACAGGAAACCCGATTGAGCGCATGCGACTTTCGTTGGCCTTGATGCCCGCTAGCGCCCGTCCGAACGGTGCGTGCAGAACCCGGCTAAGTAGCACGTACACTCCGATCAGGACCAGGAGCACGAAATAATAAAATTGCACAGGACTTTCGAGATCGAGAGGCTTGATGCCGAAGACGGTAAGCTCGGGGCGCACGGTGATGTAGATGCCGTCTGAGCCGCCGCCCAACTTAGTGTCGTGGAAAACCGAATAGAGCATCTGCGCGAAGGCGAGGGTTGCCATGATGAAATAGACACCGGTAGTGCGCACGACAAGAAAGCCGATGACCAGGGCGGCGAGCGCGGCAAAGACAATGGCAAGCGGGAGAGTAAGCAAGAGGTTGGCGGCCTCGTACTTCGGCGAGATCAGAGCGATTACGTAAGAGGCGAGACCGAAATAAGCTGCGTGGCCTAGGCTCACGAGCCCCGTGTGGCCGACCAGGAGATCCAGGCTCAGGGCGAAGATTGCCATAATCATGATCTTCCCTCCAAGTTGAACGTAGAAGGTGGTGCCGATCAATGGAAAGGCGGCAAGCACTAACGCGCTCAGGATCAGCGCGACGCGGGGAAGAGTGATATTCGCCACGTCCGCGTCACGTTTTGTTGGCAAGTCCTTGGGGTCGCCACAAAAGGATGACAGCCATCAAAAGATAAACGGCGACGCCCGAATATTCGGGTGCGAGCACTTTGCCGAGGGTATCGGCAAATCCGATCGCAAGCGACGCAATCATCGCGCCGTTGATGGAGCCGATCCCGCCGATCACTACGACCACAAAACAAATAATCAGGATTTGATTCCCCATGCCGGGAAATACCGACGAGATCGGCGCGGCGATCATGCCCGCGAACGCAGCGAGGGCCGTGCCGAACGCGAATACCAACGCGAATAACAACCGAATATTGACGCCGAGGGAGGCTGCCATCTCCCGGTTGCTACTGCCTGCGCGTACCATCATTCCGATGCGGGTCTTATGGATCACCAAAACCATTGCTCCCGCGAGAGCTAAGCAAACGACGGTGATGAACAGTCTATACACGGGATAGGACAGGGTATCGGTGAGGCGCACTGAATAGTCGAGCAACGCGGGTACCGCCACACCGTGCACATCATCGCCGAAGAAGATGCTTCTCAGCTCCTCGAAGATGAGAATCAGGCCGAAGGTAAGCAGTACCTGATACAGGTGGTCACGCTTGTACAGCCGGCTGACGAGAGTCGTCTCCAGTACTACCCCAATGGCGAGGGCGATGACCAAGCCGAACGGTATCGCAAGCCACAGACTGCCGGTAACCTTGACGAGCCAGTAGGCGAGATATGCGCCGACCATATAAAAGCTACCGTGGGCGAGATTGATGACACCCATGATCCCAAAGATAAGCGTCAACCCACTCGCCAATAAAAACAACAGCACACCGTACTGGACACCGTTCAGGAGTTGGATGAGATAGAACATTGATCAACGGGACCTGGGCGGCCGTTCAAATTGTTCCAATCGTTCAAGCCGTTCAAAACGTTCGGTGCGCGGGG
>Ga0209799_1000112_pt1 | contig 14304 bp, 11 predicted proteins | sample PanSoiPlo36MoBio_FD_188324 | JGI IMG/M metagenome (GOLD analysis project Ga0209799, IMG submission 188324) | Tropical forest soil microbial communities from Panama analyzed to predict greenhouse gas emissions - Panama Soil Plot 36 MoBio (SPAdes)... | ecosystem: Environmental > Terrestrial > Soil...
GCACTCACCTATGGCCCGAGCTATGCCCTGCCCAAGACCGCGAACCAGCGCTCGACAAAATCCTCAACCCGATGCCGGATTACGATCCCTTTGATAAATCCATGACCGCAGCTCCGCAGTTTTTTCCCGATGCGGTGGACAAGAGATCTCGCGAACTCTTGATCGATGCGCTGACCAATCAACAGGAAGCCCTCAAGGATCATCTGCAGTTTCTTAAGGAGCAAGACAGCCAGCTAAAAAAGGAGAACAACACGTCGACCGGTTTGGCGGAACGGGCCCAGGATCTGATAAACAATACGATTCAAGACCGGCAGCGCTATCTTGCCGCCCAGGAAGCGGCCCTGAAGAATGCCTCGACGCCGGAGCGAAAGAAATATCTTCAGTCGATCATCAACAACGACGACTTGAACCAGGCGGATGATCTGATGCGGCAAAGCTCGACGAACCAATGGGGCGGCTTCCTCAATCGGATGTTGAGCTCAGTGGATCTGGCCGGGGTCGCGTCGGGCAACTACATCGGCGCCGCGGCAGAAACCGTCATTAGTCAACTCTATGCCCTCGCCGACCGAGACATGGCCATTGAGGAGCGACGCGCATTGGCGCGCCACCTCGATCATCTGAAACGTTTTCCTAACGATCCGCGCAATGCCGAGATCCTGCGGCAGGTGGAGGGGATCGAGGGCAAGAAGAAAAGCGTTTTGGTGAAGAAGCAGCTCGACAGAGGTGATGAAGCTCTCAGCAAGGGCGAGCTGGAGAGAGCGCTTTTCTATTATGAGACGGCATCCTTTATCGATCCCGAATCGAAGAGCGCCGGGAAAGCTCTCCAAAAAGCAAACCAGCTCTACCAGGAGCGGCAACAGATAAAAAACAAGGGACTCGCCTCCGCCAAAGAAGGGTCTTTCTCCAGCGACCAAGAACAGGACGTAGAACGATTGTTGAACGCGCTCACTCTGCGTGATCCAGCTCTGATCGAGCGTCAGTCCATCGATATCGAGAAAAAACATCACGGCGGACCGCTCGGCGACGCGGCGCTGGATACCGAGGCCGTCGCTCTCGAACTACGCGGACAGCACGAAGCAGCCAAGAAAATTATCGATCAGCTCGCCCGGTCGTCGAAGAACGCTGATCTGCAAACGCGTGCAGCCGCGTTGTTGAGCAGTCCCGAATACAATCTGCTCGGCAGCTTTCAAGACGCTCGCAGTGACCGCCGCGTAGAGTCCGTAAAATATGTTTTGCTCGGTGAAGACCTGCTCAAGAAAAATCTGATCTATGCCGCTGGCGCTATGGCCGCCGCCGGTCCGGCCGGCGGGCCTATGCTTGGGGCGGTCAACGCCATGATAATCGGTAACAACCTTGTCAATGTTATTTCCAACAACCCGATTTCCGCCCAACCTGTGATCGACGCAGGTGTTGCCTATATCCGCAACCACCCGAAATCGGAAAACGCTTCCGAGGTGTACACCGTGCTCGCGGATGCCTACGCGGAGCGGGGCATGTTCGACAAAGCCGTCAATTTCCACCAGCTCGCCGGCGCGCCACAGGAGAAAATCACAGCCCTCAAGGAGAAGGCGGCAGGTGCTATGCTCAATGCCGCTACAAAAAGTAAAGGCCGGGGCACCCAAGAGTATTACTTGACAACCATCATCGATGAATATCCGGAAAGTCCTGCGGCGGCAGAAGCGACCAAAAAACTCGCGGCGCTGGTGAAGAGCGACAATCAAGGTTTGCGCATGAGCAAACAATTCCTCATGGAAAACCCCGAACTCTACGGACCCAACGGACTCGGGCTAAAACCCTCGCTCTTCGACGGCAATTCAAACAATATGGAGTTGGCGGACCGCGGCGTCAATCTCTTGAATGACAACGAGATCCTCATTCACTACCAAACACCGTGGGGAATACGAAGCCAGACTTATTCGTTGTCGAAGCCGACGACGGACCGCTTTTTTACGACCCTGCGCCAAAAAAACCACGAGGTCGCCTTGGCCGACATCGACAAGCGGGCAAAGGACAGCGTTGGCGGCATCAAAAATATGCCGACACCGATTCTGCAAGGCGTCCGCGGCAAAAGCACCGAGAAGCCGGAGGATGATCAAGACTCCACTTTTTCATTCATTCGTCAGGCCGACGGCACGGCGCCTTCCTTTCCTCGCGTTTTGGATCACGAGCTGCTGAGCGAGAACGAGCTCAACCCGGAAAGCAAGTATACCTTGCCACCGATTCAGGGAAGCATTTCCTCGCGCGGCTTGAGCATGGTGGGAGCGTTGCCAACAGGTCTCTGGGGCAGCCAGCTCGCCATCGGCAACGATTCGAAAAGTCCCTTTGCCGGCTTGCGATTGCCGATTCCCCTGCTCGAGGGCTTTATCCCTGTTGATTTCATGGTCCAGGGAAGGCCCGGCGGATTTTCGGTCTATCCCAAGATTCAGACCCGCGGCGACAAGGGCGCCGACCCGGAATTGTACAAATAAATCTTGAGCCACTGATCTTGGCATCTTCTTTCCTGCGTAGGTTATCAGGACACAACTTTCATCATCTCCCATCACTCCGTCGCGATATCGCCGGTGTATTGTCACCGACGACACTTGACAGGTTCTTGAAGACGGGACGCAAAGATAATTCGCCAAATCTGAAACTCATTCACTAGAAGGAATCAACTATGAAATTAATCGTCAAGCTTGGACTTGTAGGGGCGCTTGCCAGCGCCATAGCTTCGGGCCCGGCCAGCGGCCAAACCTTGAAGAAAATCCGCATCGGTTATCCATCGCTGAGTTTTCGTCAAAGCAACGTCTGGGTAGCCAAAGAGATGGGACTGTTCAACAAGTATGGTCTCGAGGTCGAGCCCATCTTCTTGCGTGGCGGTCAGGTCGCGACCCAGGCTCTGGTCAGCGGAGACCCGCCTATTGTAAACATTGGCACGGTCGTGCAGGCGAATCTCACGGGCTATAACCTCGTGCTCGTTGCCGCGGTTGAAAACCAGTATGACCAGATCGTGTTCACTCGTCCTGGAATTACCAATCTTGAGCAGCTCAAAGGGAAAAACTTCGGCATCAGCGGATTTGGCGCTGCAACTCACTATGCGGCGCTTATCCTTCTCAAACATCTGAAGCTCGAGCCGATTAAGGATGTGGCCCTGATTCCTGGCGGTCCCGATGCGGAGCGGTTCGCCGCATTGACCGCCGGGAAAATCGATGCGACATTTTTCACTTCCTCAACCGCGTCTCCAGCACGAAAGGCCGGTTTTGTTGAGCTCCTCCAGATTGCCGATCTCGGGGTTGAGGTTCAGGGCAACGGATTTGCCACCTCACGCGCTTACGTTCAGAGCAATCGGGACACCGTCAAAGCCGCACTGAAAGGATTCGTTGAGGCTATCTACTTCATCTACGCCAACAAGAAAGACGCTCAGAACGTCTTCTCGAAGTACATGCGAACCAACGATCCGGCTGTTCTCGAAGATTCATACCAGGGCTACATCAAGATGATCCCGAAGAAGCCCTATCCGACTCTCAAAGGCATTCAGTTCATGCTGGACATGTTGGCAGACAAGATGCCCCAGGCCAAGAACGCGAAGCCGGAGCAATTTGTTGACCTGAGCTTTCTTCAGGAGCTTGAAAAGGAAGGTTTCTTCACCGAGATGGCCAAACGCTATCCGAGCAAGTAGTTGTAACTACTGGAGTGATGGAGTATTGGATTGATGGAGTGCTGGAGTATTGGATTGATGGAGTGCTGGAAAAAGCATTACTCCATAACTCCAGTACTCCAACACCTACCGTTAAACTAGGAGGGAGCCATGTCAAGAAAGACTATTCAGCCAAAGTCTTCGAACGATCCGAGGCCAAGATACTCTCAAGGCATTCTCACCGAGGGCGGCAAAGTACTTTTTATCGCGGGGCAGACCGCCTCGGACAAGGATGGCAACGTCGTCGGCAAGGGGGATATCAAAGCTCAGACGCGGCAAGTATTCGAAAACATCAAAGCGGTCCTCGAAGCCGCCGGCGGCTCGTTTGACAACGTGGTGATGACAACGACTTACATCACCGACCGAAAGTATCGTGAAGGTTACAACGAAGTGCGCCGCGATATCTATAAGCAAGACCCGCCTACGAGTACGCTTGTGATCGTCAGCGGCCTGGCCAATCCCGATTACTTGATCGAGATCGCCGGCATCGCTGTTCTGTAGTCGTGAAAGTCGCGGTTCTCGACGACTATCAGCGCGCCTTCGAAGGCACAGAAGCGATTCAACGGCTCCGGCAAAAGCTGGACGTTCAAATTTTCACCGACAAACTTCCTACGGAAGAGGCGTTGATCCACGCCCTCAAAGGCGTTAAAGCAATTATTCCTATTCGCGAGCGCACCAAGTTTCCCGCTGCCTTACTTCAGGCACTCACCGACCTCGAATTCATCTCCCAGACGGGAAATCATGCCTATCACGTAGATATGGACGCCGCCACCAAAGCAGGGATTGTCGTCGCCATGGCTCCAGGGAGCAACAGCACTGCAGAGTTGGCTTTCGGTCTCATGCTCGCAGTGATGCGCCGCATCCCCGAGAGCGACCGAGCCATGCGACGGGGCGAATGGCCTCTGGTTCTTGGCTACGTGCTACGCGGCAAGACTCTTGGGATCTTGGGCCTGGGGAAGATCGGCACCGAGGTGGCCCGGATCGGTCGGGTTTTCGGCATGAAAATCATCGCCTGGGGGCCGACTTTGACTCCGGAGCGCGCCAGCCGATCGCAAGCGGTTTACACGCCTCTCGAAGATCTCCTGAAGCAAGCCGACGTGGTGTCTGTACATCTGGTGCTTTCCGATCAGAGCAAGAACCTACTCAATGAAGCGCGACTGCGACTCATGAAAAAATCGGCCTATCTCATCAACACCGCACGGGGCGCCATTGTTGATGAAAGAGCTCTGGTTAAGGTTCTGCAAGAACAAACCATCGCCGGCGCGGCGTTGGATGTCTTTGTCGAAGAACCGTTGGCGGCGAATCATCCGCTATTGCAACTTGACAACGTGGTTCTTACGCCGCACCTGGGCTGGCCCACGGATTCTGGTTTCGCCGGCTTTGCGGAGAATGCCGTGACGAATATCCTAGATTACCTAGACGGCAAGCTGACCCGTGTTGTCAACCCCGAAGCGCTGCGTAACCGCTCCAAACGCAGCTGACAATGGTCGCCCAGGTCGAAACCCCCGTTCGACGAAAGACTTTCTCACCAGCCCCTCTCTTCTCTCCGCCCAGCGGGGAGATGTAAGAGGGATCTTTCGATGTTTTTGGTTGCGGCTTTGCCGTGCTAGATCTTTCGTGAAGCTTAATGCGAACAACGGTTAGGCTGGGCTGATCTTGGTGCTATGAAAGAGGCGGTTATCCTGATCAATGAATTCGACCAAGGCATGGACAGGCTCCACCTTTGGATCCACGGTGATTTTCGCAAAGTTAAAATTTTCAGCCTCGAAAAACTCATACCGGCTTGCGGTTCCATTGGTAATCCGATTCAAAGGCGCTGCTAACGGCCCCGCTGTGATATCTCTCAAGCCGTTGCTCTTGGGGATTCGGGTGATCGCCGCGCAGTGCAGATCGCCGCTGAGGAAAATCACGCCGGTAATTTTCTTCTCTCTGATGTACTCGAGGATCTCCGTCCGCTCCCGAGGATAACCATCCCATCGGTCGCTGCCGCCACCCACCATCGGCACCGACGTCGCAATGAATTTGAAGATCGCCCCCGATCGCGAGACTCCTTCGAACAACCATTCCTTCTGGTTCTGGCCGAGCATCGTTCCGTGTTTTCGGTCTCGATACTGCCGCGCGTCTAGTATAAAAAGCTCGAGCGCTTTACCCCAACGAAACGACCGATAGATCCGTTGGGGCTCTTCGAGATTGCGCCTTATCGGCCAATAGTCCAAGAAAGCTTTTCTTCCTATGGGCGCCAAAGGGTTTCTCGGTAGGTAGTCATCGGCGACTTCATGATCATCCCAAGTGACATACGTACTGATCTCATCGAAACAAAGTTGGGTAGCAGCATCGTCGCGGTTAGCGCGATATTTGGCCCAGAACTCGGCCAGGTGGTGCGCCGTGCCGCCGCGATCCGCGTAGATGGTATCTCCCAGATTCAAGAAAAAATCCGGACGCTGCGCGCGAATAGCGCTCATCACCGTAAACGGTTTGTAGCTTTCTCGCATATCCGCGCTGCAGCAAAACGACACCTTCGCCGCATCGTCCGGTCTCGGCGCGGTCACAAAACGCGCAACGTGTCCAGGCTGTTTACCGGCGACCGCAACGCGGTAGTAATACGTCGTGGCGGGCTCAAGCTTCTCCAGTTTAATGAGCGCCGTGCAATCGGCATTCTCGTCAACAGGGAAAGGACCGATGGTGGAAAAGTCGCTAAGGCTCCACTCCTTGCTGTAATGCAGGAAGACCTGACTATTGGGTTCAGCGCGCAGCCAAACCATCGCTCCATCCGGAGTTACGTCCCCAGCCACATAGCAAAGCGATAGGCCGGTAGTGGTATCCGTTCGGGTTAGAGTCGGCGCGCATGAAGACGGGCCCATAAGAGCAGGCGCGGCGAGGCTGGCGTGTCCAAGAAGCCTGAGAAATTCTCTTCGTGTCATAGTTTGCTTAGACGTGGAGTTTTTCCCAAAGCATCTCACATAGCCCGCCGGCTAGGAAGGGAAGGAGAAAACTAACGGCAAATCGTACCGCCATACTGGCTGCCGCAGGCGACTTCCAGTAGATGGCGACGAGCGTGACCGTCGCCGTGATCATCATGACCGTAGTCGAGGTGTCCATGGATCTCCTTAGGATGACTCGGAAGTCATATCGAGGTGACATAGCGTGTTTCGGCGGGGTGCGAATATGACCAATAAGTTTAACCAGGGGTTATCGAATTAGCAAGGCGGGTACGGTGAACGCTTTGAACGACTTGAACGTTTTGAACTGCTCGGGTCAGCTACGGCTTGACGATGAACGAAGGCTCCTCCTCTGCCTTGCTTTTCTCCTGCGATAGATAGACGGCAAAACTCCTCTGCACGAGACCGGTAAGAAAGGATATATCCAGCGGTCCAGGATCTCCCTCCGCAATCTGCTGCGCTACCGCCAGCGCGAGTTTGGCCATCTCCGCACGGCCGGCCTCAACGAAGTAAAAAGCCATATCCTCCATTCGCCGCTGCATGATCTTCCCTGTCTCCCCCGTGCAGAGTGTCTTTACCGCATCGCGCACGATGGCGGCCATGCGTTCTTCTTTCTGTATGGGATTGAGCACCAGGCGGCTGGTCTGTGCTTCTTGAAGCTGTCCGAGAAAAGGCTCCATCCAATCCGCATCTAAAACCCAAAAGCGAAACTCCGGCTCATCGAGTAACCGCCGTGACAGCTCTCGCCAAGCTCCTTCCCGAACCTCTCCCGAATTGACTCTTCGATAAACGGGATGATCCTGGGCCCGTGGTTTGGCCGCGCTGAGAATCGACCGAAGCTGATGAAAATTTTCTAGGCCGCTTCGACCGGTAGACTTGGCCTTTTCAAAGCCCTCGTAGATCATACTGTCGGCATAGTCCCATGGAACGGAGATCATGGTGACGCCGTGTTGCTTCTTGATCTCCTGTGCCATGTTGCGCAGTTCTTTCCGGCGAACTTGCGCACCGCCGATGCGCAGGAGCCCGGCGCGATCGTTGACCATCGCTTGAATCGTTTGTAGCCCGTGGCCGGTCTGGGGTTTGACGATCCACACCAGACGGCCCCCCGCGCCGTCGACGGGAGACATGTAGGCTTCAACCTCAGGTGATCGGCTGAGGATCGGAGTCGGAGTTTTCTCCGATATCCTCCCGGCTTCCGGGATCGTCAATCCCTTCTGCGACAGTTTGAACAGCGAGCGACGAATTTCTTTTTTGAGATCTTTGTCTTCCGCACCGCCGGCCATCCTCAGTAACGCCGTAGCAGCTGCCGAGTCGGCAATTTTTCCCAGAAAGAAGACGATGGCCAGATCCGTTTCTCGTTCCTTTCCCCACTGCTCTTCTAGCCGAGGCACGAATGCCGGAGAGAGATCGTCAACCTTCAACCCTGATTGACGCAGATAGTCGATGCCTCTCCGGATTTCTTCGTCGTGGGATTTCTTTTTTGACAAGAAAATTCCTGAATCAAAAATGGCAGTGGTCAAAAACCTTAAGCTTTGGTTAAATCGGACAGTTTGCCGGACCGGCCGGCAAACGCGAAGTTAGGCCACTCCTCCACTTGCGCGTCGCGATAGTTTTCTCGGTACCACTTGGCGACCTCTCCTGCGGGCGCGAACCAGACTTTGGCGTGGCTTTTGGCGTAGCGAATAAATTCACGCAATAACTGCGCACGGAAAGGACGGCCGCCAACAAACGGATGATTACCCCACATCATGAATTTCGGATCCGTCTCGCCCTCTTCGTAGAGACAATCGAAACAATCCTTCCACATCTGTAGAAGGTCCCGCGGAGTCCTGCCCGCTCTCTGATAACTGGCATAATCGTTTAAGTCCGCAAAGTAACCCAAAACCGTAACTTCCTGTTTTTTTATTTTGAGAGTATAGGGGGTCTCCTGATGTTGAGGGTCCATCCAGTAGGTGTAACCACATTCCACGATAACTTCCGGTGTATTGGCGCTCGGCGCGATTCCCGTCGAGAGATAGCCTTCCGGCGCCTTGCCGACTACCTTTTTGACGATTTCGACGGTCCTTTGAAGATCCTTCTTCTCTTTGTCTCGCTTCTTCATGTAGCTATAGTCATGAATCCACGTCTCTGTGCCGATCTCATGCCCATAATCTCCCGCTTCTTTGAAGATTTCCGGATAATTTTGGACCGTGATCCCGGTGGGGAAAAAAGAGGTTTTGATTTGTTCTTTTTCGAAAATCTCGAGGAAACGATAAATACCAACTCGCTCGCCAAACTCGCGATCGGTAATGGCACCCAAATCCTTTTTGGTGAGAGCATTCTTGGGAAAACCGCGACGGTTTTGTTGTTGCCGCGTGTTGGGCCCGCCCAAGTCCTCCGGCCAAGTCTCAAAAGCAACGCAAGGCGTGATGGCGATGCGCGCTCCGTCGGGCCACTGAATCGGCTTTCTCTTGGGTCGTACTTTCATAATGCCTCCCAGGTGATGAAGTTGGATTAGTCATGCCACAGTTCTTTTGTGTTTCCAACACTATCGGAACAAGTATCAGCGGTTTTTCTTGATGACGAAATCGCTTATGAATGTCAACGGCAGGTGCATGCTAAGCAGATCAATCTCGCAGCAGCCGCTGATAGAATAACCCGCATTTGTGAGTTGCCTAAGGAGTTCATTGGTTAGTAGACATACGAGACTAAGGGAAGAGTCGTGGAGAGCACGGGCATCCGATCCTAGCGGAAGCGTTCAGGCCCAACCGTTGGCATAACCGTCCTTGGAGGCGATAGGGAGGTGGTCGATCAGGCACAGACCTATTGCCTGCGCTTGGAACGACTTGTTCCTTTAGGTTTTGAAGAGCGAAAAGTGTCTAGATATTTATAAACTCCTTAATAATTTCCCCAATTTCGATCGCGTCATCGCCCTTGACTTGCGTGGGGATGCCGGTTAATTGAAAAGAACACAAAGAAAGAAATTTAGGAGGCTTGAGCCATGGCAGAAGGAAAAATGATCGAATACCGAGTCGACAACGGCGTGGCCGTAATGGAAATCAACCGCCCACCAGTAAACAGTTACACCACAGATCTTTTGAAAGAGCTCGATGCAGCCGTTCTCGATGCCCGCTTTGACGACAATGTTCATGCCATCGTGATAACCGGCAAGCCAGAAAAATTCTTCTCCGCCGGCGCTGACATTAATATGCTTGCCGGCAAGTCCTTGGCCTTCAGGAATAACTTCGCGCTTCACGGCCACGAAGTGCTTATGCGTCTGGAAAACACGCCGAAGATTATTATCGCCGCCATCAACGGCCACGCGATCGGTGGCGGACTGGAAATCGCCATGGCCTGCGATATTCGAATCGCCAAAAAAGAAGGCGGTCGGGTCGGTCTGGCCGAAATCAACCTTGGTGTAATGCCCGGCATGGGCGGCACGCAACGACTGCCGCGCCTCGTCGGTAAATCCCGGGCGATGGAGCTTTGCGCCACGGGAAGGCAGATTGCCTTCGAAGAAGCTAAAGATATGGGGCTGGTCCACGATATCTATGAGCGGGAAAAGGACGAAGGCGGAAAAAAAATTGGCTTCTTGGAGCAAGTTTTGGATTACGCTCGGCAATTCGTTGTCCCAAACAAGAGCAGCCTCGCCGTCGGCAAGGTCAAGCGCGCAATCCAAACCGGCCTGGAGCTCTCGCTGCCCGAGGGCTTGGCCTTCGAGCGGGAGTTACTGGCACAGACCTTTGCGAGCGAAGACGGCAACGAGGGCGTAAAAGCCTACCTCGAGAAAAGAACCGCGCAATTCAAAGGCAAATAGGAAGCACGGAGCATTGGAGTGCGGGAATATTGGAGTGTTGGGTTTGAGATATCACTCGATTACTCCTCCACTCCAGCCTCAGTAGGTTGCAACAGCGCGCGCAGTTTGAACAGCTTGAACGATTTGAACTACTTGAACCGTAAAACTTGATGGAGGTTAGCTAATGGCAAAGATGTTAATTGGCGGAGAGATGGTTGACTCCGTCAGCAAAGACACCTACGAAGTCCGCAACCCGGCGACGGGTGCGGTAGTGGACACGGCACCAAAGGGTAACGAGAAAGATGTTCTGCAAGCGATTCAGTCGGCTGAGACCGCTTTCAAAGAATGGTCCGATGTCACCGCAGAAGATCGCGGCAACGCGCTCATGAGTGCCTGTGAGCTGATCAAAAAGAACAGCGGCGATATCGCTCAACTACTGACTCAAGAGCAGGGCAAGACTCTTTTCGAAGCCGGCTTGGAAATTCACCACCTGGTTCACGGCTTGGAGTTTTATGCCGGTCTCGCCTCGAAAGTCCGGGGCTCACACGTACCTTTGCCGCAAAAGGGCGCCTACGGCATGGTCGTGCGCCAGCCCATCGGCGTCTGCGGCGGCATCGTGCCGTGGAATTTCCCGCTGACCCTCATGGGTACCAAACTCGGCCCAGCGCTCGCCGCTGGCAACACGATCATCATCAAGCCGGCAAGCACCACTCCCCTGGCAACCGTGCGCGCCATCGAATTGATCCAGCAAGCAACCTTTGGTGAAGGCAAAGCCCAAAAGCAATTGACGAAGGGCGCGGTCAACGTGGTCACTGGCCCGGGAGGCACAGTCGGCGAAGAAATCCTTCGCAACCCGCGTATCCGCCGCATCGCTTTTACCGGCTCCACTCCAGTTGGGCGTCATGTCATGGAAGTCGCCGGCCGCGAAATCAAAAGAGTCACTCTGGAGCTTGGCGGCAGCGATCCCATGATCGTCATGGAAGACGCCAATTTGGATATGGCCGTGAAAATGGCCGACATCGGTCGCTTCTTTAACTGCGGCCAGATGTGTCTCGGCGTGAAACGGTTGTTCCTGCATGAATCCATCGCCGAGAAATTTGTCGGCGGTTTGGTGGAGATTCTGAAGAAGAAAACGGTCGGCAACGGCATGAGCAAAGAAACCCGCATGGGCCCCATTCACCTGGAGTCCCAGCGACAAGAGGTCGAGGAGCAAGTGGAAGACGCCAAATCCCGCGGCGCCAAAGCGGTTTTCGGTGGCGAGCGAGCCAAGGGCGGCGATCTCGACAGGGGCTTTTTCTACCTGCCGACCCTGCTCAGCGATGTTCCTGATGACGCCCGCGTTACCAAGGAAGAGGTTTTTGGTCCAGCGCTTCCTGTTTACACCTTTAAGAGCATCGACGAAGCCATCGAGAAGTCCAATGCCTCGGAGTTCGGCCTAGGCTCTTCGATCTGGACTCGCAATCTCGTCTACGCCAATAAAGCCATCGACAAGCTCCAGGCGGGCAATGTCTGGGTAAACTCGCTTCACTATGGCTACGATGAGCTTCCTTTCGGGGGTGTGAAGTCAAGCGGCGTCGGCCGCGAGCACGGTCCGGAAGCTTTGGATTACTACCTTGAGCCCAAGGGTGTCGTGATCGTCAACGTTTAGTTGGACCTGTTCCTTCCGTTTTTGGAACAAGCAGCGCTGCGGGAGCGTGAAGCTCTAAGCTGCTGGTGATGGCCGACGCGTCTGGGGTGTCTTTAGGCGAACCTTCTGTTGACAAGCCAAGCACCAATCCATTACGGTAGCCTCATCTTGCTTGAAGGGAGCCTGTTATGTTCGCACAAATAAAGCACATGGCCATCGTCAGCAGCAACGTGAACCACGAAGGCGATTTCTATAGAGATATTTTCGGCATGAAGCGCTCTGGTGCCGCTCGGGCTGGAGGCGCAGTGGTCGTGCGCGATGGTTACGTGGGGCTGAACTTAAATCCCCGAGCCCCTGGACGCCAAGCCGGTTTCGATCACTTCGGATTCGAGGTGCAAGACGTCGAAATGGTCTTTTCACGGCTCAAGGAAAAATATCCCAAGGTCCATGTTCTGAAACGTCCCAGCAACCGCCCTTTCGCCGGCATTAGCACTCACGATCCGGCGGGAAATGTCTTCGACCTCTCACAAAAGGGAATGGAAAACCGCACCAACTTGTATGTTGACGAAGACGAGCAAAAACCACGTCGCATCAGCCATTTTGGATTGCGCGTCCTGGAGCCGGACGAAATCGGCGAGTTTTATCGCACGGTTTTCGATCTCACCGAATTGGAAAAACCCGGAGGCGACCCGAACCACTATCTCTCCGACGGCAAAGTCACGCTCGCGGTCATGCCCTGGAAAATCGCAGATTTTCTAGGCTCCGGTATCGAACGTCCAGCCCTCGACCATATCGGATTCAAAGTTGAAAGCATGGCAGCCTTCAAGGCCGATTGGCAAAAACATGCGGAGACCTACACACCCACTGATGACCGACCGGACAAAAACCCCGAGCGTGAGGTCAGACAAAAGCTATTTGCCAAATGCTGCTTCGGACAGTTTCAAATGTCCGATCCTGACGGCGTGTTGATCGACGTGTCCGAAAATTGATTGCATCTATTCAGAAGGGAACTCACCGCGGAGACACCGAGGAAAGACTCTGATGAAGAAATATTCCGATCTCTGCGAACGCCGCGCCCCTGCGGTTAAGTAAAGTTCGCGGCTTTGGAGCGGCGGCTCCATCTTCCAACTACCAAACCTAGCGCAATCACGGCGAGAAAAAATCCGATTGCGGGAATCATCGCCTGCGCCGGTGGCTCCACGCCGGTAACAGATACATTTTGCTCGATCCGAACCATCTGTCCACCGGTAACATAGGCGTTGGCTGTAATTCGGTACTCTGCGCCGTCGGCAAACTGAAAATCCATCGCGAACTCCCCTTCCACCGGAAGCCTCTCAACGGCAAAAACCGTTTTGCCTTTCTCCAAGTGAGCAATCGTTAGGGTAAGCAACACCGCCCGGTTCGCGCCGTCCTCTTCGCCCGACAACCTCCAGCGCACTTTACTGGGCTTCCCAACGGTCGGAGGATCTATATCCAGCCAACCAAAATTTTTTCGCTGCTCCAGCCCCTGAGCAGCGTCTGCAATAGACAAAGCGACGCAACCCATTGATGCCAACAAACACGCCGCAACTCTCCCTTTTGCATTAGGCACACTTCTCGTGAAGATTCTTCCCGCGAGGACGCCCGCAGCAAAAAGCACCACAGTAAATATCCCGAGAAAAAACCATTTCAGTCTGTTCTCGCGGATTGTCAGAGGAAACGTTTTATTTACCTTCCGCCCATCCGGCGCAGCAAACTCCACGCTCAAACGATACTGGCCGCGAATCGGAAAGAGATACCTCCATTCCGCCCTGCCCTGTCGCAACGGCACGGTCATGTCCAGCAACCGGCTTCCCTCCACTAGCGGAAAATCGGTCGAAAAAAACCAGTGCGGCTCGGGCGCTTCGAGGCGAATCGCCACACTTCCGTTAGCCACTGGCCTGCCGTCGGCGCCAGTCACTAAAAGGGTCAAGGTTGCAGGATCAGAATAAGGATGCAGTAATTCCAATCGCGGTGATGCTTTGAAATAGATATTGATATCTTCGGCCCACGAACACGAGCAGAAAAAAGCGACGAAGGAGAAGAAACCGAAAAAAGCGAGGAGATTTTTTAGTGACAAGGAACCACGGCAAGCGCGTGTCGAAAATTGTGCAAGGTATCATGGACCGCAGGATAGCCGGAGGCCAGCGCAACGTATAAGATCACGGCTGACGCGCATAAAAAAAGACCAGACTTGAGCAGAAACGAGACTTGTTCCGGCAGCGCCACTCCCAACCAGGCGACGGTTTTTTCCATAATTACCTTTCCA
>Ga0209799_1000113_pt1 | contig 14291 bp, 8 predicted proteins | sample PanSoiPlo36MoBio_FD_188324 | JGI IMG/M metagenome (GOLD analysis project Ga0209799, IMG submission 188324) | Tropical forest soil microbial communities from Panama analyzed to predict greenhouse gas emissions - Panama Soil Plot 36 MoBio (SPAdes)... | ecosystem: Environmental > Terrestrial > Soil...
GTACCTTCCGAGTCCGTCGGCAACAACCTCTGGAGGGATAATCGCTGCACCACGCCGAAGCGGTGCTGTTCGTCGATGACTCCCAACCCCAACTTTGGAACCGAAACTCCCTCCTGAATAAGAGCATGGGTGCCAACGACGAACTGAATTTCACCGTCAGCGATACCCTCTAACGTAACCTTCCTGTCCTTAATGGCTTGCGATCCGATCAGAAGTGCCGATTTGATGCCCAATGCGTTGGCGTATCGGCTTACATTGCGGAAGTGCTGCTCGGCCAATAGCTCCGTAGGCGCCATCCAGACTGACTGGTAACCGTTCTCAATGACCCGCAAGGAAGCCAACCATGCCACCATCGTTTTGCCTGAACCGACATCGCCCTGGACGAGCCGCTGCATCGCCTGGGTTGACTTCATATTTTGATCGATCTCACGCAGCACTCGCTCCTGTGCAGCGGTTAATTTAAACGGCAATAACTCTCTCATCCGGGCCGACAGCCTTTGGCGCGCAGCTCCGAAAGCTACGCCCTCTTCCCTCCTTCGCTTTTGCTTCCGCAAACCCAAACCGAGCTGCAGATAAAAAAGCTCGTCGAAGACCACCGAACGATGTGCAGGAGAAGAAAAACTGTTCAACGTGGCAAGATCAGTTGTTGTACTTGGATCGTGCAGTTGCGCGAATGCTTCGGCCAAAGGCATAAGACCTTGGCGATGTTTAGTCGGCGCTGGCAAGTAACTCGGCAGAAAAGCCGCATATTGGGACAGCGCTTGATATATCCAATTTCGAAGCAAAGACAACGATATTGAAGTGGGGTGAACGTAGACCGGCAATATCTTCTCCAATGAATCTTTGCTGTCGCCCTCTAGAACCTCGAACTCGGGATGGACGATCCGCTTCCGCCCGTTGAGCCCCGATTCCACTTTGCCATGCACAAACAGCTGTTGTCCCTGTGCTAGACTATTGGTCAGGTACACCGGCGCTCGATACCAGAGCAATCCCAAGCTTCCGGTATCGTCTACCAGGGTAGCGACGAGAAGCTGTGCTCGCCGGCGGGGATTGTATTTTTTTTGGAGCCCACGAATCTCTCCGATGAAGGTCTCAGCTCGCCCGATCGTGGCATCAGAAATTTTTTTTATCTGCCGCCGGTCTTCGTAACGAAAGGGCAGATGATAAAGCAGATCTTCGATCGATTTCAGGCCGAACTTTTCTATTTCCTCAGCGCGTTTGGGTCCAACCCCTTTAAGGAATCGAAGCGGCGTTTGCAAGACGCGAAGGGATTCGCTGATGGAAGGTCTTTTGTTTGCGTCGGGTACGGGGCGGTTCGGCGGGCTCTGGTCTGACGGATTCATATCCGCTAAGGCTACGGCGGAGTACTATAGTCTTGCAGGGCTCGCACATCGAATTCGTTCTGTCTAAGAAAGTCGATCCCTTCGGCAGCTGCCTCCGCGCCTGCGACGGTAGTGAAATAAGGGACCTGGTAATCCAAGGCGCAGCGACGAAGGTAATAAGAATCCGCTTGCGAATAAGCGTCCGTGGGAGTGTTGATCACCATGGCAATCTCGCCGTTCTTGATCTTATCTGCTATGTGCGGACTGCCTTCTTGGACTTTGTTGACGATCTCCGCAGGAATTCCCCGCGCAGCAAAATGGGCAGCCGTCCCCCGGGTCGCTACGATTTGAAACCCTGCTCGGTAAAGCTTCTCTGCTGCTCGGGTTACGAGTGCCTTATCCTCGTTTCTTACGCTGATAAAAACCTTGCCGCTGCTCGGCAGGCGCATACCGCCGCCCAGTTGTGCCTTCGCAAAGGCCAAGCCAAAGGAGACATCAATGCCCATGACTTCTCCGGTTGATTTCATCTCTGGGCCCAACAGAGTATCCACGCCGGGAAATTTGTTGAAAGGGAAAACCGCTTCTTTAACCGAAATGTGCTTCGGGAGCACCTCAGCCCCAAAGCCGAGATCGCTAAGTTTTCGACCGACCATCACGCGAGCGGCGAGTTTGGCCAGCGGGACGCCAATCGCTTTACTGACAAACGGAACCGTGCGCGAAGCTCGCGGGTTGACTTCCAGAACAAAGACGTTCGTCCCCTGCACGGCAAATTGAACATTCATGAGGCCGCAAACATTCAGTGCCCTAGCCAGTGCTATCGTGTGACAGCGAATTTCGCCCTGGACTTCTTTGCTGATCGATTTTGCCGGCAAGCTGCAGGCGCTGTCGCCAGAATGAACGCCGGCGCGTTCGATATGCTCCATGATGCCGCCGATCACTACCTCTTCCCCATCGCCCAGCGCGTCAACATCCAGTTCTATGGCGTCGTCGAGGAATTTGTCGATCAGGACCGGATGCTCGGGCGAAGCCGAAACAGCGTGAGTCATGTAGTGCCTAAGGGCATCGCGGTCGTAGACGATTTCCATGGCTCGGCCGCCGAGCACATAGGATGGCCGAACCAGGATTGGATAACCCAAGCGCTCGGCGATTTTGAAAGCCTCTTCATAGGATCGGGCGATGCCGTTCTCTGGCTGCCTGATACCGAGTTGGTTGAGGAGTTGTGCGAACCTTTCTCGGTCCTCGGCCAAATCGATGCTGTCGGGCGAGGTGCCGATGATCTTCACCCCGGCCCGTTCCAAAGGCAGTGCGAGCTTCAAAGGGGTTTGGCCGCCGAACTGAACAATTACGCCGTCGGGATTTTCCCGCTCCACAATGTTCAGGACCTCTTCCAGAGTCAACGGTTCGAAATAAAGCTTGTCCGACGTATCGTAATCCGTGCTGACGGTTTCAGGATTGCAGTTGACCATAATGGTTTCATAACCTTCTTCCCTCAGGGCGAAGGCCGCATGCACGCAGCAGTAGTCGAACTCGATGCCCTGACCGATGCGATTGGGGCCACCGCCCAGGATCATGATCTTTTTTCGCTGAGTCGGGTTAGATTCGTCTTCCCCTTCGTAGGTGGAATAGAGATAGGGCGTGAAGGCGGCAAATTCGGCGCCACAGGTATCCACGGAGCAAAAAACCGCCTCGACAGCTTTCTGCTTGCGAAGTTTTCGGATCTCTTCCTCGGTGCTGTCTGTAAGCGCGGCGAGATGAGCATCGGCAAAGCCCATCTGCTTCCAGGATCGTAAAGTTTCACTACTGACCTGCCCTACCTTAGCCCGCCAAGCTTGAATTTCGCTCTGCGTTACAATGATCTCACGGATCTTTTCCAGGAACCAAGGATCGATGCCGGACAGTTGATAAATTTCCTCCGTGTTCATGCCCAAGCGAAAGGCGTCACCGATATACCAAAGGCGTTGAGCATTGGGGTGCTCTAATTTTCCGCGGACGGTGAGGAGGGTTTCTTCTCGGCTGTCTGCCGAAAAATTCAATTTCGATTCGAAACCATAGGAACTGATCTCAAGGGATCGCATCGCCTTTTGCAAGGACTCTTTGAATGTCCTGCCGATAGCCATGGCCTCCCCGACGGATTTCATCTGCGGAGTTAACAGATCCTTGGCCTGGGGGAATTTTTCAAAAGTAAACCGTGGAACTTTGACGACCACGTAATCGATGGTCGGCTCAAAACAAGCGGGCGTCTCGCGAGTAATGTCATTAGGGATTTCATCCAAGGTGTATCCTACCGCTAGCTTCGCAGCGATCTTGGCGATGGGGAAGCCGGTCGCTTTGCTTGCCAAGGCTGAGCTCCGCGAGACACGGGGATTCATCTCGATGACCACCATCCGACCATCCTTCGGGTTGACCGCAAACTGGATGTTGGACCCACCGGTATCGACACCGATCTCACGGATCACTCGCAGAGCGGCATCACGCATGATCTGGTACTCTTTGTCGGTAAGGGTTTGCGCCGGTGCAACCGTAATAGAGTCGCCGGTGTGCACCCCCATGGGATCAAAATTTTCAATGGAGCAGATAATCACGACGTTGTCCTTGTGATCGCGCATCACCTCCAGCTCGAACTCCTTCCAGCCGAGGACAGATTCTTCGATCAAGACTTCGTGCACCGGTGAGATGCTGAGCCCCGCCTGGACGACGTCCTTAAAGTCGTCCGGCCCAAAGGCGAAATTGCCCCCGCTGCCCCCAAGAGTGCGGGATGCTCGGATGATCACGGGAAAATTAAGCCGCTTCTGGATCCGCATGGCGTCGCGCATGTTGCGCGCGTAGCCGCTGCGAGGAAGATCCAAGCCGGCTTTGCGCATGGCCTCTTTAAAGAGATCCCGATCCTCTGCCTTCTTGATCGACTCCAGTTTGGCGCCGATCATCTCGACGCCGTAGCGATCGAGAATTCCACGCTCCGCCAGATCAATGGCCAGGTTGAGCGCCGTCTGTCCGCCAAGAGTCGGCAGCAGCACATCGGGACGTTCCTTCTCGATGATCTTTTCGACAATATCGGTGGTAATCGGTTCGATGTACGTCCGATCGGCGAAACCCGGATCGGTCATGATAGTTGCCGGATTGGAATTGACCAGAATGACTCGGTAGCCCTCTTCCTTGAGCGCTTTTAAGGCTTGCGTACCTGAATAATCAAATTCGCAGGCCTGACCGATAATGATTGGTCCGGAACCGATGAGCAGAATGGAATTGATATCGGTGCGTTTGGGCATGGAATCGTGTTAGCCTCGATGACTAGCCATCAAATCCACGAAGCGACGAAACAGGTAATTCGCGTCATGCGGACCCGGCGAAGATTCGGGATGATACTGGACGGAAAAAATCGGCAGCTCGCGGTGTGCTAAGCCCTCCACCGTATTGTCGTTGAGATTGAGGTGGGTCACCTCCGCTGCACCCTTGAGAGAATCGGCGTCCACTGCGAAGCCGTGGTTCTGTGCCGTGATCTCTACTTTTCGTGTCGTCAGGTCCATTACGGGCTGATTCCCGCCATGGTGACCGAACTTGAGTTTATAAGTCTTCCCGCCCAAGGCGAGGCCCATGATCTGGTGACCGAGGCATATACCGAAAATCGGTTTCTTGCCGATCAACTTCTGGACGTTCGCTTTAGCATAGGGAACCGCATCGGGATCGCCAGGGCCATTGGACAGAAAGATACCGTCGGGATTCAGAGCCAATACGTCTTCGGCAGAGGTCGCCGCCGGTACTACTTTCACGCGACACCCCGCCTCGGCCAAGTTGCGCAGAATGTTGAACTTGATCCCGTAATCGTAGGCCACAACCGAAAAATCGGGAGCGCGAAACGAACCGGTTTTTTTTCTCCTGCCTTTTTTTGGGCCTGCGGTTATCTCGCGTCTTTTGTAACCTCCTCTGAGATCCCACATCCCTTGGTTCCAATCGTAGGGTTCCGCGCAGGTCACATTGCGCACGAGATCGCGTCCAATAAGCCCGGGCGAAGCCTTTGCCTTGGCGACTAGGTCATTTGGATCACTATCCAGTGTGGAAATGATCGCCTCTTGTGAGCCGTGATCGCGCAGAAGTCGCACCAGTGACCGGGTGTCAATGCCTTCGATCCCGACGATTCCATAACGTTTCATGTATTCGTCGAGAGTTTCAGTGGCCCGCCAGTTGCTCGGTTGGGGCGTGTATTCTTTGACGATAAATCCTTTCACGAACGGTTGCCGAGATTCGACGTCCTCTGTATTCACCCCGACGTTGCCGATCTGCGGATACGTCATCGCAACTAGCTGACCTTCGTACGACGGGTCGGTGAGGATTTCCTGGTAGCCAGTCATGCTGGTGTTAAACACGACCTCACCCACTGCCTCGCCCTCGGCGCCAAAAGAAACGCCTGGGTAATACCGACCATCGGCCAGTGCAAGTATCGCGGTTTTTCTCGTCATCGGGTTTTTTCCGCCGCTTCAGTCGGGTTGATGATCGAGTAGATCACGACCTTATCTTTTTCATCTTGCTCCACTTCGCGCAATTTTACGCGAACTCGCTCTCGTTCCGAGCTTGGGATGTTCTTGCCGACGTAATTCGGCCGCACCGGCACCTCCCGGTGGCCGCGGTCAATCAATACAGCCAGGCGCACCGATTGCGGTCGGCCTGATCTGAAGATGATCGTCAGCGCGCTTTTGACGGTTCTCCCGGTATAGATAACGTCGTCAACCAAAATGATCGTTCGATCTCTGAGGTTCATCGGACTTGCTTCGGAATCGGCGGATGAGAGTTTTCGAAGCTCGTCTCCAGAACCGTAAATTTCGATCTCACCGACTTCCGGTTTGCGCTTCTGTTGGTGTTCCAACGCCGAGGCAATCCGTTGAGCGAGCAAGGAGCCCTTGGTACGAATCCCGAGTATGAGCAGCCGGTCGAGATCGTTGTGATCCCGCGCAATCTGCCGGCTCATTTCCTCCACCGCTGACTGAATTTCGTCCTCGTCCATGACGGTTTTCTGTGGACCGCTCTTATAGGGTTCGTAACCCAATTCCTCTGCTTCTTTGATTGAATTGAAGATTGCCAGCTCTTTTTTCTTTAACCATTCCTTGATCGTGTCGGCCAATCCCGGATCGTAAGCGCAATAGCGCTTGGACTTCAAATGACCGACAAGTTTCACCCTGAAACGATGATCGCAGTAGATGCAGCGCAGGATCAGGGCTCCGCCAGCCCCGGAGAAAAGAATATCGAATCTTCTGCGCGTGGAGCTGGCCTCAGTGATGGTGATGCAGTTTAAATTCGTGCATTGAGGGCCCAAGCGTTCAGGACACTCATACCGAGCCTTGGTTCTTTTGGCCGATAGAGTTTTCTTTTGACCTTGATCAAAAAGAAATTTCACCAGAGCCATTCGTACCGGCACGCCGTAGGCCGCCTGTTTGAAATAGATCCCTCTCCGATCTTTATCAACTTCCGGAGAAAGCTCATCGACGCGGGGCAGCGGATGCATGACCACGGTATCCTTGAAGCGCTGTTCCCGAAGAAACCCAGCACCAATGGTCGGATAGCTACCGCCGGTTGTGCCTTCCTTCATGCGCTCTTTTTGCTTGCGCGTCATATAAAATGCGTCGTAGCGCAGACCTGAGACCATTGAATTCAAGCGGCTTTGGATGGCCAAATCGACTTCGGTAAAAAGAGCTAACTGATGAGGCTGCTTGGGCGTCAAATAAAGCGCGTCGGTCTCCGTGACAACGGCACTAAGGTCGTCGGAGGCGACTGGCGCCAAGGAGTACCCGTATTCCCTTTCCAAGCATTCGAGCACGTATTGCGGCAGCTCCATGCCGTTGGCCGCAAGCGTCACTATGTTTGCTTCGAAGCGAGCGAGCGCGCAGACCAGCGAATGAATCGTTCTGCCGTTCTTAAGATCCCCGCAGATGACGACCGTCAGACCCTTCAATTCGCCCTTTTCTTTTTTCAAAGTGTACAGGTCGCAGAGGGTCTGGGTGGGATGCTCGTGAGCGCCGTCGCCGGCGTTGATCACGGGAACATCCGCATAGTCGGCCATCGCCTGAACCGCGCCGTCCCAATAATGGCGCACCACCAACACGTCAGCGTAACTGGCAACGACCCTAGCAGTGTCGGCAACCGTTTCACCCTTGGCGGTGGACGAAGCTTTCATATCCGAACAGCTGATAACCGAGCCACCCAAGCGTTGCATGGCCGACTCGAAGGAAAGACGCGTTCGGGTACTGGGCTCGTAAAATAGGGTAGCCATAATCCGCCCATTGGCCACCTTGTCACTCCTAAGCTTGTGCGCGTCATCGGCCAAATCGAAGACCTGCTCGATCTCGTCATTACTCAGGTCAGCAATCGATATCAGGTTGCGTCCAGACATTTTGCGATCACCTTGTTTGCCAGGGAACCAAAGCAACTTGGTCGATCCCATCGGATTCTTCAAGCATCACATTAACTCTTTCACCTTCCCCTGCTTCGACGTTCTTGCCGACGACATCCGCTCGGATGGGCAGTTCCCGGGCGCCACGGTCTATCAGAACAGCAACCAAGATCCGCTTCGGTTGGCCAAGGCGTCCAACAGCCTCCAGCGCTGCACGGATCGTGCGACCACGAAAGATTACATCGTCGACCAGCACGACGGTCTTATCCTCGACAGAGACCGGAACTTCAAAAGGAACGGTAGCCACGAGGCTCGGGTTATGTGCTCGGTCATCTCGAAATTGGCTAACGTCGATGACGCCGACCGAAGGGTTCATCTTCGTAACCGCCTGGATCTTGCGCGCCATGCGCCGAGCCAGATGCACGCCGCGGGAGCGAATGCCGATAAGCACTAACTCGTTGGGGTTCGTCGTCTTCTCGACAACCTCATGGGCCATGCGGCTCAAGGTTCTACCCAGTTCCTCTTGCTCCAACAGAATTCGCTGCTCTTGGCTCATGGCCAAAAAAAAGACCCCCTCGAAGTTCCGAGAGGGTCTAGTCGAATAGCTTGTGCTAAAATTACTTTCGTCATGCAACCTTTTCCGATCTCACAGGACCGAGTTAAAAGGAATAATATTTTGTAGCGTGGCCTCGACTAAAAGTCAATCGAGATTACACGGGCAATTCGATGATCTCAGCGGTGAGCTGGCTGTTTTGAATGAAAAGTTTGCCAACGGCGATGGGCAGTTTGAATCGTCTCGGTCCGGCACTTCCGGGATTTACGAACAGAACTCCATCACGGGTCGCTACAGAAGGTTTGTGCGAATGGCCACTGACGACAGCCTGATAGCCTCGCGCCACGGGGTCACAATCCAAGTCCTTGATATTGTGAATGACATATAGCTGCGTATCACCAGACTTTACCAACTTGGTATCCGGCAAAGGCCTCGCCCAGTTTCCGATGTCGTTATTACCTTTAATAGCCAGGACAGGAGCGATGGCCTTCAAGGCGGCAATGACCTCCGGCTTGCCGATGTCGCCGGCGTGAATGATGAGTTCCACGCCGTTAAGTGCCTCAAGGGCTTCAGGTCGAATCAAGCCGTGGGTATCGGAGATAAGACCGATCACGTGAATATCGGATTTCCTTTCAGAACGTCCACGCGCCATCTTGCGAATTATTGCCTTGATTTGACTTTTCCTATGACCCTATACTGGCTTCGACCAGTAAGGAGGTACCATGTTTCCTCACCTCAAGGGTTTCAATCTTCAGCAGTGGATTGACGAAAATCGTGGCAACTGGGGCCAGCGCAGAGTCATCTGGGAGGATTCGGACTTCATCGCTTTTGTTACCCGCGGTCCTAACCGGCGCAAGGATTTTCACATCAACCCCGGTGATGAGATCTTCTACCAACTAGAAGGGGAACTCAATCTCCACTATCTTGGAAAAGATGGCAAAGCCGAACTTGCGCTTCTGAAGGCTGGGGACTTGTTTCTCTTACCGGCCAATGTTCCCCATTCCCCGCGGCGAGCCGATGGATCGTGGACCTTTGTTGTCGAGAGAACACGTCAACCCAAGGAGCTGGACCGTTTCATCTGGATCTGTGAAGAATGCGGCAATACTTTGCACGAGACTGTTGTCCGCTTCAACGAGCCATCAGATGCTGTCGCCAAAGCGACGTCTGCGATGAAGGCCGACCCCAAGCTCGCCACCTGTAGCCGCTGCCACGCAGTTTTAACTTTGTAAATATAGGAGACGATCAGGCCGAATCCCGCGCCTGATGTTTCTCCTGAATCGCCCGCCAAACATTAGGCGGCGTCAACGGCAGGGTTTGAATTCTCACCCCAACCGCTCTCGACACGGCATTAGCCACGGCTGACGCCACCGGCAGCAACCCGCCTTCGCCGAGCCCTTTCGAGCCGAACGGCCCCGGACCGTTGCCATTTTCGATCAGGATAGTGTGCAAGTGTTGCGGTAGGTCTTGGAACGTAGGTACCCGGTAATCAACCAGATTAGGATTTAACAGTTGGCCCTCTTCGTAGACCATTTCCTCCATCAGGGTATGACCGATGCCAAACATCAGCGCACCCTCGTCCTGGCCGATGCATTGTTCTGGATTGATTGCCTTCCCGGCATCGGCAGCAGAAATATAGTTGAGCAAGCGAATCACTCCCGTTTCAAGGTCGACTTCAACCTCCACCGCGCCCCAACCTACCTCCCAAAAAGTGGTGGTCGATCCCAGGATTGCCTTCTTGCTTCGCTTGTCCTTATAAAGTCCTTTGCCAATAATTTCTCCGGCCTTACTGCCAAAGAAATCTACAATTACTTTACCATAGGGAATGCCTTCGCCCTCGCCTACATGAACTTTGCCCTTATGGAGCACGAGGTGATCAACCTTCTGTTTCAGCACTTTGCCAGCACACTGCAGCAATTGCTTCTTTGCATCCTGTGCTGCTCTTTGCACCGCCGTTCCCATGACCACCATCGAACTGCTTGCGCTGGTGGAAATATCGTAGGGCGTTACATCGGTATCAAGCTGCGCCACGGTGATCTGATCCAGGCTCATCGATAGCTCTTCCGCTACCACCTGACTCAACGCCGTCCGCGGTCCCTGACCGATCTCCACCGTGCCAGTCAAAAGAACCACACTGCCGTCGGAGGACATCTTCACTGACGCGCCAGCGACTTTATAGGTGCCGCCGGCATCCTTCATGCAGCAGCTGAGACCTTTGGCTCGGTTCGGTTCGGTGGTCTTATTCTTCCATTGAATGGCGTCGGCGACTTTCAGCAGGCCTTCCTGGAGGTCGCAATCGACCGGTGTATCCCCGGCGGTGTAGAGATCGCCCTTCTTGAGCAAATTCTTCAAGCGCATATCCAATGGATCAATGCCGAGCCGGTCGGCGATCATATCCATTTGAGATTCATAGGCCCAGGTCACCTGCAGCGCGCCAAACCCTCGGAAGGCGCCCGCTGGAACGGTATTGGTGTAAACACCATGGGCTTCCACCTTGGCGTAAGGAATTTTGTACGGCCCCAATGAACGATACCCAGCTTTTTGCGTGACGCGGGGTCCGGCATCGGCGTAGGCTCCGGTGTCGAGGTAGATCTGACATTCTCTCGCTACCAATGAACCGTCTTTTTTAACGCCCGTCTTAACCATCACTCGCGCCGGGTGACGAGTCACCGTTTTGAAGCTTTCATTGACAGAAAACGAGAGCTTTACCGGTCGGCGCGTTTTCCAAGACAGGGCGGCCGCAATAGGCTCGCCCTTAACGTAAAGCTTTCCCCCATAACCGCCCCCAACGTAAGGAACGATCACCCGCACCCGGCTAAGCGGCAGGCGGAAAATTCCTGACAGATGATCGCGTAATGTAAAAGGATCCTGGCACGAAGACCACATCGTGAGTTTATCGCCATCGTAATAGGCGATGTTAATGTGCGCTTCGAGCGAAAAGTGCTGGACTTTTTGAAAGCGAAAAGTATCTTCGAAAACGACATCCGATTCCGCGAAGCCTTTCGCGATGTCGCCCCGACCGAATCCCAGGTAATAACAAATGTTAGTTCCCTTGAATCTTTCAGGCGCGCCATAAACCGAGCCGCGCAATTCTGCGCGTGCTACGTCGCCCTCGTGAACCTGGATAGCACCGGGCGCCGTCGCCTCTTCAATATTTGTAACTTTGGGCAACTCTTCGTACTCGACTTCGATGAGCTCCAAAGCTTGCTCCGCTACTGCGGGATCTTCCGCAAGCACTGCTGCGACGGGATCGCCGACGTATCGCACTTTCTCCACGGCGACGATGGATTGATCTTTGTACGTTGCGCCGTACTTGTAGGCGAACTCCTTGATATCGTCGCGGGTGAGCGTAGCGATGACGCCGGTCAGGTCTTTGGCCTTCGACACATCGACTTTGATAAGGCGGGCGTGGGGAATCGGGCTCCGGAGGATCTTGGCATGGGCCATCCCTGGCAGTTGAATGTCGCCGGTGTAAACCGCCCTACCGGTGACTTTTTCGATGCCGTCGACGCGGTGCGCATTTTTCCCGGCAACGTTATAACTCTGCGTTGTTTTCATTCAATGGAAGCTCAGACAGGAAAGGCGTGGCGCAGCTAATGGCGCTACTTCCGAATCTTCGGACTGTCTTTCTCGGGAAAATACAGATTGCAGAACGGACAATGAAAATCCATTCCGGAACCCAACATATGTGGATTGACGACAAAAATTTTCTTGCACGTTGGACATGTAACTTCAACCGCCTGGCCCATTGCTTACCTCTCAATCACTTTCGATTTCTGCTCCTAAGATACCTAAATTAAACTCCATGCACCTACGCCCAGTAAGTGGTTCGATCGGTCGGAATATGTTGCAGAACCTCACCCGGCACATACTCCTCCAGCTTGATTCGCGCCATTGCATCATCCGGACACTTCGAAACCGGCGAGAACGGCCGATCCAGCGGCCTGGTTGCGTCGACGATCATGCCGGAGGTTTTGATCTCATCCACCAACGACGGATCGAGAAAGTTGCCGCGGAACAACGGCTGCAAGATCGACACCTGCCGGTGAGGTTGCACCCGAGTGGCAATCGCCCAAAGAATATCCGTCGGATTGAACACGTCGATGTCATCGTCGAAAACGAACACGTTCTTGGTGTGATCGAAAGTCAGCGCAGCGGCGGCGGCACGACCAGGATCCCCTTCCGACATCTTCTTCATGGAGATGAAAACATTGTAGTGCGCGTGGCGACCTTGCTTACAAACCGCCGTCACGCCGGGCACCGCTTCGCGGCAGCGGCGAAGGTAAGCTCCCTCGCGCGGCAGATCCATCCACGGCTTATCGCCTTCCGGTGTAATCACGGATTGATACATGGCGCCGTTGCGATAATTGATGGCTCTGACTTGGTATTCGGCGCAAGTGGTATAGCGCTGGGGTCCCAGATAACCCGGCGCCTCGCCGAACGGACCCTCGACAACGCGTTTGTTCGGTATCAACACTCCCTCGATGACGACCTCGGCGTCCGCCGGAATCAAAAGATCCTCACCGAAAGTTTCCGAGGGTGTTAAACGGAGCGGCTCACCCAGATAGCCGCCGATGACGTCATACTCGCTGACTTCGAATGGCCCGCTGTAGCAAGCGCCCATGTGGAACGCCGGATGGTGGCCGAGCACGGTCGCAACGGGCATTTCCTCGTTCCGCGACTCATAGTCACGATAGATCTTCCAGAGATGACGCGGCGAAGCATAAAGCGCGGTGGTGTTCTTCGACTTCACCTCCATGCGATGGTACGAACAATTGTAGATCCCGCTCTTCTTGTCTTTGGTTACTGTGGACAAAACGATGTAGGGGCCGCCGTCCATCTCGTGGTGGCGCATGATGGGAATCTCATAGAGATCCACGTTTTTCCCGGTCATGACGTTTTCCTTAACCGGAGCGTTTTTCTTATCGACGATCGTAGGAGGAATACGATGCTCTTCCATTTCCAGGCATTTTTCTGCCATCTCGGGACGACTTGATGTCTTCGGCATTCCCAGCGCGATCTGCGCCTTTCCTTGCGAGATTTCACAGTTCATCGCCAGCTTGATCGGTCCGACTTTGCCGTTAAGATTCAATGGCTTGTCGAAGATTATGATGGGAAATTTCTTTTGCGCGCCAAGATGCTTGATGATCGCAGTGACGTCGTAATTCGCCGGATTGACCTCCTTCGTGACGTGAATCACTTCGCCGGGCAGTTGACGTTGGCAATCTTCGAGAAAGGTTCTAAGGCTTTTGGGCATCTATTCCCTCCGTAAATTATGAAAAAGTTTATGCAAAAAGATTTATCCAAAGCCCCCAATTTTGTCAATCGAGCCATCCGATAGTGGGAGTTCAAAAAAGGATTGACGAGGCGGGTGTTTCGGAATTCTGCGGCGTGAGTTTCGGCTCCGTTGACAAGCGAGGACTCTTTTAAGCGATCGGCCTGAAGTCGCGGCTCGGGCCAGTAAGAACTATTAAAACATCGAGTAAACGAAACATCTGACACCTGAATTGCCGGTCTATTCCAACCCTTTCTGTTTCAGCCATTCCTGCTGCCTCTTTTCAATTTCCTGATTGCGCTGCGTGAACGTTGACCCGGCATTGGGCTCGGTCGAAACAATCTCGTCACCAAGGCGCTTCATCTGGCTGTAATCAAAACCATCCAAGATTTTGTGAGCAAGCTCTGTCAACCTTGAGGAATTCCCTTTCCAACGAGCGGCGGCAGCCGCTGCGGTCGCGAGACGAGGCGAACCCCAATATCCAGGCCAGTCAGTTGCTCTTGCGATCTCAATGCGCTGTTTCTGATCGCGATATGGGAGCGGCCGCGCATTTTTGTAACCGGGATTCACCAATTCAGGCCGGAAGTAAAGGAGCAAGCTTGTCTCACTCGCGCCGGCATGTTGCGATCCCGCATCCTCGCGCTGTTCTTCGTCGCTTCGTGTCTGAGATTGGACCGGCGGTTGATAGATCAGCGCCGCCAGATTAACCATATGGCCGCCGTACGTGTCGCGAAAGTAATCGCCGGCTTGATTGAGAATGCGGTT
>Ga0209799_1000115_pt1 | contig 14066 bp, 18 predicted proteins | sample PanSoiPlo36MoBio_FD_188324 | JGI IMG/M metagenome (GOLD analysis project Ga0209799, IMG submission 188324) | Tropical forest soil microbial communities from Panama analyzed to predict greenhouse gas emissions - Panama Soil Plot 36 MoBio (SPAdes)... | ecosystem: Environmental > Terrestrial > Soil...
CGCAGCGTTCCGCGAACGGTGCTTAGACTCAGAGGACGAGCAACCATCATGAAAGTCTTGTTAGCCACCGTGACCGCCAGTCTTGTGCTGCTAGCACCTGAACTCAAATTAGAGGCAGCAGAGCCATCGCCGAATCCGCGAGACCCCGCCATTGTCATTCAAGGCTACGTGCGGGCGATCTATGCCCGGGATTTCGTCGACGCTTATCGTTACATTTCGACTGCGGACCAGAAGTTTAAGGATGTGAATCGGTACGCTCAACAACGAGGCGCCTTTATGGGCAGCGCGCTTGAAATCATGCGAAAGCTGGCGAGCTTCATTGAAGTAAAGCCAATTCAAAAGCAGATCGCGCCTGATCGGATCCTGGCTGTGATTAAGCTTGGCATCCCGGAGCCCAATAAATTATCGCCGCTACTGCTAAATCTCGATCTCCGGCGGTTGAATTCGCTGCAGAGCCGTGACGTGTCACAGATCATCGAAACTCTAGACAAAAAGAAGCGCGATGGATCTTTCGAGATGATCGAAATCGAGGAAAAGCACGAACTGGTCAAGGAAGGCGATGAGTGGCGAATTTTTCTCAATTGGGCGGTCGGCGTGAAGATACCCTTCCGGCTTGTTCTCGCCAATGCACCGGATTTAGAAGTTGCCCTGTCGAAGAGCGAAGTGGTCGTTTATCCTGGAGACCTATTTGAAATCGAGCTCAAGATCAGAAATCGATCCAAACAACCGGTCGTCGCTAGCATAGGCCATCTGATCGAGCCGCGACATGTTACCGATTTTCTTGATTTCGTCGAGTGCGGCTTCCTTCTACCCGTCAGGTTGCCGCCGGAAAAGGAGCAAGCCTATTCTGCCAGATATCTGTTGAGAGGCAATCTGCCGGAGGGGGTTCACCTGTTGGGTCTAACTTATGATTTCAGGCTGCTCAAATAAGATGCTCATTCTGCTTCTATTATTCATCGTCTTGATGCCCGCGGATCTGCCGGCCCACGTTCCCGGCGCTTCCCGAGAAACGCCGGCGAGCTTCACCGGGATCAACACCAAAGCACCCGACTTCGTTCTGTTAAATCAGGACGGCAATCGCTTTGATTCGACCACGCTCAGGGGCAAAGTTGTGGTGCTCAACTTCATTTTCACCACCTGCACGGACGTCTGTCCTCTTTTCACCGCCAATCTTGCCCAGCTCCAGCGCACCCTTAAGAGCCAACAGGCGGATAACCTCTTTCTGGTCAGCATCACCACCGACCCAGAAGTGGACTCTCCGAAAATTCTCAAAGCCTATGCGCAAAGGTACGGCGCCGATTTTAAAAATTGGGCTTTCCTAACCGGCAGCGAGGCGCAACTGAAACAAGTATGGAACAGCCTCGGCATTAGAGTCATTAAAAAAAGCCGCGGGCTGGTACAGCACACCAGTCTGACAACGGTCATCGATCAGCAGGGGATTCGCCGCTTCAATTTTTATGGTGAGAAGTGGCAGCTCAAGGATTTGCTGCGGGATACGTCGACCCTATTGGAAGAGAAAGCCAAACCCAATCATTGATTCAGACTCCGAGCCTGAATCAACTGGCAGCAACAATTCCTTACAGCTAAGGATAGTCATTGAAGCTGTTCGACTCTCTCCCTTCGCTTCTCCCAGCTCAATACTTTGACTGATACCGTGTCGTGATTGGGGTCCTTGAAACATGAACAGCGAGACGAAACAGCAGTCCAAATCGTCAACTGTCTAACATTTCCTCTCGAATATTTAGATCATCCTGCATACGCCCTTTTTCCAACGACCTGCTGGCGACAGTGTAGTTTTTATGATTTATTAAAGAATGTACCTGGTCACGACTCACATTCACACTTCATCCATTATTGAGGAGGCAACAAACAGATGAAAACATTTAACCGCTTCTCGTTGGTCTGTCTGATCCTAGCGATCACCCTTGTTGCGGCTTCCAATGCGGCCGCACCCTTGCTCGCACCACGCGCGGCCCAAGCGCAAGACTTGGAATCCAAAAAGATTGTTCCCTTCGTTCCAACTCCCCAAGAAGTCGTGGATAAGATGATCGAGCTGGCCGGTGTGAAAAAGGGCGACGTGGTTTATGACCTGGGCTCTGGTGACGGGAGAATCGTGATCACGGCGGCAAAAAAAGGCGCCCGCGCCGTGGGGTTCGATGTCGATGGCGATCTGGTAAAAGAATCACGGGAGAATATCCGCAAGGCCGGCGTCCAAGAAATGGCTGAAATTAGACAACAAGATATTCTAACCGTCGATCTCTCGGGGGCATCGGTGATAACGATGTATCTTTTGCCCGACGTAAACCTGAAACTTAAGCCTCACATCCTAAGTCAAATGAAGCCCGGTTCCCGAGTCGTTTCCCATGCTTTCGATATGGGGGACTGGAAGCCCGAAAAGACGGAACGCGTAGACGGCCGTACGATTTACCTGTGGACCGTCCCGGCCAAGAAGTAAAATCGCGGCATGTTGCATCCGATTGGCGGCGCTCTCTCTCTTTTTGAATAACGCACGCTATCCGGCGTCTTAAAGATAAACGAATGCGTCTTCGCTTTAAGCCCTTCATTTTGTTCGCCGCGGCCACGCTGCTGCTCGTTTTGCCCGCGTCCTACGTGCTTACCGAAGGACGGCATAAGGCGGACGACGAGCAAAGCGTGCGTATTCTCACCATGTATTTGAGGGCGATTTACTCCCGGGACTTCAAGCGCGCCTACCGGTTCGTATCTGCCGAGGATAAGCGGCTAAAAGAAGAGACGGTTTACGTTAGAGAGCGAGGCCCTTTTTCTGGCTTTGCTTTGGAAGCCGCCAAAAAGCTGTCCGAGTTTATCGAATTCACGCCGGCGCAAGTCAAAATAGACGATAACCGCGCCCGGATCACGCTGGCCTTCAAGGCACCGGATATGAACAGTCTTTCGACTCTATTATTGGATTGGGATGAGGAGCGGCTCAACGCGCTCCCAGCGCATGAACAAAAGAAGTTGCTTGCCGCCATCGATGCTTTGAAGCGCAAGCGCGGCTTGGAAGTCATTGAAGGGCAGGAACAGTTCACCTTGGTGAGAGAGAGCAACAGCTGGCGGCTATTCTTCGACTGGGCCTCTGGGGTACGAGTCCATTTCACCACCCTCGTGCCGCAAGGCGGCATCATCGAGGCGCAACCTACGATTAAAGATACCGTCACCCAACCGAACGAGCTTTTCACCGTCGCTTACCGCGTAAAAAATCTTACCGACAAGGAAGTGTTTGCGCGCATTATCCATCGAATCGAACCCGCGGCGCTCATCGAGCATCTGGACGTCGTGGAATGTGCTTTACTTTTGCCGGTACGAATTCCACCCGGAGAGGAGCAGAGCTATTCCAGCACCTACGTGGTCCGCGGTGATATACCCGATGGAACGAAGCGTCTCGATGTTACCTACGAATTCAAAGTTGAGCATTAGCTGTCTGCTTGCAGCGACGACGATCTTATTGATCCTTTCGGCCGGTCCTGCGCTCCCTCATTTGCCGATCCCGCCGAAGAAGCCGGAAATCGGACGCAAGGCAACTCAAACCGCAGCGCCGGACTTTACCCTCGTCGATCAGAACGGCAAGTCTTTCCGCTTCGCCAACGCCCGGGGAAAGATCGTACTGGCGACCTTCGTCTTCACAACTTGCCCGGATGTCTGCCCGCTTCTGACAGCCAAGTTCGCCGGTATAGAACGCAGCTTGCGAGAAAAGAATATCGACGACTACCTGCTTCTGAGCATCACCACCGATCCCGCCCGAGATACGCCGGCTATATTGAAGAGTTATGGCGAACAGTTCAAAGCTGATTTCAATCATTGGCTCTTTCTCACCGGCTCCGAGAAGGACCTGGCCAAGGTTTGGAAAGGATTTGGCGTTACCGTGCGCAAGACGGCAGACGGTCAGATTCAGCATACCGCGCTGACGACTCTAATCGACCAGCGCGGCGTACGTCGAGTTGATTACTACACCGACAAGTGGGAGGAAAAAGAAATTCTCAGGGATATGACTCTTCTCGATTCTGCCAACCGGTAATGACCAGGACCCACAGCCGAATCCTGCTCCTGATTTACGTTTTCTGTCTCGCGGCGCGGGGCGCTGGGGCAGCAGAAATTCAGGGTACCTTCGAAGTTCGAATTAAAGATCACCGCGAGGCGATCGGCGACTTTTCGCAATTGCTCGTCACTATCGATCAACTGTTGATTAGCCCAAAGCCCGGACTCAAGTTCTGGCAAACTGGGTGGAAAGGCTTGGCTGCGACCCCCGAATCCATCGACCTGACAAAGTACGCCGGCAAAAACAGCGCTCTTATCTTTCGCGGTAGTCTCAGCACGGGAGCCTTCGATGCCATCCATCTGAAGCTTAAGGAAATTATCGGCCTTCTCAAGAAAAACCAGCGCAGTGCCACAATCAAAAACACGGTCGGCCCCATAAAACTCCCCTTCGAGATTCGCGCCCAAAGCGAGACGACGATCGTTTTGGATTTAGTCGTTACGGATATGTCCGACCATCCACCGCGCGGCTACGAGCTCGAGGTCAGAGGTTACGAGCTCTATACAAACGGCAAACTAGTCGACAAAGTCCCGCCGGGGCCGTGAATGGCCGCTGCTTGAAGCTGGCTCCTTTTTTCTGTTTGTGCCAAAATCGCCATGGGTAAGCGCGTCATGAGGTTTCTCAAACCCCTCGTAGCCAGTTTGGCAGTTCTTCTTGCGATCCTCGTTCTCAATAGTCTTATTGAAACCTATCGCTGGGACAAACGCATTGTCGAGGACATGAACAAGCAAGGTTTTCAGCTGATCTCCCAAACCAAGGGCAGCGCTCCGATTGTTCCTTGGACGATATTTTATCCCTACGTTACCCACATCACGTTGGTTCATCCGGATTCGATCAAGCCGTTCAAGGATTTTATAGCCGCAGACGTCATATCGTTTAACCGGAATGAACTGGGCATGGTCGAGTCTTGGCCCAGAATCGTGCTCTTCGATTGCGCTTCAAAGCTGGTTGCCAATCTTGCCGATCAGCAGGGACGATACGAAAGCCAAATTCTCAGGCCAGACGGCGTGCAGGTAAAAAAATGGTGGTTTGAGATGAACGACCAGATGAACAGCTACTTCTGTAAGGATGTCAAGGTCGCGAGATAAACTTCGGGATCCCTTGCTCTCTTGCTCCGAGTCTTGGCCGCCTTAGACTTACGGGTTGGCGTCAATCCAGGTTTTGGCGAGATTGATTGCAAACCGCTCTGCTTCCTCGGCAGTCTTGAATCGGTCCGCCAGGCCTCCCATGGTATGGGATTGCCGTTCGCCGTCGCGTTTCCAAGTAATCTCCGCTCCCGCACTCCAGAGCTTGGTGCTCTGGTTTATCGACGCATACGCGATGATTAGTCGATCATTATAGTACAAGTTAGCCATGGGCACGCCCGAGCTTGGACAGACGTTGTTTAAGTTAAGTTCGCGATAATCTCCTCATCCGATTTCGTCAAGTCGACCGGCTTGCCGAAAGGTTGGGGCCAATCCACACCCGTTTGCCAATACACCTCCACCTGGTTGTCGTCCGGATCTTTGAAATAAAGACCGACGGCATTGCCGTGGCTGACGGTGCGAATGATCGGTACGTTGTGTTCCAAAAACTTTCGGTAAAATTCTTTGACGTCCGCGAGACTGGCGCAACGGAAAGAGATCTGCTGCACGACCTTTCCATCCTCTCGACCCGGCACCAGCAGCAGCTCGTGGTGCTCTTCGAGACGGCCCTTAGCCGTCATGAAAGTGCTGCCCGTTTTGGGATTCTCGTCGCTGATCTTCAGGCCAAGCATATCCCGATAGAATGCTTTGGAACGCTCGATGTCTCGTACGTAGAGGCCTACATGACCCAGTGACATTACAGCCGGCATAAAGTCCTCCTTTCAAGACGCAACAATCCTGATTCCCCTTCAGATCCACGCTTAGTACCAATGAGGAAGGGCGTCAAGCGGAGAAATATCCCAGTGATCACCCCTCCGGACTTACCGGCTCAGATCTACCACCACCCTGCCACGAATACCGCCCTTCAGAATCAGGTCAACCTTCGGACTCAACTCTTCCAAAGTGCATTCCGAAACGAAACCAGATTGATCCAACTTCCATTCGTTCGCAAGCTTTTGCCAGGTGCGCAGGCGAGTGTTCATTGGTATCTCCACTGAATCGACCCCAAGCAGACTCACACCCCTGAGAATAAAAGGATAAACGCTGACGGTCAGATCCGCGGACATCGCGTTGCCACATGCCGCAACGAGCCCGCCGTATTTCGTTGATTTGATGGCGGTGGCCAGAATGTTGCCGCCCACCGAATCGACGACTCCCGCCCACCGGCCTTTTTGCAAGGGCCTGCCCGAAGTATCGTTCGCTTCTTCCCGTGAAATGATGGTTCTGGCACCGAGCTTTGTGAGAAACTCCCGTTCCTCTGTTTTTCCGGTGGCAGCCACCACGTTAAAACCTAGCTTGGAAAGAATACCCACGGCGACGCTCCCAACCCCACCGGTCGCGCCCGTCACAAGAACTTCCCCGGAATCTTTTGTGAGCCCGAACGCCATCAAGCGCAGGACACACAAAGCCGCCGTCAACCCTCCCGTGCCATAACCCATGCTTTCCTTCAATGTTAGACCCTGGGGCAACTTCACCGCCCATGCCGCGGGTACGCTAATGTACTGGCCAAAACCGCCGGGACTATTCACACCCAGATCGAATCCGGTGACGATCACCTGATCGCCAGCCCCAAACTGCGAAGTCGAGCTGGTGGCGACGACTCCCGCGGCATCGATCCCCGGCGTGTGTGGATATTTTCTGGTGACGCCCTTGTTGCCGGACGTCGACAGCGCATCCTTATAGTTTAATGAAGAGTACTTGACCTCGATCAGCAATTCGCCGGCGGGCAAGTCGGATAACTGTTTTTGTCTAACCTCTCTGATGAATTTCTGGTCGGCCGTTTCCGAAACGACCATAGCCTTGAAAGTTTGCGGCAAAGGCATGCAATTTCCTCCCAGCCTCCTTTGATGTCAATGATTGAAACGATTTGCAAGCTTCAATCTCTACACAATATCAAGCGATGTCTAGAACGGCGGCTGCCTTAGAGCGAAAGCCACCCATAGGGCTCGAGCCGTGATCACGGGAGTCATGATGATATCCCTGGGGATATACAAAATCCTGGGTGTCTGGTCCGCCAGATCTTCGGCTAATTCCTTGTTACAAGTTACCGGATCCTGAGCCGTTGCGCCTATATCTGCCGGACGTGTGCTCCCCATGATTAAACACCAATCACGCAGGTCATATGGGGAATAGATCGATGCACATCCAGAGAGAACAAATAAACAGCTGATCGCCACCAGTCTCTTCATCTTTGCCTCCTTATCGAGATGACATAGCGTATCGCCCTGCTAAGCTGCAGGTGCTGGTTGTTTTTTTCGTTTATCCCGCACGTACACCGATATTCCCGGTTGATCCGCAGAACGTCGTTCATCTACGTCAAAAAGCTGAGTTGCCCTCACCAGATCGCCGAGCTTTTTGTAACCATAGTTGCGTGGATCGAACTCAGGAGCCTGGTTGGCGATATGTTGACCGATTTGACCTAGGTAGGCCCAGCCGTCGTCGCCCGCGGAATACTCCACAGCATTTCTCAAAAGATTGACCAGGGTTGTGTCCTGGTTCAGATCACTGGCATTCTTCCTTCCGCGCGGACCGCTCGGTTCATCTTCGCGCAATATTTCCGTATAGACGAACTTGTCGCAGGCGCCCACAAACGCTTTGGGCGTCTTTTTTTCGCCAAAGCCGTAGACAATCAGCCCCGCCTCGCGAATTCTCGACGCCAAACGCGTAAAGTCACTATCGCTCGACACGATGCAGAAGCCGTCGAGTTTCTCCGTGTAGAGCAGATCCATCGCATCGATAATCAAGGCACTGTCGGTCGAATTTTTTCCGACAGTATATCGGAATTGCTGAATCGGCTGGATCGCCTGCTCCAAAAGAACGTCCTTCCAACCCCTCAAATTGGGAGTGGTCCAATCACCGTAGATGCGCCTGACACTTGCAATACCATACTTTGCAATCTCAGCTAGCAGTGCATCGATGATTGCCGGCGGCGTATTGTCTGCATCGATCAACACCGCCAACTTTTTCTGGCTATTCTCTTGCTGCAAACTTGGCTCTCCAGAGCGCTATTCTAAGCGCTTTTGAAGTCTTCGACAATTATTTTCGCGATGTCGCGGCACACTCCTTTGAGGCTTTCGTTTGCTAAATCAGCAGGAAAGAAAGTATTCGCTCCAGGGTACTTTTTGTCGCTTGAGGGGGTGTTCACCGATACTCTTTCAGCGGTATGTCTCCCAGACCTGAATCATGAATCGACGGGGAGACTGTCCAAAACTACTGTTTCTGTGGCTGGTAGATCTTGTATCCGAGGGAATCCAGCTGTTGATAAAGCTTAATGGCGTCATTAGCGGGACCATAGCCATAGTATTGCAAGGGCAGATTGATTCTGGAGGACCTCCACTTCTCATGTCCAGAGGCTTTCAGCTGGTCCTGGTTATTAAGGACTGAAAGAATTAACTTCTGTACGTTCTGAGCATAGAGTTGATCTTTGGTGTCGCGACCCATGAGGACGGAAAGCACGGAGTAGGTTTCCGTCGGAATAGTCCAATCATAAAGGGTGCGGTCAAGAGTTTTCCTCTCGTAAATCTTATCCAGAATCTCGTCTCTGGGAAGGTCAACGAATCGAAATCCGCTCCCCAAATTTCTGAACAGTGGGACGGGTGCCCCCGCGACAAAGATCATCGCATCAAGCTGGTTTTTCCTCAAACCCTCAAGGGCATCTTTGGGATCAAGGTAAAAGTTTTCCACTTTCATACCATAGGCCTCAAGCAAGGCTTCGCCCGTTAGCGCGCTGCCGCCGTTTTTTGGTCCAAAAGACACTCTCTTGCTTTGCAGCTGTAGGAAAGAATTGATCGCTGAATTATTGGTCAGGACGTGAATCTCCTCGGGATAGAGATTGAGTATGACCCGGATCGTTTCAAATACATCGATGCCCTGCGGCTTCATCACCTTGGCGAAAAACCCGAGGGCATCAATTTGGGCGATCGCAAGATCCACTTTCCGATCTCCCAACAGGACCATGTTTTCGAAGGACCCTTGGGTCGCAAGGATCTCCACCTTGACGCCATCTTTCTGCGCAACCTTTTGAATTTCTCGCGCGATTTGGATATACGTTCCATCGCTGGGTCCTGTCGCGATCGTTAAAGAGAATCCGACATCCGCATAGAGAATCACGAGCAGTAAAAGCAGCACTCTCTTCACACTCATTCTGGTTCCTTTGGGAGTTTACATTGGATCTTATGGCATTTAATCGATTGCAGGGCCGGGTCCATTAGCCCCAGAGGATGGCAAATCCCATGTGTACTTGCAACTCCGACTTATGAAAGGACTTTCGTCGCGCTGTCCCGATTGTGACCGACCGTGATCGTGCTGCGGCCGATCTATGGCTCAGCTTAGCGACCGTAGAACCGCCGGGCATTCTCACCGAGAATCGCGGCCTTGTGCTCTTGCTTGAGATCCTCCCGCTCGAGCACCTCGTCGATTTCTTCCATACAGTTGTTGATCGAAATTTCGTGCGGAAAATCGGACGCAAACATGAAAGGCTTGGAGCCCACCCGCTCGATCGAGTAAGCCAAGGCCTTCTCATTACCCTCGCAGCCAACGAAGATTCGGTCGCCGTCAAAGTAATCACCGGGATGCCGTTTGAGCTTGAGCCCGCCGTACTCCAATTCGCGCTCGAGACGGTCGAGGACCAGCGGGATCCACGCTGTGCCGCCCTCCATAAAACCGACGCGGAGTGTCGGGAACCGATCAAAGACCCCATCGACCATCATTCCGGTCAAAGCGATGGCCAGCGGGAACGGCATGCCGAGGGCGCGGGTCGCCGGAAAAACGGTGTAAGTGTTGAATCCAAGATTGATATAACTGCCGCCGTGCACGGCCATAACACAATTAAGCTTTTCGGCTTCCTCATAGATCGGCCAGTACTCCGCATGGCTAACATGGCGGGCGAGCCCGTTCGAGGGAATCATTGCCCCGAGAAAACCCAGCTCTTTGACCGCGCGGCGTAGCTCGGTAACAGCATCGGGAACATGCTGCATAGGGATCAGCGCCACCGCTTGAAATCGAGGGCTGCGCTTCAGATACCGTGCTTGAATATAGTCATTATAGCCCTGAGCGTAAGCTAAAGCCCACTGCGGATAGGCAACATTGCCATAGGCTAATCCCGTGGTCGGATAGAGCACGGTGTAATCGGTGCCGGTTTTTTCAAGGAACTCTAGCCACTGCTCCGGTCCTGTGTTCGGATCGAATGTTCCAGGCGTGCGCGGCGTGCCATCCGCCGGAGTATGAAAATGATCCAAGCTCGGTATCCAGTTCCTCGTGCCACGGTTATTGAACGGCGCCCGCACGAATCGAAGGATATCCTCTGCGTCCTCCATGACATGGCCGTCAGCATCGACATAACCTTTGGACATATACGCTCCTTTCCACAGCCGTTATAAACTCACTCTTCGATAGCTTATTACGTTGCGGTACAAACTTACGAGACAGCCTGCTTATAAGACCGCAGCGATCTTGGCGTCAAGCCAAAACGACCTAGGCTCATGACTTTTCCGTCAGGAAAGGAAGCGGCGCTAGGCGCGAGTAAGCAGCTCGAGAACGTGGCCGTTCGGATCGCGAAAATAAACGCCCCGGCCGCCCTTGCGCGAATTCAGTTGCCGATTCTCCAGGTTCCGGGGATCACTTCCCCAGGAAATGCCCGCTTCCTGCACACGCTTGAATATGGCATCGAACTCCTCGTCGCTTACATGAAACGCGTAGTGGTGCCGTTCGAACGACTCAGCATTGTCGAAGTCCAAGGTAAGCTCACCGTTGACCCGAACTGGAGCAAAATGGCTCATCGGTCCGTCGTACTTCAGACCGAAAATCTGCGCAAAAAAACGGGCCGAGGCTTCCTTGTCACGCGCAGGCACAATAGTATGATTCAATGTGATCGCCATGATTCCTCCTTGTGAGCTAAAGCTTCAGCCCACGTTTGTGAAAGTAACTCGATCTTCATGGTTTTATCCCACCACGACACATTTGCCATCTTGAGATCATCATATCACTTCACCAACGCGCAGCCACTAGGAGATCATGAACCGAGTCATGAATACTGTTAATTGACATTGAATTCAAATCGATCGCCTACTAGTTGCATTGACATAAAACTCCGACCTATATTCAGTTGGAAGAAATCCCTCGCGGGAGTGAAAAACGTATGAAGCTCGCCGAGCTGCACTGGCCGGAGGTGCAAAACCTCGATAGGAAAAAAATCGTCGCTCTGGTCCCCGTGGGCTCCATGGAACAACACGGTCCGCACCTGCCCTTTCAGGTTGACGTTTTGGTTTCGTCGCGTCTGGCCGAGGATCTCGAAAAGAAGATCCCCGAGATCCTGCTTGTGCCGCCCATTTGGGCCGGGGTTTCGGCGCACCACATGGACTTTCCGGGCTCCATCACTTTACGCGCCAAAGTTTTCATGGAGGTCTTGCATGACATCTGCGCCTCGCTGCACCACCACGGGTTTCGCCTTATCGTCCTCTTAAACGGCCACGGCGGTAACCGCTCCAGCTTGGAAGTGCTGGGACAGGAACTCTTCGCAGAGTTGGGTCTTACCGTGAACACGCTGGCTTACTGGGATTTGGTTCCGGATCTCGTCAAGTCATTGAAGAAAACCAAATCCAGCGGCATGGGTCATTCGGGTGAACTGGAAACGTCATTGATGCTCCACCTCGCGCCGCACTTGGTAAATCAAAAAGATATCCCCCAGGGAGTTCTCGGTATCGACGAACCGGGTCCGACCAGCGGGATTAAACGCTATGTGAATATGAAGGAGCATTCTGAGGAAGGTGTGATAGGCATGCCCTTCGCTGGCAGCCCCGAGGTTGGCGCGCAGCTATACAAGGGCGCACTCGACGCGCTGGAGAAAGCGGTTCGTGCTTTGCAGAGTCAGTCTTGAGCTGAGCGCGCTGGTAATTTGATGCCTGTTCTTTGGCGCCGAGCTTGGGAGTTTCAAAACTAACGTAAAAAACAATTTCATCGCCGCAGCTTGAGGTAGATATGATCAAGGCATGGGATTCCGATGGCCATGTATCGGAGTCCGAAGTTACGTTCTCTGACAAATACTGGGACCCAAAACTGAAGGACCGCCGGCCCACGATCATCGAAACGGGTCCCGATGGTCCGCTTTACTGGATGATTGATACCCGATCGTTTCCCGTAAGAAGCGGGCCCTTTCAGCAAGCCGGGTTTCCTCTGAGCAAGAATGGTAAGCCGGCGAAAGTCACGCCGGGAATCAGTTCTCACGACCCGGTTGAAAGCGCCGAAATGCGCTCGGTCAAATCCCGGCTGGAACAATTGGACCGTGAGAACACCGCAGTTCAGGTCATCTATCCCACGATGTTTCTGTCCTATCCCATCACTTACGACCGGGATTTAGCCGTAGCCATGATGCGCGCCTACAATAGTTGGATCGCCGATCTCACGAGCGAAGCTCCGGACCGACTGAAATGGGTGACCCTCATCGACCCGGTTGATCCACGTGCTTCGGTGGACGAAATCAAACGTACCAAGGAGATGGGATCGGTTGCCGTCATGCTCCTGGGAGTAACCGGAGACATCAGAATTGATGATCCTCCGCTGGAGCCGATTTGGACGGCGGCAAATGATGTCGATCTTCCGGTTGCAGTCCATACGGGCCACAGTTTCCGCGCGCTGGGCAACGTCAACGACACACACCACGACAAGACTGCGATTTCCTTTTGGCTCACGGTTCAATTTGCCTTCCAGCGGGTGATTTCGAAGGGCATCGCCGATCGCTACCCCAATCTGCGCATTGCCTTTCTCGAGGCAGGTTGCTCCTGGGTGCCAGGCCTAGTAGAGCGAATCACCGACTACAGCGGGTTTCCGGGCGCCCGCGCCGGCACGGACTTCAGAAGAGGCTACAACGCCAAGCATTTACCAAAGGAATACATCGAACGTGGGCAGATTTACTTTGGCTTCGAGGTTGACGAGAAATTGCTGCCGTTTGCGATTCAGGAGTTTGGCGACGAGTGCTGGCTCTACGGCTCAGATATTCCTCACGGCGATCGACTCTATGGCGCGGTCGATTTCTTTCTCCAGAGAAAAGACATCAGTGAGGAAAGCAAGCGCAAGCTCTTTGTCGATAACACCGCGCGCTTTTACGGTCTCGAGCTTCCGAACCAAGTTGAATAGTGCCAGGGTCGACTGCAGAGACTTCACCGCCGACCGCATCATCCTAGCCGGGTAGCTCGATATCACTAACACCGCACTGAGGCAGCTTTCGGCTGAATTCGAAAAGCAAACTTGGCTTACTGTGACAATCGGGTAATTGAAAGGATATCACCAGCGGCAACCTTAATGACGCCGTGTTCCGATTGCACCAACAAGTTTCCCGAAGCATCCTTTTGCGTGATTTTTCCTTCCATGGGATTTGGGAACTGACCGGTTTCTGGTCGAAGAGTAACTTTAACCCGATCACCCACTGCAAGAACCTTCAACGCATTTGCCAATGATTCGAATATAGCCATTGGACCTCCGAAAAGATCATTCTATTAACGAGGAAGTGCTTTCCTGGCCTCTTCTAGGAAGCTTGAATCGATGATGTCTTCTGGCTTCGGCAACGGTTTTTTCAAACCCCCTTCCTCTTCCATCAGACGCGCGAGCGTTTGCACTCCTTTCACGTTAACCTCACCGTTTCGAGGCCATATCTGTGTCTTCGTATAGGTTTCCCACGACTTGGGAATATATTTCATGTCGAGTTTGGTTATGCCTGCGAGCAGCTTGATCGCTTCTTCTCGATTATCGTGCAGCCATCGGTAAGTGGAAGCAAGCGCCTTCAAATAACCGATCACCACGCCGCGATTTTTTTGCGCCCATCCTTCTCGGACACCAATCGCAGAGAGTTGAAAATCCGGCAGGATCTTGTAGGCGTCACCAATATTACTGAACCCTTG
>Ga0209799_1000118_pt1 | contig 13853 bp, 10 predicted proteins | sample PanSoiPlo36MoBio_FD_188324 | JGI IMG/M metagenome (GOLD analysis project Ga0209799, IMG submission 188324) | Tropical forest soil microbial communities from Panama analyzed to predict greenhouse gas emissions - Panama Soil Plot 36 MoBio (SPAdes)... | ecosystem: Environmental > Terrestrial > Soil...
GGCAAGGGATTCAAAGAGATGCTGAACGTCGCCTCGATGATCGAAATGCCAGTTGGCGGGCTCACGACTTTGACGAAGACGATTCAGAACCGGCCGCAAGAAGTGCGAGCGGTGATCAAGTCGGTGCAGCAAGCGAAACAGCGGATGCTTAAATCACAAGAAGAAACCGTCGGTCTCATTATGAAAATTGGAAACACGGACCGCGAAGCCGCTTTGAAAACTTACAACACACTGCGCGACGTGTTAGCGGGAGACGGGCGACCCACGCGCGCCGGAGTCGAAAACATTCTCAAAGCGCTGGTTCTACAGGGACGGATTCCCAGCATCAACGTACCATTTGAAGAGATCGCCGATACTAGATTGGCGACGGAAGTATCAAGGGAGCTAGGGTATAGAGTTGAATGAGGCAACAGCAACCGAAAACACGACTTAGCAGGTCTCCCTGTAATCGATACTATTTTATAAACCATGTCGCTATCGATAAGGAGACGTCATGCAAACAGTAACGGTTTCCCCAAAATTTCAGGTCGTGATCCCCAAGGAACAATAAAAAGGAGGCCGCGATGAATCGTTTCCAACGGCAGCTAGCGCTAAGTGGACTGGTCTTCGCTACCTGTTTCGGCGCGGTCTACGAGAGCGCGGGACAAGCTCAGTCGCTCACGGCATTTTATACGGCACCGGTGGCTTCAATGTCCCCTATGTGGATCGCCAAGGAAGTCGGCTTTTTCAAGAAGCAGGGACTCGACGTCAAGCTCGTCTTTATCGCTTCCGGTCCTACCGGGACGACCTCTTTGCTCGCGGGGGAAACGGATGTGGGAATCATCGGTGGATTTGCGCCGACCCGGGCAATCGTGGGCGGAGCAAAAGATCTCGTCATGATCGGCCAAAGCAAGACCCGCATGACGGGTAACATTGTCGGCAAGAAAGAGATCGCCAGCGTTCAAGATCTTAGGGGAAAACGGTTGGGTATTGATCGCATCGGCTCGAATCCGGATATGTTTGCTCAGGCCTCCCTTTCCCGTTTCGGGATCGATACGCTGAAGGATCTTCAGTACGTTCAGCTCGGCAATATCGGCCAGGGACTCCCCGCTCTCAAAGCAGGGACGATTGATGCCTTTGTAGCAGGAGCGCCGCACGATCTTTTCGCTCAGCGGCTAGGCTTCAAGGTGATTCTCGATATTGGCGCGCTGAAGATTCCGTTTGCGGTGACGGTTCTCGCTTCAGCACGCCCTACCGTAGCGCGAAAACAGCCAGAGCTTACAAAGTTCATGCGCGCGTATGCGGAAGCGATGCACTATTTTCTAACCAATCCCGAAGGGACCGCGCAGATCGTCGCAAAATACACCAAAGTCGAGGACCGCGAACTCAATGCCTATGCAATCGAGTCTGAGTCAAAGGCCATGGAAAGAACTCTCCAGGTGGATCCCAAGGGGATCGAGCTCATTCTTACGCTGATCAGCAAAACTGTCCCTCAGGCGGCCTCGGCCAAGGCGGAAGATTTTTATGACGCACGCTTTTACACCGAGCTACGAGACAGCGGCTTTCTCAAACGGCTATGGGGAGAGAAACCATGACCTGCCGGCTCAAGGTTCGTCGCCGCGCCGGCTAGGCAATGGCGTCGACGGGTGCCATTTTTCTTTGGTTCGCGGTATTGACCAACTTTCCCGAGTCGATTCGCAGGCAAAAAAGATCAAAATTCAAGAGCTCGTCGATCGGCGTTTCCTGGATGAAATGGAAAAGAGCGGCTTTTTCGACAAGCTCTGGGGAAAGGGTTAATGTTAGGTCCTGTGTAGGTTTAGTGTGAAGTCGAGGCTTGATAACTTTTCCACGAGTTGCAGCACCTCGCACTAATTTGATACAGCGTACGAGACCTCCTGCTGATGATTGAAACGTCTGGAACTATTGGAACTACTGAAACTATTGAAACGCTTAAGAATAAGGAGATCGCCATGATAGAAACCGAACGCCTTACCGGAGCCGATACGTTGTTGCGCGTGCTTTCACATATGGGAGTGGATCGAATTTTTGCCTCTCCGGGCTCGGAGTGGTCGCCTGTATGGGAAGCCTTCGCCAAAGCGAAGGCGCAGAGCGAGGGAGTTCCCTTGTACATAACCTCCCGGCACGAGGAAATCGCCGTCGGTATGGCCAGCGGCTACGCCAAGTCCACCGGGAAACTTCCCGCAGTGATGATCCACACGACAGTCGGCGCGCTACACGCGACCATGGCGCTGCGCGGCGCGCTCCACGAGCAAGTTCCAATGGTGGTGTTCACCGGCGAATCGCTCGGATTCGGCGAAGAAGCCGGGCCAGATGTAGGCGCGCAGTGGCTCGGTGCTTTGTCCGATATCGGCGGACCCGCACGACTCGTCGACCGATGCGTTAAATGGAGTTATGGCGTCAACGCCAAACCGTTGCTGCCTTCGACCATCCAGCGTGCCTGCCAATTGGCGTTGGGATCTCCCAAGGGACCCGTCTTCGTCTCCATCCCGATGGAATATCTCTTCGACAAGATGACCAAGAATGCGTCGGCCGAAAATGTTCCAGTTCCTGCACCTATGGCGGACCCGACGGCAATTGACGAGCTGGCCGCTCTACTCGCCGGCGCGAAAAACCCGGTTATCATCACCGAGGAAGCGGGCCGCAGCGCTGTGACTGTGGAGAAACTCGTGGAGCTGGCTGAACTGCTCGGTGCAGGCGTGGTCGAAAGCCGAGCGTCCGGCTATGTAAATTTTCCTCGCACTCATCCTCTTCACGCGGGTTTTGAGCCGCAAGAGTTTTTGCAAGAAGCGGATGTGATTTTTCTCTTGGGAGTCATCGCGCCATGGCATCCCGCTTCGAAGAAGCTTAACCCGGGAACCAAAGTCGCGGTTTTGTCGGACAATCCGCTGCGCTCGGATCTTCCCTATTGGGGTTATCCGGTCAATCAAATTCTCACGGGTGAGATCGAAAGCTCCATGAAGCATCTTCTCGAATCGGTGAAAAAAAGAGTCGCCAAAGCAGCCACCGACGCAGCGAAGCGCGTGGAAACCTGGCGTGGCCGTCATGAAAAAAGAAAAGCTGCCTGGAAAGATGAAGCGTTAACACGCAAAGACCAAAAACCGATTGATACGCGCTGGGTCACCTACGAGCTTGCCCAGATCCTCCCTCCTGACGCCCTCGTAGTGGAAGAAACCATCACGCATCGGCTTTCGATCCATCGTTATCTGGATATACTGAAGCCGGGCTCGTTCTTTGCCGGGTGCATCGGCGGGCTCGGGACCGGCACTGGCACGGCTTTAGGAGTCAAAGCAGCTTTTCCCAAACGGCCCGTGCTCTGCCTCATCGGCGACGGCGCCTTCAACTATGATCCAGGACTGGCGGCACTGGGAGTTTGCCAGGAGCACCAGTTGCCGATCATGATCGTGCTCTACAACAACTACGGCTATCACTCGCAAAAGTCCGGCGTTCCCCGTTTCTTCCCCGACGGTTTTGCCGTAAAGAATCAGGACTTCATTGGCATCTCAATCAATCCAAGTCCCGACTACGCCACCGTCGCGCGCGCCTTCGACGGCTACGGCGAAAAAGTCGAAGAACCCAGTGAAGTGCGCGCCGCGCTCCAGCGTGGGCTCAAGGCTATCGCCGCCGGACAAATGGCGCTTATAGACATCCGTCTAGCGAAAGCGGCGGAGACCAATGAACGGCCGGACAGAGCGAATTAATCAAAGCCTTTAGAAACACTTCGTAGTTCGGGAAGGAGTGATCGCTATGGCAAAAACAAAGGTCCCCAAAAAGCGTCGTTCTGGAAAAGTGCTCAAACGCAGTGCTTCAAAGAAAGGCAGTGCAAGCGCGTCGACAGGTCGCATCTCACTCCGTGACGAGCTAGAAAAGGCCGTCACCGGTCTCAGTTACACCAGCGAGTCGGATTATCCCTTCCGGTTCTTCGCTCTGCCCGCGGAGAGTGACGCTGATCTTACCCCACAGGGATTCCTCAATCGCATCGGCGTGTCGCAGCAGTTTATTGATGAAGTCAATCTGCCGATTGACCGGTTGATAGAGGAAAGGACATTCGATGACTTTTTCCCGACTGACGATGACCTCGCCAGCCATTACGGTACTGACGCGACGGCTCCAGAGGTCGTGGCAGAGTCGAAACGGTTTCGCAAGTTGGAGGCGGTACTCAGAAAACGGCTGCGTGGAGTGAAGGTGCTTCGAGTTGGACAAGTCGAGATGCGCTGCTACATCGCCGGCCTCGACGAGCACGGCGACATTGCGGGTCTTGTGACGACAGCCGTCGAAACCTGATACACAGTCGACAATGTGCCGGCCGCCTATCGTGCTTTTTGAACGAAGCTGAAATCAAAGACCTGGCTAGGAGAAACTTCCTTGGCAGCGCCACCGAGAGTCTTCTGGGTAAACTCTATAGCGCCTCTCATCCAACTATCATCCACCGATCCGTCCACCGATTGGCGAGTCAGATACAAATCGTAGAGCTGCCCGACCAACGCGGTGTCTTTGATGCCCAGGTATCTTCGCGTCCTCCTTTGAAAATACGAGGAGGAGGGCTCAGCAGTTTAGCACAACCCACGATTGCGTCATTCCAGCATGGAGTGCTGGAATCCAGGTTCACATGGATGTTTCCGGGCGATCCTTGCAAACCTGGATGCCGGCGATCCATGCCGGCATGACGAAGGTTTGTATTTCCATGTTCTGCAAGAGTGCCTAAGCTCATGAATCACTTCGGGTGAATATTCTTCGCTTGAAACCGGAAGAGCCCAAATCTTCAAGACACTGCAAGTTTTAGCAGCTTCCTCGCGTTGTCTTCGAGAATCGCTTGCTTCTCTGTCTCCGAACAAGACAGGGCTTCAACTTTATCCACGCCCTTCCAATCACCGAGCACGTATGGAAAATCTGTTCCCAGAAGCAGATGCTCACTGCCGACTTTGCGTCTTAAAAAGTCGAGCGTCTCCACGTCGTAAACGAGCGTGTCGAAGTAGAGGTTTTTGAAATAGGCGCTTGGCATGGCAGAGCAGCGTGGCGCGTTGGGCCTATCGGCGCGCCTGGCCGATTGTTTGCCGGTAAGAAATTCTTGATTAAATCGGCTGACGTGGTAAGGGAAAAATCCGCCGCCCTGACAGGTGCAGAGCTTCAAGTTCGGAAATCGATCAAAGACACCGCTGTAAATAATAAGCCCGAGTGAAAGCGTGGTGTCAGCCGGGTTGCCGCAGACTAAACGGAGCCCAAAGGAGCCCATGAGCTCGGTTCCTGCAGGATTATCCGGGTGCATGAAGACGAGCACGTCGAGCTCCTGTGCCTTTGCCCAAAAAGGATCGAAGTCTTCGCTGTCATAATAGCGGTGATTGGTGTTGGTCGCGATGTAGGCGCCGCGAAAATCAAGCTGGGTGACCGTGTGCTCCAAAACTCTGGCGGCGCGCTGCGGCTCTTGTATCGGCACCGCAGCCATCGCCGTAAAGCGGTTGGGGTATTTTTTAAGGAACTCCTTGACGCACTCGTTATAGATGCGGCACCAGCTCTCCGCCTGCTCGCCTTTCAGATCATAGCCGAGCAGTTGCGTGCTCGGATCAAGCACGGCAAGAGCAATTTTTCCCTTCTGCATCATCTCCAGCCGCGGTTCCACATCCGTCAAGCCCTGCACCAACGGATACCTTGGACCGCCATTGAAGGAAAACCGGATGGTTCCGTCTTTATCCTCAGAAACTTCGATGCCAAGCGCCTTGCCGTGCCGCTTCGCTTCGCCGACTATTTGTTCGGGAACATAGTGATGATGAATATCGATGGCGCGGCTTTGCATATGCTCGATCTTTCCTTTTTCTATTGCCTACATATCCGTCGAGGGATCCGCCGGTGTAGTGCCAAACTTAACCGTGACCAAAGGATGAACCGATTTTCCGGAGAATCACCTAGCCCTGAGTTCTTCTCTTCTTCTACGTTCCCGGCGCGAAGCTTGTAGCGGGCGTAGTCGAAGGATCCGTCGAGTTTACACTTATGCCGGCGTTGCCGCTGAGTACCTGTAATGTTAGAGTCTAACGCATGAGAATAACGGAAGTAACCGTAGAGGTCAGTAATCCACGCGACCAAACTCATTGGCAGACGCTTGACCTTATTGCGGACACAGGCGCCATTTTTAGCGTAATTTCAAGGAGCACCCTCAATCAGCTCGGTATTACTCCATATGCTGAGGAGACTTTTCAATTGGCTGACGGTAGCGAAATCCGACGGCCCCTGGGCGATGTTTTTATCCGCATCGACGGGAAGGCCCGGACCGTGCCGACAATATTTGGCGAACCTACTGACACACCCTTGCTAGAGTCACCGCCCTCGAGATTCTCGGTTACGCGATCGATCCTCGCACCCGCAAACTCGAACCAACCAAAATGATCTTACTTTAACTCGCGCTGAACCTCTGACTCCTCACTCCCAGGTTTTCCCGTGGAGCAGCCGAAGAAATTCGAGTTTTTTTGCCATGTGCCTTTTCCGCAGTCCTAATCTCTCACTACTGCGTATTCCCTGATGCCTCGTGCCTACTTGTCAAACGCCCCGCTCTTCTCCAGCTCGACGAGATACCGCCGATCGATCATTTCTTGCGGCTTGATCGCTTTTGCACGGGGGTCCAATGGTGCGATTTCATCCAGCGAAGCCTGCAGCGCCGCGTCATGGATTTCCAAACGACGCTCGAGGGCCGGAACCTCAGACGCATAGGCGGCGTCGAGGACTTTTGTATCGGTCATTCGCAGATACTTTCCCAGCACCTTGTAAACAAAAGGCTTATCGGTATGTAAAATTTTCGCGGATTCCGTCATGACCCGCATGAATCGCCCGATCACGGGTCCACGCTTGGCGATGGTCGAGCGAAGAGTCACTATTTGCGTAGCGCCATAGGGAATCCGCAGCTCAGGGCCATTGATAACGTAGCGAAATCCTCGTGACACCGCGGCAGAATCTCCCGGCGCCACCAGTCCAGCCGCATCGACGCTGCCGCCGACAAGCGCCGCTAGTGTCTCCGGTCCTCCGCCGGTTTGGATCATTTGGATATCCTTGCTGGCATCCATGTTGAATTTTCTCAGCGCCTGGATGACAAAATAATGCGTGTTGCCGCCAAATCTCCCGACGCCGACTTTTTTCCCTTTGAGATCTTCGGGTCGTTTCATCTCCGGCTTGCCGAGCACACTGTGGGTGAGAATATTCTTTACACCGCCGATGAAAACGAGATCGGTGAAGCCCTGAACGTAGGCCCGCACATTACCGATTGCGCCCGTTACTTGGATCTCTGCGTCGCCGTTCAACGTCGCCGCCGTGGCAACCGGGGAGGACTGGATGAAAACCAGGCGGAAGTCCAAATCATGTTTCTTGAATAAACCTGCCTCCTGGGCAATCCACGGCATCGATTGCGACATGACTTGCGCCGAATGAATTCCGACGAGTCCATCGGCAGCGGAAACCTTATCGAAGTTGGAGACAACCAAATAGAACGAGAGGCCTGCTACCGCGAACCTGTAAATAGAATTACAAAAGCAACTCAACATGCTTATCTCCTCTTCGGATCGAATAGTCGGATTTTACGGTTAAGCACGAGGGCCATTAACACGACCAAATCAATGCTGTCAACCAGAGCAAACGAATGGATCCTTACCCCGAGATACACCACCACCGAGCTTCAATAGTGGCCTTCATCGCCGCCGGCATCTCCCGGATCGGTATCGAGGAACATCTCCTCGATGGACATTTCCCTGGCAATCAACCCCTGTTGATGACAATAACGAATAATGGTCCCGAGGTTTTTTTTATTTGCCTCGCCGAGACCAAAAACCCAAGGATCGGGTCCCAGAAGCTTTCGCTCCTCATTCCATTGGTGCGAAAACCAAGCGAGCGGGACAATTCTCGGGTTGACCACCCGCTGATAACAGACTTGCTTGGCCTTCTCGAAAGCCTTGACCAAACTAACCGCTGCCCAGGGATATTTGTCGACGATCTCCTGCTTGATTACCGTCACATGCATGATGGGGAAGATGCCGGTTTGCTGAAAGTATTCACGCTCGACTTGTTTGTAGTCGGGAAACAGTCGTGTGACCCGTTCATCGCCGCTGACGATGGGCCGCGGGATGTAAGGATTGATCATGGCCGGAATTTCCCCCTCCGCAAGCATTGTGTCCATATGCTTTCCGGGCGGAATCATCTCGATCTTCAAGCCCGGCGGCGGCGTGAATTCGACATCTTCGCTGCGATCGACCACCCAGGTTATCGACTTGTGCGGCACCCCGTAATGCTCCTCCAGAATTCCCCGCAGCCAGATGTTGCCCGCCGGCTGGAAATTCGTGCCGCCGACTCTTTTGCCGATCAAGTCCTTTGGAGCTTTGATACCAGACTTGACATTGACGAAAGCAAAACCATGGCGAAATCTGCGATGGAGAAAAACCGGAATCGCCGTGATCGCCACATTCCGAGCACGCGCCATGAAATAGGCGCCGACGTTGAATTCACAGATATCGTACTCAAGATTTCGCGCCATTCGCCAATGCCGCTCGCGTGGCCCGTGGCCGGTCAACACGACAAGCTCGATGCCGTCTGCCTCAACCGAACCTTCCTTCAGCGCGCGGATGATTTCGTAATCCCCGCCAGCGAACGATAGCCTAATCCTATTTGCCATCTCAGTCTCCTCTTTTTGATTCTGTCGAAAAACAATCCGTTATATTCGAGAGCCTCAGTCTGAACGGTGGTGGTGTTCGAAGATTTTCCGTTCACGCTGATCCCTGAAGCATTATGAGCGTTCTCCAGCACAATCATTTGCGATGATAAAGTTTTGCCGAACAACTCTGTTTGCAGGCTGCTCAAAAAGACTCAGAGGCGAGACGCGCGAAGATCGACGAGCGGAGGCGTACTCTTGTACGTTGACGCGAAATCGGTCGAGCGCAACGAAGCATATGAGGCTTTTTCAGGAGCCTGCTAGACTAGTCCACTTTGTAACCCAATTCCCTGGCGACCTCCCTGGCGATTCTTGGGTCAGCCACCTCTTCGTAGGCAATTTTTTTGCCGGTGAATTGGCCCAGCAGCTGTAATGATTTGATGATCTCCTCCATGCCTTTCCGGCTCGGAACACCGCTGCCGCTGGAGGTCTTCCGATAGTCTTCGAAACTGTCTTCCGCGGTTTCCCGGTCAACCTTGATTGTGCGCATGATGAAATCGACGCCCTTTTCTTTGGACTGAAGTAGTGTCCGCCGCGCGATTTGCATAGAACGGATCACCCGCTTCAACTCTGCCGCACGATTTTGAATCGCAGCGTTGGAAGCCGTGAGACCGCCCAATGGCATCTGCGCATGGACGCCAAGGTCGAGCAGCTCGCGAAACCCTCTTCTCTTGGCAAAATATAAAAAAGGTGGATTAAAGTTCGCCGCCTCGATGCTGCCGCTTTCCAGACCACTCATAAGCTGCGCAGCACCCAGTCCAACGATGACGAAATCCTTCGGGTTTTCGCCGGCGGCTTCCAAGCCAATTCGCAGTACAACTTCGGAAGTTCCTCCTAACCCGGTCACCGCGATACGCTTTCCGCGCAGCTCTTTTAGCGATTTAAACTCGGGCCGCGCAACGATGGCGTATACGAGCTGTTCCGAGGCAAACCAAACAGCCTTCGACGGCAAGCCCCGTAGAGTCGCAGCGACCGAGTTTGGGCCCACCCCCGCCACGTAGTGAACATCGCCGCTCGCCAAGGCGGCATTGGCCGCTTGGGAGCGCATTTGGATGCTTTCGACCTCGAGGCCGTTTTGCTCAAAAATTTTCCATTGTTGCGCGGCGAATAAAGCAAGGCTGGCAATGGAAGCGTTGGGATAAGAAATCCTGATTTTTGTCTTTGCTTCCTGCGCGTAAGCCTGGGGTGCAAGGAAGATCCACAAGCAAGCGGTGTAGCTCACCGCTGACCACACATGTCTCCAACAACTTTCCTGTCTCATGGTACCGGATCTCCCTTCCTATCGATACCACAAGATAATCAAAACAAGTGGCCCGGCCACGAATAATGCAAATCGGTTCATTTGGCTCATCCTCCATTTCAATCTTTTCTATTCGACCTTGTACCCCAACTCTCTAGCCACCTCTGACGCCAAGGTAGCATCAGCAATTTCCTCGAATGCAATATTCCGCCCCGCGAACCGGCCGGCTGCCTGTATCGACTTGACGATATTTTCCATTCCCGTGCGCGTGGGAACACCGTTGGCGGAGAACGACCGTTTTAACAGCTCGTAGCTCTTCGCCGCCGCCTGGCGATCCATACGTTGCAGTCCGGCAAAAAGCGCAATGGCTTCCTCTTCGGACTTTACGAACGCCTGCTTTGCCTGCTGCAGAGCCGTGATCATTCTCTTGACTTCATCAGGTCGCGTCCGAAGTCTCTCGATCATGACTGTCAGGCCCCCGACAGGCATTTCAACCGATGCTCCGATGTCCAAAATCATTCTGTAACCCTTGCTGAGCGCTTGGACGAGAAATGGCGGACTGAGCGCGAACGCATCAACATGGCCCGCCTCCAGAGCCTGGAGAGATTGTTCCGCAGGGACAGAAATGATGGTGAAATCTTTTGGATTTACTCCCGACTTTTCCAGCGCCATGACCAACGACACGTGGTTCGTACCGCCCAAGCCGATCACTCCAAGCTTTTTTGATCTCAAATCTGCGATGGTTTTAAATGCCGGCTTGGCGATCAACTCGAATGTTAGCCTATCTCCGATAACCCAGACCGCTCTCGACGGCATCCCGCTCAAAGTAGCGCTTACGCTCGCCGGGCCGACCCCGGCAAAGTAGCTCATCTCACCAGCCATCAGCGCTGCATTGGCGATACTTGATCTCATCAGAACCGTTTGCACGTTGAGTTTGTTCTTGGTGAAAAAGCCCCATCTTTGAGCGGCAACAAGGATTGTGCTCGTGCCCCCCACGCCGGGGTATGCGAGGATCAGCTCCGATCCCCGTGGTTGCGCCGGAAGCTGTGACGGCCAGAGGGAAAAGAGAAGAGTTAGCGCTGCTATACCGAGATGCATGGTTCGCCTTATACCGATCATCTTTTTAGCAGTTACCCGGCTCGAAGCCACGCCCCGAACTTCCTCGCCCTCTTGTGGAGGAGAGACAGGTGGTCGCCGCAATCTGACCTTCGCTCGCACGCGGGAGGGAATCACCCATGGAATCCCAGCAAGTTTGGTAAAAGTCGCGCCGCTGCACCCATCGGAGTTAGAGAATATCACGCTGCGACGATCCGGTTGCCGAGCACTCCAATCTGCGGTGATGAGAGTTCCACCACATCGCCGATCTTTAGGAAAAGATTCGGCGACTGAGCGCTCTCGGTTTTTCGGCGCGACATATCGGCGGCGGTTCCTGCCGACGTTCCGCCGGCGATAACATCTCCCGGAACGAAAGTAAAATCGCGGGAGAGATATTCGAGCACCTCGCCGAACGGCCAGATCATCTCTTTGGTGTTGTAATGCTGACGCACCTCGCCGTTGATACGAGTTTCTACATCCACGTTGCGATGATCGAGTTCGCCGACGACGATACAGGGACCCATCGAAGTCGAACCGTCGAAGTTCTTCGCTAGATTATAACTGATGGGTCTGCCTTGAGGCCCGCTCGATCCGCCGTCACGGATACTCCAATCATGGAATAAGGTGACGCCCCAGACGTACTCATCGATTTGGTTTGCGGGGATATCCTTGCCGCGCTTGCCGATGACGATGGCAACTTCACCTTCGTAGTCGAAGCGCCGGGTGCGTTTCGGATACGGAATCTTGTCGTCAGGACCTGCAACCTCATGGGGATTTTTCCAAAATCCCCACTGACCCTCCTCTTTGGCCAACTGGGTGATCTGCGCCAGGTCTCCAGTGACACCGGGACGTCCGGCCCACATGCCAGCGAGGTGCGCGGCGTAATTTCCTCCCACGCATGCGATCCGCCGTTCGGGCCAGGGCGCGTGGAGCTTAACGCTCTTGACATCGTGGACGACGGCGTCCACCCCTTGCTTGGTCGTATGCTCGATGGCGCGTTCAGCATCTTCGATGGCTGCTTTGCCCAACGTAATGAAACGCTCCAGTCGCGGTGGGATTTTTTCGTCGGCGCGAGCTTGCGCGTTGGTCGCGCCGTATTGGTCGCGCAGATAGTTTCCCAACGCGCGGTTCAGGTCAATGATTTTGTCGTTTTGCCAGGCACCGATGCGGCGCTCTGGACCAAATAAAACGATTTTCATTTTTCCTCCTTAACGAGGGTTTCACATCTCAGAGGGCTTAAACAGTTCAAGTCGTTTCAGCCGTCCAAGACGAACACCGTAGTTTCAATTATCTCGGATTCTATTGTCTCGCCTACAAATCCCTCACCTTTATCCTCTCCCTTCGAGGGAGAGGAGGTTAATTCTTCTAACCCTCGCCCTTTCAGGGAGAGCGAAGGGTGAGGGTTACCGTTGCTCACTCGACATTCTGTCTCGCAATACTTTTGTCGCCTCAACATCGAGCTCGAACCGACGTCCCTGCTGGTAAATGATCACGCCGTAGTCGCGTCGGGCGGACTCGAGCGAAACGTATCCGGAGCGCACATCGGCAAGCACACGCTCAAGGTCGCGCTCCATGGGTTGCCAAAATCCCCCGCCCCCACCGACTTCGACCAAAAACCCATCGCCGGCTTCGAGGGCGACGTGTCCGGGAGTTTTGCCCGTCGATAACTTTTGCGTCGAGCCGTCTTTGCGCAAGACGCTGAAGCGGTTCGCAAATGCGTCTTTGCCGCCGTGTAACCCCCAGGGAGCGCAGATGGTCCGCTCCATAGCGGACTGAACACTGCCCGGCGAGCGTAACCGGACCTCCTGCGCTACGCCCAGCCCACCGCGGAATTTCCCGGGGCCGCCGGAGTCCTGCCGCAGCTTGCGGTATTCGATAAGAAGCGGGCCTTTGCCTTCACCTGCTTCAACCGGAGTATTGTGCGTATCGCCGTCGTTGATACAAAAAGTCGCATTCTGGCCGTCCCGATCGCTCAACGCGCCCCAACCCCCACCTGAGAGAATCGAGGGGAAATGAAACGCCCGGCCGGTCTTCGGATCAAGACCGAAAGTGCGGGGCGCCGCCAAGTCCGCGTGTTGACCGGCCATCACATTGTCGGGGCAGGCGGAAGCGAGCGCTTTGAATATCGTGTCGGCCACTGTCATCGGCACGGTCATCCAGGTGCGGACCGGCGCCGGCTTGGTGGCGCTAACAACCCGGCCCGGCGGGAGAATGATTTTCAGTGGCCGAAATGAGCCTTCGTTGATCGGCAAGAGCAGCGGTGTAGTCAAAAACTTAAACGCCACCTCGGACGCGGAGCGGCCGGCAGTGGCACCCGAGTTGTAAGGGCCCGCGACCTGCGGGCTGACTCCGCTCAAGTCAACGGTCATTTCGTCTTCCTTCACCATCACACGCACTTTGATTGGAATGTGCTTGCCGATGTTGACGCCGTCGTCGTCCATGAACGATTCTGCTTCGTAGACGCCGTCCGGAATCTGGCGCACCGCTGCGCGCGCGAGGCGCTCGCTCTGGTCGAAGATCAGCCTGATACTTTCCCTGAACGTCTTGGACCCGTGGCGCTTCAGCAGGTTCATGAGACGCCGTTCCCCGGTTCGGATCGACGCGATCTGCGCTCGAAAGTCGCCCATCGCCAACTCCGGCAGTCGGCAGTTGGCACGGATGATCGAGGTAATTTCGTGATCTTGCTCGCCTCGTTTGAAAATTTTGACGAACGGCATCTGCAGCCCTTCGGAAAAAACATCCCGCGTCACCGCGCCGAGCACGCCACCGACGTCCTGCCAGTGTCCCATCGAAGAAGAAAAGGCGATCAGCTCGCCGTCGTGGAAGACCGGCAAGGTAAAG
>Ga0209799_1000119_pt1 | contig 13805 bp, 7 predicted proteins | sample PanSoiPlo36MoBio_FD_188324 | JGI IMG/M metagenome (GOLD analysis project Ga0209799, IMG submission 188324) | Tropical forest soil microbial communities from Panama analyzed to predict greenhouse gas emissions - Panama Soil Plot 36 MoBio (SPAdes)... | ecosystem: Environmental > Terrestrial > Soil...
TCAAAGTCGTGACCGCCGTCGCCAACGGCAGCCTCAAAGAGAAGCTCACGGTTGAGGCCAAAGGCGAAGTGGCGGCTCTGGCCGAAACCATCAACAACATGACCGACACCCTGGCGATCTTCGCCGAACAGGTGACTACCGTCGCGCGCGAGGTCGGTACCGAAGGCAAGCTCGGCGGCCAAGCCTTGGTTCCGGGCGTCGCCGGTACGTGGAAAGATCTGACCGACAACGTCAATCTCTTAGCCGCCAATCTAACCACGCAGGTCCGCGCCATTGCGGATGTCGCAACTGCAGTCACGAAAGGCGACCTCACCCGTTCGATTCAAGTCGACGCACGCGGTGAAGTGGCCGAGCTCAAAGACAACATCAACGCCATGATTGAAAATCTCCGCGCGACGACGGATCAAAACACCGAACAGGACTGGCTGAAGACCAACCTCGCCAAGTTCACCCGTATGCTCCAGGGACAGCGCGATCTCATGACCGTCGGCCAGATGCTGCTTTCGGAACTGGCGCCGCTGGTGCGCGCTCAATACGGCGCGATTTACCAGATGGACTCCAATAATGGAGATTCGCATCTCAAAATGCTGGCGGGTTACGCCCTTCCCATCACGGTTAATCAGCAAGCACAGTTGCCTTTGGGATTCGGGCTGGTGGGTCAATGCGCGGTGGAAAAACGGCGCATCCTGCTCCAAGAGGTGCCGGATGACTATGTACGCATCAGCTCGGGTCTCGGCGAATCGCGCCCACGGAGTCTGATCGTCTTGCCGGTGCTCTTCGAGGGACAGACCAAGGCCGTGGTCGAACTGGCTTCATTGGCGGAGTTCACTCCCACCCACCTCACCTTTCTCTCGCAGTTAACCGAAAGTATCGGCATCGTGCTCAACACCATCGAGGCGACGATGCGCACCGAAGGTTTGCTGCAACAGTCGCAGAAACTTGCCACCGAGCTTCAAGCGCAGCAAAAGGAGCTGCAGCAGACCAATGAGGAGCTGGGAAACAAAGCCCAACAGCTCGCCGAGCAAAACGCCGAGGTCGAGCGCACGAATCGCGAAATCGAACAGGCCCGCCATGCGCTCGAGGAAAAAGCCGCCGAGCTGGCGCTGGCTTCCAAATACAAATCCGAATTCCTCGCCAACATGTCTCACGAGCTGCGCACGCCGCTCAACAGCATTTTGATCCTGGCGCAGCAGATGGCGGCCAACCCCGAAGGCAATCTGAATCCCAAACAGGTTGAGTTCTCAAAGAATATCCACGCCGCCGGCGCCGATCTTTTGAATCTCATCAGCGATATTCTCGATCTATCCAAGATCGAATCCGGCACCGTCACCGTCGAGCCGGAAGAAGTGTCGTTCCCGAGATTGAGGGACGCAGTGGAGCGAAGCTTTCGTCACGTCGCCGAAGCGAAGCACCTCTCCTTCGATATTGAAATGGATCCTGAACTCCCGCGCAGCATGACGACGGATATTAAACGACTCCAACAGGTGCTCAAGAATTTGCTATCGAACGCTTTCAAATTCACTTCACACGGCGGGGTCACGTTCCGCATTGGCATTGCGTCCACGGGTTGGGGCTACGACCATGCGCTGCTCAAGCGCGCACCTCACGTTATTGCTTTCGAAGTCAGCGATACCGGCATCGGTATCGCGCCGGACAAACAAAAAATTATCTTCGAGGCGTTTCATCAGGCCGACGCGGGCACGAGCCGGCGTTTTGGCGGCACCGGTCTCGGTCTGGCGATCAGCCGGGAGTTGGCGACTCTTTTGGGCGGAGAAATTCGCCTCTCGAGCATGCCGAACGAAGGCAGCATCTTTACGTTGTATCTGCCGGAAACCTATTTGGGCACGGTGGTGGCCGCGTCAACCGAAACCCGACCGGCAATCATCCCTGCGCCGTTGATCGTGCAACAGGCGCAGAAAGTGGAAGCCATCGATGACGACCGCGAGTCCGTGCTGCCCGGTGATCCGGTTGTGCTGATTGTCGAGGACGATCCGCATTTCGGTCAGGTCCTGTTGGACATGGTGCGCGACAAGGGATTCAAAGGCGTGGTCACCACCCACGGCAGTCACGCGCGTTCGCTGACCCGCCAGTTCAATCCACTGGCGATCATGTTGGATATCTTCTTGCCGGACATGTTGGGATGGACTGTCTTGAATCACCTGAAGCAGGATCCCGCCACCCGCCATATTCCGGTGCAGGTCATCAGCGTGGAAGACGAGCGCATGCAAGGATTGGGGCACGGCGCGTTCAACTACCTGATCAAGCCAGCTACAACCGACGAATTGAAGAAGGCCTTCGATCGGGTTCTCGATTATGCTCAATCCCGCCACCGCCGGCTGCTGATCGTCGAGGACAACGAGATCGAGCGCCAGAGTATCGTCGAGCTGCTCGACAATGCGGGTGTCGAGATCGCGACGGCGGGAAGCGGAGCCGAGGCGTGGGACGCGTTGCACGCGAAAAAATTCGACTGCATTGTCCTCGATCTGCGTCTGCCGGATATTTCCGGGTTCGAATTGCTGGAGCGCATCCGCCAGGATGCAGCTCTGCGCGAATTGCCGATCGTAGTGTTCACCGGCAAAGACTTGACCGAGGACGACGAGCTGCGGCTGATTCAGATGGCGGAAAGCGTCGTGCTTAAAGGCGTCCAGTCTCCCGAGCGCCTCTTGGATGAGACAGCCTTATTCCTGCACCTCCTGGCTTCCGAGCTCCCGCCCAACAAACGAGAGATGTTGGAGCGGTTGCGCCAATCCGACGAAGCGTTGCGCGGCCGAAAAGTCCTCGTGGTGGACGATGACGTGCGCAATATCTTTGCTCTGACCAGCCTGCTCGAACAGCATGGCATGGGAGTGGTGAGCGCTGAGACCGGAACCGAAGCTATTTCACTGCTCGACCATGATGACGACATCGATGCGGTGCTGATGGACATCATGATGCCGGAGATGGATGGCTATGAAACCATCCGCAAAATCCGTGGCAATAGCCGGCACCGCCTCCTGCCGATCCTGGCCCTGACGGCAAAAGCCATGAAAGGCGACCGCGAGAAATGCCTCGAAGCCGGTGCATCGGATTATATTGCCAAACCGGTGAACACGGATGAATTGCTTGCGCTATTGCGCATCTGGCTCTTTGGCAAGCAGAGGAGCCCCAAAGCACGACATGAGCAACGACTCCACAGCTAATATTCTCATCGTCGACGACGATGTGAAATCACTCATGGCGATGGAGGCGCTGTTGGCGGGTCCAGGACGTGAGATTGTCACCGCTAAGTCCGGGGCCGAAGCCCTCCGTTGTCTCTTGCGGCGGGACTTTGCGCTGATTTTACTGGATGTGCGCATCCCCGACATGGACGGATTCGAAACGGCGACTCTGATCCGCCAGCGCGAACGCTCTCGATATACGCCGATCATTTTTATTTCCGCAATCGATACTCTGGAATCGGATGTGTTCCGAGGTGTCGCTAGCGGAGCAGTGGATTACCTATTCAAGCCGGTGGTGCCCCAGGTTTTGCAGACCAAGGTCGCGGTCTTTGTCGATCTGTTTCAAATGAACGAGCGGCTAAAACGGCAAGCCGTCCGGCAAAGCGAGGAAAGATTCCGCCTGATCGTGGAAAGCTTGCAGGACTATGCGGTGTTCATGATGAATCCAGAAGGCCGGGTGACGCTCTGGAATCGAGGAGCCGAGCGGATGTGGGGATGGGGACAGCAGGAAGTTTTGGGCGAGCCTTTTGCGCGTTTCTATTCAGCCGACGAGCGCGACGCCAACCCACCCGATCCCGCCCTGGCGCAGACTATAGCTCACGGCCGCCACGAGGAGGAGGGATGGCGCAAGCGAAAGGATGGGTCACGGTTCTGGGCCAATGTGGTCTATACCACCGTCCAGGACGATAGGGGAGATCTGGTAGGTTTCTCTGCAGTGACTCGCGACCTGACCGACCGTAAGCGCGCCGAAGATGAGCTGCAAAGACTCAACGCCGGGATGCAAAAGCACATCGCGGAGCAGACCGAGGAGCTGATTCGCACCATCGCGCAGCGGGAAAGATTGCACGAAGAACTTTTGCAGGCGCAAAAGATGGAAAGTATCGGGACTCTCGCCGGGGGGATTGCCCACGACTTCAATAATCTTCTTAACGTCATTCTGGGATACGTGTCTTTGCTCGAGCAATCAGCGACTTCTAACCAGATCTCCGCCAGTGTCGATGTCATCAAAGAAACGGTAACGCGGGGTAGCTCTTTGGTCCGACAACTGCTCGCGGTAGCGCGCAAAAGCGAGACGCAGTTTGAGCGGACCGAAATCAATGGCTTGCTGCAGGGCTTGCAGGCCCTGCTTCAAGAGACTTTTCCCAAGACCATTGACGTTTTCGTTCGTTTGGAACCCAATCTGCCGGCTGTGATGGCCGATCCCAATCAGATCCATCAAGCCATGCTTAATTTGTGCCTCAACTCCCGCGATGCGATGCCCGAGGGTGGGGAACTACTGTTGAAGACGGGAACCATCAGGGGAAGTGAATTGCGAAGGCGCTTTCAAGAGGCGCGGGAGGAACAATACGTACGGATAACGGTGACGGACACAGGACACGGTCTGGACAAATCGATCAAAAATCGCGTTTTCGAACCATTCTTCACAACCAAATCCCAAGGACAGGGAAGCGGCCTCGGGCTATCGGTGGTTTACGGCATCGTCACCAACCACCGGGGCTTCATCGATATGGCAAGCGAGCCGGGCCACGGCACAACTTTCGATATTTATTTGCCTCTGCCGAGCGATGCCACCACGCTCGTCCCTGCCGCAGCGACGGGGGAAGAAAAGAAAACAGAGCAAATTGCTGCAAACGGCGCAACGATTCTTTTCGTCGAAGACGAGGCTCATCAGCTGAATCTGATGCAGAAGCATCTCGCAGCCGAAGGTTATCGGGTTTTGACGGCCAGAGACGGCGGCGAAGCGGTCCAAACCTATCTCCGACACAAACAAGAAATCGATTTAGTGGTTCTGGATTTGGGGCTGCCGAAGCTAAATGGTTGGGAAGCTTATAAGATGATGAAGCAGGCCGCTCCAAACGTAAAGGCAATCTTTGCGACCGGTTTTATCTCGCCCGAGATAGAAGCCCATCTACAAACAGAAGATTCGAGCGCCGTGATTACCAAGCCGTATAGCCCCGATGATATGAGCAAAAAGATCGCCGCCTTTCTGCAGAAATCCGCCGGTGTATCAGTCCCTTCCCGAGCCGTGGGACACAGCTCTGATGTGCGTAATCAGTAGGTGGCTAGAATGTTCTCCCAAGCGTTGTTTTTGCTTTGGGAGATCAAGGCCAATTCAGCGATGTGAACGATTGCAGCAAACTGCATAGTTCCTAGCGCACTCACTTCGCTAACAATCATTGCATTGGTTTTCTCAAGGTCAAATCGCGATGACTACTCACTCACTTCGGTGATTCGGTAATTTCAGTTGTTTTCATTCCAACGGGGCCTAGCTTTCTGGCGTCCTTTTGTGGCACCCAAACTTCTTGGTTGAGACAGTTCAAAGCTTTTTGCCAATTCGAGAATTGGAACATCGGGAATTTCGGCAGCGTCCTTATCGCCGAAGACTTCTTCTAAAAAGAGGATGTTCTCGAATATCCTGGTTGTCATTGTTTTCGTGTGGCGCCGAGCCATAGAAATCTCCTTTATCGATGAAAAACCACACGTGCTGCGGCGGTTACCGATAAAACACGTGTTCAAATCATCGGTTAGTATCATTCGAGTATCTCCGTCTGGTGCAATAAAACGAAATTTCCAAAGTGTTCGGTCGGTGTGGAGCAAACAACATGCCCCATTTGAAAAGTCGAATCTCTAATATGTTCAGGAGTCCGAGGTGACCAAAACCCTACACCTGAGAAAACAAATGTGCGAGAAAACACTCTGGAAGAAATTTACGTCGGCTGATTGACCTGCCGGAACTGCTACTTAGGGCTCAGGAATTTTATCAATCCTTGTTGTGCTTTCAAGATAAGCCAACGCGCCACTCTGTCGCGCGAAGATTCCGCTTAGTGAACCCCTCGCCGAGGCGCCACTGCCATACAGCTGCGAAATTCGGGTTAGGCCAGTGATAACTATGTGGCGTTAACCCTCATTTCTTCATACGCTGAAATGCTTTTTTCTAAAATCGTGTAGGAACTATCCTGCACCACTCGTCACCAGTCATTCGACTTCAGGCGAGCAAACCCATGTAAAATCAATGGAAATAATCGCTATTGCAGTATGGGGATGGGATGGCATCAATGTTGCGCATACACCATACAATAGATGATTTCTCATTGGCAGATTTCCGTGTGAGCTACCAGTTCAATTCACCCTCTCCAGAGAAAGAACGTCCATAGTGAATATGTCGATGCCGTCATTTGGCGAGCCACATGGCATGCCTTTGGGAAAATCAGAGAAAGTTTCTCCTCATGGGCGTTTTTCGCACATAGATGACGAGAAGTTTTTTTCAAAAGGAGCTACTAACGGTACCGTTTCGGCCTCGTGGTATGACGCTGCAAAAATTCAACGACCGCATGTAGGTGGCAAATTTTTATTCGTTGGCAGAGATAAATTGTGGATTCGTGGCGTCACCTATGGAGCTTTCAGGCCGGGTCCAAACGGCCAAGAGTACCATGAGACTAAAGTTCTAGAGAGGGACTTTTCTTTGATGGCCGCCAACGGACTGAATGCCGTCCGTATTCCCCATACCACGCCACCACGGAATCTTCTCAATATTGCTCAACGGCACGGCCTTCGGGTCATGGTGGGGCTCTCTGCCGAACAATACGCAGGCTATCTCATCGATCGGAAAGACGCCCCGGATATCGAAAAATTGATTCGGCGTAAGGCACGTATCTGCGCCGGCCATCCCGCTTTGCTTTGCTATGCCCTTGGCAATGAGATCGCGGCACCTGTGGTTCGGTGGCTGGGTCGCGGTCGAGTTGAAAGCTATCTCGAGCGCTTGTATTGGGCCGTGAAGGCAGAAGATCCGAATGCTCTTGTGACCTACGTCAATTATCCCACGACCGAGTACCTTCATCTACCTTTCCTGGACCTTGTGACCTTCAACGTTTACCTTGAATCGCAGGATCGCCTTGACGCCTACTTGGCCCGGCTTCATAATATTGCCGGTGATCGACCTTTATTGATGAGTGAGATCGGGCTCGATAGCCTCCGAAACGGAGAGGCAACGCAGGCGCAAGCGCTTGAGTGGCAGCTCCGGAGCACTTTCTCACCGGGGTGTGCAGGGGCTTTTGTATTCTCGTGGACTGACGAGTGGCACAGGGCCGGTGCCGAAGTCGAAGATTGGGCATTCGGCCTCACGGCCCGAGATCGTCGTCCCAAACCCGCTCTCGGAACTGTTCGGGATGCGTTCACCAAAGTTCCCTTTGCAAAGGAACTCTGTTGGCCGAAGGTTTCTGTCATTGTCTGTACCTTTAATGGCAGCCGCACTCTTTCTGAATGCTTGGAGAGTTTGCTAAGACTTGAGTATCCGAATTACGAAGTCATCATAGTAAACGATGGCTCAACGGATGCTACCGCAAAGATCGCGCAAAGCTACGGTTTCCGAGTCATCACAACCGAAAATCAGGGCCTTGCTTCTGCACGCAATACGGGACTAACGGCAGCTACCGGAGAAATCGTTGCGTATATCGACGATGACGCATATCCCGATCCACATTGGTTACACTATCTCGCCAATACATTCTTGAACACGAAACATGTTGGAATCGGCGGACCGAACATCGCGCCCCCTAGCGATGGGCCTATAGCCGAGTGCGTCGCCCACTCTCCCGGAAATCCGGTCCACATACTGCTGTCCGACACTGAAGCCGAACATATTCCAGGGTGCAACATGGCTTTTCGGAAATCCGCTCTGGAAGCCATAGACGGATTTGATCCGCAATTTCGCATAGCGGGTGATGATGTGGATGTCTGCTGGCGACTTCAAGAAAAAGGATGGACCTTAGGATATAGCCCCGGGGCGATGGTCTGGCACCACCGACGCAATTCGATTCGAGCCTACTGGAAGCAACAGCGTAATTATGGCAAAGCGGAATCCTTCTTGGAGAAAAAATGGCCGGAGAAGTACAATCTCGCCGGCCATGTCACATGGGCGGGCCGCGTTTACGGGAATGGCCACCAATATAAGGCATGGAGCCAGGGACGAATTTATCATGGCGTGTGGGGAAGCGCGCCCTTTCAATCTATCTATCAGACACCTGCCGGGGCCTTAGAATCTTGGCTATCGATGCCAGAATGGTACCTGGCCGTCGCGGCGCTTGCACCGATTTCCGCACTCGGATTCCTTTGGTCTCCGTTGTTCTATGCCTTGCCTTTGCTAGCCCTAGCACTAGCTGCGCCGATTTTCCAAGCTATCGTAAGCGCTTCACGCGTCTCCTTTGCAGTTCCTCGCAGCTCCTACTTTGACCGCTTCAAATTACGCAGCGTGACAGCTCTGCTTCATTTAATTCAACCTTTGGCGCGCCTTACCGGACGCCTCCGTTCCGGCCTCACTTTATGGAGATACAGCGGATCGGGATTTACGATGCCTTGGCCACGGAAATTTGCCGTTTGGACCAAGGATTGGCGCGATCCCAATAAAAGATTGGAATCTTTCGAAGCAGATCTCCGTAAGCCGGGCGTTTACGTTCGCCGGGGCGGAAATTACGATCGATGGGACTTGGAAGTGCGTGTGAGGTTGCTTGGTTTCGCACGCTTGCTAATGGCTGTTGAGGATCACGGCGCGGGTAATCAATTTGTCCGAGTTCGGCTCTGGCCGAGGTGTTCATTGTTAGAGTTTCTTCCTATCGTTTTATTTGCTTGCTTTTCCGCGGCGGCGGCGCTTGATCACGCATGGGTGACGTCCGCCATCATGGGGCTGTTGAGCCTCTTTCTAGCGCTATACAGTGTGCGTGGTTGCGGGAGCGCGATTGCCGCAATCCTTCGCACCCTACAGGATTCGGATGCTATTCATGAAAGACAAAAAGAAATACAGTAATCTTGAGCTTTACAGGCGGCTGTTCCTCGAAGTAAGGCCTTATTGGCTGCACATAGTCGGTATTCTGTTGATAACCTTGATATCAACACCCGTCTCTCTGCTGATCCCATTGCCACTGAAAATTGCCATCGATAGCGTCATCGGCTCTCATCCACTGCCAACATTTCTAGAGCCAATGGTACCCCAGGCTGTTACGAGCTCTCCTACTGGTATGCTGGTATTCGTGGTTATTCTAACCATGCTTATTGCTCTTTTGGGTGGGCTCCAACGAGTCGCAAGTTCGCTGTTGCGCACCTATACGGGAGAAAGGTTAACGTTAGCCTTCCGAACGAAACTATTTCGCCACGTCCAGCGTCTTTCCGTTTCATATCACGATAGTAGAGGAACGACCGATTCTACATACCGGATCCAGTATGATGCTCCCGCAGTTCAGTGGATAGCCATTCAGGGCTTCATACCTTTTATCGCTGCCGGATTGACCCTCGCCGGCATGATTTACATTGTCGCCCTGCTCGACTGGCAGTTGGCCCTAGTCGCAATCGCGATTTCACCTATTTTATATGTCGGTGCGCAAACGTTTAATCCGCGGCTCCGCAACCAGTGGGGGCATATTACACGGTCGGACAGTTCCGCTTTTTCAGTAGTGCAGGAAGCGCTAATCGCGCTGCGGGTGGTTAAAGCGTTCGGCCAAGAGGAGCGGGAACAAGAGCGTTTTGTTCGCCACTCCAGTGAAAGCTTTCTGGGGCGAGTTCGGGCGGCGTGGTCAGAAGGGGCCTTCGACCTTCTGATTGGAATTACTACGGCAGCCGGTACAGCTGCAGTCCTATTTGTGGGCGTGCGACATGTTCAAACCGGAAGCTTAACTTTGGGTGATCTCCTGCTGGTGATGTCTTACCTGCAACAGTTATTCGGGCCATTGGCGTCGCTTAGCGATATGACGGCGCATGCACAACGCTCGCTGGCCAGCGCCGAGCGCGCTTTCGCGCTATTGGATGAAGAGCCTGATGTCATTGAAACTAAAAATGCATTGCCTCTATCTAGTGCGAGCGGGCGGATCAGCTTCCGCGATGTTTGTTTTGCATACAACGGGGATTATCCGGTATTGAGCGATATCTCCTTTGCAATCAAGCCTGGCGCTCGAGTTGGAATTATGGGTATGACGGGCGGAGGGAAGTCAACGCTCGTTAGTTTGTTGACGCGATTCAATGATCCGACCCGGGGTCAAATCCTGCTCGATGGTGTCGACCTCCGGGACTATAGGCTAACGGATCTTCGTAACCAGTTCGGGATCGTCCTTCAAGACTCTATACTTTTTTCGACCAGCATCGGCGAGAACATTGGGTATGCGCGACCCGATGCCTCGCAACACGAAATAATTGAGGCTGCAAAGGCAGCTCACGCACATGAGTTTATAACGTCTCTTCCGGACGGCTACGACACGCTGGTCGGTGAGCGTGGAATGCAATTATCCGGCGGACAGCGCCAGCGGATTGCGCTGGCGCGAGCTTTTCTGAAGAATGCTCCCATTCTCATCTTGGATGAGCCAACAAGCTCCATCGACGTCAAAACAGAACGAGAAATTATCGAGGTTATGGAGCGGCTAAGCATTGGGCGCACCGTCTTTATCATCGCCCATCGTTTGTCTACCCTGAAACACTGCGATTTACTTATTGGCATTGAACATGGCCGAGTCGCGTTTATCAGGTCCGACGTTTCAAAGGTCATAGGCGATTCGTCCGTTTTCGCGGCACCTCACACGTACCCTTTACCCCGAGAAGAAAAATTTGGAGGCTAAACTAGGCCGGGCTGACACTCGCTATTATCCGTGCGACTCATCTTCGAGTTAAGCAGCTCATATGAGCATTACGGTCTGTATTGCTCCGGTAAGGACACTGGAGTACCCCGAGGGTGGCGGCCATCTATGGGAGTACCTCAATTGGGCGCTCGGGTTACGGGCACTCGGCTGTCGAGTCATCTGGCTCGAAGCCGTAGCGCCAAGTACTCCAGCCGGCGAAATACGGGCCAAGATTGCCGCCCTGAAGCGTCGTTTAGAGCGCTATGGTCTTGGGAATTGTTTGGCCCTCCATTCCTCCGCTGATGGATCTCTTAGTCCGGATGTAACCGCCCTGGGATGTCTGGAGCTGGATGAAGCCGCAGGGGCGGATCTTCTATTAGAATTTCGCTACGACACCCCATTGGATGTGGTAAAGCGCTTCCGCAAGTCAGCGTTGCTAGATATTGACCCCGGTTTATCGCAGGCCTGGATAAGCAAAGGACGAATAAGCCTGACCCCACACGATCTGTACTTCACCACCGGGGAGACGGTTGGTCAGCCGGAAACGCGAATCCCGGATGTCGGATTAAACTGGATTTACACGCGTCCGTGCGTCGCTCTCGACTGGTGGCCACCGCATGCGTCAATCATCCAAGCGCCGTTCACCACCGTAGCGCACTGGTACGCTGGCGGATGGTTGGAGGACGATGCACATGCACACTTGGACGACAAACGGAGCGGGTTCCTACCGTTCCTTGATGTGCCACGTCTTACGAGCCATCCGCTGGAGTTGGCTCTCGACTTGCCGCCGCAAGATGAGCAGTGGTTTATGCTTGAAGGCCGCGGCTGGAGTGTCGTTGATGCTCACAGAGTTGCGGCGACCCCATGGGATTATCAGCGCTACATTCAGGACTCCTTCGGTGAGTTCAGTTGCGCCAAGCCCGCTTGTCTGAAACTCGAAAATGCCTGGGTTAGCAACCGAACATTGTGTTATTTGGCCAGCGGCAAGCCAGCCGTGGTGCAGCATACAGGGGCAAGCCGATTCCTCCCGGATTCAGCCGGCTTGTTTCGGTTCAACGATGTGAAGGAAGCGGCGCGCTCCGTTGAGAGGGTGGTAATGGATTACGAGAAACAATCCAAGTTGGCTCGAGCTCTGGCGGAAGAGTGTTTCGACGCGCGTAAAGTCGTTGCAGCTCTGTTGGAGCGTGCATTGTCTTAAATGGGTATGAGTTCGTCTCTGCGGGGTAAATGCAACTTATTATTGCTACACGGTGGCTGATGAGCAGATCCATGAGTCGCTCATGAGCAGAGATTTACGACTGATTATAATGGGGATACTGGGACGGACACCGTTAGCGGGAGTCTCTTGGCAGGTCTTGCACTACCTTGAAGGTTTCCGGCGACTCGGTTACGACATTCACTACATCGAGGACACGGGGGGGTGGGCATATAATCCTCGGCGGACAAAAGAGGAGAATGAGTCCGAACATGCCTATGCCGTAAACTGCCAATACGCCGTCAGTTATGTGGCCAAACTCATGTCCTCCTACGGCCTGCAGGATCGTTGGGCTTACCGGTCTAGGGTAGACGGCCAGATCTTTGGCCTCTCCGAGACGCAGGTGTCGCGCTTGTTCGAGACGGCCGATGCATTAGTGAACTTAACCGGCTCGACGTGGCTGATCGAAGAGCACATTCGTGTGCCCATACGTATTTATCTTGAGACCGATCCTGTCATCCGGCAGATTGAGGTGATTCAAGGCGCGCGCAAGACAATCGATCTCCTCGCGGCTCACACGCACCATTTCAGCTATGGTGAAAACCTCGGAGCGTCGGATTGTAGCGTGCCCTTAACCGGGTTCGGTTACCAGCCAACTCGCCAGCCCGTTGTTCTGGATTGGTGGACACCCGACGCGCAGTTATCGTCGGCCAGAAACGGACAACTCCGCACTACAGGTTGTTTCACGACGATCGCGAAGTGGCGACAACCGGGCAAGGATATCGAATGGAACGGGCAGACCTATTCCTGGAGCAAGGATATCGAGTTTCTAAAATTTATTGATCTGCCACTCCAAACGGAACAAGAGTTCGAGCTCGCATTGTTATGGGAAGACGAGAAGGACGAAGAGGTGACTCCACAGTTAAGATCGCATAGGTGGAGAGTCGTCGATGCGCTCTCATTATCCCTCGACATCTTGCCGTACCGCCATTACATCCTCGGTTCTCGGGGAGAATTCACCGTAGCCAAGGACCAGAATATTCGGCTTCGGAGCGGCTGGTTCAGTGACCGCAGCGCTTGCTATTTGGCCGCGGGAAAGCCGGTCGTAACTCAGGATACCGCCTTCGATAAGATCCTGCCAACGGGCCGCGGGCTTTTTGCCTTTCGGACTATGGAAGACATCCTGGCGGCAATCGACACAATTCAGAGCGACTATGACGGCCACTGCCGTGCTGCCCGCGAGATCGCGGAAGAGTATTTCGCGGCGGAGAGGGTACTCGGCGATTTAATGGACCGAGTGGGTCTGTGAGGTAGAACCGCGCCTTTGCTCTCACTGTAGGTTCTAATAACAATGGCAAGGATTATTTTTGCCGGCTATCTGGTACGTTATCCACTCGGTGGTTATGCCTGGCAAATGGCACACTATCTGTTAGGGTTTCGTGCACTCGGGCATGATATCTGGTTTTACGAGGATACCGGCGCACTGAACTGTGATTTCGCGTACAACCCTCTTACAAATGAGTTTGCTCCCACTTATCAATATGGGATCACGGCGACGGCAAACTTTCTCAGCAACATTGGATTTGAAGATCGTTGGGTTTTCTTTGATTTAGCTCGAGGCCTCAAGCATGGTCCAGGCGCTAATCGCCTTGAAACACTCCTGCGCGAATCCGACCTTCTCGTTAGTTTTGGGCCAGTGAACCGGATTCCCGTCGAGCTATTTCGAGGGCGCTCTGCTATTTTCATTGATTCGGACCCGATCTATTTGCAGCTCAAATTGGCTAAAGGAGATAAAGGTCTGGCGGCTATTGTCGGTGC
>Ga0209799_1000120_pt1 | contig 13767 bp, 14 predicted proteins | sample PanSoiPlo36MoBio_FD_188324 | JGI IMG/M metagenome (GOLD analysis project Ga0209799, IMG submission 188324) | Tropical forest soil microbial communities from Panama analyzed to predict greenhouse gas emissions - Panama Soil Plot 36 MoBio (SPAdes)... | ecosystem: Environmental > Terrestrial > Soil...
TTGGCGGTCTCTCCAGCGGGCATCGCGCCCGAAGGAATCGGACAGGTCAACGGGCAAGCTGCACATCAGCGCGGCGCTGCCGGTGGCCTTAGCGGCGCCCACCGTCACCTCCGCGCCTTCCTCCGCCACCGCCCCGGCCCCCGGCCGAACCCGAGGAGTTCGCCAGTTCCACCTTGAGCGTCCGGCCATCGACGGTCTGCCCGTTGAAGCGCTTGACCGCCTCAGCGGCATCCTCGGCCGTGGCCATCTCGACGAAGCCGAAGCCCCGAGAGCGGCCGGTGTTGCGATCCGTCACCACTGCCGCTGATTCGACCGTGCCGACTCCCGCGAATAGTTCGCGCAGTCGGTCCTCGGTCGTCGAGAAGGAGAGGCCTCCGATGAACAATTTGTGGGGCATGGCCATCCTCCGAATCGCTCTCCCTCGGGTGAGGCACAACCTGGAACGCGGACAACAGCACCAGAGTCGCGGTCTGGTTGAGGGAGAGGTTCGGGGCGAACCGACAGCCAGACCAGACGGTCGCATGATGACACAGCGCCGAGTCGAGTGCCGGAATTACTTCGGGGCGCGCGGCACGGAAAACGCCATCACGTAGTCACCCAGACCGGTGGCGAGCCCGTGCGTGGGCACGTCGGTCTCCGCTCGCGAGATGGCGAGCGGGAGGCAGGAGCTAGGTCGGGATGCAGGTGAAGGTTTGCCGACGCAGCATGTACTTGGGCCAGGGCTTGGAATCCCAGTTGTAGGCCTGGATCTCCTGCTGGTAGAGATCGTCTTGCCATTGGCGGCGTAGGGCCGCCCGTTGCTCGCAGGACTCCTGGGTGTCGTGCACGCTCAGCTTGACGATGTCGAGGGGCAGCTCGGGACGCTCCACGAGCTCCTGCACCCACCAGAGCGCCCAGGCCAGCATCACCGTCGACAGCGTCTTCCGCACGGCCACCCTCCCTCGCCTTCGAGCTCGCTACGAGACCTCGCGGAGCCGGATCACCTCGGCCCGGCCGTCCATGTATTCGCCCATCTTACGCCCCAGAGTCTTGAAATGCTCCGTTCCGCGATGCGCTTCCACGGCGGCCTGGTCGGCGTAGCGTTCCATGAAGACGTAGGTATGTGGCGTCTCCGCGTGATGGAGCGCGTAGAGGCTGCAGCCCGGCTCGTGGGCCCTCACCTTGGCCACCAGCTCCTTGGCCACGGTCTCGAACTCCTTCTCCATGCCTGGCTTCACCTTGATGGTCGCGACAACACCGATCATGCACTGGCCTCCCCGTCCGGAATGGCGCTCACTTGGAGCCGCGTGCTCTGGTAGGTTGCTCCCTCGCCCAGGTCGCTGTAGCGATCGGAGCACAGCATGTTGACGGTGCCGCTCTCTCCCGCGGCGGGCCGCTGGCCCGGAACGAAGGCCACCCCGCGGCTCGTCTCGTCGCTCACGCGGAGCCGGAGCCGGACTGTGCCGTGCCGGCTTTCGAGCTTGACGGCCTGGCCATCTCGCAATCCGCGGGCCGCCGCATCCTCGGGATGGAGCACGCACTCGGGCTCGCCGGCGCGGCGACGAAGGGTCGCCACGCCCGCCCACGCGGTGTGCGCCTGGAAATAGCCGGGCGCGGTGAGGAGGCGGAGGGGAAAGCGCTCGGCCGCGGCACGTTCGTCAGGGTCGCTGACCCAATCGGGCATGGCGGGCAACCCCTGGGCCGCCAGCGTCTCGGAGTAGAACTCGAGCTTCCCCGACGGCGTCGCGAATCGCTGATGGCCAGGCTCGGGAGCGAGCTTGACCGCCCCGCCCGCGCGCAAGTCCTTCACGTCCATCTCCGCCGCGGGAGAGCGCGCGCCACGGAAGAGCTCCCGCAGGAGCCCGTCGGTGTCCATGGAGAAGATGGGATCCGCGAGGCCGAGCCGCCGCCCGAGCTCCTGGGCCAGCCGCGCATTCGACCACGCCTCGCCCTGGGGCGGCACCACCTGCCGGACGAACTGCATGTAGTACGTGCCATACGAACGGACGAGGTCGTCGCTCTCGAGATAGGTGGCGGCGGGCAGCACGATGTCGGCGTAGCGCGCGGTGTCGGAGAGGAACGGATCGTGGACGACGGTGAAGAGATCCTTGCGCGCGAGCCCGCGCCGGGTGGTGGCAGAGTCGGGACAGGTCACCGCGGGATTGTTCGCGGCCACGAACAGCGCGCGGATGGGCGGGTCGGTGAGTTCGAGCAGCGCGCGCCCGAGGCGCGAGTGATTGACGAGGCGCGTCCTCGCCGGCCCCGACGGCTTGCGGATGAAGGCCGGATCGAGGCCGAAGCCGGTCGCCGTCATGAGGAGCGCACCTCCGCCCACGCGCGCATAGGCGCCGGTCACGCCGGGGAGGAGAGCGACCGCCCGCACCGCCTGCCCGCCGTTCACGCAGCGAGACATGCCTTCGCCGAGTCGGATGAAGGGGGCCCGCGCGCGTCCGTACATGTGGGCGAGGCGCTCGAGGTCCGCGGGCGACACGCCCGTGATGCGAGCGACGCGGGCGGGATCGAAGCGGGGCAGCACCTCGCGCTCCAGGCGGGAGAATCCCACCGTCTCCCGCTCCAGGTAGCCGCGATCGCACAGGCCATCGCGCACGAGGATGTGCATGATACCGAGAGCGAGGGCGGCGTCGGTCCCCACGTTGACCCGGAGATGCCAGTCCGCCCGCTCCGCGGTACGGCTGCGGCGCGGCTCGATGACCACGAGTGGCGCGCCCCCAGCGCGAGCGCGCTCCACGAGCGGCCACATGTGGACGTTGGTGGTGAGCAGATCGGCGCCCCACGCGATGACGAGATCGGACTCGGTCACCGTCTCGGGATCGGCGCCGCCCACGCTCCCGCACGCCGCGTCCCATCCGGCCTCCGCGGCGGAATCGCAGACGGTGCCCGCCTGGAGGCGTGTGGCGCCGAGGGCGTGGAAGAGTCCCAGGAGAAGTCCCCGGTTGAGCTGCCCCTGATGCGCGCTGTACGCATAGCCGAGGAGGCCGAGGGGACCATCGGAGGCGAAGATGGCCTTCCATTGCACGACGATCTCGTCCAGGGCCTGGCTCCAGCCGATCGGCTCGAAGCGACCCTCGCCCTTGGCGCCCACGCGCCTGAGGGGCGTGAGCACGCGTTCGGGCGAGTGCACCCACTCGTGCTCGCGGTTGACCTTGGCGCAGGCGAAGCCCGCCGTCATCGGATGCTCAGGGTCGCCCTGGATCTTCACGATGCGCCCGTTCTCCACGGAGGCGAGGAGCGAGCACTGATCGGGGCAATCATGGGCGCAGGCGGTCCGAATGGTCTGAATCACGGGGTCTCCTTCGCTCGCCGCATCGTGCGGGAGGGCCCGCGCCTTGTCAACCCTCGGGCACGCGCCCTACAATGGCGGCGTCCATTCTCAGAAAAGGGGGGCGCAATGGCTGGTGACGTGAAAATCGACAGTGTACGTTCCTATTCGAGCGGCACTCCCGGGCGATCCCTCAACAGTGCCCGTCACAATCACTTCGTGCTGGATTCGCCCTCGGGCCCTAACGAGGCCCTGACCAACGGCGAGGCCTTCCTCTCGGGCATCTCCTCCTGCGGCGTCACCCTCATCGAGAAGTACGCCCTCGAGCAGAAGATCGCCGTCAAGGGGATGCAGGTCGCCATCGAGGGCATCCGCAGCAACGCCGAGCCCAATCGCTTTCAGTCCGTGAACGTCTCGATCGAGATCTGGGGCGTGAGCCAAGGGCAGGCCGAGCAGCTCGTCGAGGTCTGGAAGGATCGCTGACCGCTCTATCGCACGGTCGCGGTCGCGACCACCGTCAAGGTCGATGTGCTCGCCATCCTCACCGACTGAGCGTGAAGGCTAGGAGGCTGTCAGAGGAAGCGCGCATGACGCCCTTGACCAACCGCTTGCCGATCAAATGTTCCGCTCCGAGCGCGGGCTTTGCCTGCGCAACCGAATCCTCGGGGGAGGTTCGGAAGGGGAATTGACTCGGTCCTCGTCTCGCGTCGGCCGAGGGCCGCCGCTCAACTCGAGCGGCCCCCTCCGAGTGTCCTAGCGCGTCCGATAGGCGTAGAGGGTGAGGTTGTCCGCGCTCACGAGGAGGGCGCCCTCCTCCGTGAGCGCCATGCCCATGGGAAAACCGAAGAGCCGACCGCTCCACCGCAGCGTGCCCGTTGCCACCTCGAAAGCATAGACGCGGTTGGGCCCCTGCCCCGCTACGTAGAGCACCCCTTCCTTGACCACCGGTGGGACGGGCACCGAGCCCGCCCGCGCCTGCCAGGTCACCGCCCCGCTGGCGCGGGCCATGGCGACCAGGCTCTGCTCGTCGGAGTTCGCCGCGGTGGCCACGAGATCGCCCATCACCACGGGCGCCACGGGCGAGCTCGAATCGAGGGCACGGGTCCAGCGGTCCTTCCGCGTCGCCGGATCGAAGGCGTGGAACACGTACGAACCTGCCGGCGTCTGGGTGGTGAAGTAGAGCGTATCGTCGGCGCGCGCGATGCCCGTGGTGGGCGCGCTCGGGAGGGCGGCGACCCATTCGAGACGATGGCTGCCCAGGCTCACCGAGCCCAGCGCAGTGGCGCCGAGGAGATAGAGATGATCGCCGGCAACCGATTGCGGATAGGCGAGGGCGGGCGGTAGCTCGAGGGTCCAGCGGTCGGCGCCGGTGGACGCGTCGGCCGCGTGTAGCGTGCCCCCTGCCACGAAGAGAACGGTGTCGCCGGCCATGACGGGGTCGGTGCCCGACGGCACCTGCCAGCGCTGGTGCCCCGAGGCAGGGTCGAGCGCGTGGATGACCTGGCGCTCCGCGACGAGCACGACGGGACCCGCCGCGGTGAGCGTGCGCGCGCGGAGCGGCACGTCCCAGCGCTGCGTGCCCGAGGTGAAGTCGAGGCCAAGCACGCTGTCCTCGCCCGCCACCACGATGGTGCCGCCTTCGACCACGAGAGGACCGAACGCGCCCGCGTGCTCCATGCGCCAGGTCGGGCGGCCGGAGACCGGATCGAGGGAGGCGAGGCGGGAGGCCTTGGTGTTTTGGTAGGAGTAGGTGCCGCCGTAGATGATCGCACGGCCCAGGACCAGCGGCCCCACCGTGGAGTTGAGCGAGTAGCGGTTGTACCAGGACACACTCTCGTAGGTCCACAGCACGGGGGGCGGCGGCGCATCCCCCACGGGCGACGTCGCCGAGCAGGCGGCGAGGAGCAGAGCGAGGAGGGGGAAGGCGGTGAGCCTCACCGCCTCGCGCGCCAGGAGACGGATCACTACGACTCGTACACCTTCTTGAGCTCTCCTTCCGCCCACTTGACGGCGTCCTCGGGCTTCATGCCCTGCACGCCCTTGGCGAACATGTCGGTGATGACGTACTTGGAGTAGATCTCGCCTGCCCGGGCATTGGCGGGCCCCGCATAGCCGATCATGCGCGTGCCGCGTCCCGTGTAGCGATATGGCTTCATGGCGTCGTCGACGGTGTTCCACAGCGGGTGATTTTCCCAGTAGGTCGTGGAGCCCACGTTGAAGCCGTAATCGGTCTCGAACCACTTGGTGAACTGCTCCTTCCCATGGATGTACTTGAGGAACTCCTTGGCGGCCTGAATGTTCTTCGAGTACTTCATGAGTGCGTGCGAAGTCGCGAGGTGGTACGTGGGCGTCTTGCCCGCAGGCCCGTCGGGGTAATTGAAGTGCGTGATGTCTTTCCACATGGGCTCGCCCTTCTCGTCCTTGATCTTTTCCGGGTTGCGCTTGGCGAAGATGTAGATGCTGGCGCCGTTGAGGGTGGAGCACAGCTCCCCCGAGTGGAACGCGCGATTGTTGGAGGTGTCGTCCCACCCGAGCCCGCCCTCATCGCACGCGTCTTTCCAGAACGCGGTCATCCACCTGACGGCGTCCACGGTGTTCTTGCTGTTGAGCACGACCTTCCGGCCTGTCTTGTCCGTCTCCAGGCCCCCGAACGTCCAGAGCAGCGGATAGGTGAAGGTCGGGGCATCGCCGTAGGTGTGCCCGAGGGTCTGGCCGATAGGCTTCCCTTTCTGCTTGAGGGCCGCACCGATCTTGCGCCACTCGTCCAGCGTCTTGGGTGGCGCCGTGGCGCCCACGGAGGCGAACCACGACCGGCGATAGGCGATCTGATTGCCGATGATGCCGTAGGGCAGCGCGAGCCAGCGGCTGCCGTCGCGGGCCGCCTGTTCCGACATCTCGTAGTAGCCACCTTGCTCCTTCCCCTTCCACTCGCAGAGATCGCTCACGTCGGCGAGGGAGGCCGCGTAGAGGTGGGGCCAGTTGTGGAACATCAAGATGATGTCCGCGCCCGCGCCCGTCTGGATGGCCGCGGTAATGCGGGGCTGCAGGTCGTTGCCGTTGATGTTCTCCATGAAGACTTCGGTCTTCATCTGCTTGTTGTACTCGGCGATCTGCCGTCGGAGCTCCACATCACCCTCGGGGATGAAGTCCGGCGGGTGGAGGAGGTGGATTTTGACGGGCTGAGCGAAGGCCGGCGCGCGCCGAGCCCGCAGCATGCCCTCGATGCCTCCGGCCACCGCTGCGCTGCCGATCTGGAGAAATGTCCGCCGCTTCATGGCAGTCTCCTTGTGCGAGAGAGCTCCTCCTGCGAGTGACCAGAGCCTAGGAGGGGGTCTCCGCCGCTGTCAAGGGCCCTTTGACTTCCGCGGGCCCCTAGCGGAGACTTGACGCACTCAAGGAGACTCCCATGCCCTCGAATCTCGACGAGCAGTTCCAGACCATTCATGAGCTCGCCCGCGCCGCGCGCCGCAATCTCTCCGATGGGCCGTGGGACTATCTCATCGGCGGCACGGAGACCGAGACGACGGTGAAGCGGAACCGTCTCGCCATCGACAGCTTTGCCTTCCGGCCGCGCGTGCTCCGCGACGTGTCGAAGGTCGACTCCTCCTCCACCTTCTTCGGCCGCCCCGTGCGCCTCCCCGTGATGCTCGCTCCCGTGGGCTCGGTGGAGAGCTTCACGCCCGGCGGGGGAGCGACCGCGGCCAAGGCCTCGGGCGCCTTTGGCGTGCCCCACATGCTGTCGAGCGCGTGCAACCCCGGTCTCGAGGCCACCGCCAAGGCCGCCGACAACTACCGCATCTTCCAGCTCTACGTACGCGGCGACGACACCTTCGTGGACGATCACGTCAAGCGCGCGAAGGACAACGGGTACACCCTCTTCTGCATGACGGTGGACTCTGCCCACTACAGCCGGCGCGAGCGTGACATCGACAAGCGCTTCGTCAAGCCGTGGCGGCAGGCCGCCACCGGCATGAACTGGCAGGCCGCGCTCTCCTGGGATCAGGTGAAGCGCTTCAAGGACACGCACGACGTTCCCCTCATCCTCAAGGGCATTGCCACCGCGGAGGACGCCGCCATCGCCTGCGAGCACGGCGTGGACGGTGTCTACGTGTCCAACCACGGGGGGCGCCAGCTCGATCACGGCGTAGGCTCGCTCGCCGTGCTCCCCGAGGTGGTGAAGGCTGTCGACAAGCGCGCGGTGGTCATGGTCGACGGCGGCTTCATGCGTGGCACCGACGTGGTCAAGGCCATCGTGCTGGGAGCGCAGATCGTAGGCCTGGGGCGACTTCAATGCCTGGGGCTGGCCGCGGCCGGCCAGGCCGGGTTGGAGCGCGCGCTCGAGCTGCTCGAGGACGAAGTCAGGATCTCCCTCGCCCTTCTAGGGGTTACCAGCTACAGTCAGCTCGACGCCTCGTACGTGCGGGAGGCGCCGGTCGTGGCCGAGCCGGACGCTCTGAGCGCCTTCCCGCTGCTCTGAGGAGGGCGACGGACGCATGAAGCTCCGACTGCTCCTTCTGGCCGTCATGATGCTCACGGCCGGTTGCGCCTCCGCCCTCCTCAATGGCCAGATCGCCCTCCGGCAGGGCCGGTACGTCGAGGCCGAGGGCTATTTCAACGAGGCACTCGCCAAGGATCCCGGCCGCACGGATGCGCTGGTCGGTCTCGGCATCGCGCAGTACAAGGCGGGTCGGATCGAGGAATCCGTCGACACGCTGGAGAAGGCGGTGCAGGTCCGGCCCAACGAGCCGAGCGTGCGGCTCTACCTCGCCCTGGGCTATCTCAAGCGCGGGGAAACGAGTCGAGCGGAGGAGCAGCTCACCGCGCTCCGCTCCCTCAAGATCGACGCACGAGTGGGACAGCAAGTGCAGGAAGCGCTGGACCTCATCAAGAAGGGTCCCCTCAGCGACTCCGTGCGCACCTTCCTGATCGGGAGCCTCGAGACGCAGGCGGAGCTGAGCCGGGACGTGCAGGATGCCCGGCTCCAGGCCCAGATGGCACAGGCCTACTACTACTCCTACTATCCGTACTATCCCTTCGGCCCCTTTTCTCCCTACTACTGGGGCTATCCGGGGTCCTTCGGTGCTCCGTTCTTTCCGTACGCGCCCTGCGTGCTGGTGTGGCGGGGCGGCGTGCCCTACTGCATCTGAGCCGTCGCCTCAGCCCTTCACCGCGCCCGCGGTGAGGCCGCTCACCATGTACTTGTGGAGATAGATGTAGACGATCACCACCGGCGCCGAGGCCAAGGCCGCCGCCGCCATCAGCTGTCCCCAGAACGCGAAGTCCGACACCACGAACTCCGAGAGCCCCACGGGCAGCGTGCGCAGGCTGTCGTCCGCGATGAAGATCAGCGCGTAGAGGAACTCGTTCCACGACAGGGTGAAGCAGAAGAGCCCTGCGGCGAGCAGGCCCGGCGCGGCAAGGGGCAGTACGATGCGGCGGAGGGTCTGCAGGCGCGTGGCCCCGTCGACGAGGGCGGCCTCCTCCAGCTCGCGAGGAATGGACCGGAAGAAGCCCATGAGGAGCCAAGTCACGAAGGGCACGAGAAAGGTCGGATAGGCGAGGATCAGCGTGCCGAGGGAGTTGGAGTAGCCGATCTGGATGAAGGTGCGATAGAGCGGGATGAACATGAGGCCGGGCGGCACGAGGTAGGTGATGAGGACGAGGGCGCCGAACGTTCGCCGGCCCGGGAAGCGCAGCCGGGTCAGCGCATAGGCGCCCGCGGAGCCGATGGCCAGCGAGATGAGGGTGCTCGCCACCGCGACCACCGTGCTGTTGCGGAGCCACGTGGCGAAGCGCGTCTCCTCGAAGAGATAGAGATAGTTCTCGATGGTAAACGGCCGCGGCACGTAGATCGCCTCGGACATGAGAATCTGGCGGCCCGTCTTGAACGAGGTGTTGAGGATCCAATAGAGGGGGACGGCCACCAGCACGAGGAGACCGCCCACCACCAGCCAGCGGAAGGCGCGGCTGCTCACGAGCTCGGCTCCTCAGGATGGAGATAGCGGACCACGAACACGATGAGGAAGGCGATCACGGGCAGCGAGTACATGCTGGCCGCCATGGCCATGCCCCAGCGCTGCGACTGGATGCCCAGCTCGTAGGAGTAGGTGGCGAAGATGTGGGTGGCCGCTCCCGGGCCGCCGCGCGTCATGATGTACACGATGTTGAAGTCGTTGAGCGTCCAGATCGTGCTCAGCAGCGTCACGATGGCGACCACGCCCTTGATCGAGGGCAGGCTGATCCTCCAGAACTGCTGCCAGGCCGAGGCGCCGTCGACGGAGGCGGCGTCGTAGAGGTCCTGGGGCACCGTCTGCATGGCGGCGAGGAAGGAGACGCCGAAGAACGGAAAGCCGCGCCACACGTTGGCCATGATCACGGAAAGCATGGCGAGGTCCGGATTGCCGAGCCAGTGGATGCCCGCGCTGATGACACCGAGATCGTGGAGGCCCACGTTCACGAGCCCGCGGTAGAGATCCAGCAGCCAGCGCCAGGTGAGAGCGATGACCACGGTGGGAATGACCCAGGGCAGGAGGAGGAAGCCGCGCAGGAGCTGATTGCCGCGCACGGCCTTCTGGAGCGCGGCGGCCATGGCGAGGCCGATCACCACCTTGGCCCCGATGGAGCCCACCGTGTAGACCACGCTGTTCCAGGCCACGATGCGGAAGCGGGCGCTCTCCCACAGCGCCGCGTAGTTCTTGAATCCCACGAAGTGCGCGGGATAGCCGACGATCTTCTCGGTGAGGCTCAGCCAGATGGCGTTGAGGAAGGGGTAGGCGATCAGGACGACGATGAGGAGGGCCACCGGCGCGATCAAGGCGTAGCCGAGCAGCCGCTCCTGCACGCGGTTGACGCGATGCCAGGCGAGACCGCGCGCCCGTGGAGCGGCTGCCACGGGCGGCGCGAGGATCAGCTCATCCGCGGAGCCTCTCGCCGGTCGCTGCATAGATGCCTCGGCGCCCTCACTTGACGGGCAGGCGCTCGTAGATCTCCTTGATCCGCTTGTCGGCCTCCTCGATGGCCTTCTCGGGGGTGACCTTGTCCACGATCACCCGCGTCATCATGTCGGTGAGCACATTGCTCGAGATGACCTCGGCGGCGGCGGGCGTGGTCGGCCCCGGCCAGCCCACGGGACGCCCGAGCTTGACCGTCTCCGCGATGATCTTGCCGTCGGGATTGTTCCAATAGTCGTCGTTGATGAGGTTCTTGAAGAAGGGCACCGCCTGCTGGAAGGAGCCCGTCATGTAGGCGGTGAACTTGTCCTTCGACATGATGCAGCTCACGAGGGCGCGTGCTTCCTTCTGCTGCTTGCCGTCGACCGGCACCCCCCAGTTCATCACGAAGGTGAGGGCGAGGTTGCGCCCGGCCGGTCCCCGCGGCATGAGCTTGATGGCGGTGTCTTTGCGCAAGGGATGCTTCGTCGAGTCCTCCTGGAAGAGGATGCTGGGGCCGTTCGGCGTGAAGGTGATCTTGCCCGCCATGAAGGCCTCGTTGTTGCCCGAACCGGACCACGAGAGATAGTCGAGGGCGGCCGTCTTGTCAGCGAGGTAGGCCGGGGTCACGACCTTCAGCGCCTGGAGCGCCTTGTCCTTGGGCATGCCGACGTACTTCCCGCTCTTGTCGACCCACGCCGCCCCGTACGACCAGAGCAGGCTCATCGCGGGATCGTAGCCGTCGCCCGTGCGGTTCCAGGGGAAGCCTTGCGGGAAGTCTTGTAACCCCGCCTTCTTGATCTTGATCGAGATGTCGTTGATGGCTTCCCAGGTGTCGGGAGGCTGGGCGCCCACCTTCTCCACGAGATCCTTGCGGTAGAAGAGGATGAGGGGGATGGCGTAGTGCGGCACCGCGTAGAACTTGCCCCCGAACTTGACCGCGCCCTCGGCATTGGGCGCGAGCTCACCGAGCTCCTTGACCACCGTGCCCACCAGATCCGAGACGTCGGAAAGCCGCCCGAGGTTGGCCAGGCGCGCCGGGCCCACCGCGTCGAGCTCGGCCACGTCCGGCAGCGTCTTGCTCTCGATGGCCGCGGTGTACTTCGTCCACATGTCGTCGAAGGTGTAGGTCTGGATCTGCACCTCCGCCCCGATCTTCTTGCTGCAGTCCTGGATCGTCGTGTCGAGGATCTTGTCGGCGGGCGGGATGTACGTCTTGAGCCGCCAGAGCGTCAACTTCACGTCGGCGGCGCGGGCCGGGGCCAGCGCTCCCGCCAGAACGAGTATGAGGACGATGGTGAAAATTCGTCGGGGCGCTCCAGACATGAGGCTCTCCTTTGAGCTCGAAGACTGCGCCGGGTGCTGCTCTTGTAAGCGGCTCCTCCTGTATTGTCAAGCCTCGGCCTTGACAGTGCCGGGAGCGCGCCGCATCATCGGCCGAGGCGCACCCTCAAGGAGACCTCGATGACGACCTCCATCGCCTCTCTCCAGATCCAACCCCTGCACGCGAGCTTCGGAGTCGAGATCGGAGGCGTCGACCTGCGCCAGCCGCTCGACCCCGGCACGTGGACGCAGATCTGGGACGCCTTCAACGACCGCTCGCTCCTCGTCTTTCACGATCAAGCCCTCAGTGACGAGGAGCAGATGCGGTTGAGCGAGCGCTTCGGCCCGCTCGAGACCACCATACTCGCGCGGGCGACCCGCGCCGAGTGCGTGCACCGGCACACGTGGCGGCAGCACGACCTCGTGGTGTGGGACAACCGCTGCATGCTCCATCGCGGACGTCCCTGGGACGCTCGCCTCCACCGGCGGGTGATGCACCGAACCACCGTCGCCGGCGATGGGCCGACGGCGTGATCTGTTCCCTGGTGTTCCGCGGCCTCGATCTCGTGCTCGCCCCGCGCTCCTAGACTCGACGGCCCATGAGCGCTTTTCTCGACACGGTTGTCAATCTGGGCGATCTCCTGGATCGATCGCGGGCCGCCGACGCCCTGGCCGTGATCGATTGCCTCGACTGGGAACATCCGCGCCCGTACACCTACGGCGAGCTCAGCCGCCTTGCCGATGCCTGTGCGCGCGGGCTCCTCGCCCGTGGCCTGCGGCGCGGGGACGCGGTGGCCATCCTCTCGGGCAATCGGGCAGAATTCCTCGTCGCCTACCTCGGCACGATGCGCGCGGGCCTCGTCTCCGTCCCCGTGAACCACAAGTTTTCGCGCGAGACCATCGAGTTCGTCATGCGTGACGCCTCCGTGAAGCTCGCCTTCGCCGATGGTGACCGTCGATCGCAGCTACCTTCTCGCATCCCCCTCGTCGATTTCGACGCGCACGACGGTAGAGGTTTTGCCGCGCTGCTCGACCCCGGCCCCTTCAGCTCCGTGCGCCCCGCTCCGCGCGAGACGGCCATGGTTCTGTACACCTCAGGCTCGACGGGCCGGCCCAAGGGCGTGCCTCTGTCCCACGACGGTCATCTCTGGGCCGTGCGGTCGCGGGCCACGGCTCCCGATCTGGCCGCCCAGCGCTTCATCGTGGCCGCGCCACTCTTCCACATGAACGCGCTGGGCACGAGCAAGGTCGTCTTTGCGGCCCACGCCACCCTCATTCTCCTGCCTCAGTTCGACGTGACACGCTACATCGAGGCGATCGGCCGCTTCCACGCCACCTTCCTCACCTCGGTGCCGACCATGCTGGCGCTGATCGTGCGCGAGACCGATCTCCTCGCTCGCACCGATCTCTCGTCCGTGCGAGCGGTGCGGATGGGCTCCGCGCCCACCACGCAGGCCCTCATCGACGTGGTGAAGCGCACCTTCCCCGGCGCCGCCGTCTCCTACATCTACGGGACCACGGAGGCGGGTCCCGTCATGTTTGGCCCGCATCCCGCCGGCCGGCCGCAGGCCGATCTCGCCCTCGGCTGGCCGCGTCCCCAGGTCGAGGTGCGCCTGGTGGGGCCCGACGGTCGCGAAGCTGACGAGGGCATGCTCTGGATCCGCACCCCCGCTACCATGACCGGCTATCTCAATCTTCCCGAGAAGACGCGCGAGGTGCTCACGAGCGATGGTTGGTACCTGTCCGGCGACATCCTCCGTCGCGAGCCGGACGGCGCCTACTACTTCGTGGGGCGGGCGGACGACATGTTCGTGTGCGGAGGCGAGAACATCTACCCGGGCGAGGTCGAAGCGCTGCTCGAGCGGCATCCCGACATCCAGCAGGCCTGCGTGGTGCCCATCCCCGACGAGATCAAGTACGAGAAGCCCTTTGCCTTCGTGGTGACACGGGACGGCCGGCACCTCAGCGAGGAGGCGGTGAAGCAGTACGCCCTCGCTCACGCGCCTGCCTTCCAGCACCCGCGCCACGTGGTCTTCATGCCGGAGTTGCCCCTGGCCACCACCGGCAAGATCGATCGCGTCGCCCTCCGGCGCCTCGCCCTCGAGCACCGTCACATGGAGACGAAAGCATGAGAGCGGCGGTCATCTACGAGCACGGCGGCCCCGGGTCGATCAAGATCGTGCGCGACTTCCCCGACCCGCGCCCGGGACCTGAGGACGTGGTCCTCCGGGTGCGCTCGACCACCCTCAACTACCA
>Ga0209799_1000121_pt1 | contig 13661 bp, 3 predicted proteins | sample PanSoiPlo36MoBio_FD_188324 | JGI IMG/M metagenome (GOLD analysis project Ga0209799, IMG submission 188324) | Tropical forest soil microbial communities from Panama analyzed to predict greenhouse gas emissions - Panama Soil Plot 36 MoBio (SPAdes)... | ecosystem: Environmental > Terrestrial > Soil...
CGCGGGAGGCAGTAGAGCGCATTATCAGGGACGGGAAGCGCGCCGGCGATGTGATCGGGCGGATTCGCGCCCTGGTCAAGAAAAATGGCACCGAGCAGGCCTCCCTGGACATCAACGAAGCCGTTCAAGAGGTTGTTGGCTTGATACAGAGTGAAATACAAAAAAATGGCGTGGTGCTGCGGATGGAACTGGCTGCTGATCTGCCGCGTGTTTTGGGTGATCGGGTGCAGTTGCAACAAGTCATTCTGAATCTGATGATGAACGGGATCGAAGCGATGAGTGGGGTCACCGACCGATCGCGGGACTTGCTCATTCGGTCCCGACAACATGAATCCGATAAAGTGCTCGTTGCGGTGCAAGACTCCGGGGTTGGGCTGCAATCCGAGAGTCTGGATCGTCTCTTCAAGGCTTTCTTCACAACAAAACCCAAAGGCATGGGCATGGGGCTGGCGATCAGCCGTTCGATTATAGAAGCGCACGGCGGCAAGCTCTGGGCCGTCTCGAATGACGGTCCCGGCGCAACTTTTCAATTCACTTTGCATATTGGTAGCAAAGAAGCAGAAGCGTGATAGCATAAAACTGTGAGTCACGGCCGACCTACGTTGGGAGGCTTGTTTAAGTGGCTCGCGAGGTAAATGAGACGATTCTTGCTTTTAGCAGCATACGGCTAAGGAGGAGTTATAACTTTGGCCGCGCCCACAAATCCGCTCATCTCCGCGCTCGCAAAACTCGCCCCTTGATGCGGGTTAACAGCAGGTTCGCCGTGGACAGAGCGGTCAAGATAACACTCGGTTCGGTGCAGGAGGTGAAAACGTGACCGAGGCCGCTAATGCGAAAAATGACGTTCCTCTTGAGGCTTCAATTCCAGCTGGCGCAGTTCCTCTCGAATCGATCCTTTGCACGGAGGAGTTGTATCATCGCCCCTCCCGTCCGCCCGATTACGGGAAGGAGAATCGCGCGCTCGTGGCCTTGTCCACCGCGCTGGCCGACTCGCCGCGCACCATTCTGCAAACGCTGGCCGAGAAAGTCCTGGAGGTGGTGCAGGCCGATTCCGCCGGCCTGAGTCTTCTGACGAAAGACGAAAAAAGGTTCTACTGGGCGGCCATTGCCGGCGCGTGGCAGCCACACATCGGCGGCGGCACCCCGCGCGATTTCGGCCCGTGCGGCGATGTGCTCGACCGCAACGTTCCCATGCTGTTCACTCACTGGGAACGGCGTTATCCATATTTGCGCCCGGCGACACCGCTTGCCGAAGAGGGACTGCTCGTCCCTTTTTACGTCAACGGCAAAGCGGTCGGCACGATCTGGGCGATCGCCCACACTGATCACCGCAAATTCGACGCCGAGGACCTGCGGCTGCTTGAAAGCCTGGGTCGGTTTGCGTCGCCAGCGTATCAAGCTCTGACATCAATCGACGACCTCAAATTCCAAATCGCCGCGCGCGAAAAGGCGGAAACGGCGGTGCGTGAACTGGCCACTGGGTTGGAAGCCAAGGTACGGCGTCTGGTCGACGCCAACATCATCGGGATCTGCATCTGGAATCTCGAAGGTCGGATTATTGAGGCCAACGAAGCCTTTCTCCGCATGCTGGGATACGACCGCGAGGATCTCGTCTCAGGTTGGAGGGAGGTAACGCCCGACAAATGGCGCGCAGCCGACGAACTGGCCTTGGCAGAGCTTGCCGCGACCGGAGTCTGTGAGCCTTTCGAGAAGGAATACTTCCGGGCGGACGGCAGTCGTGTGCCGGTCCTGGTTGGCGCCGCATTGTTAGAGGGAAGCCGGGACGAGGGCGTCGCGTTCGTGCTCGACTTGACCGAGCGAAAACGAGCCGAAGCTGCGCTACACCACGCACAGATGGAGCTGGCCCACGTCACGCGTGTGACGACTCTTGGAGAGTTGACGGCCTCCATCGCCCACGAGATCAACCAACCGCTTGCGGCCATCGTCACCAACGCCAATGCCTCCCTGAGGTGGCTTGCAGGGGAAACCCCAAATCTCGAGGAGGCACGGACCGCAGTGGGTCGTATTCTCCGCGATGGTAAGCGCGCGGGCGACGTGATCGCCCGGATTCGAGTGCTCGTGCAGAAAACCGATACGGAGAAGAGGCGGCTCGATATTAACCACACCGTTCAAGAGGTCATTTTGCTAGCGCAGAGTGAAGCAGGTCACAAAGGGGTAGCGCTACGGACGGAACTGGCCGCCGATCTCCCACCTGTGCTGGGCGATCAAGTGCAGTTACAGCAGGTGATGCTCAACCTGATGATGAACGGGATCGAAGCGACGGCATCGGTAACCGACCGGCGCCGAGAGTTGCTCATCCGATCTTGTCAGCATGGATCGGACCAAGTGCTGGTCGCCGTACAAGACTCCGGTATTGGGATCGACCGAGAGAATCTCGAGAAGATCTTCAATGCTTTCTACACCACCAAGTCGCACGGTATGGGGATGGGGTTGGCAACAGTCGCTCCATTGTTGAGAGTCACGGCGGGCGGTTATGGGCCGTACCGAATGACGGCCCGGGTGCGACATTTCAGTTTACGCTACAGGCTCATGGTAACGAAGAATAGGTTTTGCAATCAATAAGGGGATAGGCTTTTGAATCCGCTAAGATGCGTGACCACACCAATCGGCTAAGATTGGTGGCCACGTCATCTCCCGCCACGGTTCCGTGAGATATTGAGCTGTCCCATGAGTTTTTGAGTAAAGAAAGGAAGGCTTTATGAGCCTAGCAGCACAGGCAACTCCACTAATCGCAGCACTTGAACGACTCGGTCCACATGACCATCTCTGCTCGATATATGAGAGCCCTCAAGATCATTACGCGGTCGCTATTCCATTCATACGCATCGGGCTGGATCGTGGTGAAAAATGCATTTACATAGCGGACGATGGCACGATTGGCGATGTGCGCCAAGCCATGGAGTCCGAAGGAATTGATGTAGAGCGTGCAACCGCTACTAAAGCCCTCGTTCTGGCGACCAAAGAGCAGGCTTATCTGGAGCACGGATCTTTTGACCCCGATTGGATGTTTACCTTCTGGAGGGAGGCCACGCAATTAGCGATGAGCGAAGGGTTCTGTGCGCTCCGCGCCACCGGCGAGACCGAATGGGTTCTGAGAGGCGGCCGTGGGCTTGAGCGCTGGATGGAATACGAGAGCAGACTGACGCACACGCTCTCGGAAAGTAACTGTTCTGCGCTCTGCCAGTACAATCGACGCCTTTTTCCACCCGAACTCATTCTCGACGTCATCCGTACGCATCCCACAGTCGTTTACGATAGCACCGTCTGTCGAAATTTGTACCATGTGCCACCGGACGAATTTCTCGGAACTAACCAAACCGCGCGAGAAGTGGAGAGGCTATTGATCAATATCCGGGAACGCGAGCGTGTAGAGGACGCACTCCGAGAACAGCTCACCGAGCGCAGGCGGGCAGAAGAGGAGCTGCGCCGCAATGAAGCCTATCTGGCAGAAGGCCAGAGGATAAGTCAAACCGGCAGTTGGGGTTGGAATGTTGCCACCGGAGAGCTCTTCTGGTCCCAAGAACATTTTCGCATCTTTGGCTGCGATCCCGAGACGGCCAAGCCGTCTTATCCGATGTTCCTAGAAAAGATTCACCCCCAGGATCGGGCCTTGGTGGAACAGAAGGTTGATCGAGCGGTGTGCGTAAAAAGCGATCTTGAAATGGAATATCGAATCATTCTTGCGGACGGATCGATAAAGCATCTCCAAAGTCTTGGCCATCCCGTCATTGGGAAATCCGCTGACCTCATAGAGTTTGTTGGTACGGTCATGGATGTAACCGAGCGCAAGCGAGCCGAAGAGGCCTTGCACGAGGCGCAAGCGGACTTAGCTCGTGTCACACGGGTCATGACGATGGGAGAGCTGACGGCTTCGATTGCTCACGAGATCAACCAGCCGCTCGCCGCCGTCATGACCAATGCCAATGCCTGTTTGCGTTGGCTCGCGGGGCCCATGCCGAATCTGGATGAGGCGCGGGAGGCAGTAACACGCATTAACCGAGACGGGAAGCGAGCAAGCGATGTCATCGACCGAATTCGCGCCCTGGTCAAAAAAAGTACCACTGAAAAAGCCCGTGTCGACTTGAACGAGGCCATTCAGGAAGTTGTTGGTCTCGTACAGAGTGAAATTCAAAAAAATGGAGTGACTTTACGGATGGAACTGGCTACTGATCTGCCGCAAATTTTGGGCAATCGGGTGCAGTTGCAGCAAGTCATCCTCAATCTAGTGATGAACGGCATTGAAGCGATGAGTGAAATCACAGATCGATCGCGAGACTTGCTTATTCGATCCGGTAAATATGAATCCGACAAATTGCTCGTCGCGGTGCAGGACTCCGGTGTCGGGATCGACTGGCAGAATCTCGAAAAACTCTTTGATGCTTTCTATACCACCAAGTCACAGGGAATGGGTATGGGGCTGGCGATCAGTCGCTCCATTGTTGAGAATCACGGCGGACGGTTATGGGCTGTACCGAATGAGGGTCCTGGGGCGATCTTTCAGTTTACTCTTATCAAGTACGGTTAACGTCGGCTTGTCGTTCCGTCCCTATGCCTGCCATAAGCCATCGGCGATATGGAAATTTACCGCATCGAGTGATCGCGCTCAATGAACCATCATCAGACCTATAGATTCTGGCGGTCAACCGCGCAATGCTTGCTTGGCGGCATTGCGGTGGCATTAGTGACCTTTGTCTGCCTTCGACTCGATGTCAGTATCACGACGGCCGCCCTTCTCTATCTGATTGTCGTCGTACTGGCGTCGCTCACGGGTAGCTTCGTTCTATCGGCCGTTGTCTCCATCATCGCCATTCTATGTTTGGACTACTTCTTTACTGAGCCTCGTTTCACGATAGATTTAACGCTTCAGCAGCCGCTGAACCTCGTGGCACTGGTTACCTTTTTGGGAACGGCGTTGGTCATTACTAGTCTGATGGCCAAAGTGCGCAAGTCGTTTGAAGCGCTGCGCGAGCAGGCCCGCCTCCTCGACCTCACGCACGACACAATCTTCGTGCGCGACATGAACGACGTGATCACCTACTGGAATCGCGGCGCCGAGGAACTGTACGGATGGACCAGAGAGGAGGCGATCGGCAAGGTCACGCACCAACTCTTGCAGACGATCTTCCCCGCACCGCTCGAGCAGATTAATGAAGAGCTGCTTCGAACGGACCGCTGGGAGGGAGAGCTCGTACACACGAAAGGAGACGGGACGCAGGTCACTGTGGCGAGCCGGTGGTCTCTGCAGCGAGACGATCACGCGCGGCCCGGCGCGATTCTAGAGACTAATAATGACATCACTGAGCGCAAGCGGGCGGAGGAAGAGCGGCGCTACAACACGCGGCTGTTAAGGACCATTACAGATAACGCATCGTCGATGCTTTTCATGGTGGATGCCGCGGATCGAGGAACATTCGTGAATCCAGCCATGGAGCAGATCACCGGATATCAGGCCCAGGAACTTATCGGGCAGGTCGTGCATGACAAGATCCACCATACTTATCCGGACGGGAGGCCCTATCCGCTGAGTGAATGCTCGTTGGCCGAAGCGGTACGGATGCGGAAGGCCGTGCGAGGCGAGGACTTTTTCGTGCGCAAAGACGGCACTTTTTTCCCGGTGCGGTATTGGGCCAGTCCGGTCTTTCGCGACAACGTAACGGTTGGTACGGTCATCGAAGTCCAGGACCTCACGGAAAGTAAAGCGGCAGAGGAGGAAGTAAGAAAACAGGCGGAGTTGCTGAGCCTGGCGCACGACGCAATTATCGTGCGCAACCCTGAAAGTCGGATCATTTTCTGGAACCAGGGGGCGGAGAATACCTACGGCTGGACTGCAGAGGAAGCAATCGGAAGAGTCACCCAGGAGCTTTTGCAGACCAGGTTTCCGGTCTCGCGGGAAGCTGTCGACGTTGCTCTTCGGGAGCGGGGAGAATGGGAGGGCGAGCTGACACATATCACACGCAAGGGCGCAGCGATTGCTGTGACCAGCCGCCAGTCGCTGCGCCGCGACGAGCGCGGAGCGGCAGTTGCGATTCTGGAGATCAACCGTGACATCACCGAGCGCAAGCAGGCAGAAGAGGCCCTGCGCGCGGCGCAAGCGGAACTGGCTCATGTCGCACGGGTGATGACCGTGGGAGAATTGACAGCCTCTATCGCCCACGAAGTCAACCAGCCGCTCTCGGGCATGGTGCTCAACGCCAATGCGTCTCTGCGCTGGCTTGCCGGGGCGACCCCAAACCTCGATGAAGCGCGCGAGGCCTTGAGCCGTATTATCAGAGATGGGAATCGGGCAAGCGATGTGATTGCCAAGATTCGCGCATTATTGAGAAAAACTGACATGGAGAAAGAGCGGCTGGATATGAACGACGCCATTCGAGAGGTTGTTGCCCTTGCACAGGGCGAAATGCGAAGGACCAGGGTGGCACTGCGGGCGGAACTGGAGGGTGATCTTCCGCGAGTTTTGGGCGATCGGGTGCAGTTACAACAAGTCATTCTGAATCTGGTGATGAACGGCATCGAAGCTATGAGCGCAGTCACGGATCGATCGCGGGACTTGCTCATTCGATCCTGTCAACATGAATCCGACAAAGTGCTTGTCGCTGTGCAAGACTCAGGCATGGGCCTTGACTCAAAGAACATGGAACGGATCTTTGATGCATTCTACACCACTAAGGCACAGGGCATGGGGATGGGGCTGGCGATCAGTCGCTCGATTGTTGAGAATCACGGCGGGCGGCTATGGGCCGTGCCGAATGATGGCCCCGGCGCAACTTTTCAATTCACGTTACACGTAGATAGCAACCATGAAAGGGAGTCGATAGCGTAAATGACCCATGCGATCGGTGACGCGGGTCAGCGGGAGACCTCGCCGTGATGGAGTCGTCAAAAAGCGCGTTTGAGACGCTATGGCAGGACGGGGAGTTTATCCTGTCGCGAGGTGTGGCGGACGGTGAACGGTCCGCCCTTCTGGTGATGTCCCCGGCGGTGGAGCAGCCGGCACTAGCGAGCCTCAAGCGGTTAGAGCATGCCTACGCATTGCGGGACGAACTGGATTCCGAGTGGGCTGCGCGGCCCGTTGAATTAGTTCGCCACAATGGAAAGCCAGCACTCCTGATCGAGGATCACGGTGGCGAGCTTTTGGCGCGCATGCTCGGCAAGCCATGGGACGTGGCGTTGTTTTTGCGCGTCGCCATCGGCTTAACGGTCTCACTCGGTCAGCTACACCGCCGCGGCTTGGTTCACAAAGACGTCAAGCCATCCAACATCTTCGTCAAAATCGATACCGGCGAGGTGTGGCTGGGTGGCTTTGGCATCGCTTCGCGGCTTCCACGCGAGCGCCAGGCACCGACCCCGCTTGAGGTCATTGCTGGTACGCTTGCTTATATGGCCCCCGAGCAAACTGGAAGGATGAATCGGTCAATAGATTCGCGCAGCGATCTCTATTCCCTCGGGGTCACGCTGTACGAAATGCTGACCGGCACTCTGCCCTTCACGGCATCCGACCCGATGGAGTGGGTACATTGCCAGATAGCTAAACAGCCGCTGCCGCCTGCCGAGCGGCTAAGAGATGTTCCGCACTCCGTCTCGGCAATCATCATGAAGCTCCTCGCCAAGACCGCTGAGGAACGTTATCAGACGGCAGCCGGCGTTGAAAGCGATCTTCGGCGCTGTCTTTCTGAATGGGAGACTGAGGGCCACATCCACGAATTCGAGCTTGGCCAACACGACACGCCCGACCGCCTTTTGATTCCGGAGAAACTCTACGGCCGCGAGCGTGAAATCGAGACATTGCTCAGTTGCTTCGATCGTGTCGTAAAGAGCGGCACGCCGGAGTTGGTGCTCGTTTCCGGATATTCCGGTATCGGTAAGTCTTCCGTCGTCAATGAACTCCATAAGCCGCTCGTTCCGCCGCGCGGCCTTTTCGCCTCAGGCAAGTTCGACCAGTACAAGCGCGACATCCCTTATGCCACCTTGGCGCAAGCCTTTCAGAGCCTTATCCGTCCACTTCTCAGTAAGGGGGAAGCAGAGTTGCGCAACTGGCGGGACGCCCTTCGTGAGGCATTAGACCCGAACGGACTGCTCATTGTGGATCTAGTCCCCGAATTGAAGCTCATCATAGGAGAACAGCCGCCGGTCCCTGAACTTCCGCCACAGGACGCGCAGCGCCGCTTCCAGTTGGTGTTTCGGCGATTTATCAGCGTATTCGCGCGGCCGGAGCATCCGCTCGCTCTCTTCCTCGACGACTTGCAATGGCTCGATGCGGCAACGCTCGATTTGCTCGATGATCTGTTGACCCGGCCGGATGTGCAGCACTTGCTCTTGATCGGCGCCTACCGGGACAACGAAGTCAATTCCGCCCATCCTCTGATACGCAAGCTCGAAGCGATCCGCCAAGCTGGAGCGATGGTGCGGGACATCGTACTTGCGCCCCTCACCCATGACGATTTGGGACAGCTGATCGCCGGTTCCCTTCACTGCGAACTGGACCGAGCAGCTCCCTTAGCGCAACTGATCCACGCGAAGACTGCTGGCAATCCGTTTTTCGCCATTCAGTTTATTTCTGCCCTTGCGGAAGAGGGGTTACTCACCTTCGATTATGGCGAAGGGCGATGGTCCTGGGACCTGAATCGCATTCACGCCAAAGGTTATACCGATAATGTGGTGGACCTCATGGTTGAGAAATTGAGCCGTCTGCCTGTCGAGACCCAGAACGCATTACAGCAGCTGGCCTGTCTGGGCAACAGCGCGGAGTTCGCCATGCTGCGGATGGTTTACCAGGACTCGAACGAGGACATGCATGGCCGGCTTTGGGAAGCGGTCCGAACGGGCCTCGTCTTCCGCTCGGAGGGTGCCTATAGATTCCTCCACGACCGCGTCCAAGAAGCAGCCTACGCGTTGATCCCGGAAGAATTGCGTGCCGAGGCCCATCTCCGCATCGGGCGGCTGCTCGCGGCGCACACGCCTCCAGAGAAGCTGGAGGAAGGGATCTTCGAGATCGTCAATCAGCTCAACCGCGGCGCGCACCTCATCACGTCAGCTCAGGAGCGCGAGCGGGTCGCAGAGTTGAATCTCATTGCGGGCAGGCGTGCGAAAACCTCGACCGCGTATGCCTCGGCGCTGAAGTATCTCGCGGCTGGCCGGACGTTATTAACTAAAGAGAGCTGGGACCAGAACTACGAGCTCATCTTCTCTATCGAATGTCTTATGGCCGAGTGCGAATTACTGACCGCAAGTATGGTGGCGGCCGAAAATCGGCTCTCGCTGCTGGCGCAACGTGCCAAAAGCAGCCACCATATCGCTGTCGTCACCCGGTTGCGCCTCACGCTTTTCACCACTTTGGACCGGAGCGACCGCGGCGTGGAGGTCTGCCTTGAATACCTGCGCCACAGCGGCACGGACTGGTCGCCGCATCCGACCAGGGATGAGGTATTGCGTGAATATGACCGAATCTGGTCCTTGCTTGGGAGTCGGCAAATCGAGGAGCTCGTGGACTTGCCCGTGATGACCAACCCGGACGTCCTCGACGCTCTGGACGTCCTGACCGAGGTCGTAACCCCAGCATACTACTACGACGAGAACCTATCTTCCCTGGTCATCTGCCACATGGTGAATCTTAGTCTCGAGCACGGCAACAGCGACGGATCGTGCTTTGCCTACGTATGGTTTGCCATTATAGCCGGACCTCGCTTCGGCAACTACAAGGACGGATTTCGATTTGGTCGGCTCGGCTATGAACTGGTTGAAAACCGTGGCCTCAAGCGCTATCAGGCCCGCACCTATATGTCTTTCGGCAATATCGTCATGCCTTGGGCGAAACATGTCCGGGAGGGCCGCGATCTGGTACGACGTGCTTTCGATGCTGCCAACCGAGTCGGTGACCTTACGTTTGCTGCCTATAGCTGCAACCAGTTAGTCACGAACTTGTTAACAGTCGGAGACCCCCTCGCTGAGGTGCAACCGGAAGCGGAGACTGGACTCGCGTTTGCCGAGAAAGCGCGCTTTGGGCTTGTTGTCGACGTCATTGTCGCGCAGCTTGGTTTGATTCGCACGCTGCGCGGCTTTACCCCGACATTTGGCTCCTTTAACGTTCAAGGATTTGACGAGCTTCAATTCGAGCAACATCTGGCGAGCAATCCGGCCCTGGCACTGTCGGAGTTCTGGTATTGGGCCCGAAAAGTGCAAGCCCGGTGTCTTGCGGGCGACTATGCTTCCGCCATTAAAGCGTCATTGAGGGCACAACAACTGCTTTGGACGTCACCCTCACAATTTGAAACAGCAGAGTTTCGTTTCTATGGCGCGCTTTCGCACGCGGCTTCCTGGGATTTCGCACCTCCCGAACAGAGACAGCTTCATTCCGAAGCTCTGATAGCTCACCAGAAGCATCTCGAAGTATGGGCCGAGAACTGCCCGGAGAATTTCGAAAATCGGTCAGCACTGGTCGGGGCGGAGATCGCACGAATAGAAGGCCGCGAGTTGGATGCCATGCGCCTTTACGAAAAGGCCATCCGCTCCGCGCACGCCAACGCCTTTGTCCACAATGAGGCAGTAGCCTACGAGTTCGCCGCGCGCTTCTATGCGGCGCGCGGCTTGGCAACGATCGCGGACACCTATCTGCGGAACGCCCGGTCCTGCTACCTGCGCTGGGGCGCCGACGGCAAAGTACGACAGCTCGATCAAATGCACCCGTACCTGCGCGAGGAGCCAGCGTCGCCGCGTTCCACGACTACGATCGGAACGTCCGTCGAGCAACTGGATCTCGCCACCGTCGTCAAAGTATCCCAGGCGATGTCTGGTGAGATCGTCCTCGAGAATTTGATCGAAAAACTCATGATGATTGCGTTGGAACATGCCGGCGCTGAACGCGGTCTCTTGATCCTTCCGCGCGGCGACGAATTGCGCATCGAGGCGGAAGCCACCACCGGTCGCGATACGGTCGAAGTCCATCTCCGCCAAACCGTCGCGACGCCCTCGGAACTCCCCAAGTCGATGCTTCACTTCGTGATCCGCGCCCAGGAAATCGTAGTGTTAGATGACGCCTCGTCGCCAAATCAGTTCTCGTCGGATGAGTACATCCGCCAGCAGCGCTCACGCTCTGTTCTCTGTCTGCCCCTGGTCAAGCAATCCAAGCTGATCGGCGTGCTTTACCTCGAGAACAATCTGACGCCTCACGTGTTTACACCAGCGCGTATGGCTGTGCTAAAGCTTCTCGCCTCGCAGGCTGCGATCTCGCTGGAAAACGCCCGCCTTTACACTGACGTGCAGCAAACGGAGGCCTACCTTGAGGCAGCGCAACGGCTCAGCCATACAGGCAGCTTCGGTTGGTGTCCTGCCAGCGGAGAAATCGTCTGGTCAGAGGAAACCTTTCGGATCTTTGAATACGACCGGGCTACCAAGCCTACAGTGGAACTGGTGCTCCAACGAGTGCATCCGGAAGACAAGACTCTGGTTGAACAGCTAGTCGATCGCGCATCTCGAGACGCAAAAGATTTCGATCTTGAATATCGACTGCTGGTGCCCTCCGGATCCGTCAAACATCTCCATGTTGTGGCTCATGCCGCAAGAGATGAATCGGGCAAAGTCGAGTTCGTTGGCTCGGTGATGGACATCACCGAATCAAAGCGTGCGGAAGAGAGGCTCCGGCAGGACGAAATGGAGCTGCGACAGCTCATAGACATCGTTCCGCAGCACATTTTCATGCTGGAACCTGACGGGAGATTTCTTTATGCGAATCGCCGTGATCTCGAATACACCGGGCTTACCCTGGATGACATTCTGGCGCCGGACCTTCTTGCGACGATCTATCATCCGGATGATTTGGAGAGACTACGGGACGAACGCGAGCATGCGATCGCACGTGGAATTGCGTGGGAATCGGAAGCACGAGTACTCGGGAAAGACGGGCAGTATCGCTGGTTTTTAGTTCGTCTCACCCCGCTGCGGGATGAACAGGGACGCATCATTCGATGGTACGGTACGCGTACCGACATAGAGGACCGAAAGCAGGCAGAGGAAATTCGAACCGCACAGGCACGCCAAACCGGTGTTCGCGCTGATGTGAGCGCTGCTCTTTCTAAGACAGCCCACCCGGGAGAAATTTTGCAGGGAGCCGCAGAGGCGATCGTTCGGCACCTCGACGCGGCCTTCGCTCGAATCTGGACGCTGAACCAGGAGAGAAACATATTGGAGCTACAGGCCAGTGCCGGGTTGTACACGCATCTCGATGGTCCACACAGCCGCATCCCGGTCGGGAAACTGAAGCTTGGCGTGATTGCTCAGAACAAGAAACCTTATATGACCAATGACGTCCTAAATGACCCATGGGTGACTGACAAGGTCTGGGCCCAAAAGGAGGGAATGATTTCCTTCGCTGGCTATCCGTTAGTCGTCCGTGATCGCGTGGTCGGAGTGATGGCGATGTTCGCTCGTCAGCGGCTTTCAGCAGCCACCCTCGAAGCACTCGCATCGGTCGCCGACTCCATCGCCCAGGGCGTCGAGCGCAATCAGACGGAAGAAAAGATCCGGCAAAGCGAGGCCCATCTAGCTGAAGCGCAGAGGTTGAGTCACACGGGCAGCTTTGTTTGGAAGATTTCCACCGGCGATATCCTCTGGTCAGAGGAAAGTTTTCGAATGTTCCAATACGACTGGACGGTGAAACCGACCATGGATCTCGTTCTCCAACGGGTTCATCCGGAAGACGTCGCCCTAGTAAAACAGATAATCGAGCGTGTGTCGCAGGGGTGGGAGGATGAGATTGAATTTGAAAATCGATTGTTGATGCCGGATGGTGCCGTCAAACATGTCCATGTTATCGCTCATACGGTGAGAGATAAATCGGGCGACCTTGAGTGCGTTGGATCTGCAATGGATGTTACTGAGCAACACCAGGCTAGAGATGCCCTGGAGAAGGCCCTTGCTGAAATCAAGCAATCGGAAGACCGGCTTCGACTTACTCTCGACACGATCCCCGCGCTGGCGTGGTGCACGCTACCCGACGGCTCCGCCGAAGTCCTCAACCGACGCTGGCTTGATTATACGGGTCTCTCTGCGGAGAAGGCACGGAATTGGGGCTGGACCGTCGCACTTCATGACGACGACTCTAGAAAGTTAGTGGACGAATGGCGCGCGGCTGTGGCGAGCGGGGAACCGTTTGAGGCTGAAGCGCGCTTTTGCGGGGCTGATGGAAAGTATCGCTGGTTCCTTGTTCGCGCCGTGCCGTTGCGCGACGACCTGGGAAATATTGTCCAATGGTATGGAACGAATACCGATATTGAAGACCGCAAGCGAGCCGAAGAAGAGCTACACAGGGCGCAGTCGGAGCTCGCGCACGTCACACGGGTGATGACCATGGGAGAATTGACCGCCTCCATCGCTCACGAGATCAACCAGCCGCTCGCCGCCATCGTCACCAACGCCAACGCCTCCCTGCGCTGGCTTGCCGGAGAATCCCCAAATCTCGACGAGGCACGGGACGCCCTCGGGCGCATCCAGCGAGACGGAAATCGCGCCGGCGACGTGATCGCCCGGATTCGGGCGCTGGTCAAGAAAAGTGGCACCGAGCAGGTATCTCTGGAGATCAACGAAGTCGTCCAAGAGGTTGTTGGCTTGATACAGAGTGAAATACAAAAAAATGGCGTGGTGTTACGGAT